>OLOV01000957.1_pt1 | contig 24210 bp, 23 predicted proteins | sample 1672931 | NCBI WGS metagenome assembly OLOV01 (sample SAMEA3136738, study PRJEB25190) | human gut metagenome | biome: human gut; feature: human-associated habitat; material: faeces | place: Austria | collected 2013
AGGGCGTGTTGTCTTCTCTTTTTCATGGGGTTGCACTTCGGATGATAGCACGCCACCTCCCCTTACACAGGGGAGGCAGCGCACCCTACAACACTGCCGCACCACCTTGGCGCCCCTGCGTAAGGGGAGCTGTCATTGCGCCAGCAATGACTGAGGGGTCGCTGTACGCAGTTGTTGTTCTATATTAGTGCAAAAGCTTTGCCTGCACCCCTGTAGGTAATGGGCTTGCCCCTTCCCTATGTTGAATTTTCATCGGCACTGAAATCCATATCGTAGGGGCGGGCATTGCCCGCCCGCCTGCTGCGGTTTGCTCGGCAGGTGCATAAAAGAGAGTGCAGACTCAATGTTTGCACTCTCTTTGTTACACTCATATTAAATTTTACTTCCGACTATGCGGGCGGGCAATGCCCGCCCCTACGAGTTGGAATCATTTCCGACTAAACTTTCAAAAGCGGAATGGGCAAGCCTCTTCCCTGCAACGGTGCGGCGCAAAAACGGTTTCGCCGGCAGTTTCGATACCGGGCAAGCGCAATCACCGTATTCGTAGGTGCCTCAATGCGCCTCTAAAATCTCGCCGCTGTTGGAGATCGTCACGACGTGCAGGGGGAGCTTCTTTCCCGCGGCGGCGACGGCGCGGGTCAGTGCCGCTTGCAGACCGCCGCAGCAGGGCACCTGCATACGCGTCAGGGTGACGGACTTTATGTCGTTTGCCGCAAGGATCTCGCCGAGCTTTTCGGCGTAATCGACGGGGTCGAGCTTCGGGCAGCCGACGAGCGTCACGCGCCCCTTGATGAAGTCGTTGTGGAAATTGCCGTAGGCATACGCGCTGCAATCGGCGGCGACGAGCAGGTCCGCGCCGTCAAAATACGCGGCCTTTACAGGCGCAAGGCGTATCTGCACAGGCCAGTTTGAAAGCTGCGCCGGAGCGTGGACTTTCTCGCCCCCGTGCGTCTCGATGCGCCGCGGGGCAGAGCCGGGGCAGCCGGAGAACGCCTGCCTTTTGGCCTTCTGCGCGGCCTTGACCGCAGCCTCGTCATATGCCGCCGCCTCGCGCTCTATGAAGCTTATCGCGCCCGTCGGGCAGTTGGGCAGGCAGTCGCCGAGCCCGTCGCAGTAATCGTCGCGCATGAGCCGCGCCTTGCCGCCGACAAGCCCGATCGCGCCCTCGTGACAGGCGTGAACGCACCTGCCGCAGCCGTTGCATTTATCCTCGTCTATCTGAATAACTCTGCGTATCATTTTATCTGCCTCCCTGTATTTTCATCATTATGCGAGATTATATTATACTAAAACGCAAAGCGTCGGTGTAGCAAACGCTACACCGACGTGCTTCTATTTATTATAATCCTCAAGCCGGCGTATGCTGCCGGTGCGCGGAACGTAGGAGGCAAGCTGCTCCATTACCTGATGCGGCGTATCGGCGACGGAATACAGCTCAAGGCAGCTTTCCGACATGAATCGACGACGGGCGAGCTCCTCGAGCATTTTTATCATCGCGTTGTGCGCGCCCAGCGTGTTCAGAAGCACGATGGCGCGGTCGTCACGGCCGAGCTGCTTGAGCGTGAGTATCTCAAAAAACTCCTCGAGCGTGCCGATGCCGCCGGGCAGGACGATGCAGGCGTCGGAATTTTCCTGCATCAGCTGCTTGCGCTCGCGCATGGTCTCGGTGAATATCATGCGGCTGCACCTGTCGTACAGGATGCCGGGCTCGTCGAAAAACCGCGGCGCTATGCCGACGATTCCGCCGCCCGTGCGGTGCACGCCGTGCGCACATGCTCCCATGAGTCCCTCCGCTCCGCCGCCGAACACGATCGAGTCGCCTCTGCTGCCTATCAGCTCGCCGAGAGTCTCGGCCTCGGCGTAGTAGCGCTCATCCAGCTCACGGCCGGACGCTCCGAAAATGCATATCTTCATCAGTCGTCGAGATCCTCGAACGCGTCGAGTCCGCGCCTGGCCTCGGGCTTGTTGTCGCCGTGCTTTACGAAGATCATCGTAACAAAGCTGAGCGCGACAAACAGCGCGGCATACGGAAACAGCACCGTGTAGCTCACATGGCGCATCAGCGAGCCCGCGACGATCGGGGTCACGACCTGCGCGACCATAGAGAAGGTGTAGTAATAGCCGGTGAATTTTCCGATATCCGAGCCGCGGCACATCTCGACGACCATCGGCAGGGAGTTGACGTTTATCGCCGCCCACGCAAGACCGACAAGCGCGAAGATGATGAACATGATGAGGTTTATGCTGCTGTAGGCCGTGGTCAGGAAATAGCCCAGGCCGAAGCAGGCCGCCAGCAGGATTATGCCGGCCATGATGGTGCGCTTTCTGCCGACCCTGGAGGCGATGATTCCGATGGGTATGTAGCTGACGACAGCGCCGCCGGTCGCAATGAGCAGACAGGTCGACGCGCCGCCCAGCGCCTGACCCATGACCTGGCTGACATAGGTGGTAAACCATGTTTCCACCGCGTTATAGCCGATAAACCACAGGCAGATAGATGAGAGCAGGAAGATGAGACTTTTCTTTACGGGCTTGGGCAGGGTCTCGTTGCCGCTGCCGTCGTCCTCGGCGAGGTTCCACTCGGGGTGCTGCCGTTCAAGCTCCTGCTGCTCGGCGACGAGCCTGGGCTCCTTGATCGTCAGAAACAGTACTGCAACAGCGATGAACATGATCGCGGAAACGACCATGAACAGAGGCTGATAGTTTACGTGCGCAAGACCGGCTACCTTGCTGTTGGGGTACATGACCGCCGCGACGCCGAGGTAGATAACGCCGCCGAGAGCGCCCATGAGGTTTATTATCGCGTTGCCCTTGCTGCGCAGGGGCTTGGGCGTGATGTCCGGCATCAGTGCGACCGCGGGCGAGCGGTAGGTGCCCATGGCGACCAGCAGCAGGCCGAGCACGACCACAAAGGATATGGTCTTGAAGCTGCTTGGTGCTGCGGCATAGCTGTTGTCTATCATCGGCAGCAGGTTCATCAGGATGATCGCAAGCCCCGTGCCGAACAGGATAAACGGCATGCGCTTTCCGATCTTCGTGCTCGTCCTGTCCGATATCGCGCCGAACAGTGGCAGCAGGAACAGCGCGAGCACGTTGTCGGCCGCCATTATCGCGCCGGAATACGTCTCGTTGAGATGGAATGTGTTTGTAAGTATAAGAGGTACGATGCTGTTATACATCTGCCAGAACGCGCAGATGGACAGGAACGCAAAGCCTGTCAGTATAGTGCGTTTGTTGTCAAGCTTCATTCTCCGCTTTTCCTCCGATCTCTTTGTGCCTCGATTATATCACGGTCATTTCCAAAAAGATAGATTTTTTTAATGACGAGCAGACAGCTGACAGCGGACGCAGGCTGTGCCTGCGAAAAAAACAATCTAATATTGAATATTAGGTCTTGACAAGTCGTATACAATGTATTATAGTTCGATTATATCATCTAACCGACGAAATTGGTGGGATTTTAGAGGCGCTTTGACGCAGCTGCGGATACGGTTTTTGCGTCAGCCCGGTATCGAGAGTGCCGGCAAAACCGGAAAACTGCCGCTTCCCGCAAGTACGATGCAAATTTTCCGTTGGATTAACGGGTGCGAAATGCTATGGTTTATGCCTTTGTTCCGAACCGGGCACCTGTAATTTGCGTATTTGAAAATCCTCAATGCGCATCTAAAAAACCTCCCCTGCGTAAGGGGAGCTGTCGACGCAGTCGACTGAGGGGTCGTTTTTTCAGAGGCGCACGGACGCTGCTGCCGATACGTTTATTGAGGTGTCCCGACCGGTCACTTCCGGCAAAACCGGCACAGCGGGCGACCGATGGTCGCCCCTACGAGTTGAAATCGGTTCCGACAAGACCGTGGCAATTCGCACCACGGGAAATTGTTCTGATTTAGTGCAAAAAGTTTGCCTGCCCCGTGTAGGGAACTTATCTTGCCCGTTCCGCTCGCTCCGGTTTCCTCCGCAACCTCCGGTCGGGTTGACGCAATAAACGTATCGGTACAATATCAAAACGCCTCTGAAAATGCCCTGCGCTGCCGGGCAAGTGCAATAAATGTATAGGAAAAACGCTGATGCGCTATTGAAAAAAGGAGAAGAGCTATGAAAGACGAAACGATCAAAAAACTGGTGTTTGCGGCGCTGTTTGCGGCGCTCAGCTGCGTTGCAACGATGGTCATCCGCATACCCACCCCCATCGGCGGCTACATCCACGCAGGTGACGCTGTCGTTCTGCTTTCGGCGTTCCTGCTCGGGCCGTGGTGGGGCGCGGCGGCGGCCGGACTCGGCTCGGCTCTTGCCGACCTTATAGCGGCCTACGGCCTGTACGTTCCGGGCACGTTCGTGATAAAATTCATCGTGGCTCTGCTGGCCGGGTTCCTGCTCAACTGCAGGATAGTCAGGTCCGCGCTTGCCCGTGCGGTCATCGCGGGCGTGATAGGCGAGACCTTCATGGTGCTCGGCTACCTCGCGTATGAGGCGCTCATCCTCGGCTACGGTGCAGCGGCGGCAGGCGGCGTGCCGATGAACTGCATTCAGGGCGCATTCGGCGTTGTCGCCGGCTCGGCTCTGTATGTTGCTCTGTCCAAAACGAAGCTTTTCAATACGCCTTGACGCAGCGGAGGACATATATTGCGGCAGCTCCAATGCGCCTTTAAAAGCGCAAATGTCAAGTATTTTGTGCGTTTTTCCGCGCACACCGTCGGTAAAAAAGCAAAAACCGAGCATTGAGGATTTTTGCACCCTCATGCTCGGAAAACTGCTCGATATAAGGACTTCTTCGACAGAAAAATAAAAAGTACGGCAGTCCATTGTATCATGGACTGCCGCATTTCGTGGTGGACCCGAAGGGATTCGAACCCTCGACCTCTCGGATGCGAACCGAACGCGCTCCCAGCTGCGCTACGGGCCCAAGTGCTATCAGCTTTAGTATTATAACACACTTTTCAGAAAAGTAAAGAAAATATTTATTGATTATATCTCCGATTTGAGTTATAATATTTTCGCGGCTTTTGACAAGGCTGCACTAGTTGGGGAGCCAGCGGTGCCCTGTAACCTGCAATCCGCTACAGCAGGAATGAATTCCCAACATAGGATCTGTCATGTGTCGTCTGACTCCGGTAAGCAGCGTTGACGAGCCGGTCTCGCGCAACGGAAACCCGTGAACCATGTCAGGCGGGGAACCGAGCAGCATTAAGCGGTGCTTTCCGTGTGCCGCAGGGCAGCCGGATTCGAGCCGGCTGCCGGCGTAACGGGCATAGTCCATTATTCAAGGTTGGGTGTGCAGTCTTGTCAAGAGTCACTATTTTTGCACGGAAGAGGGGAAGGCATGTATCAGGCGCTCTACCGCAAATGGCGGCCGCAGACCTTTGACGAGGTCGTCGGGCAGAAGCATATCACCGAGACGCTGAAAAGTCAGGTCCGGTCCGGCCGGCTTTCCCATGCCTATATCTTCATCGGCACGCGCGGCACGGGCAAGACGACCTGCGCGCGCATCCTCGCAAAGGCCGTCAACTGCGAAAGCCCCGTCAACGGGAACCCCTGCGGGCATTGCGCCGCCTGCCGCGGCATTGCGGACGGCTCCGTGCTGGACGTCGTCGAGATGGACGCCGCCTCCAACAACGGCGTTGACAACGTGCGCGCCCTGCGCGAGGAGGCCGTGTTCTCCCCCGCGGCGGTGAAAAAACGCGTGTATATCATCGACGAGGTGCACATGCTCTCCGCCTCGGCCTTCAACGCACTGCTGAAAATACTGGAGGAGCCGCCGGAGCACCTCATGTTCATCCTCGCCACGACGGAGCTTCAAAAAGTTCCGGCGACGATACTTTCCCGGTGCCAGCGGCACAGCTTCCGCCGCATAGACGCCCCGCAGATCGCTGGCTATCTTGAGTATATCGCCCAGCAGGAGCATTTCGCCCTCAGCCATGACGCGGCGGGGCTCATCGCGCGGCTGGCGGAAGGCGGCGTGCGCGACGCGCTCAGTCTGCTGGATCAGTGCTCCGCCTTTGAAAAAATAGACGTTGAGGCCGTGTATTCCGCGATGGGGCTGGCGGGGAACCGCCGCATCATCGACATGCTGGAGCATATCCTGCGGCATGACGCCGCCGCCGCGCTGGAGGAATTCACCGCGCTGTGGATGGACGGGAAGGACCCCGCCACATTCATCCGGGAGCTCAGCGGCCTCATGCGGGATATACTCATCCAGCTTGTCGCGCCGCAGAGTGCTTCAAGTCTTGTCAGCGGCGGATACGACCCTGCCGCGCTCACGAGCTTTGCCGGGCGCATGACGCGTGAGGAGCTTATCTGCGCCATGGAGACGGTGCAGCGCTACGCCGCGCAGCTTCGAGAGGCGAAGAACCCCAAAACAGTGGTGGAGCTTTGCCTTATATCCCTGTGCGACAGCACCACGGGTGAGGACATCAACTCCCTCCGCGCCCGTGTTTCGCGGCTGGAGGCGGCGGGCGCCGGTGTCGGCGCTTATGTTCCCGCCGCGCCGGTACAGACGGAGAAGGCCGCGCCCGCTTCGGCGGCGGTGATAAATACGCTTCCGGCGGAAGCTTATCCGCCTCCGCCCCCACCGGCGGAGGAATACCCGGCGGCCCTTGCCGCGCAGGAGGATGAAATGCCTCCCATGCCGTCGGATGACGACGCGCCCTTTGCGCCCCCCGCGGACAATGAGGCGGCGGAGTACGCCACCCCGGAAGAGGCGATATCGCCCGCGGACGAGGCGCTGTGGCAGGGCGTGTGTGAGCGCGTCAAGGCCAAGCTCTCACCTGATCTAAGGATAGTGCTTGAGGACGCGGCCAAGGTGCGCGGCGCTGTCGAGGGCGGCGTGCTGCGGCTGGAGTGTCTGCCCGGCTTTGTGTACGGGCGCTTCAACCGGCAGGAGACGCTTGACAGGTTCGCCGCCGCGGCGAAACAGGTCACGGGGCGCGAGATGCGCGTCATCCTGTCGGAGCTTAAGGACGATTCCGGCGGGAAGCGCAGTGTGGACGAGCTAAAGCAGTTCAAGGAAGTCAGATTTATATAAAAATTTTATTGGAGGATAAACAAAATGGCAAAAGGCGGATTCCGCGGCGGTTATCCCGGCGGCGGTCAGATGAACATGATGAAGCAGGCTCAGAAGATGCAGCAGGAATTCATGAAGATGCAGCAGGAGCTTGAATCCACAAAATTTGAGTTTACGGCCGGCGGCGGCGCGGTCAAGGCCACGATAGTCGGCACGCGTGAGCTCCAGTCTATCGAAATCGATCCCGAGGTCGTCGATCCCGAGGACGTCGAAATGCTTCAGGATATGATCCTTGCCGCGGTGAACGGCGCTCTGAAGCTGGCGGACGATAAGACGAGTCAGGCCATGGCGAAGCTCAACGGCGGTCTGCCCGGCTTCCCCGGCATGTTCTGAACAGAGAATGGTAACCGGCCCGGAGCCTTGTGTTCCGGGCTGGATCATTGATGGTAATGAAACTGAAAAAAGCCTATCTTGAGATCACGAACGTCTGCAATCTGAACTGCGCCTTCTGCCCCGGCACAAGGCGGGAAAAGCGCTTCATGAGCACGGACGAGTTCGCCGTGCTTGCGCAAAAGCTCAGGCCGTATACGGATCATCTCTATCTCCATCTCATGGGGGAGCCGCTCGTGCACGACGCGCTGCCCGCAATGCTCGGCATGGCAGATGCGCTCGGCTTTCGCGTGGTCATAACCACGAACGGCACGCTCCTGGGTGAGCGCGGCGGCGCGCTGCTTGCCTCCCCGGCCGTGCATAAGGTGAATATCTCCCTGCAATCCTTCGAGGCGAACAAGGGCGGAATACTCAAAAGTTATGTAAACCAATGCGCAGACTTTGCATCCGCCGCCGGGCGCGGCGGGAAGCTGTGCGTCCTGCGCCTGTGGAACCAGAACGGGCTTGACGGCCTGAATGCGGAGATAGAGCGCCTGCTGCGGCAGCATTTTCCCGCACCGTGGCGCGAGAGCCGGGGAAGCTTCGCACTGGCAGACCGCGTCTGGCTTGAGCCGGGGAAAAAGTTCGACTGGCCGGATATGAGCGCTGCGGACGGGGGAGAGCGGCTGTTCTGCTACGGTCTGCGCGACCAGATAGGCGTCCTCTGCGACGGGACTGTTGTGCCCTGCTGTCTTGACCATGAGGGTGATCTCGCCCTCGGCAATCTCTTTGAAAGCACGCTTGATGAAATTTTGAGCGGCGAACGCGCCCGGAGAATATACGACGGCTTTTCCCGCCGCCACGCGGCGGAGGAGCTGTGCCGCCGCTGCGGCTATGCACGCAGATTCACATAATGCAAGAAACGTAATATAGTTTACATAATCAAATAACAAAAGCAAGCGCGTACTTAAACACCACCGCCGTGCATAAGCTATACACGGCGGTGTTCAGTATATCCAAAAAGCCTCGCAGAGTTTCGCGTCCGCGGACGCGAAAGCAATATGATCTGTTTTCTGCCGCGACATGTGCGTGGCGGAAAACACTTTGCGCGGAGTGAGCGTCGAATTGTCCGCTGACAGCGGACAACTGAGGCGCAGAACGCAGCGGATCTTTCTCGAAAAAGTGGCAATGCCACTTTTTCGACAGTCTCACCACCGCCGCGCATAAGCTGTGCACGGCGGGGTTCTGTCTTGGTGTTCTGTCTTTATATATGCGTAAGCTCAGCCCTTATAGCCGATCTCGTCGGCAAGCTTCTTCTCAATAAATACCGTCGCGTCGCGGTGGAGCTTCATAAAGGTCGCGGGGCAGGCGGTGGTTATTCTGTCATTCATCAGGAGCTCGCGTGCGGCATCCTGCTTGTTGCCGGAGATGATCAGAAGCAGGCTCTTCGCGCGCATGATGTCGCCCATGCCCATCGTCACGGCGTAGCGCGGCACGTCGTCGCGCGTGGCGAAGAAGCGCGCGTTCGCGTCAATGGTGCTCTCGTCCAGCACTTCCTTGTGCGCCTTGTCATAAAGCGCCTCGCCCGGCTCATTGAAGCCGAGGTGGCCGTCCGGGCCGACGCCGAGGACCTGAATGTCCACGTCGCTCTTTGCAAGCACGGCCTGAAATTCCTTTATGTTCGCGTCCACATCGCCCACGCCCTTGGCGACATAGGTGTTGCGCTTGTCGATATTGATGTGGTCGAAAAGATTCGTGTCCATGAAGTATCTGTAGCTCTGGTCGTGCGTCGGTTCAAGCCCGACGTACTCGTCCAGATTCACGCTGGAAACGCGGGAGAAATCAAGCCCCTCCTCGCGGCAGCGGCGGGCGAGCTCCTGATACATGCCGACCGGGCTGGAGCCCGTCGCAAGGCCGAGGCAGCAGTCCGGCTTCTCGCGGACGAGCTTCTCTATAATATCTGCGGCCATGGCGCATTCCTGCGCGTAATTTTCTGCAATTATGACTTTCATCAAAAGCCTCCTTAGGTAATTTTGCCGAAACATAGCATGACTAGTATATACTTTGCCGGCATTTCCGTCAAGGCAAAAAATGCCGTTCAAAACGCGCTCTTTTGCCACAAGGGGTTTACATATTACCGCGCATGTGGTATATTCATGCGGCTGAAACGGGAACATTCACGCCCCCTTCGGCGTCATAAAAAATAAATTGGGAAAGGAATGAACGGCATGAAAAAAATAGTTTCCTTTGTTCTTGCTTTGATTTTGCTCTTGTCTCTCGGCGCGGGTGCCTTCGCCGATAATATACAAAGCCGCGCGGTGATCGGCGCGGATCTTACACCGGAGCAGGTCACGCTCGTGTATCAGGCCTTCGGCGTGCAGCAGGGAAGCGTTATCCAGCTCTCCGTCACCAATGCGGAGGAGCGGCAGTATCTCGAGGGCTATGTGGACTCGTCCATAATCGGCACGCGCTCCATCTCCTGCGTGTATGTGGAGCTTCTCGGCTCCGGCGCTGGCATGAATATAACGACCAGCAATATTACGTGGTGCACGCCTGAGATGTATATCAGCGCCCTTGCGACGGCGGGCATAACGGATGCGCGCATAATCGTCGCCGCGCCCTTTGAGGTCAGCGGCACCGCCGCCCTGACGGGCATATACAAGGCCTATGAGGATATGACCGGCAAGAAGCTCGACAGTATTGCGAAGCTCGTCAGCACGCAGGAGCTGACCATCACCGGCGAGCTTGCGCAGGAGATAGGCAACATGGACTCCACCTCGATAGTGCAGGATCTGAAAATGATGCTGGACGAGACGCAGAACATGACGGACGAGCAGATCCGTCAGGAGGTCATCCAGATCGCTGCGCAGTATAACGTCAGCCTCACCGAGACGCAGATACAGCAGCTCATCACGCTCTGCCGCTCTCTGGAAAAGCTCGACGCGGACCAGCTCAAGGCGCGCGTGGAAGAGGTGCAGAATACGCTCAACAAGGTGTCCACCGCCAAGACGCAGGTCGTCGGCTTTGTGCAGACGGTGAAGAAGGTCGTCACCTCCGTGCAGAGCTTCTTTGAAAAGATAAAGGATATAATCGGCATGTGATGTGCCCTCCGCGCGGCCGCGTACAGCGCCGCGCATACCCCGAAAGCCCGGCCGGACAGCGGCTTTGCCGCCCCGCGCCGGGCCTTTTTGCATCCAGATGGCGACCGCGCAACCAAAGCTTACATGAAACGCGCGCTTTCTGACGCTTCCGGTTGGTAGAAAAGCCTCTGTCCGTGTGATATCATGTAGAAAACGGCCCGTGGGATGCACGGGCATGAATGAGAGGCGGACAAATGGAAAGAAAAAAGTACATCGACAATATCCGGTGGATCACCGTGGCGCTCGTGGTGGTCTATCATGTGATCTTCATATTCAACGGCACAGGCACGCTCGGCGGCGTCGGGCCGCTGTGCCCGGTGCAGTATCAGGACGCGGTGCTTTACCTGCTGTACCCGTGGTTCATGCTGCTGCTGTTCGTCGTTTCGGGGATGTGCGCGCGCTTTTATCTGGGCCGTCATACGCATAAGGAGTTCATCCGCGAAAGGACCGTGAAGCTTCTTGTCCCGTCCACGCTCGGCGTTGTGGTTTTCGGCTGGATACTGGGCTATTTCAACATGAAGATCGGCGGCGCCTTTGACAGCATGGGCGCTGTGCCGAAGCCCGTGCTGTTCGTCATCATGTGCCTTTCGGGCACCGGGCCGCTGTGGTACATCCAGCTTCTGTGGGTGTTTTCGCTGCTGCTCACGGTGTTCCGCCGCGTGGAGAAGGACCGGCTGAGCACCCTCTGCGCGCGCACGACGCTGCCCGTGCTGCTGGCGCTCACGGTGGTCATATATGGCGCGGCGCAGATAGGCAACGTGCCTGTTGTCGTCGTATACCGCTTTGGGATATACGGCGCGGGCTATCTCCTCGGCTACCTCGTGTTCGCGCATGATGAGGTCATGGCGCGGCTTGAAAAGGCGTGGCTTCCGCTGACGGCCGCGGCGCTCATTCTGGGCGCTGCATTCACGGCCGTGTTCTGGGGGCAGTCCTATGCCGGACATGAGGTGCTGGATACGCCGCTGTGCAATGTCTTTGCGTGGATAGCCGTTTTGGCGGTGCTGGCGTTCATGAAGAAGTGGGGCGGCTTTGACAATGCCTTTGCCCGCTGGATGACGCGCAAGTCGTGGGGGCTTTATCTGTTTCACTATCTGCCGCTTGCCGCCTGCGCGTATTATATCTATGCCCTGCCAATCCCCGCGGTGCTGAAATACCTGCTGACGGCGGCGTCCGCCGTGGCCGGCGGAGTGCTGCTTTATGATATCATAAGCCGCATCCCCGTCCTGCGCTGGTGCGTGTGCGGGATAAGCAGAAAGAAATAAGGCCGCGCAATACGGCGCTGCCGTGATAAGAAAAATAGGCTTGACGAATATCGTCAGGCCTATTTTGCGTGATCCATATGCGGCCGTTTACAGCTTTGTACCGGACTGCTTGCCTATGTACTCTTCAATCATATAGGAGTATTTCAGCATGAACTGCGTGTTGAAATCGTCCAGATCAAGACCGGTTACTGCCGCTATCTTCTGCTTGCGGTAAGATAGCGTGTTGCGGTGCAGGAACATTTCATTCGCTGTCGCGGCGCTGTTGAAGCCGTTCTTCGCAAGGCAGCATAGGGTCTCGTACAGTTGACTGCCGTTCTGCTTGTCGTACTCCATGAGCTGGAGAAGCGCAGGGTGGCAGTAAAACCCGACCTTGCGGCTCTGCGCCACATTGTTTATAAGATCGTATAGCGCCACATTTTTGTATTCATACAGGTTCTCAGGCAGATTGAGCAAGCCGTTTAATTCTATGGCTTTCACCGCCTGCTCATAGTAATACCTCATAGATGTCACGGTAGAAAACGGGTTGCTGACGCCGCAGATAAGGTGCTCATGCTCGCACAGCGACAGGAGCTTGCTCATGTCCTCTTCTGCCAGTGCCGGTGCGTCATCCGAAAGGCCGAAGAGAATGACCATCATCTTGTTGTAATATACATATCTCTCGCGCGGGAACATCTGCCGCAAAGCACGCGGCATATCGTCCTTGACATAGTTTGTTCCCTGAAAGAACCGCGGCTTCACCGCCGCGATGCACATGCGGTTCGGGAATTTCATTTCCCCGGCGTATATGCGCGCGTTTATCTGCTCCGACGGTATACCGCGGAAAATATCAATAAGCAGATTGTCATATAGCCCGTTCTTCACGCTGTCCGCATTGATGTTTTTTAGCATGAACTCTGTCGCGGCATAGCTGATGTACGACAGCACATCCCCGCAGTACGTACTGAAGTTCTCTTCTTTCTGAAGCATGAACACATATCCGTAGAGTTCGCCGTTAATGCGTATCCGCTTGGCAAGGTAATAGAGCTGATTATCCTTGCAGTGGCGCAGCAGCGGGCCGTCATTCTGTTCATCGCCATGCTGCGCGCTCACATTATATATGTGCTTTATGAAAAACGGCGGGCAGAAGCCTCGCTCTACGCTCTCTATCCAGAGCGAGTCATTGAGCGTGAACGGGTGCGAGTGCGTGATGATTTTGCCGCTCATGTCGATTATAGTAATGTTTATGTTCAGTTCCTTCGCCATCGCATCCACGATCGCGTCGAGTCCCTTGCCGTACATGATCATTTCCATCATACGCATTCGCAGGCTCTGAGACTTGTATTCATGCCGCAGCAGCTCCTCGGCAGCCGCCACCGCAGCAGGCAGCTCATCCGGTTTGAACTCCGCCCAGCTACACTGAGCCGCATTGAGTTTGTCGGAACTGTCTCCGCTCCACAAAAGGTATTCTCCAAGCGTGCCAGTGTTCACACTGCACAAATCGTCAGACCACGTTAATGCATCTTCACCGGGTGCTTTCTTGGCATCCGCCTTATCAATATAATACACGTTGCCGTCTTTCACGATTTGCTTTGACAAAACGGTATATTTCTCAGCCAATTCACTCAGCAATTCAGAAAATTTCATATTGTCACCTCGTTAACTATATTATGCCCTGCGCACAAAGATTTCAAGAACTTTTTGTGTTTCAGGTTTGTCGCACAATATTGCAGCATCGTTTGTGCGGCGCGCACATTTACAGATCGGCCCCCTGATGATATTTTTTTAACAGCAAGCAGTGCAAAACAAAAAAGCGAAATTTCAGGAGGTAAACATGAAATACGAAAAGCTTTTTGAAAAAGGTAAGATCGGCAAGCTCACGCTGAAGAACCGCATAGTCATGACACCGATGGGCACCGGTTTTGCCGCAGCATCCGGCGAAGCATCCGAGGAGATCACCAAGTTCTACGAGGAACGCGCAAAGGGCGGCGTCGGCCTCATCATCTGCGAGGTGTGCCGTGTCGATGAGCTGTCCGGCATTGCTCAGCCTTGCCAGCTCCGCGCGACCGACATGAACGTCATCCCGAGCTTCACCCGTATGGTCGACAGGATCCACGCATACGACACAAAGGTATTCATGCAGCTGCACCATCCCGGCAACGAGGCCTTCCCCATCACGCTGCACGGTAATCCCGTCATCGGCCCGTCTCCCGTGATGTGCAAGACCGTCGGCGTTGTTCCGAAGGAAATGACCACCGCCGAGGTCGAGGCTATGGTTAAGAACTATGTCAAGGCCGCTGTCATCGCAAAGACCGCCGGCTTCGACGGCGTCGAGATTCACGCGGCGCACGGATACCTCGTCAACCAGTTCATGAGTCCGCACACCAACCACCGCACCGACAAGTACGGCGGAGACTTCTTCAACAGGATGCGCTTCATTTCCGAGATCATCATCAGCATCCGCTTTGCCTGCGGCGCTGACTTCCCCGTTTCCGTGCGTATGAACGGCACTGACTTCTGGGATGATGGCAACGATGAGAAGGAATGCCAGCACATCGCCCGCTATCTCGAGTCCCTCGGCGTTGCATCCCTCAATGTCTCCAGCGGCTCCTATGAGTCCGGCTGGTCGATCATCGAGCCCTACCCCTATCAGGAAGGCTGGAAGAAGCATCTTGCAAAGGGCATCAAGGAATGCGTACATATCCCCGTCATCGCCGTCAATACCGTCAAGCACCCGGCTCATGCTGAGGCTATGCTTGAAGAGGGCGTGTCCGACTTCGTCGGCGTTGCGCGCGGCAACCTCTGCGATCCGGAATTCGGCAACAAGGCAAAGCGCGGTGACGATGCTCGTGTGCGCAAGTGCATCGGCTGCATGAACTGCTTCAAGCAGGCTGGCCTCGGTCGCGCGATAGAGTGCGCAGTCAACCCCGTGCTCGGCCGCGAGACCTACCGCGGAGACGACAAGCTCATCAAGAACGGCGACGGCAGGACCGTTGCAGTCATCGGCGCAGGCCCCTCCGGTCTGCAGGCTGCCATTACTCTTGCAAAGCGCGGCTTCAAGGTCGTTGTGTTTGAAAAGTCCGACCGCATCGGCGGTAACATGAACCTCGCTGCTGTTCCTCCCTGCAAGGGGCTTATCAGCGAGTTCATCGAAACTCTCGGTATTGAGGCCGCAGACCTCGGCATTGATATCCGTCTCAACACTCCCGGCACCGTCGAGGCTGCAAAGGCAGTCGGCGCAGTCGGCGTGGTCATCGCGGCAGGCGGCATCGATATAATCCCGCAGGTCGACGGCATTGACAAGGCATACACCTACAGACAGGTCCTCAAGAACGAGGTCGAGCTGAAGGGCAAGAAGATCGCCGTTATCGGCGGCGGCCTCACCGGTCTTGAGACCGCGGAATACCTCAGTGATTTTGACAATGAGGTCTCCGTTATAGAGATGGCTCCCGCTGTCGGCACCGCAATGTACCGCAGTGTTACTGACGCAGTTGTCGGCCACATCACCAAGAACGGCGGCCATATAATGACCGGCACGATGTTCAAGGCTGTCGGCGACGGATTCGTCACTCTCAACAGCCTTGCGACCGGTTATGATACCGACGCTCTCTTTGACGCATGTGTTATCGCAATGGGCGTAAAGCCCAACGATGCGATCGTGGCCGAGTTTGAAGCCGCATTTGATAAGGTCGCAGTCGTCGGCGATACAGTCGAGCCCGGCAACATCGCAGACGCGACCCACTCCGGTCTCAACAAAGCGTTCGTATTTTAAGTGCTGGTGCAGCAGGAAAGGAGTATCACAATGAAAGAATTCAAGGATAAAGTCATAGTTGTCACCGGCGGTGCGCGCGGCATAGGCAAGGCCATTGCCGTCGAAGGCGCAAAGCGCGGCATGAACGTCGTCCTCAACGACATAGACCCGCTGGTCTGCGAGACCGCAAAGGAGATCGAAGCAATGGGCGTGAAGTGCGTCGCCCAGAACGCCGATATCTCCATCTACGAGAACATCGAAGCTCTTCTCAAGCTCACTCTTGATACTTTCGGCCATGTCGACATTCTCGTCAACAACGCCGGCTGCGCCGTCTCCGGTGCGATCTGGAAGCTGCCCAAGCGCGATATTGACTGGATAACCGAGCTCAACTTCCTCAGCCATCTCTACGGCATGAAGATATTCCTGCCGCAGATGATCGCTCAGGGCACTCCCTGCGAGATCGTCAACGTCGAATCCACCGCCGGTCTTATGACCTCCGGCAAGGCAACGATGTACCACGCGACGAAGGCCGCCGGTGTTGCGACCTCCGAGAGCGTATACATCGCGATGAAAGAGAACAACTACCCCATCAATGTCCACTGCCTCGTTCCCGCGTATGTCAAGACCACCATCCACCTTGCCGACCTGCACCGCCCCGAGCGCTTTGCCATCAACGACGATCCTTACTATACCAGCGAGGAGTACAAGGCCGGTCAGCTCCGCGGTACGCGCGGCGTCATGAGCGGCATCCCCGATTGGTATGTCGGCGAGTGCGTCTTCACCGCCATTGAGGATGAGAAGTTCTATATCTTCACTCACCCCGAGTCTCAGGTCGTTGCACAGCCGCGCGTCCAGCGCCTTGCATCCGGCATCAATCCCAAGACCTGATCGTACAGCATAAATCAAAGTGCCGCGTAAAAGCGGCACTTTGATAAAACATGAAATTCATATTCAGAAAGGCGGTAAATCTATGTTCACAAACTACGAAAACGCTAAAGTAGTCATCACCGGCGGCGCCAACGGCATCGGCAAGACCCTCGCTCTCGGCTTTGCCAAGCGCGGTTCCGATGTTGCGATAATAGACATCCACGGCGATGAGGCCGAAACCGTCGCAAAAGAGATACGCGGCATGGGCCGTAAGTCCTTCGCAATGCAGGCTGACGTTTCCGTCCTTGACGAGTGCAAAGCGATCCTTGATAAGACGATGGCCGAGTTCGGCCGCTGCGATGTGCTCGTAAATAACGCGGGCGTCTCCGCGCTCTCCGATGTTGAGCATATCCCGGAGAAAGACATACGCTGGGTCTATGAGACTAACGTATACTCGCACTGGTTTATGATGCAGAACTTTCTCCCGCAGATGCGCAGCCAGAAATCACACTGCCAGATAATCAACGTCTGCTCCATAGCCGGCCTCATTTCCATGAACGGCGCTCCCGCGTATTTCAGCTCCAAGCATGCCGCGGTCGCACTCTCCGAGTGCGTGTATAAGCAGCTCAAGGCAGACAAGGCCGATATAGACGTGTCCATCTTCTGCCCCGGCTATATAAACACCGAGATGCACCTGACCGACCGCCATCGTCCCGATCGCTTCGCCATCCATGACGATGAGCCGTATTACCACACCGAGGAGTACGCAAAGTTTGTCGCGTTCAACAAGTATCTGCTTGAAAACGGCGCTGATGTAAATGTGGCTGTGGAGACGATCTTCAAAGCACTTGAGAAGGAGCAGTTCTATATTCTCGATACGCCGAAGTATGAGCGCCTGCTCTGCGAGCAGGGCGTCTTTGAAGCGGAGAAGATCCGTCCAGTCGACTATTACACACTGAACTGAATATCAAAATCTGAATAAACACGAGGAGAATTTACAATGGAAGAAAAAATCGGCAAGAAATTTTTGCTCTATTTCCGCCTCGCGCTTCTCTGCTGGATCCTCATTGCAAACGCGATCCTGCACATCATCGGTTTTTCCTACGGCTGGCTGATCTTCATCAGCAACATCATGCTCTTCACCCTTGAGGGCGATGTCAAGGAGCGCTTTCTCACCGTTGAGATAGGCGGCCTTGTCGGACTCGTGCTCACTGTGCTCGCAATGCTCGCCATCTCCGCCCTGACTCCGATCGTCGGCGATCTCTTTGGTCTGCTTATCCCGCTCGCCGCTGTTCTCGCGCTGCTCATCCTCGGTCATCCCTATGCGCCCAAGGTGCTCAACAACGTCGGCTTTGCCTATCTCACCTGCGCCTGCATAGATACCACAGCTTTCGCAAGCAACATCGGACTGTTCATTCTCGTTTTTGTTGTCGGTTCTCTGGTGTTCAACGGCGTGTGCGTCCTGCTTATGAAGCCGATGAAGGCGCTTGCCATCAAGAGTGTGACAAAGGCTGCAAGTAAAGCCTGAACCCCTCGTTACAACAACTAAAATCACAAATAGGCTTGACGAATATCGTCAGGCCTATTTTGAGACTGTCGAAAAAGCGGCAATGCCGCTTTTTCGAGAAAGATCCGCTGCGTTCTGCGCCTCAGTTGTCCGCTGATAGCGGACAATTCGACGCTCACTCCGCGCAAAGTGTTTTCCGCCACGCACATGTCGCGGCAGAAAACATATCATACTGCTTTCGCGTCTGCGGACGCGAAACTCTGCGAGGCTTTTTTGACATACTGCAAATAGGCTTGACGAATATCGTCAGGCCTATTTTCTTATATATGCTTTTGTGTTTTCCCTTTCACGCCGCGGGCTGCAAGAAATGTATGCTGAATGCCTCCGCCATGATCTCATCCGCGCGCTGCACGGATATCATGTCGTAGTTTATCATCTTCTGCATGACCGTCGTCATGCGCCGTGTGGCAAGATAAATGCTGTTGTTGGGGGAGTAAAGCGACGGCGCGTTCGGCAGACCGGCGAGCATGACGGCCTCGCTGTCGCTCAGCTCCTCCGGCGATTTCCCGAAATAGCCCTCGCTGGCGGAGTATATGCTGTAAAATCCGCTTCCGAAATATATGGAGTTGACGTACATTTCAAATATCTCCTTCTTCGTGTACGTGTCCTCTATCGCCCTCGCGGCGAATATCTCCGCAAACTTGCGCTCCAGATGCTTCTTCTGCGTGAAAAGCTCATTCTTGGCAAGCTGCTGGGTGATGGTGCTGCCTCCCTCGGCAAATGACAGTGTCTTTATGTCCACAAGAATGGCGCGGCAGATGGAGATATAGTCAATGCCGTGGTGGCTTTCAAAGCGCCTGTCCTCGGCGCAGATAACGGCGTCGATATATATCTGCGGCAGCTCGTCATACGACATGTAGCGCGACACGTAGCTGCACCGCTGCCGTATATCGTCCTCGATGGACTCAATGGGCTTCTCCGCAATGGCCTCCTTATACATTCTGTAGCCCTTCACGCCGAAGTAGCCGCCCAGCAGCAGCGCCGCGGCCAGACCCGCCAGCACGACCCACAGAAGTATCCGCCAACCCAAGCGGGGTTTTCGCTTTGTTTTCATATGTATACCACCTCGACTTTCAAGCAGATATGTTCATTATATACGCCATCGCGCCATAAGTCAAAGCTTGCGGAGACTTTGCGGCAAAATTTCCGCTTAATTTTTGCTTAAGCCTCTTCAACCGGCCGCGGCACGACGGCGGAAAGATGCCCCCAGCGCAGCGCGCGCTCAAGCGTTCCGGCGATGCGCGGCAGACTGCGCATGACATAGCCGCGCTCCAACGCCGTGCAATCAAGCCCGGTGCAAAGCCCCTCCGCCGCGGCGGACAGCGCGGAGAGAAGCCGCGCCCTGTCCCGTCCGCGCAGCACGGCGGAAAGCTCCTCCGCGTCGCAGCACAGCGCCCCAACGTCGCACCCTGTCAGCACGCAGCCGAGGGCAGTCGCCAGCACCGGCTCATATATGTTCATCACGGCCTGCGCGTAACCGCCGTCCAGCCCGCGCAGCAGCGCGCGCACGCGCCGCGGCGCAAAATGCCGGCAGAAGCCGTTTTCGGCCTCCAGCCGGTCAAGGTATCGCTTGATGAATTCTATCCCGTCCGCCTCCGGCAGACCGGGAAACGGCGGATAATCCGCCGTGATGTGCGTCTCGTGCGCGAAGAACTCCGGCCTGTACAGTTTGAAAAAGCCGCCTATGCCGTCTATGACCGTTGCGCGGTAAAATACGTTCTCCGTCTCAAAAAGCTCCGCGCCAATGTGCCGCCACTGTACCTGCGCCGCGGCGGTCATGCGCAGTATCCGCTCAAGCCCCGCGGCGTACAGCCCGGACAGCGGCTCATGCAGCACGGCGGACAGCGCCGCGTCTGCATCCGCGCGGGATTTGAGCTCCACACTGAGCGTGTATAAAATAGAACTGGCCAGCTCCTGCGCCGTTTCCGTGCGGATGGAGCTGCTCCGCCCCTGCGTGAGCTTTGCCGTCCTGTCCGCCAGAAGCGCCGCGCACTCCGCCCCTATGCGCGCCCTGTCCTCCGTGCCGGTAAGGCCGCGGCGGCCGGCCTGCTCCATAAGGGATGTGAAGTAATTCCGCGCGTCAAGCGCGGCGCTGTCGATAAGCCGCGGCCTTGCAAGCTCAGTCATGCGCGCTCGCCTTTATTTTCAGCGCGCCGCGCTCGCCTGCACGCACGTTCAGCCGCCGCGCAAGCTCCGGCAGAGCCTCATCCGCCAGCAGCTCCAGCGAGCCGCGGCATTCCCCGTCAAAGGCGCGCTTCATGCACCGTATCAGCGCCTCGTCGCTCACGCGGTCATAGGTGTCGTTCTTGAAGGCATAAAAAAGTTCGATAAGCCCTTGCAGCGTCTCCGCGTAGTCATCCTGTGTGATATAAGGCGAGTCGCAGAAGGCGGATATTATGGCGCGGGCAGCGCCGCCGCCAAGCTCCACGCGGTTTGCCGCCTTCAGCGCCTCTGCCCGCGTCTGCGCCAGCATGAGCGCCTCCTGCGCCGTCAGCGTAAGGCCGTATTCCGCCGTCTCCGCGTTGCCGGATAAAAGCTCATCCGCAAGCTGCGGCGTCGCCGCCGCGCCGAAAAGCCCGAGCGCGCCGTTCGTTATGTCCTCTCTCATGCGTCCTCCCGTTCTCGCGCCGTATCGCGCAGGGCGTACATGCGGTCAAACTGCCGGATGTGCGCCGCGATCGCCGCCATGGCCTCATCCTCGCGTTCCGGCTCACGGTCGCACAGGGATATGTACAGGCATACCGGCGACACGTACTGCACAGCCATCGTGCGCGCATCGCCCTGCTGGTACAGGCCGCGCTTCATAAGGCGGTCAAAAAGCACCTCATGACAGTCTATAAGCTCCGTCATATAGCGGCGCGTGTACAGTCTGGCAAACTCCGCGCTGCTGAACTGCTCGATAGTCAGAAGGCGGCGGAAGCGCCCGGCGTACTCGTCGTGCAGAAGCCGGTGTACGAGTGCCTGCGTTTTCTGCACCAGCACGTCCTCCGTTATCAGGCTGAAAAATCCGTCTTCCTCCGCCGCGGCCAGCAGATACGCGCGCATGACGTCCTCCTGCCTGTCGCCGCGCTGCTCCATGTCCTCAAGTATGGCGTCGAATATGGCGCGCTTGTTTTTGAAGTGCTTGTAAAGCGACGGCGCTTTTATCCCCGCCGCGGCCGCGATATCCTCCACACCGGCGGCTGTGTACCCGCGCGCGGAGAACACCGTCAGCGCCGCGTCCATAATGCGCTGGCGCGCGGATGGCCTCTGTTCCATGCCGGACCTCCTTAAGCTAAAAATATTTAGCCACATTATAGGCTAAAAACTTTTAGCTGTCAAGCCCGCATATGCCCCCGGCAATAAGCCTTGACGGGAGCCGTCTGTGTTTATATACTGTTCTCATCAGTTCTGTATATCTGTATATGAAGGGTCATGCCATGCACTATGTAAAGGCAAAGGGAATACTGTCAGCGTCAAACGGGATGAACCTGTACCGCGGCTGCTCTCACGGCTGCATTTACTGCGATTCGAGAAGCGCGTGTTATCACATGGCGCACGCTTTTGAGGATATCGAGGTCAAGGAAAACGCCATTGAACTGCTGGAGGCCGCCCTCCGGCAGAAGCGCAAAAAATGTATGCTTGGCACAGGCTCCATGACCGACCCGTATATCCCGCTGGAGATGGAGCTGGGGCATGTCCGCCGGGCGCTGGCGCTGGCGGATAGATACGGCTTCGGCTTCACGCTGATAACGAAGTCCGACCGCGTGCTGCGGGATATAGACCTGCTGAAAGCCATCAACGACAAGACGAAGTGCGTTGTGCAGATGACGCTGACAACGTATGACGAGGCGCTGTGCAGAAAGCTTGAGCCGAACGTCTGCACGACGAAGGCCCGTGCCGCCGCGCTGAAAAAGCTCCATGAGGCCGGAATACCCACGGTCGTCTGGCTCAGCCCGATACTCCCTTTCATCAACGATACGGAAGAAAATATCCGCGGGATATTGGACTGCTGCATAGATGCCGGGGTGTACGGCGTCATCTGCTTCGGCATGGGGCTGACGCTGCGCGAGGGGAACAGGGAGTATTTTTACAGATGCCTCGACAGAGAGTTCCCGCACATGAAGGAAAAGTATATACGTACCTACGGCATGAGTTATCAGATAGAAAGCCCGAGAAGCGGCGCGCTCATGAAGCTGTTTCACGAGACCTGCGAGGCCAGCGGCATTGTCCACGATAATCAGAAGATATTTGAGTATCTGAATACGTTTGAAGAGAAAAACGCCCCCGTCCAGATGAACCTTTTTGACTGAGACATGAAAATATAAGCCCTTTCAGGGCTGAGCAAACCTCCGGATGACCCGGAGGTTATTTTATTTTAAATTCAGAAGGGAACTCATCAAAAATTATGTACAATCTATCTATTCAACAGATCGGAGGTCAGATCATGGAGTACGGATACGCAAGAGTTTCATCGAAGGAGCAGACGGAGCAGCGGCAGATAATCGCGCTGACGGAGTTCGGCGTCTCGTCAAAAAATATCTATATGGACAAGCAGTCCGGAAAGGACTTTGAGCGCCCCCGGTATAAGCGCCTGATAAAAAGACTGCGGCCGGGCGACCTTCTCGTCGTCCAAAGCATTGACCGCCTTGGCCGCAACTACAGCGAGATTTTGGAGCAGTGGCGTCTCATCACAAAGGAAAAGCGGGCGGACATACTGGTGCTGGACATGCCGCTGCTGGACACGCGGCGCGGCAGGGATCTAATGGGTACATTTCTGTCCGACATTGTGCTGCAAGTGCTGTCCTTTGCATCCGAGAATGAGCGCATCAATATCCGGCAGCGGCAAGCCGAGGGTATAGCGGCTGCAAAGTCACGGGGTGTGCGGTTTGGACGGCCGCCGAGGCCGCTGCCGGATAATTTTCACATTTTATATCAAAAATGGCGGGCAGGGAAGATAACAGGCACCGCAGCCGCCAAAGCGTGCGGTATGCCCCTTGCGACGTTCCGCTACCGCGCGGAGGTCTACGAAAAGAGCTGAATATTGCAAAGAAAGCATTTCACAGAAATGTGTACTTTCCTGTAAAATGCTTTCTTTACTTATGTTACCATGTAAATTTTATCACATTCTCTATATATTTTCAAGTCTTGAAATGCGGATATTTAACGATTCGTCAGATGATTTGTCGATAAAATGCGTTTACAGGAAAGTACACATTCTTGTTGCCGGAGGGGAGGGAGAAACATGTTTTGTACACATTGCGGCGCTGAAATAAGCGATGAAGCTTTTGTTTGTGTGAACTGCGGATGCAAGGTCGATAATAGAACGCCTGCCACACAAGTCAAAGCCGAAGGTGACGATACGATGAGCATTGTCATAAAGGTGTTTTTGATATTAGGCTGTGTAGCTCAGGGATGGATGCTCATTCCGTTGGCGTGGTGTATTCCGATCACAGTTAAGATTTTTAAATGTCTAAAAACCAAAACGCCGATGAGTACCGGACTGAAAGTGTGCACCTTGCTGTTTGTCAGCTTAGTTTCTGGCATATGTCTGCTCTGCATGAATGACAACGAGTAAAAGTTGTTCCGATATCAGGAAGGGACGAATAAGAGAGGAAAAAATCATGAAGTATTGTTCACATTGCGGAAAAGCGGTTGATGATGACGCAGCGTTCTGCTTAAACTGCGGATGCAGAATTGAAGAAAAGCAGAAAGCGCCTAGTCCCGTGGGGCAGCTTAAAACAAATCGTAGCTTGCTCAAATTTATCCTTTTATCCTTGATCACTTTTGGCATTTATGGCATTGTGGTGATGTCGAACGTCAGCTCTGACATCAATACGATTGCAAGCAGATACGACGGCAAAAAAACCATGCATTACTGCTTGGTGCTGTTCATCTTTTCTTGGCTGACGTTAGGCATTGTTCCCCTTGTTTGGGGTCATAGGCTTGCCAACAGGATCGGTGCGGAACTGCGGCGCAGAGGCATCAACTATCAATTTGGTGCGGGCACATTCTGGGGTTGGGGCATTCTGGGTACGCTTATCATTGTGGGGCCGTTTATCTACAGCCATAAGCTGCTGAAGTCCATGAACTTGCTTTCCGCAGACTATAATGTGAACGGGTAAGAAGAAACTTTCCTGAAAAGCTGCTGACGTTTTTGCGGCCATGGTATGCTTTTGCAGTTTCATGTCCTGCCCTTTAATTAAAAATCAAAAACAGCGCCTGTCTGCAAATCGCAGACAGGCGCACAGTATGTCAAAAAAGCCTCGCAGAGTTTCGCGTCCGCAGACGCGAAAGCAGTA
>OLOV01000960.1_pt1 | contig 24159 bp, 26 predicted proteins | sample 1672931 | NCBI WGS metagenome assembly OLOV01 (sample SAMEA3136738, study PRJEB25190) | human gut metagenome | biome: human gut; feature: human-associated habitat; material: faeces | place: Austria | collected 2013
CGTTTGTGGTATCGCTGAATGTCTATTGATTAAATGGGAATTGAGGAAGAAGGAAGGGATTCCGAATGACGAAGGCGGCGCTGCGCGAGGCGTTCAGGCGCTCGATTCCGATTCTGTGCAGCTATGCGTTTGTGGGCATGGCGTATGGAATGATGATGGCCGAGGCGGGGCAGAAATGGTATGTCGCGCTGCTGATTAGCCTTGCGGTGTATACGGGCGCGTTTCAGTTTGTGCTGATTTCGTTTCTGGCGGGCGGCGTAAGCCTTGGCGTGATCGCGCTCACGGTGCTTCTGATGAACGGACGGCATCTGTTTTATTCGATCACTTTTCTGGAGGATTTTTCGAGGACGGGCGCGCAGTCTCTTCATGATTCACTCGATGACGGACGAGACCTACGCCGTGAACCTGTCGCTTCCGGCGGACATGGAAAACCGGCGCGAGGTGATGTTCGGCGTGGCGCTGCTGAGCTGGCTGTACTGGGCGGCGGCGACGGTGTGCGGCTGCGTGATCGGGAACCTGATTCCGTGGGACATGGCGGGCATTGATTTCTGCATGACGGCGCTGTTTGTGATCATCCTGATCGACCAGTGGGAAAAGGCGAAGAACCATAGCCCGGCGCTTCTGGGCGGCGCGATCGCGCTGGTCTGTCTGGCGATTTTCGGCGGGTAGTCGTTCATGCTGCCGGCGCTGGTGCTTACGTCGGCGGCGCTGCTGATTCCGGGACGGAAGGAGGCGCGGGCGAAATGAGCGGATATACGCTTGCGGCGATTCTGGTCTCGGTGGCCTGCACGCTGTCCCTGCGCGCGCTGCCGTTTCTGATTTTCACGAAAAACCGCCCGATGCCCGAATGGCTGCGCAGGCTGGGGAAGACCCTGCCGATGGCGATTATGGCGGTGCTGGTGGTGTATTGCCTGAAGGATGCCTTCGGCGACCCGGTGCATACCGGCATACCGCAGGCGCTTGGCGTGGCGGTGGCGGCGGCGAGCTATAAGTGGAAGCATTCCACGCTTCTGAGCATCCTGCTCGGAACGGCGACGGTCATGCTCCTGCTTCGGATTCTGTGACGGACATGAACGCGATTTTTTGATCGATTGTGCGGCGGTTGGAAGCATTTTCCACTGCCGTTTTGCTTTGATGTCCCGTTTGGATAAATTATTGTCTCGCCGACTGCTTGAAAAGCCGGGGGGAGTCGTGTATATTGATACCGGCGGCGGACGAGAGCGCCGGAGAGTCGAAACGCGGAAGGGGGGAGGACGCATGGATCGCTCGATCATTTTTGAAAACGCTCAGACGCTCAACAAATTCATGACCAACGAGCGGATTCTCTACCGCGTCAACGATCTGACGCTGGAGCTTCTGTGGACGGCGTTTCCGGACAAAAACGAGAAGAGTATTCCGCATGCGGAGGGGCAGCGGCACGTGAAGAGCCACAGCCATTCCTTCTGCGAAACGCACCTGTGCACGCAGGGCACGGTGATTTACCGGCTCGCGGATGGCCGCGATTACACGATCAACGCGGGCGACACCATTTTCATCCGCGAAAACGTGGAGCACGAGCAGGTGTACGCCAGCCAGGACGCGCTGAAGATTTCCATGGCGTACCGGCTGATGGAGAACCAGTCGCTTTACAACCGTCCGGACAAGAAGACGCTTCTGGACGTGGTTGTGATTCCGCAGGCAGACCACATTTTCGAGCTGTACCGGCTTCTGAGCGAGGAGCTTCAGGAACTGCGGCTGGGCTATAAGGAAATGATCGGCTCTCTGCTGTTTCAGATTACCATGGAATACGAGCGCCAGATCAGCGCCGCGCCCAGCGAGGACTCGGTGATTCAGCGCATCGACCGGCGCGCCGACGAGATTGAGAACTTTATCAACGCCAATCTTTCCACCAACATCACCACAATGGACGTCGCGGACGTTCTGCATCTGAGCAAGCGGCAGATCAACCGCATCGTTTTCAAGGAATTCGGCACCTCCTGCTGCGGGCTGATCAAGCAGCTCAAGCACAAGAAGGCGCAGGAGTATCTGCTTTATTCGGACAAGAGCGTGCAGGAGATCGCCACCACGCTCGGCTACGGCAGTGTGTACAGCTTCAGCAAGTTTTTCAAAAGCCAGGAGGGCATGCCGCCCGCGCTTTTCCGGCGCTCCCACTATTCCTATTAAGGCACCGCCGCACAATTCGGCGGCGCGTCGGGCGATGTCTTTTCCGCCATCTGCGGCATGCAAATTCCTCGATTTACCTCCAGTAAACCTTCGAAATTTGCATTTGCATCTGACGAAAAATCCATTCGCCAGCCGACCACCTCATTTGTGCGGCGTTGCCTTATTGAGGGAAATAACAACGCTCATTCGGCGCTGAAATATTGAACAGACAGGGGATCAGGTACCATGGAGAAAATTGCAAAGGGCGTATATCCGGTTATGATCACACCGTTCACGGCGGATAACCAGGTGGACTGGGAGGCCGTGGATCAGATCGTCGAGTTCTACGCAAAGCTTGGCTGCGACGGCATTTTCGCGGTCTGCCAGTCCAGCGAAATGTTCTTCCTGACGGAGGACGAACGCGAGCAGCTGGCCGCGCGCGTGGTGAAAGCGTCCGCCGGGCGGATGTGCGTGGTCGCGTCCGGCCATATCTCGGACGCCATTGAGGATCAGATTCGCGAACTGCGCCGCGTGGCCGCCACGGGCGTGAACGCCGTCGTGATGATCTCGAACCGCCTTGCCGCGAAGGACGAGAGCGACGACGTGCTGATTGCCAACATGCACAGGATTCTGGACGCGGTTCCGGACGTGCCCTTCGGCATGTACGAGTGTCCCTGCCCCTATAAGCGCCTGCTTACGCCGAAGGTGCTGGAGGCGATGGCGGAAACCGGCCGCTTCCGCTTCATCAAGGACACCTGCTGCGACGCGAAGCTGATCGCCGAGCGTGTGCGCCTGCTGAACGGCCGCATTCAGCTGTTCAACGCCAACTGTGCCACGTTCCTCGAAACGCTGAAGGATGGCGCGGACGGCTTCAGCGGCATCATGGCTAACTATCATCCCGACCTGTTGGTGTGGCTGTATCAGAACTATCAGAAGCAGCCCGAGAAGGCGCGGGAGCTGTCGTCCATGCTGTCTGTCATGTCGCTGGTGGAGGGCTGCGGCCATCCGGCGGCGGTCAAGTATCATATGAACCTGATCGGCATCCCCATGGAGCTGAAGTGCCGCTCCATCGACGCGGAAACGCATTTCGGCCCGCTCGGCCGGCATGCCATTGATGATCTGCTGGTGATGGAAGGAGTCGTCCGCGAATGGCTGAAACACTGAAAAAAGACCGTGGTCTGTTTGACGGCGTGCTGCTGGCAAGCGACTACGACGGCACGCTCGTGCCGGATACGAAGATCGTTACCCCGGGCGTGAAGAAGGCGCTGCAGTTCTTTGAGGAAAACGGAGGGCGCTTCACGGTATGCACCGGACGGTGCTATCTGGGCTTTCATTCGTATTCCCGCGACATCATCAACGCGCCCGTGCTGCTGGCCAACGGCGGCATGGCGTATGACTACGAAAAGGCGGCCGTGACGGTGGACAACGGCATTGGCGACGAGGGCATCGTGCCGCTGCGCGCCGTGGCGGAGCGGTTTCCGGACGTGACGATCGAGTTTTACCCGCTCGAAAAGTCCTATGCCATCCACCTGCTGCCGAAGTCCGAGCATCACTTTACCAGCCAGTTTATCCCCTTTGAGGTCATCGACGACCCGACGCAGGCGCCGCGGAGGTGGGCAAAGGTGATGATCGGCGGCACGCCCGAGCGCATCGGCGAGGTGCAGGCGTTCCTGCGGGGCTATCCTGAAATTTCGTTCCTTCCCACCACCGGCGGGTTCCTCGAGGTGCTGCGCCGCGGCGTGGACAAGGGCATGGCGCTTCTGCAGCTGGCGGACGCGCTGGGCATTCGCCACGAGGATACCTATGCCGTCGGCGACGGTTATAACGACGTAGAGATGCTTCAGGCCGCGGCGGCGGGCTTCGTGCCCGCGAACGGCGACGAGCGCGCGATGGCGTGCGCCGATTACGTGGTGCGCTCCAACGAGGAGGACGCGGTCGCGCACGTGGTGGAGATTCTGACGGAGCTGTACCGCGCGCGCCGCTGACTTGCAGGCAAAGCCGCCGTCAAGGCGGGAGAAAGTCTCGGTCAAATCTGCAAAAGTGTCCCGTTCGATTAAAACAATGGCTCGCACGGTGGTTGTGCAGCACGTTGATTGTGGTATATAATGATACCAGAAACGGACGTTAGATAGGCAAAAACCGCAGGCGTATGACTGTGCAGATTGCCGTTCAGATGTAGATTCTGTGAAATCCAAGGGCTATTCTGTGCGATGCGCTGCGTTCGGCTTGTCCCGGATGCGCAACTGTTTTAACCGATCGACCCATGCGGCTAATTCGCAGGCGGACACGCCTGGGAAGATAAAAAAGGAGGTAACCACATGAAACTCAACCGTCTCGTGGCTCTGGTTGTGGCGCTGTGCCTGATGCTTGGCTGCACCGCTATCGCCGAGCAGTTCCCCCTGGTAGACGAGCCCACCACGCTGCATATCATGGCGCAGGTCGGCTCCTACTACCCGGATCAGAAGCTGGACAACGTACATGGTCTTCAGAAGTACGAGGAGCTGTCCGGCGTGCACATCGAGTGGGATAATGTCAGCAACTCCGTGTTCGGCGACACGCTGGCGGCCCGCATCGCGGACTCCGGCACCAAGCTGCCCGACATCATCCTGCGCGGCAAGATCGGCAACGACAAGCTCGCGTCCTGGGGCGAGCAGGGCATCATCGTTGACCTGCGTCCCTACCTCGAGGAGAATGCGCCCAACTTCTGGAAGCTTTTCAACGAGGAATCCACCATCTCCGGCGCCATCGTCGGTGCCAACGGCGAAATCTGGGGTCTGCCCCAGGTCATCCTGGGCGCTGAAATGCGCACCCCCACCAAGCTGTGGCTGAACAAGAACGCCATGGAAGCCATCGGCATGGACGACCCCAAGACCCTGGACGATTACGTGAAGGTCATGACCGCCATCCGTGACAGCGACTGGAACGGCAACGGCGAGAACGACGAAATCACTACCATCGCCAGCGCCAACAACATGCACAACTACTTCTATGGCTCCTTCGGCCTGCGCACCCGCGGCGCGCATCACGACGTTGTGGACGTGGATCCCGAGACGGGCGAGCTTCGCGTGTATTTCCAGCACGAGAACTTCCGCAAGTACGTCGAGTTCATGACCATGATGTATCAGGAGAAGCTGATCTATCAGGAAATCTTCACCGAAGGCGACAAGCAGTCTGACGTGTTCAACCAGACCAACCGCCTGAGCATGCTGCTCAACACCATCGCTCCCGGCAACGGCGGCGACAACTGGTACACCGTGAACTGGTCTCTGGAAGGCCCCGACGGCTACGCCTTCCACACTCAGACCCGCGGCGCGATCCACTCCACCGGCAACTTCGTCATCACCTGCGACTGCCCCGAGGAGCTCATCCCCGTGGCCCTCAAGTGGGTTGACTACTTCTACTCCGAGGAAGGCTCCGCGCTGGCTCTGATCGGCGTTGAGGGCGAGGACTGGGAAGTCAAGGAAGACGGCACCCGCAGCTGGACCGACGCCGCGCTGGCGACCCGCACCGAGGACATGAGCAATGACGCGTTCCGCGCTCAGTTCGGCATGTGGCCGGGCGGAGGCGTGCCCGCCTGCTTCTTCTCCAACCTGCTGGACGCCGAGTACGGCCCCATCCCGTCCGCTTGCGCGCAGGCTCTGCTGAAGGACTATGCCCCCAAGAAGATCTGGCCCATCATCACCTTCACGGCTGATGAGAGCGCCGTCGTTTCTCAGCTGGGCAGCGACATCAACAACTTCGCCAAGAACTTCGCCGCTCAGGTTATGACCGGTGAAAAGGAACTGACGGACGATACCTGGGCCGCGTTCCAGGATGAACTCGCCAAGATGAATCCCGAGAAGCTGATCGACGCGTATGAGTCCGCTCTGACCCGCGTCTACGGCGAAGGCGCTGAGTTCTAAGCTGGGGCATCACCGCACAATTCGGCGGCACGTCAGGCGATGTCTTTTCCGTCCTCTGCGGCATGCAAATTCCTCGATTTACATCCAGAAAACCTTCGAAATTTGCACTTGCATCGGACGAAAAATCCATTCGCCGGCCGACTACCTCATTTGTGCGTCGTCACCCGGAGTTTTCCACTGCGACTCAAAGCCGCACGGAAGGGGGAGCCCTGCGGGGCTCCCCTCTTCACAGGCGGCGCTTCCGGCGCTTTGTGTTTACGCCAGAAACTGACCGCATATTTTCAAGAGAGGTGCGTCCCTATGATGCAGAAATCCGTTCGTTCCCCGCGCATCGTGCATCACAATACCTGGCGTAAAGCAATCACGCGGTATTGGCAGATGTATCTGCTGCTGATTCCGGTGATCGTCTATTTCATTCTGTTCAAATACAAGCCCATGCTCGGCATTCAGATTGCCTTTAAGGACTACAAGCTGCGCGTCGGTATGTGGGGCAGCGACTGGCTGGGATTGAAGCACTTCCAGTACTTCTTTGAAAGCTATCAGAGCCGCCGCGTCATTTCGAACACGCTGTATATCAGCTTCCTCTCGCTTCTGTTCTGTTTCCCGTTCCCGATCATTCTGGCGCTGGTGTTCAACGAGCTGAAAACGGACAAGGCCAAGCGCATGGTTCGCACCATTACCTACGCGCCGCACTTCGTTTCCACCGTCGTCGTCGTCGGCATGATGGTTTCCATGTGCGCCATGGAAACGGGTATCGTCAATAAGGCGCTCATTGCCTTCGGTCTCACGAAGGAGCCGCTTTACCTGATGGGCAGCGGCAAGTACTTCCGCATGATGTATATCCTGTCGGATATCTGGAAGGATTCCGGCTGGAACGCGATTATCTTTATTTCCGCGCTTTCCGCCATTGACGCTTCGCTCTATGAGGCCGCGAGGGTGGACGGCGCAAGCCGCTGGCAGCAGCTGATTTACATCACGCTTCCCAGCATCGTGCCCACCATCGTAATCATGCTGATTCTGCGCTGCGGCAGTCTGATGAGCGTGGGACACGAAAAGGTGTATGCCATGCAGACCGACCTGAACCTCAATGTTTCCGAGGTCATCTCGACGTTCACGTACAAGCAGGGCATTCTTGATCTGAAATATGACTACGCCACGGCCGTAGATTTGTTTAACTCGCTGATCAACATCCTGATGCTTACGACGGTTAACGCCATCTCGAAGAAGGTCTCCGAGACCAGCCTGTGGTAAGGAGGTGCGGCTCATGAAAAGCAGAAATGATACGATCTTTCAGGGAATCGTTTATGTGCTGACGGCGCTGGTGTGCATCGTCACGCTGTACCCGCTGATTTACGTGCTGAGCGCTTCCTTCTCCAACCCGGCGCGCATTCTGGGCGGCGACGTGGTGCTCTGGCCGGTGGAATTCAGCGTGAATTCCTATAAGCGCGTGTTCGCCAGTTCCGACATCCTGACCGGCTATCGGAACACGCTGATTTACACCGCGACCGGCACCACGCTCAACATGATCGCCACGATCATGGCGGCCTATCCGCTGTCGCTGCCGGATCTCAAGGGCAAGAACGCGATTACGATCTTCATCACCTTCACCATGTTCTTTGGCGCGGGCATGATCCCGAACTACCTGAACATCAAGAGCCTCGGCCTTCTGAACAACCCGCTGGTCATCATCGTTCCCGGCGCCATCAGCGTGAGCAACATGCTGATCATGCGCAACTACTTCATCAACTCCGTGCCTTCCGCGCTGCGCGAGGCCGCGTCCATCGATGGCGCATCGCCGTTCGCCACCATGGTGCGCATCGTGCTGCCGCTGAGCAAATCCATCCTCATCGTCATCATCCTGTACTACATGGTCGGCCACTGGAACAGCTACTTCAGCGCCATGATGTACCTGCCCGGCAAGCGCAGCCTGCAGCCCCTGCAGGTATTCCTGCGCGAGATTCTGGTGCTTACGCAGATGGGCGACATGGAGGAGCAGACCGGCGTGGACGACCTGGGCGTCTACCTGCTGTACGCCTCCCTGAAGTACGCCATCATCGTCGTGTCCGCCGTGCCACTGCTGGTTCTCTACCCGATGGTACAGAAGTTCTTCGAGCGCGGCATCATGATGGGCTCCATCAAGGGCTGATCCCCGCTTTCCCCCACAAAAACACCGCGACGCCGGTTCATCCGACGCCGCGGTGTTTTCCATAAGCAAAAAGCAGAAGGCTTATTCATCCTCCTGCCGCAAGAGCCATTCCACGGAGACCTCCAGCGCCCGCGCGAGAATGGGAATTTCGAAATCCTGCACCAGACGGGTCTGTCCTTCCAGACGGGACATGCTGGTGTCGCTGATGTCCATGCCCATGCTTTGCAGCTTCGCGACCAGCTCCTTCTGCTTGATGTTCCGCTCCCTGCGCAGCCGGACGATTTTCGCTCCGACGATGTTTCGGCGCCCCACGGGCGCCCTGCGTGGCTTCGACATCTGCGCCACCTCCTTCCCGCTGAAAAGTATATTGACCAAAGGCCTTGAAATAATGCAAGTACCGCAGTATAATAAATTTAATTCATAAATCGCAGTAAAACGCGGCGGAAATGGGGGGCGCGCATGGAATGGCGGCAGGGTGCCACCGGGGAGACCGTATTTGTGAAGTTCGAGCCGAGCCTTTCACGCATCCGCGCCGCCTGCGGGCGCGCCCTCCGGGAACGGAGGAAGCCGCGGAAATTCGCGATCGCGTATGAAAATCTCTACTATGGGAACCTGCTGAGCGCCACGCTCGCCCGCGAAGCGGAGCTTTCCACGCTCGTTCAGGAGCTGAAGCCGCGAATGACTTCGGAAGCGGAGGGCGTGTGGCAGTGCGCGGCGATGCTTCAGGCGGACACGAACGACGGCATTCTGCTGCACGGCGACGAAGAACGGCTGTGGTGCGCGTATCTTCCGCTGCGCACGCGGGCGCAGGTGATGGAGGCGCACGAAATCGCCGCGCGCCTGTCGCGCCTTGCGCAGAGCGCGGACGGGGTTCTTTTGCCAATGGAGGAACAGATTCTTCGCGCCGGAACGTATAGCCTGAAGGAGATCCTGACGGCGCTTGCGGAAAGGGTGGATTCATAGCGCGTTCGCCCGCAGACTGCCGCGCGCGTCCCTCGCATACGCTGAAAGCGACAGGGAGGGGAGCACGACATGCAGCGAACCGTGATTGAGCGAAGACTTGTGGAGCCGGGGAATCCGGCGGCGGGAGAAGTGATTCTGAGCGGGATTCAGAGAGAGGACAGCGTTGCGTGGACGGAGATTCGGCTCACGTTTGAAAACGGCGCGTCGCAGGAGCTGCCGGTGCCGGAGGACGCGGGCTATCAGCCGCGCCTGTGGATTGGCAGCCTGACCGGAGCGGGGAAGCGGGATATTCTGCTTTCGATCGATTCCGGCGGCAGCGGAGCGATCGGCTATTACACGGTGTACGCGGAGCAAGGCGACGGCTACGCGCTCGTGTTTTGCAGCGACGCGTATCAGCCGCGCTACGCGATTACCTATGAAAACGGCCGCCGCGTTCGCGCGGACAGCCTTGAAAACGGGAAAACCTATCTGATTGATTTGAGCGACCTCGACCGGACGTATCTGGACGCGCTGTACGACGCGAATGGCAGGCTCAAAGCGCCGCGGTCGGGCGACGTGAACCCGCTGAGCGCGCTTCTGCCCATCGACCCGGACGGCGACGGCATATATGATCTGCTTGGCTTCCAGCGCATTACCGGTCTGTATAACGCCGACGGGCTGGGTGATTTCATGAATCAGCTCAGCTGGCGCACCGGCGCGTTCGCGCTGGTCAACCAGTGGGTGGGAATTTTCGGCACTCGTATCTGAAAAGCGAAAGACGGGCAGGTCTGTATGCGTTCAGAAGAGCAGAAAATCGGAGCGGGGACAAGCGGTGCGTTCGTCCTCGCTCCGATTCGTTTCAGGCGTTTTTCAGAAAATAGCCGACGATGCGATTGTTGCTGCCGGGGGCGAGCTTCAGCACGACGGCGGTCTGGATGGGTATTGTTCGGCCGTTTTCGTTCAGAAAGACGAAGTGGCGGCAGAAAAGCTGGTCGCCGACGCGGAACATGTTCATCGGGTCATAACCGCAGATGACGGCGTTACACGCGGTGTAGGCGGCGTTTGCAGTGTACTGTGCGATTTCATCCGTTCGCTTTCTGGTCAGCGCGGCGAATTCGCGGGCGACGAAATCGAAGCTCGGCACATCGGCGGTCAGGTTTGCCGCGTCGATGGGGTTCTGGTCGTAGGCGGTCAGCGGGCTGCGCAGGTCGTTGACGATGGGAAGCCCCAGCCGCTCGAGGGTCAGAAAATAGACCGCGCCGCTGAAATAGCCGATGCGGCGCAGGTCGAACAGCTGCGCGTCCTCTGCCCGCAGGCGCTGAAGATAGCCCGCGAGCTGCCGTTCGAACGCCGCCGGGTTCAGGCGCGCCAGCGCGTGCATGCTCACGTATTCCGCCATGCCCTCGATGGTTTCCACTTTTAATTCCTGCTCCACCATGTCCGGATGCACCTTGCGCCGCTCGCCGCGGATTTTCGCGAATCGCTTCAGGCAGGAAAGCGATTTCTGTTCGCACGCGTCGGCAAGCAGAAGGTTCTCGGCGTGCTTCGCTTCGAAGCTCCGTGCGTCGCCGGGGTCGGCGAGCAGCGCGAGGTCGGAGGGAAAGCGCGTTTCGCCGCAGGTAAACTGGTGACAGTGGAACATTTCATGAACCAGCGACGCGGCCAGACGGTCAACATCCTCGATCGGGTCGGCGTCCATGCTCCAGATGGCGACGAATTCGCCCTCGCAGGAAACGGCCGTGTTGCCGAGAAAGCCGTCCGGGCGCGGCAGCAGCGCGCCGTCCAGACAGGCCTCGCGCTCGGTATACAGCGCGAAGCGATACCGGCGGAAGCCGTTCGTCAGCGCGGAGAAATCAAGCTGGCCCAGGCAATCGTCTACAGCGTGCCAAAGGGTCGTCAGGTTCATGAAATCCGCTCCTTTCCCGCTTTCGGGAGGACGAGCGTTCGAATATTCTCCTGCACGAGCGACAGAAAGCGTCCCGCGTGCGCGCCGTCCATTTGCGTGTGGTGGAACTGGAAGGAGATGGGCAGCACCGTTTTCAGGAGCTTCCGGCGGTAGCGTCCCCAGATGAGAAAGGGATTGTTGAAGATGCCGCTGTTCATGCCCACCGCGCCGTCAATATCCGCGTCCACGATGGCGCTCGTGCCGATGACCATGCGCTCGGTCAGGTCGTGGTCGGCGCAGGTTTCGGCCACCTCGCGCGTAAGGCACAGATAGTCCGCCTGAAAGCGCGCAAAGTCGCCGTCAAACGGCACGTCGCAGGAGCTGACCTCGCCGGTGCGGTTCTTCACGATGGTGTTCACGGCCAGCGCGTCGTAGCGCATCAGCTCGCGCCCCACCGGGAGCAGGTAGAATTCTTCCACCTCGCCGGCGGCCTTCCCGATGCACCAGCACAGCAGCAGGTTGAATTTCACGCCGCGCCTGCGGCTCAGGCGCACAAGGCGCGTCACGTCCATCGTTTTGAAAAACGTCACCATGGGGTTCGGCGCGTTCATCCACAGCGCATAGGCGGACGCGCGCTTCGTCGTGCTCGGGTCTACGGCAACCGGCTTCATGCGTTTTTCTCCAATTCGTCCAGTCGTCCGTTCTGAATCGCGACGATGCTGCGGGCGATCTTCTCGCGCTCCCAGTCCCACCAGCGCAGATTCTCCAGCGCGCGGATGGTGTCGTCGTCGAAGCGCTTGCGGATGGGTTTGGCCGGAACGCCGCCCACGATGGTGTACGGCGGCACATCCTTCGTGACCACGGCGCGCGTGCCGATGATCGCGCCGTTTCCGATGGTCACGCCGGACATGATCACGGCTTCATAGCCGACCCACACGTCGTTGCCGAGCACGATGTCGCCCTTGTTGTCCCACGCGTCGCGAATGTTCTTCGCGTCCAGATTCCATTCGTCGAAGAAGATGGGGAAGGTGTAGTTCGAAAGCGAGCGCATGGTGTGGTTCCCGCTGGTGAACAGGAACTTCGCGCCGCAGGCGATGGAGCAGAACCTGCCGATTTTCAGCTTGTCGCCGTTGATGGGGTAGTGATAGATCACGTTGTTCTTCTCGAAGTCGCGGGGATCGTTCGCGAAGTCGTTGTAGATGGTGTAATCGCCCACCTCAATGTTTTCGCCGGTCACGACGCTGTTCAGATACACGGTCTGCCTGTCGTGCGGGCGGGGATAAATCTTGTCCATGGCGGTTTCCTTTCCTATTATGTTTCCAAAAACAGGGCAACCGATCGGGCTACCTATTATAGCGGCCGACCGGATGCCTGTCAAGGAATTTCGGGAAATATCGCGCGAGGGTGAGAAATCAGCGGTTATGCTTCATGTCGGTATAGTGTCTGGCGCAGTAGCCATAGGTTCCGCTGCTGTACACGACACGTCGGCTTCCGCAAATGGTGCAGCGCGAGGTGTCGCCTTTGTGACTCGGATTGCCGCAGCCGGAAAACAGAGACTTGCAGCCGACGAACAGAACGCAAATGAGAATGACAAGCGCAACGAGACCGAGAGTTTGCTTTTTCATGAGGATTCATCCTTTCTTTTGTTGGGGATTAGAAGACCTGCGTGAGATCGCTCTCAACCACGCCCCAGCGGTTGTCGCGCTCCAGCGCCAGTGTGCCGTCCGCTGTGATTCTGTAGTCCTGAATTCGCTCCAGACAGACAGTACCGTCCAGTTCGATCAGCTTCCAATAGCTGCCGTCCTTCACGAAGATGCGGCCGTTGGTGAACGAGCCGATTTCTGAATAGCGGCATTCCGCGAGCATTTTGCCCTCCGTGTTCATCAGACCCCACTTGCCGTTCGCGTTCTCGACGGCGTACAGGTTCTCGCCGACGCGCTGGATGGACTGGTAGGCGGCTTCCACGGCCATTTCGCCCTTCGTGTTCAGCAGGCCGTAAAGCTCATCCTGCGTCTGCACGATGGCTACGCCGTCGGAGGTGAAATCGCACACAGAGCGGAAGCACAGGCCGTCGCTGACGAACTGGCCGTTCAAGTCAATGAAGCCGTAGCTGTTGCTTCGGTAGCTTTCCTTCCCCACCGAGATAAGGCCGCAGGTGTTGGCAGGATTCGAAGCGAGATAGCTTTTGTTCGCGCCGCACAGGAAATCCCACTGCACTGCGGTGATCAGCCGGAGAGAACGATTGGAAAGGCCTCCCCGCAGTTCATACAGACCCTTGCCATTCTTCGCGTCGTCGACCAGCAGGTATCGGTAGCTGATCATATAAAATGGATTCGCTAAATAATCGTCGGTTGAGTTTACATTTTCCAGAAGCAGTGTGCCGCTGAAGTTGTAGAGATCGCGCCCTGAATTCCAGGAATTATAACTCTCGTAGACGAGGCCGCAGGAGAGAGCTTCGTAGTGATCGCTATCCTTCAGATTGCCGATGATGCGCTCGGCGTCCATATCCAGAATGTCGGTGTCCGCTGTTTCGATGGAAGCACGATTCAAGTCCGCGGAGTGCCACGTGCGATCCAGAAAACGGCGGCCCTCCCGATTGATATAGCCCTCTTTATCGTCAGAAAAGTCCACCTGCAGCCAGCCGTGGCTGAAACGGTAAGAATAGGAACCCGGCTTCCAGCCGTCGGAACGCAGAAGGACGCTGCCCTGCGTATCGAGCACGAGCCAGTCGCCCTCCACGGAGGTGTACAGGCCGTTGATCATCTGCATGGAATCGGGAAGCTGCGCAAGAACGAGCCCCTCGGACGCGTCGTACAGCCGTCCGTATTGGGGTTCGATGACGAACTGCCCGTTTCGGTCGATGGCGCCCCAGAGACCATCCTTCCTCACGACGGCAATATTTTCAAAGAAACGCGGCAATTCACGTCCGTAGGATTCGAACTTTTGAAAGCCCACGGACGGCTCCATGAGCACGGTGCCGTCTTCAGCGGCCAGGCCGTACAGCCTGTCCTTACTCAGCCAGATAGCTTCCAGCGTCTTTTGACCGTTTTCATCCTTTCTATAATTTACGCGCGCGTCGTACCCGTCGAACGCGATCACATTTCCGTCCTCGTCCTGAATGCCGGTTACGCCGGAGACGCTGGCGAAGTCACCATTGCCGAAGGGAGAGATCGCGGCGCTGTCGCCAAAGACGAGCGTGTATTCCCTGCCGTCCGCGCCGGTGTAGCGGGAGTAGTCCACAGGGTCGTTCTCGAAGCCTACGTACCGACTGTAGAGCACGTCGCTGTATTTGCTGGAAAAGCGCAGGAAGCCGCTTGCGGTCCGTACGGTATCCGCGTCGGAGATGCTGTTCAGATGCCAGCACTCGTAGGTGCGCGCCTCGTTGCCCGCATAGCGGTAGTAGGTCGCCGCGGTGGAATAGTTTCTTTCCGCCGCGAACGCGTCGGCGGCGTGACCGGCGGCGGTTTCCGCGCGGCGCGGCGCGTCCGAATAGTTCTTCGCGGCGGCGAATTCGTCATACGCCCGCGCGTAAAGATTCGCGCTGTTCAGCGCCTGCGCGGATTCGGACAGCCTCAGCCCCTCGCTGTAATGCGACTTCGGAATGATCTGCGTCAGCAGAAGGAAGATGAACGCGCCCAGCACTGCCAGAGAAACGGCGGACGCGAGAATGGCGGTTCGCCTGCGCTTCTGCCTGCGCTGCTTTTGAAGGGCGGCTTCCTGCGCCGCGCGCGTGCGCTCCTCCGCGATGGCGGCGAGCTGCGCCTGCGCGATGGGGCGGAAAACGTCCATGTCGGCGAGCGCCTGCTGCCGCGAAAGCGACGCGCCGCATACGCGGCAGCAGTCCCTGCCCTGCGGATTCCACGCGCCGCAGCCGCAGCGCCACGCGCCGTCCAGCACCAGCGGAGAGAAACGCAGCACGTCGCTGCCCAGTTCGCGGCGGTAGGCGGCCAGCAGCTCGTCGGTCAGCGGCAGCGGTTCCGGCGCGGGCGTGGGCGCGGTCGTGGCGTTGCCGGTTTTCCAATGGCTGCCGTCCGCGAAGTCGACGGAAACGACGCTTGCGCGGAAGTATCGAACGTTGCAGCTTCCCAGCGGAATGGGCGAAGCGCCGCCGAAATCCTGATACGGTTCCGCGTTCAGACCGGGATACTGGAAATCCGTCGCGGCGAGAGAGACGCGGTTCCCTTGCGCGTCCAGCGCGTCGATGTGCACCACCAGCGCGGCAATGCGCGTTTCGGTGAGGGATGTAAACGTCAGATGGGCGAACACCGGCCCCATACCCTGCCGCCAGAGAGACCCCGACGAGATGGCCACCGGACACCCGGGGCGATATTGCCCGCCGGGCCATTCGCAGATGCAGGTAAGCTTTGATTGTGCCATATCTGTTCCTCCGTTCGTTGTGAAAATCGATTTGTGACAGGAATATTTTGAACGATATTCCTCCAAAAGTCACGCTCAGATTCTGAGCATTTGGCGTTACGAGCGCTCAGATTCTGAGCATTTTGGGTTTACATCCCGATTTTCCGAAAAATCTGCATATTTTGCATATGCAGATTTTTCGGAAGGCCGTTTTGGATAAAAAACGCGGCCAAAAGCGCAAAAAAAGACATGCGCGGCGGCGCATGCCTTTTCGAGGGGAAGAGGTCAGCCGGTATAGGGCAGAAGCTGGATGGATGCGCCCTGAATGTCGAGACGGTCGCCGTCCGCAAGGGTGAGCTTGCCGATTTCGGACACGCCGTGGTAGTTCCCGAGCGGGTAGAAATGCTTGTAGTCGTACCATGCTTCCGCGCCGGATGCGTAGACGTAGATGAACGCGGAGTCGACGGTATCGTCCACCGTCAGGCGGTATTCGCCCGCGGCGAGATCTCGGCCGACGGTGTACACGCCCGGCGAGAGTGTCTTTTCCGTGACGCCGGTCAGCGCCAGCCGGCGGGCGGTCAGTGTGTCGATCCATTCGGCGAGCTGCTCCGCTGTGGCGGTTTCCAGATCGACGACGATCGTTTCCGCGCACACGGGCAGGGCGAGAAGCAGAAGAACGAGGGTCAGTGCTGCAATCCGTTTCATGAGTACGCCTCCTGTCTATCTTAATACATGTTCTATTATAGTATTCATTAACGATTTCGTCAATATGAAGATTTTCAGGCTAAAGGATATTCACAAAGAACGGAATGTAAACCGGCGATTTCAAAAAAAAGAGCGCCCGACGAACGGACGCTCTCTCGATGGGAAAAATTACGGGTTGAACTGCACCAGCTCTTCCTCGGGCTTTTCGGCGGGCTCGCTCTTGATTTCGAGCAGGATGACGGCGTCGCGGTTGTGAATCACGCTGAAGCCGCTTTCCACCTTCGCGGTGAGGTAGAACCACGTGTCGGTCTTGGGACGCTTGTCGGCGTAGCGGCAAAGGAAGCCGATGCCGCCAATGTCCGCGGCGCAGCAGGTCATGGCGTAGCGGCCAAAGACGAACGTCTTTTTGGGCAGGTTCTGCATGTTGAAGCACTGCCCCTTGACGCGCACCGTGCGGCCGTCGTAGCGATTCGGATGCTCCATGCAGTCGAGATACCAGGTGCCGAAGTCCTCGTCCTTGATCTCGATCACGTCGGCCTTCACGTCGTAGGGCAGGTCTTCCTCGCCCACGCCGTCGTCGCTGGTGCCGTCCTTGTTTTCGAAAATGATCGTGCAGGTGTTGTTCATCGCCTTGATCAGGCGGCGATAGGGGCTTTTACGCGTGTTCTCGTCGCAGCGGTTGAAGATGACCAGATCCGCCAGCTTGGGCGCTTCGGACATCAGCTGCCGCATGTTGACCATGTAGTTTTCAAACGTCGTCGCGTCGATCAGCGCGACCATCTGCGCGAGTTCCCAGTCGTCCGGCTTTTTCACGCGGAACAGGTTTTCAATGCCCCACATGCTGTTGTATTCGATGATCACGCGCTCCGGCAGGATGCGCTGATTCAGGGAATTCAGCAGATTGGGCGTAAGGTCCTCGAACGATTCGACCTCCTGCAGGACGGTGTTCGCCTTGCGCAGGAGCTTCGCGTCGTATTCCTCTTCGCCCTCCTCGCACACGATGAGCAGTGTGCGCTCGCCGGCGGAGAAGTCCTCGTCCTCCAGCATGTTCTTGATGAGGCTGGTTTTGCCGCTCTCAAGGAAGCCGGTCACGAGGTATATGGGGGGTTTGTATTCTTCTGCCTGCTGAGACATATTTCAATCCTCACATGCCCAGAAGGGCCTTGATTTCGTCTTCCTTCAGGTCGCAGCCGATTACGCACAGGCGGCCGGTGTAGTCGGCGCTGCCGCTGCGGATCTCGCTTTCGCCGGGCGTGTAGTCGAAGTGAATCCAGCTGCCGTCCGTGCTCTGCAGGATGCCCTTCATGCGCAGAACGGTGCCGTACTTCTCCGCGTTCTCGATCTCCTTGAGCGCCTTTTCCAGCTGCGCGCGGTCGATCTTGCGGACGGTCTCGATGCCGATGTTCTCGAACACCTCGTCGGCATCGTGATCCTCGTGGTCGTGATCGTGGCCGCAGCAGCAGTGGCCGTGGTGATGATGATGCTCGTGCTCGTCGTGGTCATGTTCGTCGTGCTCGTGGTCATGCTCGTCGTGATCGTGGTCATGTTCGTCGTGATCGTGGTCATGGTCGCAATGATCGTGATCATGGTCGCAATGATCGTGATCATGCTCGTCATGGTCGTGTTCGTCATGGTCATGGTCGTGTTCGTCATGATCGTGATCATGCTCCTCGTGGTCATGATCGTGGTGATGGTGATGATGCTCGTGATGCGGGCACACGCTGTCCACGTCGATCAGGGAGGTGGGATGCTCGATCGCGTCCATGATTACCTGGCCGGTGATGTCGTCCCACGGGGTGGTGATCAGGCGCGCGTCGGCGTTCTGCTCGCGCACCAGCTCGACGGCCTTTTCCAGCTTTTCCTCGCTGACCAGCTGCGTGCGGCTGAGAATGACGGTCTCCGCGCACTTGATCTGGTCGATGAAGAATTCGGCAAAGTTCTTGAGATACATTTTGCACTTTCCGGCGTCCACGATGGTGGCGCAGCCGGTGAGATGGATTTCGCCGTGCTCCTTTTCCTCCTGCTCCACCACGCGGCGGATGTCGGACAGCTTGCCCACGCCGCTGGGCTCGATGATCAGGCGGTCGGGATGATATTTTTCAACCAGCTCGCCGATGGTCTTGGTGAAATCGCCCGCCAGCGTGCAGCAGATGCAGCCGGAGTTCAGCTCGGAAATCTGAATGCCGCTGTCCTTCATGAAGCCGCCGTCAATGCCGACCTCGCCGTATTCGTTTTCGAGCAGGACGCACTTTTCGCCCGCGAACGCTTCCTTCAGCAGTTTTTTGATCAGCGTCGTTTTTCCCGCGCCCAGGAAGCCGGAAATGATGGTAACTTTCGTCATAAGAACACCCTCTTTGAACCTTTCAAAATGGTACCCTATATTGTAGCACGTCAAATGCGAAATTTATAGCCCCGTAAATGTAAACCTTTGAATCGATTGGAAAAATCTTTTCGACCGGAGGGAATCTGTGCTATAATGGGAGGGACTGAGAGGGGAGAGGCGAATGAAGTCGATTGTGGAAACGTACGACCTGACGGGAAAAGCGCTTCCGACCATTCCCGTGCCGCACGATTGCGCGATCAGGGAAATCTCGCTGGCGGACGGCTGGCTGGTTTTGTCGTTTGAGGAAAAGATTGCCCGCCACGAATCCGTGCAATATAGTCACCCGAACGCGCGGACGCTGCGGATGCGGATTCACCTTCTGGACGAGGAATTCAACCTGCTCGCCCATGAGCGCAGAAGGTATGAGAACGTTTACGTGGAGCGGAAGCCGAAGAAGCTGTTCGAGCTTGCGCGGAGGGAAGAACGGCTGGAATATCTGAGTCACCTCGTCGGGTACGGAGAGATGCAGATCGAGCTGTTCCAGTCGGCGGGCAGCGTCCTCGTCGACCTGTGCGCGGATCGGGTTGAAATGGAATGGTTTGAATAAATGGGCGATGCCTTTAGAAGAATGTGTCTGCCGGAAGAAGGGCTTGTATGAACGTTACGCTGTCCATGTATCTGATTGTGTGCCCGCTGGTGTTTCTAGCCGCGGTGGTCGATGCCATCGGCGGGGGCGGAGGGCTGATTTCGCTGCCCGCGTATTATCTGGCGGGGCTCTCGCCCACGCTGGCGGCGGGCACAAACAAGATGTCCGCCTGCTGTGGCTCGCTTTCGGCGACGCTGAAATACATGAAAAGCGGCAAGGTGCTGTGGAAGCCGGCGCTGTGCGCCATACTGGGCGCGCTGCCGGGCGCGTATCTGGGCGCGGAGGTGCTGAAGCTTTTAAACGAGCAGACTGTGCGCGTGCTGATGACGGTGCTGGTGCCGCTGGTGGCGCTGATCGTGGCGTTTCGCGGCAGCAGGCAGCCGGAACCGCGCCCGGTCACGGCGCGCACGCTCTGGCTGTGCGCGGGCACGGGGCTGGTGATCGGCTTCTACGACGGCTTTTTCGGCCCCGGAACCGGCACGTTCCTGACGCTGGCGTTCACGTGGCTGTGCGGCATGGAGGGCGTGACGGCCTCCGGCACGTCCAAGCCGGTAAACACCGCGTCCAACCTCGCGTCGCTCGCGTCCTTCATTCTGAACGGCAAGGTGCTGTATTCGCTGGCGCTGCCCGCCATCGTGTTTTCCACGCTGGGCGGCTGGGTCGGTTCCCGGCTGGCCGTGCGGCGCGGCGCGAAGTTCATCCGCTACGTCATGCTGGGCGTGATGGGATTGATTATCGTGAAGCTCGCGTATGAATGGTTTGCATAAAAATATAATCAGATAAAATGAAATGGAACCGGCTTCGTCCATGCGTCACCGGTTCCATTTTTCTGCATTTTTGGTAGAAATACGGGCATTTTAGTCGGATTTGCGTCGAAAAAATGCGGAGTATTGCAAGTTAGGTACGTTAAATATTGCGTTTGTTACTGCATTATTCATGGGGATATGGTATAATGAAATGCGGCGAGTCATGCGCTCGTCCCTGCATGATCTATCCATTTCTGATAGGGAGGTTTCGTCTATGCCGGTCAATCAGGAAAAGTATGCTCAGCTCGATAAGATTATCGCTGCGAACAAGGGGCAGGAAGGCGCCGTCATGAGAACGCTGCAGTCCGCCCAGGATCTGTTCGGCCACGTGCCGAAGGATGTTCAGATCCGCATCGCCGAAGGTCTTGGCACCACGCTGAGCGAGGTTTACGGCGTCGCTACGTTCTATTCCCAGTTCGCGCTGGATCCGCGCGGCGAATACGTCATCGGCGTGTGCCTGGGCACCGCCTGCTACGTAAAGGGCTCCAAGGACGTGCTCGACCGCGTTTGCAAGGAACTGGATACCAAGGTTGGTAAGACCAGCGCGGACGGTCTGTTCACGATCAAGGACACCCGCTGCCTGGGCGCCTGCGGTCTGGCTCCCGTAATGATGATCAACGACGATGTGTACGGAAATCTGATTCCGGACATGATCCCCGGCATCCTGGACAAGTATCGTCAGGCCTGAGGCGTGAACGAGCTTTCCCTCTATATTCTCGATCTGGCGCAGAACTCGCTGGCGGCGGGCGCGAAGAACGTTCGCATCACCGTCACGTTTCGGCCGGATTGCGATCGGATTGAAATCGAGATCGAGGACGACGGCTGCGGCATGGACGAGGCGCTTCTCGCGCGCGTATCCAGCCCCTTTGTGACCACGCGCGAAACGCGTTCGGTCGGGCTGGGCATCCCCATGGCGCGGCAGCTGTGTGAAATGTGCGAGGGCGCTTTCGCGCTGGAAAGCCGGGCGGGGACGGGCACAAGGCTCACAATGTCCCTTCGCGCTTCCCATATCGACCGTCCGCCCATGGGCGGGCTGGCCGACACCCTGTATGCCCTGATTGCCGCGTCCTGCGAAACGACGGATTTCTTCTTCCGCTGCGCGTGCGGCGCGCGGACGTTTGAATTTTCCACCGCCGAAATTCGCGGGACACTGGGAAGCGATGTGCCGCTGAACACGCCCGAGGCGCTTCGCTGGATTCGCGATTGTCTGAGAGAAGGAATAGAGGAGACCGCTCCATTAAACCATCAATAAACCGTGGAGGTGTAGGTATTCATGAAGTCCATTGCTGATCTGGAAGCGATCCGTCAGAAGACGCTGAGCAAGGTAAACCTTCGCCGTGAACACGAGGGCATCCGCGTTGTCGTCGGTATGTCGACCAGCGGTATCGCTGCCGGCGCCCGCGAGCTGGTGACCGCGTTCCTGAGCGAGCTTGGCAAGCACGAGCTGCTGAACGTCGTTGTTATGCAGAACGGCGGCATCGGCGGCGCCGGCGAGCCCGTTGTCGAGGTTCTGTGCCCCGGCAAGGAAAAAGTCACGTATGTGAATGTGAAGCCCGAGATGGTCGCCCGCATCGTCGAAGACCATATCGTTAATGGCAAGCCCGTTGTCGAATATACCATCAGCGAGGCAAAATAAGTTTTCGCTCACACAAGGAGGTAGGCATTATGGAGCTTTTCCGTTCCACGATTCTGGTCTGCGGCGGTACCGGCTGTACATCCTCCGGTTCCATGAAGCTGTATGAGCGCTTTGAACAGCTGCTCGCTGAAAACGGACTGGACAAGGAAGTCAAACTGGTCAGAACCGGCTGCTTCGGCCTTTGCGCCGCCGGCCCGGTTGTTATTGTGTATCCCGAGGGCGCGTTCTACAGCCATGTGAAGCTGGAGAACGTGGATGAAATCGTTTCCGAGCACCTGGTAAAGGGCCGCGTGGTGAGCCATCTGCTGTATCACGGCTCCGTGGACGAGGAAACGAAGCAGATCAAGCCCCTGGACGAGATCAACTTCTACGGCAAGCAGAAGCGCGTCGCGCTGAGAAACTGCGGCGTCATCGATCCCGAAAACATCGACGAGTATATTGCCTTCAACGGCTATAAGGCGCTGGCCAAGGTGCTGACCGAGATGAGCCGCGAGGACGTCGTGGACACCGTTCTGAAATCCGGCCTGCGCGGACGCGGCGGCGGAGGATTCCCCACCGGTCTCAAGTGGAAGTTCGCCATGCCGTCCACCGGCAAGAAGTACGTCTGCTGCAACGCGGACGAGGGCGACCCGGGCGCGTTCATGGATCGTTCCGTTCTGGAAGGCGACCCACACTGCGTGCTGGAAGCCATGGCCATCGCCGGCTACGCCATCGGCTCGGACGAGGGCTACATTTACGTGCGCGCGGAGTACCCGATCGCCGTAAAGCGCCTTGAAATCGCCATCAAGCAGGCGCACGAGTACGGCCTGCTGGGCAACAACATCTTCGGCACCGGCTTCAACTTCGACGTGCATATCCGTCTGGGCGCCGGCGCGTTCGTCTGCGGCGAGGAAACCGCTCTGATGAACTCCATCGAAGGCATGCGCGGCGAGCCGCGTCCCCGTCCGCCGTTCCCGGCTGTGAAGGGTCTGTTCGGCAAGCCCACCATCCTGAACAACGTTGAAACCTACGCCAACATCGCGCAGATCATCCTCAACGGCGCAGACTGGTTCGCCTCCATGGGCACCGAGAAGTCCAAGGGCACCAAGGTCTTCGCGCTGGGCGGAAAGATCAACAACGCGGTTTCCAGCGCCATTTTCTTTTGCCGCCAGCCGGTGAGCGCCTCTTCAAAGCGGGAAGCCTGGAAGGGTTTGATCAGGTAATCCACAACACCGTAATGCAGCGAATCTTTAATGGTTACTGCATCGGCAGCGGAGGAGATGACAATCACATCACTTTTGCAACGCGCGTTATGCAGGACAGGCAGTAAATCGAGCCCGTTCTCTTTTTGCATATAGATATCTAGCAATATCAGGTCGATAGGCGTATCGCTATTGAAGATAATCTCTTTGGCTTTCTCCAGCGTCGAAGCCGTTCCACGGCATTGAAAGCCCGGGATTTGTGCCACGTATCGGCGATTCAGCTCCGCGACCATTGCGTCGTCATCGATAATTAATACATTGATCATCTGTTCGACCTCTCCCCGTCCCAGGGTATCTGGACAAAAAATTGTGTGAAAATCCCGGGTTCCGATTCCACGGCGATGCTGCCGCCGAGATTTTCTACCTGTTGTTTGACAAGTGCTAAACCGACGCCTCGCTCGCTTCCTTTTGTCGAGACACCTTTGTCAAAAATGTGATCGATTTTGTCGGGTGCGATCCCCGGTCCATCATCGTTAACTTCGCAGTGCAGCCAGCCGTGACGGTAGTGCAATGTTACGCTAATTTCGCCACCGGGTTCCGGCCCTAATGCCTCCAGCGCGTTTTCTATCAGATTTCCCAACGTGGTAATCAGCGTCGCGACCTGATCCTCACTACCGCTGTCTGGCAGCTGGCTTTCACTGTTTAAAATCAGCGTATGGCCTAAATCGGTCGCGCGGTTAATCTTGCTGATTAAAAAACCAGCGATAACCGGAGATTTGATCTTACCCAGCAGAGAGCCAATCTCTTCCTGATAGTTATGAGAATGTAATCTTCCAACTGCTTATAACTCTTCAGATGCAATAATCCGAGAATCACATGCAATTTATTCATAAATTCGTGGGATCGTTCACGAAGTGCGTCAGCATAGTTGACCAGACCGTCGAGTCGCTGCATCAGTTTACGTACTTCAGTTTTGTCCCTGAAGGTTGAAATGGCACCGATGATAACGCCATTACTGCGCACCGGAACGGTGTTGATCAGTAATAGTCGGTCCTTAATCGTAATCTCTTCGTCGCGGCGTGGGGTTCCGTCGCGTAACACTTCCGAGACATCTACCACCTGTGACCACGAGTGGCTTAGCGTCGACAGTTTCTCATCGTCCTGCGACTTACGGTAATTCAGCAATTCTTGTGCGGCATCGTTGATCAGCGTGACCTCGCCGCGATCGTCCACGGCAACGACGCCTTCTTTGATGGACTGCAACATGGCCTGGCGTTGCTCAAACAGTGTGGAGATTTCGTAGGGTTCCAGGCCGAAAAGGATTTTTTTCAGTACGTTAACCAGAATGCATGTGCCGATCAGTCCGACCAGCATGCCAAATAGTACCGACCAGATAATGCTCCAGCGACTGTCATTGATCTGTTGGGTCACGCGGCTTAACTCAAGGCCGATCGCCACCACGCCAATTTGTTTATGATTTTCATCGTAG
>OLOV01000964.1_pt1 | contig 24146 bp, 23 predicted proteins | sample 1672931 | NCBI WGS metagenome assembly OLOV01 (sample SAMEA3136738, study PRJEB25190) | human gut metagenome | biome: human gut; feature: human-associated habitat; material: faeces | place: Austria | collected 2013
AGGCTGTCTGTAAGCTCTTTGATGAACTTATCCATACTGTGGATCATATTCACATAGTATTCATACTGCCATTTCTTTTCTTCGCTTGGAGCCTTGGTTACCTCTATTTCAGGATTTTGAATAACCTGCTCTGTAGGGTATTTACCGTGACCCTCTACCGAAATAGTGTAGATATAGTCCTTGCTGTCGGTAATGTTCAGAGCCGTCATTATCTGGTCTGTAAGTATGCTGTCTTTAGCCCAGTTCTTAGGAGTTTTTTCGATATCGTTCATATACTCTATAGATGTGAAATCGTCAAATCCGAGATTTTTGAACACCTGATTTCTGTTATAGAAAACTCCTCTGTGGTTATGTATGACATGGGTACTGTAGCCAATCTCCTTGAGATCATAAGGAATGCTCTCAAAGGTCTTGTCCAGAAGTACCGACTTGTACGGATATTCTCCCGGTCCGAAGAACTTTGCACTCATACCTGTAATTGACTCAAATTCCGTATTGGCAGTGCCTGCGCCTACTGCCGGCACTGTAAAGTAGCCGGAAGAATAGTTCTTCATAAGGTTTCTGAAATTAGGAATAGGGTCCTCCGAGCACTCTATGGAATTTACCAGCTGCGGGTCTATAAACGACTCAAGCTGCAGGAATATTATATTCGGAGTATCCTCCGTCTTTGCCTGCTCTACAGCCTTGTCCATATTTTCAAGCTCGCCGTGCTTGTATATTCCGAGTATCTCGTCTTTCGAGTAATTCTTAGGCTTGTCTATGCCTGTATCAAGCCATGTGCTAATGAAGCTGTATGGAACGCCGTTGTCCCTGTAGCCCATTGCAAGATTTCCGAAGAAAGTATCTACAACCCCGGTTGCAATACCCAGATTGAAAACTCCTACGGTTCCCAGCATTATGACAATTACCGCCGCTATATTTCTCTTGTATTTGATTTTTTCTCTTTTTTTAGGTCCCTTGATAAACAGCAGTACAAATCCTGCTATTACTGCAACTGCCGCTATGGCAAGCAATACAATCTCAAAGTTTGTAAGATATGTAGGCAGGATTGAAAACCCGTCCTCCAGCATTGTCAGGTCGTTTATTGTAAACGGAGTCATTCTCTTTAGAAGTATCACACCGTTTGCAATACCCAGAAGCAACCATACAAAAGATATGAACGATAATACAAATGCTCTTCTTTTGAAAAGACATGCAATGCTGAGTGTCGCAAATATTATGCAGGCATTGATTAAAAATACCAGCGGACTTGTAAATGCAAATACAAACGCCTGTACCAGAGAATGTCTTGCCGCTGTTTCTATTATCAAGTTTATGAGAAGCGCTATTACTGCTGTGACTGTCAGGCTGTTGACGTATTTCTTCTGTGCCAGCCTGCGATATATGTCCTTTATTCTGTTCATTTTATCTGCCCCCTGAAATAGTGTCCGCAATCTTTCCAAACTCTTCAAGTGACAGAGTCTCTGCTCTGCGCTGCGGATCTATATCGTTTATCTCAAATACCTTTGCAAGTTCTTCCTTGCCTATACCTCCGACTCCGTTAAGAGAGTTTAATATTGTTTTTCTTCTCTGTCCGAAGCCTTTTTTGATGCACTCAAAAAAGATGCTCTTATCCTTTACCTCTACTGCGGGCGAGCTGAGCACATCAAGCCGCAGTACTGCCGAATCGATTTTCGGCCTCGGTATAAACACCTCTTTGGGTACAGATGCAATCTGTGTGACATTGCAGTAAAACTGCACGGCAGCAGTAATCGCTCCCGCGTTTTTGCTGCCTACAGGCGCTTTTATCCTGTCTGCAACCTCCTTTTGCATCATTATGGTTATGGAATCCGCCGGAACGCCATCCTCTAATATCTTCATAATTATCGGAGTGGTGATATAGTACGGCAGATTGCCTATTATTCTGACCGCGTCATACCCTTTGTTTGCCTCTATTATAGCTTTGAGGTCTGTTTTGAGTATGTCCGCATTTATTACTTCAAAGTTATCGTATTCAGACAGTGTTTCCTCAAGTATCGGAATCAGTCTCTGATCTATTTCGATTGCTATAACCCTGCCGGCTGCTTCAAGGGCCTTCTTGGTAAGCACACCTATCCCCGGCCCTATCTCTATGACAAGGTCATTTGAGGATATGCCGGAGCTTTCGATTATTTCATCAATTATATTCTTGTCCGTAAGGAAATTCTGTCCCAGTGATTTTGACAGCTTAAAATTATGCCTGTCCTTTATTTCGTTTATTGTCTGTGCCGAATATAGTTTCATCGCTTAATCCTCTGAAAAACTGCTCCCTTGTAATTCCGTAACGGTTCAGCTTGCGCAGAAAAGTTCCTGTGTTGCCGTAGCCGATGCCAAGTATTCTGCCTAAGGCCTGTCTTTTTTCTTTGGAGCCTTCGCCCGTAAGACCGTTTTCTATCATATCTGACATATCAAAAGTATCGCCGCTGCCTTTGGTCTCCGCCGCGCAGCATACCCTGCAAAGCGCCGCCTCGATATCCTCAGGTTTTGCGTTTTCTATGCCTATGTCCCCGTCCTTTGCGGCTTCCTTTCGTGTAAGAAAAGCCTCCTTTGCATCGGGGTATTTCTCAATAATTCTTTTTCTTATTCTTTCACCTGCGCTGTCGGGATCCGTAAACACTATAATCCCGCAGGTGCTGTAAGCCTTGTCTATAAGCTTCCATGTTGCCGCAGTAATGCCGTATCCGTGGGTTTCAATGGTTTCGGCGTCAACCGCCCTTTTAACCGCACAGGTGTCATCTCTGCCCTCAACTACAATTACTTCATTTATCTTTATCATCTATTTTGTTTTCCTCATCAGGTGATACATATATTATTTCTCCCGGATATACCATATTGAGTTTCTCTCTTACCTGCTGCTCTATGTAATCGGGATCGTCCGTGTTTGCAAGCTCGTCCTTGGCCGCCTCCAGTTCCTTTTTTAACTCTGCCTGCTCTGTCGCAAGCTGAGCTTTCTCTTTTTCGAGGGAAATAATCTCAACCGCCGAAACAGATATTGCTGCAACCACAAGAACTATTACCGCAGCGTAAATCAGCAGGCGTCTTTTCTTCTTTGCCGCCTTGCGCTGCGACGGCGCTTCCTTGCGCGCCTGGTAAACTCTCTCTGCTTTTTCGGCTCTGGCTCTCCTGCGTTTTTCTCTGGCCCGATCGAAATCAATGACTTCATTGTTGCGGTGAAAATCCCGGCTTCTGCTTCTGCTTTTTCCCATGTTATCCTCTCAGTATTTGTTTTACCCGATTTAGTGCATCATATATTGTACCACAAAAAGATATTTTCCACAATACAGCCCCTGCCACAAAACCGCAAAAGCTGTGAACGCTGACCCTGCCGTAGGCGCAGTAATAAAGGAATGCAACTGCAATGAAGCCTTGGAATATCCATAATATGATTTCAAAGAAAGCTCTGGAAATTCTGCCGGTTTTCATAATATGTCCACACCATGAGGCTGTTTCCCATATTATCATAAACAGTATTCCTGAGCAGCACATAATGATTATGTGAAAAATCTGTGATTGTATCAGACTGCTCATTTCAGTATTTTCCTGATTAAACTCTTTTCGCCTGCAGCGTTTGCATATTCGAGAGAGGATATTTCGCCTGTAACCGTAAGCTTTTCGCCTGCTATATCGAGATTTTCTATATGCAGATTTTTGCCTCTTACCATAAGCCTTTTTTCTTTCAGAGTGATTTTAACAAGTTCCTCGTTAAATCCGTCAACATCGGTGACCCCCGTAACCGTCATTCTTTTTCTTTCTTCTATAAATATGCTGTGGTTTTCCATCGTACCATCTCCTTTGGATAAATATATTAACACCGCCGCGGGTTTATGCATATTATGGAGTATCTTGCCGGGAGGGGTATTAATGAAATCATATATAATATGCTGCAGAAATTCAGGAGAGCTTATGAGGGAGTGTGTGGAAAAATCATATGGGCACATCAGATACGAGCTGCCGTTTATAGGGGCTCTGTGTGTGGATGTTCCCGAAGAAAACACTGCTGCGGTGCTTAAGCTGCGGGGTATTACGGCTGCCACCGAGGATATGAAGGTTACAAAATTTGAAGCGCAGGAGAGTAGTAAGTCATGCATGGGAAATGCTGATGCAGGCTCCCTCGGCAAGGGCGTATCTATTGCTGTACTTGATACCGGCACCCACCCTCATTACGACCTCATAAAACCATATAACAGGCTGCTGGTTTTTAAGGATTTTGTAAACAGCAGAACTGTGCCCTATGACGATGACGGTCACGGAACTCACGTATCGGGCATAGCCGCAGGAAACGGTTTTTCTGGCGCTCCAAAGGGCATTGCGCCTGAAGCTTCCATAGTATCTCTGAAAGTACTGGATTCAGACGGGAGCGGCAATGTTTCGGGTATACTTGCCGCAATGCAGTGGATATGTGACAATCACAGGAAATACAATATACGGGTGGTAAATCTGTCCCTTGGTATGACATATGATTACAGCGTCCGCATAGACCCTCTTCACCTTGGCGTGGGGGCTCTTTATAAAAGCGGTATTACAGTGGTTGCCGCAGGCGGTAACAGCGGTCCTGCCGCAAAGACAATATCAAGTCCCGGAAATTCACCGTATGTAATAACCGCAGGCTGCTGCGGTACATCCGGAGTCTCGGAGTTTTCCAGCAGAGGTCCTGCCGGTACATATATGAAGCCCGATCTGGTTGCTTACGGTGAGGATATATGCTCTCTGGCTCCCGGCAAAACCGCCACAGCCACTCAAAGCGGCACATCAATGTCCGCCCCTGTTGTATCTGGCGCGGCCGCATGTCTTTACAGCGCATATCCGCAGCTTACCGCATATCAGGTCAAAAGGATACTTATGTCTGCAACAATTCCTTTTGAACAGGAGGACAGAAACTCGCAAGGCTACGGCAGACTTGATGCGGATATGCTTAAGGACCTGATTTAAAAACCTGATATGAAATAAGCAAGCTATGCTTTTGGATTGCATAACCTGCTTTTAAATTCTAAGCTTTATTAGTTATTTAGTTATTTATAAGCTCTCTTATATTTGGCAAAACCTAAAAAACAGAGCCTGCACTATCACAGACTCCATATGTGTATTCTATTTCCATTTAATCGAGTAGTATCCGTTGCCGTCACTGTATTTTTCAACCTTTATATAGTAAGTGCCTGCTGCAAGCTTTTCGCCTTTGCCGAAAGTATACGGCTGTATCTCACCGCTTGCTGTATCATATGCGTTTCTTGAGCCGAAAGGATATCTGTCACCTTTTTTGTATACTGCAAACTTGATGCCTCCGGAATATCCACCCAGCTTTGTGCTTATTTTAAGCGTTACCTTCTGTGTCTTTTTTACTACGAATTTATACCATTCACCGGTTCCTGCTTTCTGGTTTGCAGTTATAACGCCTTTTTTAGTGCTGCCCTTGCTGATCAGTTTTGCCTTGCTCTTTGAAGTCCCGCTGTTTTCCTTAACGTTGCTGAATGTAACCTTCAGTCCGTAGTACTTATCACTGTTCTTTACTGCGACATAGTATGTGCCTTTTTTAACTCCAAAACAGCTCGTATAGTTATTTGATGCATACAATGACTTGTCTCCTGCCAGCAGGTTCTTTTTGCCTGAATTTGTCAACTTGATATAATAGTAGTGATATGATGATGACTCGTCCTTCTCAGGCACTGTAACCTTGAGATATCCGTTGCCCGGAACTGTAATTTTGTAATATGAAAAGCTGTTATCCGCAGACGATCCGTAAAACACCCTGCCGCTTGTCAGTATGCCCTCTGCCGGTGCAAATTTAACCTGAAAATCAGCTGACTGCTCTACATTTGCCCATGTATCAAACTTAAGATAATATGTACCTGCCTTGGCCACATCCGCTGTCAGTACATCATTAACAGTTGAACTGCTGAGATATTTAGCATAGCCAATCTTGTTTGCATCTGTTGCAGCTGTATCTGTGTGCATTGAAACCGTCAGATTTTTGCCTACCGCTATTCCCTGCAGAGGCACTATTATTGTACCTGCCGACTTAACTGTAACAGGGACTACGGCGCTTGAATTTTTAATTGCTTTTGCAGTATATGAAATATAGCTGCTGTCATCAGTGCTGTTCATATCCTGAGCTGCTATTGTCCCCGCAGCAGACGTACCGTTTGTAACAGTACCTGCAAACGCGCCAATTCCCGATGTAAAGGTCATACTCATAACAACTGCAATCGCAAGTACCACACTTGCTATTCTGCTTCTCTTCATTTGAAAATCCCTCCTTTTAAAGCTCAATCTCTTATCTTGGAAGACAGAACTGACTCTATGCCTGAGTCATTCCTATCTATTATATAATATATCCGCCGAATGTAAATACTCTATTGCAAACAAAAAGAAACTATATAAGCTTAGTTATACAATTTCTCTTTGCCGTTTAGCATTTAACAGAATATTGTCTGTCAACAGTTTCCCAGCTGCCTGATTATACGTTCCCGGATACATTCTATGTAAGAATATCGAGCAGTTCCTCTTGTTCGTCCAGGAAATGCTCATATATATCAGACACATATACTGTGGAATATATCTGTCTGACTTCTACCCTCTTTATTACTCTTCACTCAATGCTTCAGGCCAAAACTATAATTCACCGCAGGGCATCAGTTTCTCCAGAGAAACTGTTAACAGACGATGACACTTCATCATCATTCTTCATTATTATACAAAAATTCTGCTCTGTTTTTTCGAAAATGTCACTTTTGGCTCTTTAATTGTAACTTTTAGCTGTATATTTGACTTTTACGGCAAAATATACTAAACTACTTAATACACAGAGAATATAAACGGATTGCCTGTTATCAGCTGCCTGCCGGCTTAGGAACCTGCAGTTTTACTTATGGCGGCAATATATAAATTGGAGATCTACAAGTTATGACAGCAGAAGCTATCAGATACCTTATAATTATTTCAAGTACGGCAGCGTTAATTGTCATAGCCGCCGTTATATACATAATAACCAAATCAAAATACAAAAAAGAATTCCTTGAGAAAAAACAGGAGCTTCAGGCTTCCCAGCTCAAAGAAATCGAACAGTATGAGAGAGAAATCAGCATGCTTCTTGATGAAATAAACAGCAAAAAACAAAACAGCGAGTTTCTTCAGGAACTGGTTTCTGACTGCGAGAAATATGCGGGGCAGCGCTACAGCGGTAATCCTATAGTTGATGCGCTTCTTGCCTGCAAGCAAAAGCTATGTGAGGATTCAGAAGTGGCTCTCGAAATATCAGCAGGCACTTTAAAATGTACTGCTCTTACTGACGAGGAATATATAGGCATTTTCGGCAACCTTCTTGACAATGCCATTGAAGCAGCGCAAAGAACCGAAAACCCTCAGGTAAGTCTCAGCAGCACCATAACCGGAGGCCAGTGGATACTCACTGTCAGAAACAGCAAGCCTGCAAACGAGGCACCTCTCGAAAACAATATGGCAACCACCAAAAATAACAGTCGTGATCATGGTCTTGGGAGTAAAATAGTCAAAAGGATAGTAAAGAAACACAAGGGCGCACTTGATTATACGGATTATGGGGATTATTTTGAAGTTATATCAGTAATACCGGTATCAGACTGCAGCAGTGAGGTATAGTAAATGTGGAACATAGCGATTTGTGATGATCAGCCCGAAAGCATAGCATATATAAAAGACAGACTTGCTGATACAGATTTACCTGACATCGGTAAGATTATTGCTTTTTCAAACGGCAAATCAATGCTTGAGGATCTTGAAGACGGCATTTTTGATGCAGATATTTTCATTCTGGATATTGATCTTGGCTGCTGCAGCGGCATTGCAATTGCCGAAAAGATACTGGATATACGCCCTGACTGCCAGATTATATTCATGTCAGGATATGATGACTATTATGAAGCTGTCTACGATGTAAACCATATATATTTTATGAAGAAGCCGGTATGCAGTGAAATTCTTTGCAAAGCTGTTTCAAAGGCAACTCAAAAGCTGAACTCAGGACATGAGGAGTTCTTCATTGCTGAAACCAAAAGCGGCAAACATATAATTTCCTACAAAGACATATCCTCTTTTGAACGCGATAAAAGAAAGATAAACATAATAGGTCGTGACGGCACGCTGCTCTGTTCTTTTTACGGCAAATTCGAGGATATAGAGAGTTTGCTTCCTGCAAGCTTTCACCGCTGCCACAACAGTATATTTCTGAACCTGCACATGGTAAAGGCTCTGGAAAACGGCTGCTTCATACTTCGTGACGGCAGGGCTGTAACCATAAGCCGCAGCCACAGAAGCGAAAGCCAGCTGGCATTTGCAAGGTTTCTGGCAGGCGGGAAATAATCTAATCAGGGTAATATCCATTGTCAGTTTATCGATACTGCTTTCTGTCTTACCTGCTTTTACCCGAATGTGCCTTAAACTTAATACTGCACATACAATACGAAAGGTTTTGCATATGATTACTTACCATATCATCTACGCGCTGCTTATGACTGCAGGAACGATTATCAAATTCCCTTTACTGTACAAAAATATGCTGCGGTTTAATGTCCCTGTAACTGTAATAATTACTGCGGTGACAAGCTCTGCAATGGAACTGGCATATCTGCCGTTTTCACCTTTGTGTGACAACGCCCCTGCTCTGTTATTCATATATCTGCTGTCGATAGCTGCAACTGTAATGCTTATACGCTTTGACAGGCTCATAGACATGCTCATACTCGACTGTTTCTATCAGTTTTTTTACAACATCCTCGGAACTGCGATAGTAACAGTGCTAACAGCCATATATGGTGCAGTAACGGGCGCCGATATGAATACCTGGTTTTCACAATCAACTTCAACCGCAGCCGACTACATAATGCGCTGCGCAGCCGTTGCGGTGTGCTTTGTCATTGCGCTGATACTCTGCCTCAGATGCATACCTCTGATAGTAAATATGAATATGAAATTAAAGCTGCCGCTGTTTATGGGTACAGCTTTACCTGTATTTATATTTATGGTGATAAGGCATATAGTCAATCCCGATGCCTCCCAGATGCTCTCAGGCTTTCTCGTTGTATGCTATGGAATACTGCTGACACTTATGGCAATATCACTCCTCGTATTCTTCATCAACGTATTTTTCAAGACCAGAGAAGAAAACCAGCTTATGCAGGCTAAGACAGAGGCACAGAACGAGTATTACTACAGAGTCCTCAAAATACAGCAGGAATTAAGAGAGACAAAGCACGACCTTGCAAACCGGCTGGTGGCCTACAACATATCTCAAAGCGCAAAAACAGACTCCAAAAAATAATCTGAGCCGGGAATTGCTCCCGGCTCTGTATATTATCATTTTATTCCCTGCTGTCTGCACCACATCTTCATTATGAGCCTGTGAGGCAGCAGCTTGACTGCAATTCTCTGCATTTTAGTTCCGAATCCGCAAAACGACACATCTCTGCCCTTTTTCATATCCTCTATCGCCCTTGCAACCACCTGCTGCGGCGTATAGAATTTGTTGAAATCTGATACCGTATCATCTTTAACGGCAGTATCGAAAAACTCTGTTTTCACCCAGTACGGACAGACCGCCATCACTTGAATTCCCCTGCCCTTAAGCTCGACATTAAGCGCTCTTGAAAAGCTTAGAACAAATGCCTTGGTTGCTCCGTACACATTTATATACGGGACAGGCTGAATTGCAGACATAGACCCCATATTATATATCCTGCCGCCCCGCTCCATATATTCAAGAGTGATATATGTCATGGCGACAAGAGCCCTGTCGTTTAAATCCATAGGAAGAACTCTCACTTTAGCCCTTGCCTGTATACTCTCAAGTCTCTGCTTTCTCCTTGCTATAACCCATATTTCATCAAACTGCTCGTCCTTATCAAGACAGGTCGTAAATTCCGCCCCTATCCCTGACGAAGCGCCTGTTATCACCGCAATTTTCATAAACACCCCTCCGATATATTTATTCACTCCCCTTTTATATCCTCTCCGGCAGTAAATTTCACTTTTATAATATATTTTTTTAAATCTCCGCCTATTTTGCACCAAAGTGTGTTTTCACAACAAATATTTTTGCCACAGATTATTGACAAATCACAAAAAACAGGTTATTATTGTTTTTTAAATACTTTTGTAATAAAGCAAAGGCGTTCATTCTTTCAAAGGGTATCACCCTTGCTTGAATGAATGCCTTACACTTTTTTTGGCGGGAGGTGAAAACGTGACAAAATATATATTTGTAACCGGAGGTGTAGTATCGGGTCTTGGCAAAGGGATTACAGCCGCTTCACTGGGCCGTCTGCTCAAGCAGCGCGGATTTAAAGTGGCATCTCAGAAGCTGGATCCGTACATCAATGTGGATCCGGGAACCATGAGTCCTTTCCAGCACGGAGAGGTATACGTTACAGAGGACGGAGCCGAAACGGATCTTGACCTCGGGCATTACGAGCGTTTTATTGACGAGGATTTAAACAGATATTCCAATCTTACAACCGGCAAGGTTTACTGGAATGTCCTCAACAAAGAACGACGCGGCGAATACCTTGGCTCAACCGTGCAGGTTATCCCGCATATAACCAATGAAATCAAAGAATTTGTCTACAGAGTAGGCAGACAGACCGACGCCGACATTGTCATCACAGAAATAGGCGGCACTATCGGCGATATAGAGTCTCAGCCGTTTTTAGAGGCAGTAAGACAGATTGCAATAGAGGTTGGACAGGAAAACAGCCTTTTTATCCATGTGACACTGGTACCGTTTCTCAGCGGTTCCGATGAACACAAATCAAAGCCTACCCAGCACTCTGTCAAGGAGCTGCAGGGAATGGGTATCAGACCTGATATTATTGTTCTGAGATGCGACAGGCATATCGAGCCTGCCATCTTCGACAAAATATCAATGTTCTGCAATGTCAGACGTGACTGCGTTATCGAGAATATAACGCTGCCTTGTCTGTACGAGGCTCCTCTGATGCTTGAGTCTCACAATTTCTCGTCTGTCGTTTTGAGAGAGCTGAGCCTATCAGCCCCTGCCGCAGACCTCGCGGAGTGGGAGGCTATGGTAAACGCCATAAAAAACACAGAGGACAGCGTAACCATCGGGCTTGTAGGCAAATACATACAGCTTCACGACGCCTATCTTTCGGTTGCAGAGGCTCTGCGCCATGCAGGCTGCGCCTTGGGCACAGGCATAGATATCCGCTGGATAGACTCGGAAACCCTGACCCCTGACACATACGAAAGCGCCCTTGCGGATCTTGACGGAATTCTCGTTCCCGGCGGCTTCGGCGATAGAGGTATCGAGGGCATGATACTTGCCGCGCGCTTTGCAAGAGAAAACGTTGTCCCTTATCTTGGCATATGCCTGGGTATGCAGATTGCGGTAATCGAGTTTGCAAGAAATGTTGCAGGACTTAAAGAAGCAGACTCCGGAGAGTTTAACGAAATATGCTCCTGCAAGGTCATAGATTTCATGCCTGGACAAAATGATGATATCGACAAGGGCGGCACTCTCAGGCTGGGCGCATTCCCTTGCAGAATAGAGCCGGGCACTACAATGATGAAATGCTACGGCAAGCCTGAAATATCAGAGCGCCACAGGCACCGCTATGAATTCAACAACGACTACAGGCAGCTTCTCACAGACAATGGGCTTACCCTTTCGGGAATGTCTCCGGACAAAAGACTTGTAGAGGCTGTGGAGCTTTCAGACAGAGACTTTTATGTGGGCGTTCAGTATCATCCTGAATTCAAATCAAGACCTGACAGAGCTCATCCTCTGTTTTACGGCTTTGTAAAAGCATCTCAGTCTTTCATAAACAAGAAATAAATAGTATAATAGAAAGAGGAACCAGATATGTTACCACTTATTCTACCTGATAAATACACATCAGCGCTGGATCTTATGGAAAGCCAGCGTGCAATCAAAAAAATAAAGGACTATTTCCAGCAGGAACTGGCCTACGGACTTTCACTCAGACGTGTTTCAGCACCGCTGTTTGTAACTCCCGAAAGCGGACTTAACGATGACCTCAACGGAGTTGAGAGAACCGTACAGTTTACAATCAAGGATATGAACGAACAGACTGTTGAAATAGTACAGTCCCTTGCCAAATGGAAGCGTATGGCTCTAGGCAGATACGGCATTGCCGCAGGAAACGGCATCTACACCGATATGAACGCCATCAGACGTGACGAGGAGCTTGACAATCTCCATTCCATTTATGTGGACCAGTGGGACTGGGAAAAGGTTATAACTAAAGAGCAGAGAACCGAAGAATATCTCAAAGAAACAGTTACGATAATCTACAACGCGCTCAAAAACCTTGGCGACTATGTCAACAGGCTCTACAGAGATATTCAGACAGAGCTTCCGAATGAAATATATTTCATCACAACACAGGAGCTTGAGGATATGTATCCTGACCTTACTCCTAAGCAGAGAGAAGATGCCATAACAAGAGAGCATGGAGCCGTATTCATTATGAAAATCGGCGGAGCTTTAAAATCCGGAGATAAGCACGACGGCAGAGCGCCTGACTATGATGACTGGGAGCTTAACGGCGACATCATATTATGGAATGAGGTTTTGGACAGAGCCTTTGAGATTTCCTCAATGGGTATCAGAGTAGACGAGGAGGCAATGGCAAGGCAGCTTGCTCTTGCAGGCGCAGAGGAGCGAAAGGATCTGCCTTTCCACAAGGCAATATTAAACAGAGAGCTTCCTTACAGCATCGGCGGAGGCATAGGACAAAGCCGTCTGTGCATGTACTTCCTGCGCAAGGCTCATATAGGCGAGGTTCAGGCTTCAGTCTGGCCCGATGAAATGATAAGCAAATGCGAGGCAGCCGGCATTCACCTGCTGTAGCGCCGAAAGGATTTATTATGAACGATGTATATATCAACCCTCTGACAACCAGATATGCAAGCGATGAAATGAAGCATATTTTTTCGCCGGACAGTAAATTCTCAACATGGCGCAGGCTGTGGATTGCTCTTGCAGAAGCAGAGCAGGAGCTTGGGATAAATATTACTGACGAGCAGATAGCCGAAATGAAAGAGCATATCTGCGACATAGACTACGACACTGCAAGACAGCGTGAAAAGGAAGTAAGACACGATGTTATGGCTCACATATACACCTACGGACTTGCCTGCCCTAAAGCAAGACCAATAATTCATCTGGGAGCAACCAGCTGCTATGTGGGCGACAACACAGATGTGATACTTCAGAGAAGCGCTCTTATGCGCATCAGAAAGCTGCTGCTTACGGCAATCGCAGAGCTTGCAGATTTCGCAGACAAATACAAGGACCTGCCTACTTTAGCATATACGCATTTTCAGGCTGCGCAGCCTACAACCGCAGGCAAGCGCGCGGCGCTGTGGATGCAGGATTTAATGATGGATCTGGAGCAGCTTGATTTTGCGGTTTCCAATATGAAGCTGCTGGGCTGCAGAGGCACCACAGGCACCGGCGCAAGCTTTCTGGAGCTGTTTGACGGCGATGCGGACAAGGTCCGCAGACTGGAAAAGCTAATCTGCGACAAGATGGGTTTTGAAAAGACCTATTCGGTAAGCGGTCAGACCTATTCCCGCAAGGCAGACTATTTCATACTTTCCGTTCTGTCGGGAATAGCCCAGAGCGCGCAGAAGTTCTCAGGCGATATAAGGCTTCTTTCACATCTCAAAGAGTTTGATGAGCCTTTTGAAGCAGGTCAGGTAGGCTCCTCCGCCATGGCCTACAAGAGGAATCCTATGCGAAGCGAGCGGATTTCATCGCTTTCACGCTTTGTTATTGCAGAATGTATTAACCCTGCCATGACCGCAGGCACACAGTGGCTCGAAAGAAGCCTTGATGACTCTGCCAACAGACGTATATCAATACCTGAGGCTTTCCTTGCGACAGACGGAATACTTCAGCTTTATATAAATATTGTTTCGGGTCTCAGAGTCTATCCTGAGGTTATAAAGAAGAATTTAAACGAGGAACTGCCGTTTATGGCAACCGAAAACATTCTGATGCACTGCGTCAAAAACGGAGGTGACAGACAGCTTCTTCACGAGGCCATCAGAAGTCACTCTGTGGCGGCAGGCCTTGCAGTCAAGCAGGAGGGCAAAAGCAATGATTTGCTTGACAGAATTGCAAATGACCCTGAATTCGGGCTTACAAGGGCTGATATAGATAAAATAATTTCCGAAAGCTGCTTCACAGGCATAGCCACACAGCAGACAGAGGATTATCTCAGAGAAGTCAGAGCGGTGCTTGCAGCAAACCGCGAGTTTCTCGACAAAAATATAGACGTATCAATTAATGTATAGACAGGAAAGGAGCTGATTGTATGCTTACAGCAATCGTTGGTATCAACTGGGGAGATGAGGGAAAAGGCCGTATGGTGGATCTGCTTTCCTCAGACTACGACATAATATGCCGTTACCAGGGCGGCAACAACGCAGGACATACCGTTGTAAATGACAGAGGTAAATTTATTCTCAACCTGCTTCCGTCAGGAATTCTCAGAGAAACCACTGTGAATATAATGGGAAACGGTATGGTAATAGATATCGAACACCTTGTAAACGAGGCCGGCAAGCTGAGAGAGCAGGGCATTAAAATAACTCCCGACAATCTCAAGATAAGCGACAAGGCAATCATATGTCTGCCTTATCATAGACTTATGGATATTATGGAAGAGGACAGACTGGCAGACAAGAAATTCGGCTCTACCCGCAGAGGCATAGCTCCTGTCTATGCAGACAAGTATATGAAAAAAGCTCTGCGCATGGAGGATCTGCTTGATATGGACAGCCTTTACGAAAAGGTTAAGGATATCGTGGAATGGAAAAACATCACAGTCAAAGGCTACGGTCACGAGCCTGTAGATGCCGATGAGATTATGGACTGGCTCAAAAAATACGGCTCAGAAGTTGCTCCGTACATCACAGATGTATCCGAATATCTCTATCAGGCGGCAGCGGAGGGCAGGAATATAATGTTTGAGGCTCAGCTTGGAGCTTTAAGGGATATTGATTTCGGTATATATCCGTACACTTCCTCATCAACAACTCTCGCCTCATTTGCTCCTATCGGGGCCGGAGTTCCGGGACTTACACTGACAGGCACGCTGGGTATTATGAAAGCATATTCAACCTGTGTAGGTGAGGGGCCGTTTACAGTTGAAATGTCAGGCGATGAGGCCGAAGCTCTCAGAAAAGCCGGGGGCGAATACGGCGCGGCTACGGGCAGACCGCGCAGAGTCGGAGCTTTTGATATACCTGCATCAAAATACGGTGTCAGAGTTCAGGGCGCAACAGAAATCGCACTGACAAAACTTGACGTATTATCATATATGGATAAAATCCCCGTATGCACCGCATATGAGATTGACGGAATCAAAACCACAGCTTTTCCTACAGGTCAGCGCCTGCTTCGTGCAAAGCCTGTAATTGAATATCTGCCGGGTTTCGGCGATGTTTCAAAATGCCGCACTTATGAGGAGCTTCCTCAGGCGGCAAAAGACTATATCGCATATATCGAAAAAGCTGTAGCCTGCAAAATCACCTACGTTTCCGTAGGCGCAGGCAGAGATGAATATATTAAATTATAGGCTTTTAAAACCTGCTTCTCCACAACCGGAAAAGCAGGTTTTTATGCTTGTTTATGTTAATTTTATGTCTATTTGTACATTATCGTGCCCGAATAGGCTTTGTCATACAATGCATCGTCTTCTACCATATAGATATCGGTATTGGAGTGGCTGCCTCTGTCTGCATCATACATTTCATACCACCCGGTTTCCGCCCTGTAGGTTTCGCCTGTACTGCTGTCATACAGTCTGTCGTAGCCTAAAATCGCATCGCTTTGCTTCTCTGCTATTCTGTCATTTGTAATCTGACGGTTTTCCCACGACTGCATATAACTGTCTATTGCGGAATTAACCTGCGCGGCATAGTTTAACGAAGCTGCCGTAACCGAATTACTGTATGCATTTGCCTGCTGTATGAATGAGTCTTTAAATGAAATGGAGTTGACACATTCAAGCAGCATGTCCTGCATAATCAGGAAATCCTCTGCCGAAGCAGATACGCCTGTTGCACAATATACTGCAAGAGGCATTGTGTCTGCTCCGAAGTATTCATACGACCCGGCATCAACAAGGGTTGCCGCAAAGAGTCCCTCCGAAAAAGTACCCTCTTCAGAATCAAAGGTGGCTCTGATACAGCCCTCGTCTTTTGCGTATGATGCCATAGGTGTTGAGTATGGTATCTCCTCTATAACTTTAAAGCTGTCCATCACAGGGTATTTAAAATTTGAATACTGACTGCCTATTGTATTCACATACTCTGTGAGCTTATCGAATTTCTTAAATATATCTGTCGCTCTGCCTGAACTTAAAACCACAGCAGGCGCAAACAGATCGGAACCGTATCCCCCGCCTGTTGCCTGCGAATACTGTCTGTACCATTCTTTTGCCTCTTTGCTTTTGAGAATCGGCGACAGGCAGCCGTAGCAGAAGATCTGCCTTGATTTGTCTGCAGGATCAAAACATCTTATGCTGTATTCGCCCATAGAGCCGTATGTTTCCACAGTCCAGCCTGACGGAACTGTCATTGTAAGGGCATTATCCTCATAGGTTTCCGTCGATATATCAGCGCAGTCCGGCTTTGCTATCTCTATAGCCTCTCCGCTGCTGTTTCCGGTGCTTCCGCTGCAGGAAACAAGAGCAAGGCACATTGATATAATAATTACTGATGATAATATTTTCTTCATATTCCGTCTTATTTACCTGTAAATGTTACAACCTTAGCCGCAGTAGGAACCTTCACACCTTTTACGGTCTTGTAACCTACGATCTCTGCCTTGTATTTCTTGCCTTTAACAGCATATTTGAATTTGAACTTGGCATCCTTGCCGTTCTTTGCAACCTTGGCATCCCCTGCGACTGCCGGCTGATTATCAGTTGTGTTGATTATTGTGATTGTGTATCCGTCAACCTTGGAACCTATAGTCCACGAAAGAGTATTAATGCCTTTTACTTTCTTGCTTTTGAAATTCTTGGCTTTCAGTTTCGCTACGGATTTCTGCGCTTTTGTAGCCTTGACAAATTTAGCGGTTACCTGCTTGTCCTTGAGATTCCTGTCATATTTCAAAGTATAGCCGTATGCGCCTTTGCCTGTAGTTTTGATTTTAGTGCTGCCTGAATAAAATCCTTTGAACACATAATCACTGCTGTCAGGAATTGCATATAATGTGGATTCAAAATCATTCCCCTTCACAATTCCGGCAGTACCTTCCAGTTTGTATTTCTGAAGATTATACATATACATACTGTAGCTGTATATTCCGCCTCCCTCCGTACAGCTTAATTCAAACTGCACGCTTTCGTTTGCTGCAAATGCTGCCGTCGGCATAAATGCAACCGCAACTATAAGTGATAATAATATTGCTGTTATTCTCTTCATAATCCTTTTCCTTTCTCTTTCGTCTGTAAATTAAATATATTTAAATTATATTATATTTTCCCTTACTGCTGAATAATGTTACCACTATAGTCAATGACAATTCCGGTAATTGCTTTTTGAGTCCCGGGGTAATATAATAGGGTTATCGAGAAACGGAGTATGTTATGGACTTTAAAGACACGCTTAACAAATATATAGATATGCTGGGCTGCAGTGCCAGAGAGCTTTCTGAGGCATCAGGTATTTCCCCTGCCGTAATAAGCAGATACCGAAACGGCGCCAGAAAGCCCGCAGCAGGCAGTGTGCAGATTACAGGGCTTGCAGGCGGTATTGCCTCGCTTGCAAAGAGCAAAGGGCTTGATATGAATCAGTCCGAAATATCAGAGCAGCTGGAAGCCTCGCTTCAGGACAGCACATTTAACTATGAAACCATGCGCGACAACCTGAATACACTGATATCCTCTGTTGATATTAATATTTCAGAACTTGCAAGATTTCTTAATTACGATGTATCCTCGCTTTCACGAATACGTTCGGGACAGAGAAAACCCTCTGACCCCGAGGGCTTTATCAGCGGTGTATGCTTATTTCTGGCAGGAAGCTGCAATACCACAAAAGACAGACAGATAGTTACATCAGCCCTCGGTCTTGATAAGACTGCTGCTCAGTCTGACGCTCAGTTTTCTGATGCGCTGCGCCTGTGGCTGTGCTCGGAGGACGCCTCTTCCAAAGGCAGCAATGTCGATAGCTTTCTCAAGAAGCTTGACGAATTCAATCTTGACGATTACATCAGAGCCATTAACTTTGACAGCCTTAAAGTTCCGTCTATGCCGCTCAAGCTTCCGGTATCCAGAAACTATTACGGTATTGTTGAAATGCGCAAGGGTGAACTTGATTTCTTCAAATCCACAGTTCTTGCCAGAGGCGGCGAAAGAGTGTTTATGTGCAGTGATATGCCTATGGAGGATATGTCTGAGGATATGAATTTCTCTAAGAAGTGGATGTTCGGACTTGCGCTGATGCTCAAAAAAGGTCTGCATCTTGATATAATACATAACCTTGACAGACCGTTTATAGAGCTGATGCTGGGACTTGAAAGCTGGATACCTATGTATATGACAGGACAGATTTCACCATATTATCTGAAAGGTCTTCAAAACAGCGTGTACTGTCATCTTGATTACGTTTCCGATACTGCGGCGCTCTCGGGTGAATGTATATCCGGATATCACAGTGACGGCAGCTATTATCTTACCAACAACAGATCAGAAGTTGCCTATTACCGCAAAAGAGCAGATATGCTGCTGAAAAAAGCATATCCTCTTATGGATATATACCGCAAGGAAAATGAAACGGCATTCAGACTGTTTATCGCAAAAGAGGTAAATGCAAGCTCTAACCTGCGCAGTATTTTCTCATCGCTTCCTGTATACACAATTTCGGAAAATCTGCTTGAGGAAATTCTGAAATCAAATGATATCGCTGATAAAGATGCAAAAAAGATTTATGACTACCGCAGCAAAAAGCTTACAGATGTCGAAAATATATTAAAAAGCGGTACAATTAAAACTGAGCTTCCCGTACTCACACAAGAAGAATTCGAGAAGTATCCTATCGGTCTTTCACTATCGGAGATGTTTTACGAAAAGGACGTATACTGCACTTATGAGCAGTACAAAAGACATATTGAGGAAACTGAAAATTTTGCCGAAATTCACGAGAATTTAAATCCCGTTCTGTCTGAAGCTCACGCCTTCAGAAATATACAGATAGTTATAAATGAGGGCAAATGGGTTCTCATATCAAAGAACAGGCACCCTGCGATACATTTTGTAATACGCCACTCAAAGCTCAGAAAAGCTATCGAAAATATGGTAATACCTGTTTCAGAAAACAAGGCTTCCGAAGGGTAACAGACCTTCGGAAGTTTTAATATATTGCTTTTTTATCTTCCCATTTTTTCTGCAAACTTTTTAAGTTCCTCAGAAATTCTGATTGTCTGAGGACAGACTTTCTCATAGCTGCGACAGCCGATGCAGCATTCCATAGTGTTTTTTGTTACTTCCGTGCCGTTATCCAGCAGAATATTAAACATTTCATCGTAGCCTATCGTTATTATCGAAGATTTTGTCATAAGATAATCCAAAGGTGTTTCTGTATATGATTTTCTGCCCTTTGCATTTACATCTTCCCCTGATTTCAGTAGAAGTTTCATAATCTCCGTATAATCTGCAGACGGCACAGCCTCTGAACAATCTATAATTTCGTGAAGATACGTAGCGCCATAAGGACTTCTGCTGTTAATATCAGCTCCGCATTCTACAAGGAGTCTGCACATTTCTGTGTCCTCCGGCTGCTGTGTAACAGATGCCGCAAGGACTCTGGAGTCGCCTGTTGCCTCATATACAGCCCTGTAGTTTTCAAGATCAATATCATTATTTTTTAACAGTTCTTCTACAGTCTGATACTCACCATTTACTATCGCATTATATATTTCATAAGAAATATCATCATCTGTCCCACAGCCAATCAGTGTTATGACTATTGTCACTGTAACAATGATATATATTAATCTTTTCATCAAACTTCTCCTGTTATTTTACCCTCAGCTGTATTCTTTGCATCAAACATCACAGTTATATACCGTTTATCTTATTTTTATATTTTAAAATAAGGTCTGCTCTGTCATTCATTCCTGCTTTTCTCAAGAAAGATATAATGTTTTCGCCCTCATAGGAAAGATCGCAGGAAACTCCTTTATACATCAGATACTTTGCCATCTCATCACTGGCAAATATATAACAGTACGCCAAGAAGGTTTCCTCCTGTTCAAAGCTGTTGCTCATCAGAATATCGACAGCTTCTTTGTTTTGTGAAAATACTGCATTAATCCATGAATTTCTCTGAAATTCTGCACCTGCGTCAATCAGTCTCTGCGCATTCTCAATTTTACCGTGCACCAGTGCAAATGACAAAGGCGTATATTTTTTGAGATCACAGCTCTGCTCAAAAGCCCGGCCTGTATCATTTTGTTCTGTGAGATTTATTTTATCATTAATATCAAAGCCCTGTCCGATCAGATACTCTACGACTTCCGGCTCATTATATGCCGCGGCAATATCAAGCAGCGACATATCCTCACTGTTTCTACATTTCATATTAAAATGCGTATTTTTAAGGCACTGCAGCACCTCAATATTGCAATTGGCCGCTGCATACCATACCATATATTTTTTATCTTTATGCCTGTAACTGCCGTTTTTAATAAGCCTTATTATTTCATCTTTGTTTTTATCAAGCAGTATAGCTTCAAGCGCATCTCCGAGGCCGGTTTCAATATTATTTTCTTTAAGCCGCTTAACTATATCTTTTGCATATGTAAAGCCACTGTCACTGTTAAGGGCATTTTCTAATGTATTTATGGTAATATCTGCATCATATTTGACAAACATATTATAAAGTCTGTCAAAGTTATATATAAATACAGGTGATTTTGTCATAAGATAATCAACAGGAGTCCCTTTGAAATCACCGCTGCCGTTTACATCAGGGTCTGCGCCTTTTTTAAGTATATATTCTGTAATGTCTATAATTTCTCCGTCGTAATCCTCTTCACTATATGCAACAGATAAATGAAGATATGAACATCCCTTAGATCCAAGGTCATTAAGGTCGGCACCATAGTCAATTAGAAGTCTACTTAGTTCTTCATGCTCCGGATATACTGAAAAAAGAATTCTGGGGTCACCGCTCAAATCCTTTGCCGCTCTGCTGTTATCAACAGGTATATTTTCATCAGATGCAAGCAGTTTTTTCGCTTCTTCATAGTCACCCGCATCTATTGCAAAATACACCTTATCCTCTATGTTTGTGCAATCTTGTTCACTTGTCGCCGGCTCAGGCGTAAGCTCAAACTGCATTTCCGAGTTATTACTGCCGCACCCTGCAGCAATAAAAATCGCCAGTATTAAAATTAATAAGTACAAGGCTTTTTTGTGCATAATAACCTCCTCATATTTCATCTATTAATTGAAACAACTCCAATGCAAACAATTTCTGCTGCTTTGGGAAAGTCTGAATTAAAGGCTCCAGTTTCTCTTTCACCATTGACTTTTCAACACTTCCTTTCTCAAGCAATCTTTCAATAGAATGCAGCAAACTCCACAGTAAAACAAAATGTCCTGTTTCAGCCTCCTTTTGAATACAGCTTATTATATCGTCAAAGAAGCTTTTTTCGCCGGCACAGCATAATACTTCGTAATATGAAATCCTGACCTCTCTGCGGGTTTCTCTGTTTAAGCAATTAATCAGTTCTCCTATATAGCTTTCCTTTGAAAACGGCTTGTCCGCTAATTTTTCAAATACATCGTACTGCGACAAAACTGCATAACTCCTTACAAGCGGAACTCTATCATACTGCATAAGACGATATACTCTGTCAAAGGTGTCCTTCCGTTTACCAAGACCAATAGAGCCTACCGCATTAACTCTTACAAGAGAACTTTTGTCAAATGTCATATCGTATAGTATGCTTTCGGAAATATCATTTTCATACAAAGCCAGCAGACATGCTATGTCTGTTCTCACTAATTCATCTTTGCTTACCGAAAGTTTTCTTGCAGTTTCAAAATCTTTAGCTGTAAGGCAGTATTCTTCATCTAATACTTTATCAATAAAAGCTTTAACATATTTTTTCTTCATTACCGCTACTCTTCTCCCAGTTCATACTTTGCAAAATTCTCTTTTTTTGCCCATTTATTCAGAACTTCTTCAATTATTTCAATTTCATCGTTTTTAACATACAGATAAAACATTTCATCTCTGTTATTAATTATTCGCTTTTTCATAGCAGAAGCGTCTTTGTATATAACGCTGTAGCATTTGTTCTTTTCGTATACTTTACATACGGCTTCTGATAGTTCTTCTATATCGCACACTTCAACAGGTTCATATCCGTCGTCTAACCCTGCTTCTACAAAAAGTGTTTCCTCTTTATCTTTTAAAGCCCACAAAAGCAGCACCAGTTTTTCTATATTATCCGAGAAAAATTCTAGCATTAATTTTTGAAAAACCATTTTCCCGCTATAGATATCCCTGGAGTCAGTAACGACCACTTCTGTCCAGTTTTTATCACCTATTCCCAGCAACTTTCTCTCTGCCTCTGAAATATGTATATGATTGTCCGGAACTATATAATATATGATATCTGCCAACAAAATCACCGTCCTATTTATTAAAATATCAACACATATTTTGAGTTATGTCAACAGTAATTCAAATAAATTTAAGTTATATCAATATAAACTCAAATTTAGTTTGAGTTGTTTGCATCGTTTTTTGAGAAACTAAAATAATTCTCATTATAATAATACGTTTGTCAAAAATAATATATAATACTCAAAACAGTTAAAGCAAATTTTAGTTTATTTCCTTAACAATGCAAATATCATTTTAACAGGAACGAACAGTAATAAGGTGTCGGTTTTTCTCACGAATAAATCCTGCTCTAAAGCAGAGTTTCCTTTTATTACACAAATCCAGAGAAAATACAGCCCCTTTTTACATTTTTATGAGCGAATATTTCTCAATAATTACATTTTCATGGGCTAATGTTGCTTGAACTGCCGAAAAAATCCATAACATCACTGCTATGACTTGTCTAATACTATGCTACTATTCCTTTTCTGCCGCATTATGTTTACCTGTATTTTTATAAAACACATATATTACAATACGTCAAATATGCCTTGTTTTTTATATATGAAAAGAGCCATCTCCTCATATTTCAGCCTGTTTTCCTCACATTTTTCCTCAAAACATATAGGTTAGTATGCCGTCTGTATAGCTTTGTATGCGTTTATCACAATACTCCGTATGCCTTGAATTTACACGTTTACAGGCTTTCCTCCCATAAAATCATGACTACCGGCTCAGCCGGTAGTTTGTCTATGCCCCTATAAGGGGCCCTTACCTGCAAGCGTCTTAAGACGCACTGAAAGTTCCACCAACCGCACAAACTTCTCGGGTGAACCTAAAGGTTCACTTCTTACCCGCTCTTACTTTTTAACTTTCTTTCCGCTGAACGGATCAATATATTCTTTCAGGCTGATCTGGTCGTTTGCTATATCATCCTGAAGCTGTTCTCTAACATATTCAGCTATCTTTTTTTCATTTTTGCCTACAGTATCAACATAATAACCTCGGCACCAGAAATGCCTGTTTCCATATCTGTATTTCAGATTTGCATGCCTGTCAAAAATCATAAGGGCGCTTTTCCCTTTGAGATATCCAACAATCTCTGCAATGCTATATTTGGGTGGAATTTTTACAAGCATATGGATATGATCCGGGCAGCACTCCGCTTCAATGATTTCTATGCCCTTTCTCGCGCATAACATTCTCATTATCTTTCCAATGTCTACCCTTATCTTTCCGTAAATTACTTTTCTGCGATATTTCGGTGCAAAAACTATGTGGTATTTACAATTCCAAGTTGTATGTGCTAAACTATCAGTGTCTTTCATAGACTACCTCCTTATTACATAATGCGGTTGGGGAACCACATTTATTGTAACATAGGAGGTTTTTTGCTTAAAGCTAAAGCAACTTAAGCGCACCGGCATATCCGGTGGATTATTGTTCCTCGCACTCTGTGCTCGGAACCTCCGCTAAAGCGACAA
>OLOV01000967.1_pt1 | contig 24120 bp, 18 predicted proteins | sample 1672931 | NCBI WGS metagenome assembly OLOV01 (sample SAMEA3136738, study PRJEB25190) | human gut metagenome | biome: human gut; feature: human-associated habitat; material: faeces | place: Austria | collected 2013
AAGTGCGTCCACATCGTTGCCGAAATGTGTGTCGTATGAGAGGTTGATGTAGCCAGCCCAATCGGTATCTTTGTTGTGCTGGAATCTGCGTTCGGCGCTCTTTGGCAGCGTCTTTGTGATGTTCTTGTCTGTGCTCCATATCGAACCGCCCACCACGTCGCCTTCAGCACTGGCATCTCGGCTGACGGAATTGGTCAGCGTGATGTATGTTCTGTCGGGGTCTTCCTCCTTGGCCTGTGAGAATATTCCTGACCAGTCCACGGTGAAGTCTTTAGTGAGATGATGTGTTCCTTTCAGGTTTGTGGCGAAGATGCTCTGTGTGGCAGATGTGGAGCGCACCTCATCGTCCTGTGTGTATGAGTCGGCAGCGATATATTCTGTGCTGATGCCGTTGTCGTAGCGAACGCCTTTAGAGTTAGACCTAACGTACATGTTATACCATTCCAGCTTGTGTTCAGGCAGTGTCAGGTCTATCTTGGCGTGCAGACCAGAGGTTAGGTCGTGGATGCTGTAGTAGCGGTGGTGTAGGTTTGAGATATACATCGCCTGTTCTCCCGATGCCATCTTCACGGAGTTGTATGTACGCTCAGTGCCACGGAAGGTGTTCTGGATGCTTCCGGCGAGCATCACTCCGAGACGGTCTTTCCAGAAACGGTCGCCGATGCTCAGTCCGCCCACGAAGTTGGGGGCAGGAGTAGAGTGGCTCTTCAGGCGCACCGGACCGTTCTTGAAGTCGCTCATCGTAGCCTTGTAGTCAGCACCGTTAGCTTCGTATGGCGATTTGTGGGTATAGTCAGAACGGTCGGTTGTGAGATAGTCTCTGCCGTCTTTCCAAAAATAGTCGGTGGCTCCGATGGCGGCATTGGCCTGCAGCTGAAAGCGAGAAGGAGCGTCCTTCATCACCATGTCTACCACACCACCTGCCGCATCACCCTCCATATCAGCGGTGAGCGACTTTGAAACCACCAGACGGTCCATCATATCGGATGGGAAGATGTTCAGAGGCACATAGCGGTTCTTGTCGTCGGGGCTCGGAATCTTCACGCCATTCACGAGTGTGTAGTTGTATCTCTTGTCCATACCGCGCAGGATGGCATAAGAAGCTTCACCGGAGGCATCACGCTCCATAGTGACTCCCGACACGCGCTGGAGCACGCTTGCCACATTCACGTCTGGCGAGAGTTGGATGCTCTGCTGGCTCATCACGTTGAGCACTGTGCCGGCATTCTGCGGTCTGACCGGTATTCGCGGTGACCCATTACCACCACTTCGCCCAATTGTCTGGAGTCTTCGTCCATGGCGATTGTCAACTGTCCGTCCTTGCCGTCTTCAGAACCTTTGGAGTAGTCTTTCGCAACATCCACCACCATCTCCTTTGTCTTGTATGACATATAGGTGATGACGAGGGTGAACTTGCCTTTTTCGGGCAGTTCGTGCAGAGAGAACGTACCGTCGAGACCTGTGGTAGTACTTATGTTGGGCAGTTCCTTCACCCGCACCACTGTGCCGATGAGCGGTTCGCCCGTCTTGTTATCCTTGACTATGCCGTCGAGCGTATGAGCACTGACGGCTGTAGTCGCAGCGGCAAGAAGAGCCGCACTGAAAAGAATCTTCTTCATCTGTTATTTTGATTTCTGAATCTCGTGAATCACTTTACCTTCCTTGTCAATCATATACATGCTGAGTTGTTTCTTCGAAGCAGAGATGACAGAGAAACCGTCATCGGAACTGCAGAACACGGTGCCCTTGACGGCCTGCACCGGACGGGCGAGAGATGCCGATGTGTTGACCACATAGTCGATGTCGCGCGTCATCACGCCGCGCGCTTTGATCGCCTGGTTGATGTGGTGCTGGATGGTCATGTTCGCGGGATCCATGAGGTTGTCGAGATTGAAATACTTCTCCGACTTTGCGATACCCTTTTGAGTCAGCACGGCGGTTCTCGCCTTTTCGTCGACAATGACATCGCAGTTTTCGCTGACCTGGTCGGCGGTATCTTCGAGTCTCGAAGAGGAGCGCAGCTCCTTTATGCGCTCGAAATTGAGCGTGCGGGCGAAAGCGTTCGCCTGCTTGTAGAGATCGGTCGAGCGGTCGCCGCGGCCGGATATGATGAGCGGCGTTCTCGCCTCATCGATAAGTATCGAGTCGACCTCGTCGACTATTGCAAAGGAGTGTCCGCGCTGAACCTTGAGCTCTTTGTAGGGCACCATGTTGTCACGCAGATAGTCGAAGCCCATCTCGTTGTTCGTGCCGTAGGTTATGTCGGCGGCATATGCCTCACGGCGCTCGTCGTTGTTCTTCTCATGGATTATCAGACCGACCTTGAGCCCGAGGAAGCGGTAGACCTTGCCCATCCACTCGCTGTCGCGGCGTGCGAGGTAGTCGTTGACCGTGACGATGTGGACTCCGTTGCCAGAGAGCGCGTTGAGATAAGCGGGGAGCGTTGCGACGAGCGTTTTGCCCTCGCCGGTCTTCATCTCCGCGATGCGTCCCTGATGCAGAACGATACCGCCGAGGATCTGCACGGGGAAGTGCTTCATCCCGAGCACACGCCACGAAGCCTCGCGGCAGGCGGCGAATGCCTCGGGCAGGATATCGTCAAGGGTCTCGCCGTTGGCGAGGCGCTCCTTGAAATAAGGGGTTTTTGCTTTGAGCTCCTCATCGGTGAGTTTTGAATATTCCTCGTCAAGCGCGAGCACCTTGTCCTTTATCGGCGTGATACGCTTGATTTCTCTCGAAGAGTAGTCTCCGAAAATTTTCTTTAAAAGACCCATAGAAAGTCACCTCAAAAATTTCTTCTTGCCTTAACGGCTTGGATATGTTAATATCGGGTTGATATATTATGCTATTATAAAGGAAACGGAGCGGTGAAAAATGCCTAAAAGAAGCGATTATATCTCGTGGGACGAGTATTTTATGGGGATCGCGATGCTCTCGGCTTGCAGGAGCAAGGATCCGAACACCCAGGTGGGCGCCTGCATCGTAAACGACAGAAACAGGATAATGTCCGTCGGCTATAACGGCTTCCCCTCCGGCTGCGACGACGACGAGTTCCCGTGGGAGCGCGAGGGCAGCGCGTTTAACACAAAATACGCCTATGTCTGCCACGCAGAGCTCAATGCGATATTGAACGCCAGCGGCGACCTGCGCGGATGCAAGGTCTATGTCGCGCTTTTCCCCTGCAACGAATGCGCCAAGGCGATAATCCAGAGCGGGATAAAAGAGGTAATTTATATCAGCGACAAGTACCGCAACACCGACAGCGTGCGCGCATCGAAAAGAATGTTCGACGCCGCGGGAGTGAAATACACGAAGCTCGAGATGAAGCGCGACAAGCTCGTTATCGACTTCAGCGAAAGCTCAATATAAAATCAAACTTTTCTGCGTCGCCTTTTCGGCGGCGCTTTTTTATATATCGACAGTCAGCTCGACCGGACAATGGTCGGAGCCGAATATCTCCTGATGTATTTTCGCGCCCGTAAGGCGACTGTTGAGCCGCTCGGAGCAGAGGAAATAGTCGATGCGCCAGCCCGTGTTCCGCTCGCGCGATTTGAAGCGGTAGCTCCACCAGCTGTACTGTCCCTCGACGTCGGGATAGAAATATCTGAATGTATCAGTGAAGCCCGCCGAGAGCAGTTCGGTCATCTTATTTCTCTCTTCGTCCGTGAATCCGGGGTTCTTGCGGTTCGTCTTGGGATTCTTTAAATCTATCTCGTTGTGCGCAACATTCATATCGCCGCAGACTATTACGGGCTTGTCCCTGTCGAGCGAAAGAAGATAGTCCCTGAACGCGTCCTCCCATGTCATTCTGTAGTCGAGCCGTGCGAGCCCGTCCTGCGAATTGGGGGTATAGACGCAGACGAAATAGAAATTCTCGAATCCGAGCGTTATCACGCGCCCCTCGCGGTCGTGCTCGGGAATGCCGATGCCGTATGACACGCTCAAAGGCTCTTCGCGCGAAAAGACCGCCGTGCCGGAATAGCCCTTTTTCTCGGCGTAGTTCCAATAGCAGTGATAGCCCTCGGGTGCAAAGTCGACCTGCCCCGCCTGAACCTTCGTCTCCTGCAGGCAGAGGATATCGGCATCAAGCGCCGCGAAAGCCTCTGAAAAGCCCTTGCCGATGCACGCTCTTATTCCGTTGACATTCCATGAGATGAGCTTTTTCTCCGCCATGCCGCAGACTCCTTTCGGGGTGTATCTTATGCGCCGGAGCACATATACCTTGATATTATATCATAACTTTCGGCGAATTTCCATAACTTTATAAAAGCGAATGTAAACAATCTATTACTAAAAGGCAGTCTGTGATGTTATCTTGCATAAAAACACGGCGTTATTAATTTTGTTTTTATCAAAATTTACTTGACATTATTAGTTAATTAGTGTAAATTTATAGTGCGCTGTGTTGCCTTGTAAAGTGCAGCACAAAAAACGGGCGGAAATACCCGAAAATATTTTATGAAAGGTTTTTGACATGAAAAAGAATCTTCTGAAGATCGCTTCCCTGCTTCTTGTCCTCGCGATGATATTCTCGTTCGCGGCGTGCAAGAGCGACAAGGACAACGGCGATTCCACCGCTCCCTCCGAGAGTTCCGCAGACGCTAACAACACCGTCGCCGACGAGAGCACCCCCGCAGAGGCCTCAAGCGAGGACGCTTCTGCCGAGTCCACTGAAATTGAGACCGTTACCGACGCTTCCGGCAAGGTCATCGAGACCAAGCCCGCCGACAGCGGCAAGGCTCCCGTAGTCACCTCGAAGGGCAACAAGGTCCCCTCGAGCACCGCGGATATCCTCAACTATTACAATGCCGCCACAAAGGCAGCCGTCTCCGGCAAGGTCGGCTTTGCAAAGCACAGAGAGACCAAGAACGAGAAGATCGAGGCAAACGCTGTTGTCAAGCAGTTCAAGGGCCTTATCTACAAGTTCATGGGCATCGGTGCCGAGAACGCCTACAAAGAGACCGTCACCAAGGGTCAGTGGAATACCGATACCAACAAGTATTTCCTCAGAGTTTCGACCCTCGGCACGAGAGATGTCACCGCAGCTTCCTGCAAACAGAGCGGCTCGAATTACATAATCACCATCAACATCAAGAACGGCAACTCCTATGCAACCAAGGGCACCGCGACCTGCAACGCTCCCCTCGACAAGAGCGGAATCTGCGTCGGCGACAAGGACAAGGGTTACTATGACCACAAGAGAGCCAGCTGCATCTATGACGCTATCGACGAAGTTTACGGCGGCGCAAAGGTCACCGAGAGCTACTCGGGCGCAGTCGTTACCGCAACCATCGACGCCGCTACCGGTCATTTCGTCAAGCTCGATGTCAAGTTTGATATCACCGTCAACATCGACATCGGTATCGGCAAGCCCACCGCTACCGGAACATCGTATGTAAGCTATTCCAGCTTCAAATATTGATTTTTCTAAGGGGATAGAAAACAATGAATAAGAATCTCAAGAGAATCGCGGCTCTTCTGCTCGCGATCGCCATGATTGCAAGCTTTGCGGCCTGCAAGAAGGACAAAGATAACAACGACACAACTGCCGCCGGCGACGTTGCCATAAACGGCGACGCTATTGCGGACGATCTGCTTCCCGAGGCCTCCTCGGAAGCAGCCTCCGACTCGACCGCGGTCGAAACCGAGATAGTGACCGACAAAGAGGGGCACACCGTTATCGAGACCAAGGCTCCCGCCGACAATTCCGCAAAGCCCTCGAACGGCAAGCCCGAGAGCTATGCCGAGATCCTCGCCGCTTACAGAGACGTTCTCAATCTCGCAAAGAGCAGCAAGGTCGGCTATGAGAAGTCCGAGTGGCAGACCCTGCCCAAGGACAAGAGAAACTTTGACGGCTTTGTTATCAACGCGGCTCTTCCCGTTGCCGAGCTGTTCATGACCAGCGAAAAGGATGCAAAGGGCAAGAAGCACGAGAACAACCCGAAGGGCACCGACATGAAGTGGTTCCCGATTTATCAGCATCCCACAAAGGGCTGCACCCTGACCGATGTCAGCAAGATAAAGAGCGCAAAGTGCGAGGTTCTCTCGAACGGCAACTACAAGATAACGATAGTCCTCAAGGCGGATATCAACCCCGAGCCCTGCGATCCCAAGACGGGCGTTATCTCCAAGGGCTTCACCGGAACGATGTTCAGCCCCCTTGCAAAGGCCGATATCGACAACACCCTCCAGAACGACCCCAACGTCACGAAGGTCGTCAAGGATGTTGAGTATTCGCTCAAGTATTATGACTGCACCGCAGTGCTCACCTACAACCCCAAGACCAATCATATGGTAGATCTCTATCAGTATATGCATGTCCTCATCACCGGCTCCGGCAAGGTCATAGGCAGCAAGTTCAGCGGCAGCGCGGTTCTCGACAACTTCCTCGAGATAACCAACGTCAAGTATTAATCGAATAGCAAAATAGAAAAGGCGCGGTTCACAGCTTATGTGAGCCGTGTCTTTTTATATAACTCCGCTTTTTCGGATTTAACAACAAACTTGAAAAATTGCCCCGAATAGGGTATAATTAGCTGACTTCAAAAAACTTGTGAGGTGCCTATGGACAGAGAAAACAGAAAATTTCTGAAAAAGCTTTCCGTATGCGTTGCCGTTCTGTTTGTTATAGTAACGGTCGTGAGCCTGTGCGTGATGAATTTCACGCCGATAAACAGGCTTCTCGGAGGATACAAAGAGCAGCCGCTCGACCTCTCCCGCGCAGACGGAGCCAATATTACTTATAACGACGACGGCACGATAACCCTCGGCGAGGGCTATTCCGAGATAGAGTTTACCGGCATTGACGCGCGTGTCGGTTCTATAGGGTTCGATGTCGACTTCGGAGAGTCGGCAAACAGCGGCAAGGTCTATGTCGATTTCGCCGATTCAACGAGCTCATATTACCGCACAAATATCGCAAAGCTCACGCTCGAAAACGGGCTCGACAATGTCATGACCTGCAACTTCTCCGGCGAAGTGTCGCGCCTCAGACTCGAGATATCTCTCGACGACTATCACAGCGCAACGCTCAAGGGCATCACGCTCAATCAGTCGATAAGCGCGCTGCATATAGCGGAAATTATCCTGACATATCTGCTCATAGCTGCTGCCGCCATAATTATCATCTATGCTATAGCGAATCCCGCCGGAGCGCGCAAGAAATTCTCCGACAACAGAGTCAACTGCGCCCGCATCGCGGCAGTCATAACCGCCGCCGCAATGGTATTTTCGGTGTATCTCACATTCACAAATCTGCAAAAAGGCTGGTCGACCACGCACTACAGCTTCACTTCGCAGGAGGGCGACCAGATAACCAAAGAGCTCGTTGACGCGTTTGAGCATCATCAGGTGAACCTTCTCGAAGAGCCTGACGAAGATCTGCTCAAAATGGACAATCCCTATGAATACACAAGGCGTGATGCTGAAATAGGCGCGGGCAACTTCCTCTGGGATCACTGCCTGTATAACGGCAAATACTACTCATATTACGGCATCGGACCGGTCATTGCGCTGTTCCTGCCGTATCATCTGATAACCGGCTGCTATTTCCCGACCGGCTGGGCGACGCTGATGTTCGCGCTCGTCGGAATAATATTCCTGACGAAGATATATCTCGCGGTGATAGACAAAAAATTCCGCAGCCTGCCGACAAACACGGTGCTCGCCGGATTGATAACCTTGCAGATGTCCTCGGGAATCATGTTCTCCGCGGCGCGTCCGCTGTTCTATGAGCTCGCCATCTCCGGCGGATTCATGTGCGTGACTATCGGCGCGTATCTGCTCATGACTTCGAATATTCTCTGGGACGGCAAAATCTCATATGTCCGCCTCGGCTTTGCCTCGTTCTTCCTCGGCTATGCCGTGCTCTGCCGCCCGACGCTCGCGGTCTATTGCATCGCCGCGCTGTTCTTCTTCGCGGGCGGGCTCAAAAAAGCGCTCGATGGACTCGAAAAGAAGCAGAAGACCCGCACATTCTTCAAATATGCGGCTGTAGCCCTCGTTCCGCTCGGCGTTATCGCCCTCGGGCAGATGGTATATAACTATCTGCGCTTCGACAATCCGCTCGACTTCGGCATCCAGTATTCGCTGACGATAAACGACTTCACCCACTCGGAGTTCCACTGGAAATATGTGCTCATCAATATGTATGCGTATCTTCTGAACATGCCGCACTTCACGCCCAAGACATTCACGCATCTTGCTTCCTCTGCGGAGCGCTTCGGGCTCAACGGCTATATGTTCTTCGACGACGCTGGCAAGAATCTTATATCCGTCGGAATCATATACCGCGCTCTGCCCATGTTCGCCTATCTCTTCTCGGGCAAGGCATTGCAGCGCGTCGAGAAGAAAAAGCGCGTATTGCCTATCCTGCTTATCGGCGTGACCTGCATTCTCATGCCGCTCGCGATAATCTTCTCCTCGTGGGAAAGCGGCTATGCCGTGCGCTACAACGCGGACTTCTCATGGCAGATGGTCATCGGCGCGCTCGTCATCGCGTTCACGCTCTACAAGAGCATCAAGTCGGAGAGCGCAAAGAAGCTCGTCGATTTGATATTCACGGTCTCGACTGTCGCGTGCATATATGTGAACATGGCTCAGCTGATCTCGTTCACGGGCGTTGAAGGCGCTTTCTGGATGAATCTCTGGAGATAAAATAAAACTAATCTGACCCTGTCTGTCATGCGGACGGGGTCAAAACACATGGTGATATTATTGATATAAAAGACGAGAGAATCGACGGCGGCAAGGCGTTCGACTGGTGCAGAGCGGGCGAGACGATGCACCCGATAGAAATACCCGCCTGCTACAAAGAAAAATTCGAGCTCGTGCACCACAAGGAGTGGAAGCTGAAGGTGCGTTTCACGCGCGATAGCTTGAACGGCAGGATGAAAGCCTGCCGCGGAATCGGCGCGTCGCTGACACCCGAGGAGATAGAAAACTGGGGGCGCGAGCATCTCCGAAAGCTCAGAGAAAACGCACCCGAGGAGTTCGATGTTCTCCACTTCGCCGCCATGGCGGAGCTCAGGAAAAAAGACTGATAAAAAGCAATCCTACCCGAAATTTTCGTCGGGTAGGATTTTTGCGTTGTATTCCGACAAGAATCAGAAATGCCCAAAGCTCGTTATATACAAAAATCTCCTGTCCGGGAACAGCTCCCGGGCAGGAGATTCTGCTTTTTACTTCCAATTATCGCAGCTCTGCCAATCACTCCAACTCAAACGCGCCGGTGTAGAGGCGATAGTATGTGCCCTTTTCGGCGATGAGCTTTTCATGGTTGCCGCGCTCGATTATTCTGCCGTGATCAAGCACCATTATGACATCGGAGTTCTGGACGGTCGAGAGGCGGTGCGCGATAACAAAGACCGTGCGCCCTTTCATCAGCTTATCCATGCCGCCCTGGACGAGAGCCTCGGTGCGCGTATCTATCGAAGATGTCGCCTCGTCGAGGATCATGACGGGCGGGTCGGAGACCGCCGCGCGGGCTATCGATATCAGCTGACGCTGACCTTGCGAAAGTCCGGAGCCGTCGCCCTTGAGTACGGTGTTGTAGCCGTCCGGGAGCATGCGGATGAAGCCGTCAGCATTTGCGAGCTTCGCCGCCGCGATGCACTGCTCGTCGGTCGCCTCGGGGTTGCCGTAGCGGATGTTCTCCATGACAGTGCCCGTGAACAGGTTGACATCCTGGAGCACGACGCCGAGACTGCGGCGCAAATCGGCTTTCTTTATCTTGTTGATATTTATTCCGTCATAGCGTATCTTGCCGTCCGCTATGTCATAGAAGCGGTTTATTAAGTTTGTTATCGTGGTCTTGCCCGCTCCGGTCGCGCCGACGAAAGCCACCTTCTGACCCGGCTCTGCGTAGAGCGTGATATCGTGAAGGACTTCCTTTTCGGGTGTGTAGCCGAAATCGACATGGTCGAGCACGACCTGACCCTCAAGCTTCGTATAAGTCAGAGTGCCGTCGCCGTGGGGATGCTTCCACGCCCACATTCCGGTGTGCTCCTTGACTTCGACTATCTCGCCGTTCTCTTCTTTCGCGTTTACGAGGGTAACATATCCGTCGTCGGGCTCGGGCTCTTCGTCCATAAATGTGAAGATTCGCTCGGCGCCCGCGAGGGCGTTGACAATCGAGTTGAACTGGTTCGACATCTGGGATATCGGGTTTATAAAGTTGCGCGAGAGCACGAGGAACGAGGCTATCATGCCGAGGGACAGCGTGTTGACGCCGGTCAGCCCGAGATTCTTCGTGCCGGCGATAGCCATATATGAGCCGATAACGGCGAGCAGGATATACAGAAAATATCCGAACGCGTTCGTCATGGGCATCATCGAGGTCGCGTGGCCGTTTGCGTTCGCGGCGTTGTGCTCCCATTCGGTGTTGCGCTGCTTCATTTCTTTCTTAGACTGCTCTTCGTGGCAGAAGACTTTTATGACCTTCTGACCGTTTATCATCTCTTCGATATATCCGTCAAGATCCGCAAGGGATCTCTGCTGGGCTACGAAATACGCGCCGCTCTTGCCGACGACTTTCTTGATTATCTGCATGATAAAGAACAGCGATATGCACACAACGAGCGTCAGACCGACGCTGATATAGAGCATGCAGCAGAATACCGCCGCGACGGTGAACGCAGAAGAAATCAGCTGACCCATCGACTGCGCGAGCATCTGGCGCAGGGTATCGGTATCGTTGGTATAGAGGCTCATCGTGTCGCCGTGGGTGTGCGAATCAAAATATCTTATCGGCAGGCGCTGCATCTTCTCGAACATCTCATCGCGTATGGTCTTGAGCGTTCCCTGCGCTATAGTGACCATGCGGCGGTTGTAGATAAGCGTCGAGAGCGTGCCGATGAGATAGATGACCGCCATGGTTATCAGCGCACGAATGAGGCCGGAGAAGTCGGGTGATGACTGACCGACCATCGGGGTTATATAATCGTCGATAAGCGTCTGGAGGAACATCGACGACGCCGCACCCGCAACTGCGCTGAGCAGAATGCAAATTGTGACAAGGACTATCGTGCCCTTATAATTTTTGAGATAAGAGAGCAGACGCTTGAGCGTTTTTCTGTCGAGCTTTCTGGGCTGCATTCCGGGTCCGCCGTGCATGGGCATAGGCTTACTCATCGTCGTTTCCTCCCTTCTGCTGGGATTCATAAACTTCGCGATAGATATCGCAGGATTTCAGCAGCTCGTCATGCGTGCCCTGCGCGATTATTCTGCCGTTGTCGAACACGAGTATTTTGTCCGCGTTCTGAACCGAGCTTATGCGCTGGGCTATAATTATCTTCGTCGTGTCGGGCATATACTGCGAAAGTCCCTTTTGAATCAGCGCATCGGTGTGGGTATCGACGGCGCTTGTCGAGTCGTCGAGAATGAGCACCTTGGGATTCTTGAGCAGGGCGCGCGCTATGCACAGCCTCTGCTTCTGACCGCCGGAGACGTTCGTGCCGCCCTGTTCGATATAGGTGTTGTAGCCGTCGGGCATCGCGCTGACGAATTCATCCGCCTGAGCGAGCTCGCAGGCGTGCTTTATTTCATCATCGGTCGCGTTCTCATTGCCCCAGCGCAGGTTCTCGGATATCGTGCCGGAGAACAGCTCGTTCTTCTGGAGCACCATTGCGACCGAGTTTCTCAGGGTGTCGAGGTCGTAGTTTCTGACATCCACGCCGCCGAGCATCACTTCACCGCCCGTTACATCGTAGAGGCGCGGGATGAGCTGGACGAACGAAGACTTCGACGAACCCGTGCCGCCGATTATGCCGACAGTCTCGCCGGAGGCTATATGCACGTTGACATTGTCGAGCACCTTGGTGTCCGCCTTTGAAGCATAGGCAAAATTGACATTTTTATAATCTATCTCGCCGTCTTTGACTTCGAGAACGGGGTTCGCGGGGTTCGAGATATCGGTCTTTTCGTTGAGTATCTCAGCTATACGCTGAGCGGAAGAGCTCGCGATTATCATCATGGCAAAGACCATGGAGAGCATCATGAGGCTCATGAGTATCTGCATGGCGTAGGTGAACAGCGCGGTAAGCGAGCCCGTAGTCAGACCGAGTGCTGCGTTGTTGCCGCTGGCGATGACCGCCTTTGCGCCGAGCCATGAGATGAGTATCATGCAGGTGTACATGCAGACCTGCATGATCGGCGAGTTGAGCGCAATAAGGCGCTCCGCTTTTGCGAAGTCTTTGTATATCTTCTCGGATATCTTCTCGAACTTGCTTATCTCGTGATCCTCCTGATTGAAGGACTTGACGACTCTTATGCCGCGCACATTCTCCTGAACGACGTTGTTGAGCTCATCGTAGGTGTGGAAAACGCGCTTGAACACCGGGTGCACCTTGATGATTATCAGCACGAGCAGAGCCGTGAGGACAGGTATAATCGCAATGAACATAAGCGAAATCTGGCTGTCGATTCTGAACGAGACTATCATGGCGAAAATCAGCATAACCGGTCCGCGTATTGCTATTCTTATGAGCATCTGATAGGCGTTCTGAATATTTGTGACATCCGTCGTCAGTCTCGTGACTATCGACGCGGTCGAGAATTTGTCGATGTTCGAGAATGCGAAGGTCTGAACATTATCATACATATCGCTGCGCAGATTCGCGCCGAACCCGGCGGACGCGCGCGAGCCGAGGAACGCCGCAAGCATTCCCGTCACCATTTGGAACACCGCGAGGAATAGCAGCGCAAGACCATATTTCCATACCATGGACATCACGCCGCCCTCGATGCCGTTGTCGATAAGACCCGACATACAAAGCGGGATAACTATCTCGAACACGACTTCAAACGCGGAGAAAAAGATAGTCGCCCATGATACTTTTTTGTATTGGCGCATGCTCTTCAACAAAGTTTTTATCATATTCTCACTCCCTCTTTTCTTTCTTTGCTCCACTTTCCGGTTTGCAGCCGGGGCTGCTGTCAATATCAAGGTTATCGCATATCCTTATGAGATATCCGCGGAACTGTTCGACTTCTTCTTCGCTGAACGATCTGAGCATCGCCCGCTCGCCGTTATCAATCGAACGGCGTATCTCGAGATTGATGTCTTTCGCCTTATCGGTCAGCCGCACGACCTTGTTTCTCTTGTCCGACGGGTCGGTACAGGTGCTGAGAAAACCGCTCTGCTCCATGCGTGTGACTATGCCGACAATCGTCGGGTGCGAGACATGGGCGTAGTCTTCAATCTCTTTCTGGGTTGTCTGACCTCCGCGCTCGGCGAGAAATCTTATGATCCGCGACTGCGCAAAAGTCAGCCCGTGCTTGCCGAGTCCTGCATCGGCGTTCGACTTCAGGCGGTTGTCTATACGCTTGAAAAAATATCCGATATGCTCCATAGCGATCTCCTTTCCGCAAAGCTGTTTTCAGCAATATTAAGTGTAGCACGCTACACATTATACATATATGCGCGCCGGATGTCAACAATATGTTTGTAAACAATTTGTGACCTCGGCGCTGAAGATTTTTATGTTCTGTTTTCGTTGAGATTAAAGACGGTGCGTATAAGCTCCGACGCCGCGCGGATGCCGTGCTCGTCCGGGTTCATGAGCAATAATCTTGATGTTCCGCCGATGCAGAAGATTATTTTTTCTTTGCGCTCCGGCTCGTCGTCGTCATGCAGATAGATTCTGAAAAGAGCCTCCTCCGCGTCGTTGAGCAGTGAAGTCACATCATCGCCGTAGAGCGCGCGGATGAGCCGCTCTTCGCGCGATATCGCGCCGACGAGCTCTGAAACAAAGGCGTATGTATCGCTGAACGCCAACCGGGCGCAGTCGCAGCGGCCGAGGATATCGGCGACGGTCTCGCGGCAGATGTGCCGACGCAGGCTCTCCATGGTGTCATAGTGGGAATAGAATGTCGTTTTATTTATCAGCGCCTCCCGGCACAGGTCGCTGACTTTGACAGGCGACGGGTCGCGCAGGCGCAGATCGACATATGTATGTACTATCAGCCGCTCCGTTTTGATATATCTAAGATCATTTTTATTCACCATTTAAACACCTCTTTTTATATTTAGTCGTTTATCTTACCAATTTGTAAAACAGTTTCTTGATTAGACAACTTTAGTTGTTTATAATGTTAGCATATACTAAAAAATATTACAAGGGGGAGTATGCCGAATGAACAGAAAAGACCGCACCGTCTATATTATGCTCACCGACTATCCGGATAAGGTCTCGCGGACTATAAAAAGAATAGGGCTTTGGGAATACTCCCACATGTCGATAAGCACAGACGAACACTACCCGAAATTTTTCAGCTTCACAGGCAAGCGCGGATTCATGACCGAGGACTTCGACCTCCACCCGACTTATAAAGGCACGGATGTCCCCTGCGCGCTGTTCGCTCTGCCCGTAACGGAAGCGGAGCTTCGCAATGTAGAGCGCATCATAAAGCACATGACCTCGAACGCCGACGAATATAAATACAGCTACATCGGGCTTGCACTGCTCTATCTGCGGATAATTCCGAAGCAGCGCGGGCGCGACACCTGCGTCGGCTTCGTCTCGCGCACGATAAGAGAACAGACCTCGCTCTCCGCAGGGCGCAGAAAAAAGTTTTGCAGCCCGAACGACATAAAGGCGTTTTTTATCAATCAGCTCGTCTTTGAGGGACCTCTGAGAGTGCTGCTGCAAAAGGGCAAGGCGTAAATTAAAATATCAATCCGCCGTCGGTTCGTGCCGTGCGGCGGTTTATTTTCAGCAAAAGCAAAAGACCTCCCGCCCGGGGAGGTCTTTTAATATAATTAAGGGTTGTTGAAATCAGTTCTCGCCGTCGCCGTTTATGGTCGATATCTCGGGGGTTATCTCTTCGAGAACATCGAGGACTATCTTCACGGTGTCGAGGGAGGTGAATATCGTCACGCCGTTCTGGACGGCACAGCGTCGGATCTCAACGCCGTCCTCAAAGTGGACGCCGGAGAGAATGGCGCGCGTGTTTATAACATAGCTGACATAGCCCGCGCGGATAGAATCGAGGATCTCGGTGCTGCCCTCGCTGAGCTTGCCGCGTACGCGGGTGCGTATGCCGTGCTTTTTGAGGAACGCCGCGGTTCCGGCGGTCGCCTCTATATTGAAGCCGAGGTGATAAAAGCGCTTGACGAGCGGCAGAGCCTCTTCCTTGTCTTCGTCGGCAAGGGTGACTATTACAGTACCGTATTCTTTCATCTTGACTCCGGACGCCTGAAGAGCCTTGTAGAGCGCACGGTTCAGGCGCTTGTCATAGCCTATCGCTTCGCCGGTCGATTTCATCTCGGGCGAGAGATACGCGTCCATACCTGTCAGCTTCTCGAACGAGAACGCCGGGGCTTTGACATACCAGCGCTTGCCGTCGGGCAGGCGCATATCGGTTATGCCCTGGTCGCGCAGGCTCTGGCCGAGCATGACCTTTGTCGCGATGCGGACAAGGTTGCAGTCGGTGGACTTTGAAAGGAACGGCACGCTTCGCGAAGCGCGGGGATTGACCTCGATAACATAGACGCTCTCGTCGCTGTCAACTATAAACTGTATATTGAACAGACCGACTATGCCTATGCCGAGTCCGAGCTTTGTGGTGTATTCGGCTATCGTGTCTCTGACCTTCTGAGAGATAGAGAACGGCGGATATACACTCGTGCTGTCGCCAGAGTGGACGCCGGTACGCTCGACGAGCTCCATTATGCCGGGAATGAACACCTCGCTGCCGTCGCAGATAGCGTCTATCTCAACTTCCTTGCCCATAAGATATTTATCTATGAGCACGGGCTTGTCCTCATCGACCTCAACGGCGTTCTTGAGATATTTTCTGAGCATAGTTTCGTTAGCGACTATCTCCATCGCCCTGCCGCCGAGCACGAAGCTCGGGCGCACAAGCACGGGGTAGCCTATGCGCGCGGCAACAGCCGCACCGGTCTCGATATCCGTAACAGCCTCGCCTTTCGGGTTCGGGATGCCGAGAGATTTTATAACGGCGTCAAACGCGTCCCTGTTCTCGGCGCGCTCAATGGCGTCACAGTCGGTGCCGATTATCTTCACGCCGCGCCTTGCAAGCGGAGCCGCGAGGTTGACGGCAGTCTGACCGCCGAGGGTGACTATAACGCCCTCCGGCTTTTCAAGATGGACTATATTCATGACATCCTCTGTCGTCAGGGGCTCGAAATAGAGCTTGTCGGCAGTGGTATAGTCGGTCGAAACGGTCTCAGGGTTATTGTTTATAACTATCGCCTCATAGCCGAGCTGCTGAATGGCATGGACGGCGTGGACGGTCGAATAGTCGAACTCAACGCCCTGTCCTATACGGATAGGACCTGAACCTAAGACTATTATCTTCTTTTTGTCCGACACAACGGACTCGTTCTCGCTAGCGTAGGTCGAGTAGAAATAGGGCACATAGCTGTCGAACTCACTCGCGCAGGTATCAATCATCTTGTATGTCGGGAAGATATCCTCTTTGCATCTGCGCTCATATATGCTGTCCTCGCTCTCTTTCCAGAGCTCGGCGATATACGAATCGGAGAAGCCGAGGCGCTTTGCCTCGCGCAGAAGAATGTCGGAGCCGGGATTCGCCTCCATCTCCTTCTCGAAATCGACTATCTTCTTTATCTTGTCGAGGAAGAACATATCTATATGCGTTATATCGCAGATAAGCGACGGGTCAACGCCCATCCACATCAGCTGGGATATTGCATAGAGACGGTCGTCCGTGCCCTCTTTGATATATTCGAGCAGCTCGTCAACGCTCATATGCGCCGAGTCGAACTTCTCCATATGCAGGTGGTTCTTGCTCTCCTCGAGCGAGCGTATCGCCTTGAGCAGGCTCTCTTCAAAAGTGCGTCCGACGCTCATGACCTCGCCGGTCGCCTTCATCTGGGTCGAAAGCGTGTTGTGCGCGGCGGGGAACTTGTCGAACGGGAAGCGCGGCATCTTGGTCACGACATAGTCGAGCGAGGGCTCGAAGCAGGCAGGGGTGTTTGCAAGCTGTATCTCATGCAGATCCATGCCGACCGCTATTTTCGCCGAGACACGCGCTATCGGATATCCGCTCGCCTTTGAAGCGAGGGCGGACGAGCGCGAAACTCTGGGGTTGACCTCAATGACATAGTAGCGGAACGAATGGGGGTCGAGCGCAAACTGAACGTTGCAGCCGCCCTTTACTCCCAGGGCGCGGATAATTTTGAGCGCGGAATCCCTGAGCATCTGATATTCTTTATTCGTCAGCGTCTGGCTGGGCGCGACGACTATCGAGTCGCCGGTATGAATGCCGACGGGGTCGAGGTTTTCCATATTACAAACGGTAATAGCGGTGTCGTTCGCGTCGCGTATCACTTCGTATTCTATCTCTTTGTAGCCCTTTATGCTCTTTTCGACGAGCACCTGATGCACGGGCGAGAGCGCAAGCGCGTTCTTCATCATGTCGCGCATCTCGTCGGGGTCATAGGCGAAGCCGCCGCCCGTTCCGCCGAGCGTGAACGCGGGGCGCAGGATAACGGGATAGCCTATCTTCTCCGCCGCCTCAAGACCCTCTTCGATGCTGTAGGTTATCTGCGAGGGGACTATCGGCTCGCCGATGCTCTCGCAGAGCTCTTTGAAAAGCTCTCTGTCCTCGGCGCGCTCAATGCTCTCGGCATCAGTGCCGAGCAGCTCTATCTCGCACTCCTTGAGAACGCCCTTCTTCGCGAGCTGCATCGCAAGGTTGAGTCCGGTCTGACCGCCGATGCCGGGGACTATCGCGTCCGGGCGCTCATAGCGGCAGATACGCGCGAGATATTCGAGCGTCAGCGGCTCCATATAGACTTTATCGGCTATAGTTGTGTCGGTCATTATCGTTGCGGGGTTCGAGTTCGCGAGGACGACCTCGTAGCCCTCCTCACGCAGGGCGAGGCACGCCTGAGTTCCCGCATAGTCGAACTCGGCAGCCTGACCGATGACTATAGGACCCGAGCCGATAACGAGCACCTTTTTTATATCAGTTCTCTTAGGCACGCTCCTTCGCCTCCTTCATATAGTCGATAAACTGACCGAACAGATAGCTGCTGTCCTGCGGACCGGGCGCGCTCTCGGGGTGATACTGCACGCTGAACACAAGGTCTTTCTTGCATCTTACTCCCTCGACGGTGTTGTCGAGAAGATTTATGTGCGTCACTTCGAGGTCGGTGCCCTCGACCGTTTTCGGGTCAACGGCGTAGCTGTGGTTCTGCGAGGTTATCTCTATCTTGTTGGTGTCGAGGTTCATAACCGGGTGGTTTCCGCCGCGGTGACCGAACTTGAGCTTATATGTCTTTGCGCCGTAGGCGAGGGATATCATCTGATGTCCGAGGCAGATGCCGAAAATCGGATATTTGCCGCGAAGCGCCCTGACCGTGTTTATGACAGGGGTCACATCCTCGGGGTCGCCGGGGCCGTTCGAGAGGAACACTCCGTCGGGCTTCATGAACTCAATTTCATCCGCAGGCGTGTCATAGGGCACGACAACGACGTTGCAGCCGAACTTGTTGAGGCTGCGCACAATATTGAGCTTCATGCCGCAGTCTATCGCAACGACATTGAACTGCGGGTTCGAGGTGCGCGAATACCAGCGCTTTTTGCAGCTGACGCGGCTGACCGCATCGTGGGCGACGGGGGTATTTTTGATTATCTCCACCGCGACCTCAGCCGGGATATCGGGCGAGGTTATGAGCACGCGGCGCGAGCCCAAATCGCGTATGCTGCGGGTGAGCTTTCTCGTGTCAACGCCGGAGATGCCGGGGATACCGTTCTCTTCGAGCAGCTCCGAGAGCGTCTTTGTGTATCTGAAGTTCGAGGGCATATCGTTGTAGTCATACACGATAAGGCCGCCGATGCTCGGGTTTTTGCACTCGAAATCGTCGTCGGTTATACCGTAGTTGCCTATGAGCGGATATGTCATAACGACCATCTGATCGGTATACGACGGGTCGGAAACTATTTCCTGATAGCCGACCATCGAGGTGTTGAAAACTATCTCGCACACCCTGTCGGCATAGCTGCCGAAGCCGTATCCGTAGTACTCGCTGCCGTCCTCAAGGACGATCTTGCGGTCTATGAGTCTCATTTAAAAATACACTCCTTGAATTTATCAGATCGAGCTCTGAAGTCTCGCGAGAACATCTCTGTAGCCGCCGAGAACATCGCCGAGGTCGCGGCGGAATCTGTCCTTGTCGAGTTTTTTGTTTGTCTCCATATCCCACAGGCGGCAGGAATCGGGGGATATCTCATCGCACAGAACAAGTCCCTCATCGGTGCGGCCGAACTCGAGCTTGAAATCGACAAGGCGCACGCCGCCCTTTGCGAACAGCTCGGTCATAAGCTCGTTTATGCGCTTGGACATGGCTCTGAGCTCGTCGAGCTCCTCCTGCGTGGCGAGACCGATGGCGGTTATCTGGCTGTCGTTTATCATGGGATCGCCGAGCTCGTCGCTCTTGTAGCTGAACTCAACGACCGTATTCTTCAGGGGCGAGCCCTCCGGTACACCGTATTTCTTTGAAAAGCTTCCTGCTGCGATATTTCTGACTATGACCTCGACCATAACGATCTCAGCCTTCTTCGCGAGGACGGTGGTTTCGTCGATGACCTTGAGAAGATGGGTCTTGATTCCGTTCTTCATGAGGTAATCAAAGATGATGTTGGAGATTGCCGCGTTGAGTTTTCCTTTTCCGGGCAGATCTTCTTTCTTGACGCCGTTGCCGGCAGTGGCGGTGTCCTTGTACTTGATGATGCAGGTACCGGGCTCCTCCGAACTGTAAACGACCTTGCTCTTGCCTTCATACAACTTTTCCATACCGCAGTTTCCTTTCGCTTTTCGTATTTTTATTTATTTGCTCCGCTCAGAGAGTTTCCCCTCAAAGCGGTCTTTGGTGATAACATCCGGAATAGGGGTCGGATAGACTCCGTTGAAGCACGCGCTGCAGAAGTTCTCGCTGCCTATCAGATTTTTAAGCTCCGACTCCGGCAGATATCCGAGGGAATCCGCGCCGATTATGTCGGCAATCTCCTCCACCGAGTGGTGGCAGGCGATAAGATTTTCGCGCGAGTCAACATCAGTGCCGTAGTAGCACGGATGCATGAACGGCGGCGAGGAGATGCGCATATGCACCTCTTTTGCCCCCGCTTCGCGCAGGAGATTGACTATCTGGCGGCTCGTCGTGCCGCGCACTATCGAGTCGTCGATGAGCACTATTCTCTTATCCTTTACGGATTCGCTTATCGCGCTGAGCTTTATTCTCACCTGGTCGATTCTCTTGTCCTGACCGGGCGAGATGAAAGTTCTGCCGATATATTTGTTTTTTATGAAGCCCATTCCGTAGGGTATCCCCGACGCCTCGGCATAGCCCAGAGCGGCGTCGATTCCCGAATCCGGGACGCCCATAACAACATCGGCTTCAACCGGATGGGTCTTTGAAAGTATCGCGCCGGCATTTCTGCGCGCCGCGTGGACGGATACACCGTCAATGACGGAGTCCGGTCTTGCAAAATAGATATATTCAAAAATGCATGAGCGCCTCGGCTTTTCGCCGCAGTGATCCCTGTTCGAGCGCACGCCGTTTTCGTCAAAGACGAGTATCTCGCCGGGGAGTATATCGCGCTCGAATTTTGCGCCGACGGCAGAGAGCGCACAGCTCTCGGACGCGACGACATATGTGCCGTCGAGCGTCTTGCCGTAGCACAGCGGGCGGAACCCGTATGGGTCGCGCGCCGCGAGCAGCTTTGCGGCGGACATGAGCACGAGGGAATACGCGCCCTCGAGCCTGTTCATCGCGCTGCTCAGCGCGTTTTCTATCGAAGGACTGTTGAGGCGCGCCTGCGTGACGATATAGGCGATTATCTCGGTGTCGCTCGTCGTGTGGAAGATAGCGCCGCCGAGCTCAAGCTCGCTGCGCAGTTCATAGGCGTTGCTGAGATTTCCGTTGTGGGCAAGAGCCATCTTGCCCTTCTGATGGTTGACCTCGATGGGCTGGCAGTTCGCTCTGCTGTTGCCGCCGGTCGTACCGTAGCGCGCATGGGCGACAGCCATCCTGCCCTGCGGGAACTTCATCAGGTCGTCGCGCGAGAAGACTTCGTTGACAAGTCCGATATCCTTACGCGAAGCGAACACTCCGTCGTCGTTAACGACTATGCCGCAGCTCTCCTGCCCTCTGTGCTGCAGGGCATAGAGACCGTAGTAAGCGAGATCCGCCACGGGGCCGGGCTTGGGTGAATAGACTCCGAAAACGCCGCACTCTTCATGCAAGTTTGCCATAGGTATTTATTCTCCGATCTCAGATTTTTCAAGCGCTGCGGCTATAAAGCCTTTGAACAGCGGGTGAGCCTTGTTGGGACGGGACTTGAACTCGGGGTGATACTGCACTCCGACATAGAACGGGCGGTCGGAAAGCTCGACCGTTTCAACGAGCCTGCCGTCGGGCGAAAGACCCGAGAGGGTGAGTCCGTTCTGAGTAAGTATATCGCGATAATCGTTGTTGAACTCGTAGCGGTGGCGGTGGCGCTCGGAAATTTCGGACTTTCCGTAGCAGCGCTCCATTGTTGTGCCGGGCTTGATAACACAGGGATATGCGCCCAGGCGCAGTGTGCCGCCCTTGTCGATATTGTCGCTCTGACCGGGCATGAAATCGATGACCTTGTTCTTGCAGAGCTCATCGAACTCGCCGGAGTGGGCGTCTTTGATACCCGCGACATCGCGCGCGTATTCAATAACCGCAATCTGCATTCCGAGGCAGATTCCGAAATAGGGAACGTTGTTCTCTCTGGCGTATTTCGCCGCGAGAATCATGCCCTCGATTCCTCTGCCGCCGAAGCCGCCGGGGACGATTATTCCGTCGAGGTGCGAGAGCTCCTGCTCGTAGTTCGCCTCGGTCAGATTCTCGGAATCGATCCAGTCGATGCGGATGTGGGTGTTGAGAGTGTAGCCCGCGTGGCGAAGCGCCTCGGCAACGGACAGATATGCATCATGGAGCTGGACATATTTGCCGACAAGACCTATCTTGACTTCCTTTTCGCGGTTCTTGATGCGGTGGACAAGCTCCGTCCACTCGTCGAGATCCGGTTCGGGAGCGTCTATATTCAGCTCGCGGCAGACGACGGACGAGAAGTTCGACTTCTCGAGCATCAGCGGAGCTTCGTAGAGATAAGGCAGGGTGATGTTCTCGATAACGCAGTCGGGCTTGACGTTGCAGAAGAGCGATATCTTCTTGAAGATAGCCTCCTCAAGCGGCTCGTCACAGCGCAGGACGATTATGTTCGGGTTGATGCCCATGCCCTGCAGCTCCTTGACCGAGTGCTGGGTGGGTTTGGACTTATGCTCGTCCGATCCACGCAAAAACGGCACCAGAGTGACATGGATGAAGAGGCTGTTCTCACGCCCCACCTCAAGAGATATCTGTCTTACAGCTTCGAGGAAAGGCTGGGATTCAATGTCACCTATAGTGCCGCCGATCTCAGTGATGACCACGTCAGCATCGGTTTTCTTGCCGACACGGTATACGAAATCCTTTATTTCATTTGTTATATGGGGTATGACCTGAACGGTCGAACCGAGATACTCGCCGCGGCGCTCTTTGTTGAGCACGTTCCAGTATACTTTACCGGTGGTGAGATTCGAGTATTTGTTAAGATCCTCGTCGATGAAACGCTCGTAGTGGCCGAGGTCGAGGTCGGTCTCCGCGCCGTCTTCCGTAACATAAACTTCGCCGTGCTGATAGGGGCTCATGGTGCCCGGGTCGACGTTGATATAAGGATCGAGCTTCTGCGCCGCTACCTTGAGTCCGCGCGCTTTGAGTATTCGTCCGAGCGACGCCGCAGTTATCCCCTTTCCGAGGCCGGATACGACGCCTCCGGTCACAAAGATGTACTTTGTCATTAATATCCCTCCGTATTTTATCTTTTTCTTTTTTATATACTTCTCCGGTTAAGGTTTCACGCGTACTTTCATTATATCATATTATAACACACCTTTCCTGCCGACTTCTACGGTATTCTGTACTAAAAGCGAGTGCTTTGGAACCGAAAAATATGACAACGCGGTCAACTGCCCGCAAAACCCGATGAAATGTGGGGCACTCGATTCCGAAAAAGCAAAAAGCAAAGGCGTCCGCCGATGGGGGCACTGTCCCCGGGGGAATGAACGCCTTTGCTCATTTGAGGCGTATTTTATCATATTAAAAGACCCGTGTCAATCGCGTATTTTATATGTATCGCTCTTTATTTTCCGAAACGGCTGAGAGAAAAGAGCGCCGTCGAAAAAATTTTTCCGGCGCGAGTTCAACTCCGCCGCATTTTCTCAGAAAAGCGGTTACATCTTGCTCATAAAATTGCTTTTCAAAAAGCCCCGATTGCGGCTATTTGCACAAAAATAAAGAATTGTCCGAAAATGCCTTGACAAACGATTTTGCTGCGCGTATAATTCAGCGCATAAAGGCAATGGCGTCTTTGAACCGAGCAGGTTCATTGACGCCATTTTTTATTTTTCGCCTTAAAATATGAAAAAGGAGCGCTAACTTATGAGCACAGTATCTGACTATTTCGGAAGTCTCGTTTTTGACGACAGAGTGATGAAAGCAATGCTTTCTGCCGATGTTTACCAGTCTCTCAAGAAGACTATTGACGAAGGAGCAAGTCTCAATAATGACGTCGCCAACGCAGTTGCCGCCGCTATGAAGGACTGGGCCGTTGAGCATGGCGCGACCCATTTCACCCACTGGTTCCAGCCCCTGACCGGCATCACCGCCGAGAAGCATGACAGCTTCATAACCCCCGCATCCGACGGACGCGTTATCATGGAGTTCTCGGGCAAGGAACTGATAAAAGGCGAGCCGGACGCATCGTCCTTCCCGTCTGGCGGACTCAGAGCAACCTTTGAAGCCCGCGGCTACACCGCGTGGGATCCCACTTCCTACGCATTTATAAAAGACAAGACCCTCTGCATCCCCACGGCGTTCTGCTCTTACGGCGGCGAGGCACTCGACAAGAAAACGCCTCTGCTCCGTTCCATGCAGGCTCTCAACAAGCAGGCTCTTCGTATTCTCAGACTCTTCGGCAACACCGATGTAAAGTGCGTGCGCACCTCCGTCGGCCCCGAGCAGGAATACTTCCTTGTTGACAAGAAGCTCTACGATCAGAG
>OLOV01000973.1_pt1 | contig 23996 bp, 23 predicted proteins | sample 1672931 | NCBI WGS metagenome assembly OLOV01 (sample SAMEA3136738, study PRJEB25190) | human gut metagenome | biome: human gut; feature: human-associated habitat; material: faeces | place: Austria | collected 2013
ACGGCGAGTTCTCCGTCCGCCACACCACCCGCAACTTTCCCAACCGGGAGGGTTCAAAGCCCGGCGAGGGGCAGCTGAGCGCTGTGGCGCTGATGGACGCCCGCAGCATCGCGGCCACAGCCGCCCATCAGGGACGGCTGACGGCTGCCACAGAGATGGATGTGACCTATCGCAGCTATGAGGATCGCTACAACGACGATGTCTACCGCCACCGTGTCTATAACGGCTGGGGCAGGGCGCAGCAGGACGAGGCATTGCACTTTGGCCCGAACATCAAAGAGTGGCCGGAGCTGCCCGCCATGTCCAAGGATATGCTGCTGCGAATCTGCGCCTACATCACCACGCCGGTGACGACCACCGACGAGCTGATTCCCTCCGGTGAGACATCCAGCTACCGTTCTAACCCGGAGCGGCTCAGTGATTTCGCGCTGGGTCGCTGTGTCCCGGAATATGTAGAGCGCAGCAAGGCGGTGCGTCAGGCTGACCGCCACCGCCGGATGACCGGTGTACTGGACAAGGCGTACAGCGCCGTGTATGATGCGCTGTACCAGGCGGGCGTGGCCTGCGACCCGGCGCACACCAATATCGGCTCCACCATTTACGCCAATATGCCCGGCGACGGCTCTGCTCGTGAGCAGGCGGCATCCAGCCAGCGTATCGTGGGTGCGTCCGCCAATCTGGCGAAAAAATACGCCACCAAGCGCTACCGCTCCAACTGCATCAACTGGGGTATGGTACCCTTCTTGGTGGAAGACCCGGCGGATTTTGCGCTGTTTGACTACGTATTCGTGCCGGACATCCGCCGCCATATTTTGGAGGGGACCCCCTCCTTCCCGGCCTATGTGGTCACGCCGGAGGGCGTGGTCAGGGAGGTATCCCTGTCAGTGGGCGAGCTGACCGTTCCCGAGCGGGAAACGCTGATCAGCGGCTGCCTTATCAACTACTATCGCAACCATTGAACTCCCGCGGCGGAAGATGCCGTCTCAACTTACAAATACAGGAGGAAACAGGGATGTTGATCAAACATGCGGCCACGGCCGGGACGATCGAGTCCAGCGACGTGATGGTGATGATCGAACCGGCGGAGGCCGGGATCGAGATTCTGCTGGAAAGCCCCGTGCTACAGCGGTACGGGCGGCAGATACGGCAGGTAACTGCGGAGACGCTGCGTTTGTTGAAGGTGGAGAACGCAAAGGTTTCTCTGGTGGATCGCGGGGCGTTGGACTGCACCATCCGGGCGCGGGTGGAGTGCGCCGTGTACCGCGCTGCGGACGCAGCGGAGAGCGGCATTGCGTGGGGAGGGACGATAGAATGATCGACATGAAGGCAAAAAAGCGGCTGCGCCGCTCCATGCTGTTTCTGAACTGTCAGAAGCCCGCCCTGATTCGCGACCCCTATGTATACCGCCCGGATTCCATCATGCTGGATCTGGAGGACGCGGTGGCAGAGAACCAAAAGGATGCCGCCCGCTTTTCCCTCTACCATGCGCTGCGGACGGTGGATTACCGCGGTGTGGAGCGGGTCGTCCGCATCAACGGACTGGACACCCCACACTGGCAGGAGGACGTGCGCGTCTGCGTGGCAGGCGGCGCTGACGTGATCCGTATCCCCAAATGTACCTGCGCCGCTGACGTACAGACCGTTGAGGAGGCGGTATACCGGGCAGAACGCGAGTTTCACCGGGAGGAGGGCAGCACGCTGCTGATGGCGGCGCTGGAGTCCTGCATGGGCATCATCAACGCGCTGGAGATATGCCGCGCCAGTGAGCGGCTCATCGGCATTGCCTTGTCCGGCGGCGACTACACGAAGGATCTGCAAACCCACATCACCTTCACCGGCGTCGAGTTGAACGGTGCGCGGCAGCAGATGATCATTGCCGCCCGCGCCGCCGGAGTACAGTGCTTCGACACGGTGTTTACCAATTTGGACGATATGGAGACCTTCGAGAAGGAAACGGAGCTGATTCACCTCATGGGCTTTGACGGCAAATCGCTGGTAAACCCCCGCCAGATACCCATCACCCACAAGGTATTCACCCCCACGCAAAAGGAGATCACCTTTGCCGAGAAGGTGGTAGCGGAGATCGACTCCAAAAAGAGTCAGGGCATCGGCGTTTTCACAGTGGACGGAAAGATGATCGATATCGCGTTCTATGACGGCGCGAAACGAGTGCTGATGCTGGCTAAGGCGGCCGGCATCTACGGAGGTGAGTTGGTATGAGAAATGCAGTAGGACGCGAGATACCGGATGAGATTCTTCGCGCCACCGGCAAGGAGGTCTTCGCGGGCAGCTATGCGCACGACGACCGCTGCTATCAGAAGGCTGCGCCCAAGGCCCATGGCGTGTGTGACCCGCACCGCAGCAAGCTGGTGCCCGGCATACGCGAGGTGCTGGAGCGCTGCGGCATACGGGACGGCATGACGCTCTCCTTTCACCATCACTTCCGGGAGGGCGACTACGTGCTGAACCGTGTGATGGAGGAGGTACACAGCATGGGCGTGAGGAATATCACCCTCTGCGCCACGTCGCTGGGCAAGGCCAACGACCCCATCGTACCGCTCATTGAGGACGGTACGATCACCAAAATATATTCCTCCGGCGTCCGCGGAAGCATCGGCGAGGCCATCAGCACCGGCAAACTGCGGGAGCTGGCGGTCATGTATTCCCACGGCGGCCGTGTCCGCTCTGTGCAGGAGGGCAGCGTCCATATCGACATTGCCTTCATCGGCGCACCCACGGCGGATGAGTACGGCAATCTGCGGGCGCTGGGCGGCAAGTCCGACTGCGGCGTACTCAGCTATTCCGCGGTAGACGCCCGCTATGCCGACCGGGTGGTAGCGGTCACGGACACGCTGGTGCCGTTTCCCAACATTCCTGCCAGTATCTCCATGACGGATGTGGACTTCGTGTGCGTAGTAGATGCCATCGGCGATCCGGGCAAGATCGCCACCGGCGCGGCCAAGCCCACCTCTGACCAGCGCAAGCTGCTGATGGCCGAATACTGCGCCAGGTTTGTGGCGGCCGAGCCCCATTTCAAGGATGGCTTCGTCTACCAGACCGGTGCGGGCGGCGCGTCCATCGCCTCCACCATTTATCTGGCGGAGACCATGCGCCGCCGGAATATCCACATGGGGCTTGGCCTGGGCGGCATCGCCGGACCTATGGCACGTCTGATGGAGGAAGGGCTGATCCACCGGCTGGTGGACACCCAGGATTTCGATTTAGAGGCCATTGCGTCCATCCGCAATAACCCGAGCCGCCACATTGAGATCACGGCAGATGAATATGCCAACCCTATGAATAAGGGTGCGTATGTGAACAAGCTGGACTTCGTGATTTTGGCGGCGCTGGAGGTGGACACCCACTTCAACTGCAACGTGGTGACGGACTCCACCGGCATGATCACCGGCGCACAAGGTGGCCACCCGGACACGGCGGCGGGCGCAAAATGCACGATCGTCATCACGCCGCTGGTACAGGGGCGCAGCCCCGCGGTCTGCACCGATGTGACCACCGTGACCACGCCGGGCGAGACGGTGGATGTGGTCGTCACGGATTACGGCGTGGCGGTGAATCCCCGCCGTCCGGATCTGCTGGCGGTGGCGCAGGAATGCGGCGTGCCGGTACACACCATCGAGGAGCTGCGGGACATCGCCTATTCCATCGTAGGCACGCCGGATGAGATCAGGTTCAAGGATCGCGTGGTCGGCATCATCGAGGCGCGGGACGGTACGATCATGGACGTAGTTCGCCAAATTGATGATACGCTGTAACAATACCTGCGGCGCAGCCGTTCCACGGCGCGCCGCGCAGAAAGAGAAATGGGATATATGAACCTTCTCATCACCCTTGCGGTAGGGTGTATCGTAGGGTATATTTTTTACAGGCTGAAAATTCCCGGCGGTATGATGGTGGGCGCACTGGTGGGTGCTGTGGCGCTGAATCTGGCCACAGAGCTGGCGGTCATGCCCTCTGCGGCGCGGGTGGCGGCGCAGATCACCGCCGGCGGCTTCGTGGGCGCCTCCGTGGAAAAGAAGGACGTGCTGCGCATTCCGAAGCTGGCGAAGCCGGCGCTGATCTTGCTGGGTGGTATGCTGATGGTCAACATGACCATGGGCGTCGTGATTCACCTCACGTCCAATGTGGACTGGCTGACGGCCTTCATGTGCGCCGTACCCGGCGGCATGAGCGACACGCCTATCATCGCCGCCGAAATGGGCGCCAACGGCGCGGCGGTGGTGCTGATGCAGTTCTGCCGCCTTGTGTCCGGCATCGGCGTGTTCCCCTCCGTGATCATGGCAGTGACCCGCCATGAGGAACAGGATGAACACGACGTACAGGAGAAGCAGGAAAAGGCGGCGACATATCAGGCGGTGCTGCTGACCATGGCGGCAGCGGCGGTCTGCGGCCTTTTGGGCCGTGTCTCCGGAATACCGATGGGTACGATGCTGTTCTCCCTGCTCGGTACGGCCTGCCTGAATATCTTTTGGGGTAAGGCCGTCGTCCCTGTGTGGCTCAAGCGTGTGGCACAGGTGCTGTCCGGCACATACATCGGCTGCTCCGTGGGCGCGGGCGAGGTAGCGGATCTGCGCTTTTTGCTGCTGCCGGCGCTGCTGTTGGTGGCAGGCTACCTGATCAACTGCTTCGTGTCCAGCGCATTGCTCCATAAGCTCTGCCACATCAAGCGGCGGGAGGCCATGCTGGCCTGCTCTCCGGCCGGTGCGACAGATATGGCCCTGATCTCCGGTGACATGGGCGTCACCAGTCCGGATCTAAACGTGCTGCAAATCGTCCGGATGGTCAGTGCCATCACCATCTTCCCTCAAATCATCCACGCCATCGTCCCGCTGCTGCCGTAGCCCGTCAAACAGGCGTACGGCACGCGGGTGGAGGAAAAGAATGTCAGGCTGCACCTGCGGCTTGGCATCTTTTCTCATAGCGGTTTTTCAACCGTTTTCCTGTGCTTTTGTAAAAGAACAGTTGCTTCCCGTCACATTTTGCGATATAATAACAAATTCGGGGCGTCGAGTGCCCGGCATTACGCAAAAAACCTGTTGGAGGGTTTTGCTTTGAAAACAGATCATTTGGAGCTGCTGACCAGCGGAGCGCCGATCTCCACCCGGCAGCAGATAGGCCTTGCGCTGCGGCTCAGCTGGCCGGCCATCATGGCGCAGTTGGCTACCATCGTTATGCAGTTTATTGATGCAGCCATGGTGGGGCGTCTCGGTGCGGCGCAGTCGGCTTCGGTGGGACTGATGGCCTCCGCCACGTGGCTTTTTAACGGCTTGGCCATGGCTGCCGCCATAGGCTTCAGCGTGCTGACAGCCCAGCACGTGGGCGGCGGACGGCTGGAGGAAGCACGGAACATTATGAAGCAGGCCATCGTCCTGACGCTGCTTTTCAGCTCCGTGCTGGCAGTGCTGGCGGCGTTCCTGTCCTCGCCGCTGCCCCGGCTGCTCCGAGCGGAGCAGGAGATATGGCAGGATGCCTCCGCGTACCTGCTGGTATATGGCCTGTTTCTGCCCGCCCGGCAGCTGGATAATGTGACGGTGGGACAGCTGCAGGCCACCGGCAATATGCGGACGCCTGGCTTCTGCATGGTGCTGATGTGTGCTTTGGATGTGGTATTCAACGCGCTGCTTATCTTCCCCACCGGTATGATACGGTTGGGCGGCTTTGCCCTGCCCGGTGCGGGGATGGGTACGGCGGGCGCAGCGCTGGGTACGGGCCTTGCCGAGTTGACGGTGGGACTGTATCTCACCTACTTCATCCTGCGGCGCAGCCCCATACTCCGCCTGCGTCAGGGCGAGCGACTTCGACTCAACAAGCAGCAGCTCCTCGGCGTGCTGCGTGTTTCGGCACCGGTGGCGGCAGAGAAGATGATCCTGTCCATCGCGCAGATCATCTCCACTGCCATCGTAGCGCCGCTGAGCACGATTGCCATTGCCGCCCACTCCTTCGCCGTCACCGCCGAAAGTCTCTGCTATATGCCGGCCTTCGGCTTCCAGAGCGCAGCGGCCATGCTGGTGGGACAGAGCGTGGGCGCAGGGCGGCGTCAGCTGGCGCGGCGGCTGGGCTGGGTCACAGTGCTGCTGGGCATGACCGGTATGGTCATCACCGGGGCGCTGCTGTACATCTTCGCACCGCAGATGATGGCGCTGCTGTCCCCCGACCCTGCCGTGATCGTGCTGGGCGCCCGTGTTTTGCGCATCGAGGCGTTTGCCGAGCCGCTGTTCGGCGCGGCCATCGTCACCGGCGGCGTCTTTCAGGGTGCGGGCAGCACCCTTGTCCCCACGCTGTTCAACCTTGGTACGATGTGGGGCATCCGTCTGCCCTTGGCTTGGCTGGCCGCGCCCCGCTGGGGATTGCCCGGCGTGTGGACCGCCATGTGCGTGGAGCTGTGTGTCCGCGGCACACTGTATCTCGTGCGGCTGTCGGGAAAGCACTGGTTGCCCGGCGGCATGGAGAATATATCCGAGCCGCGTGAGACGCATAAAATGTGAGGGCATATATCTGAATTGGCCGCGCATGATAAATTAGACAAAAGCTGTGTATAACTCATGTTATAGACAGCTTTTGCTTTAAGGCGGCGTAGGGCGGCTGTTCGGAACGGTAAACAGCAATGGACAACGTGGAAGCGTATCACGCAACGGGGGAAATCGATATTAAGCTGCAGGAGAACACATGAGATACATGAGAAAACCGTGCTGTTGCAGGCCGCAGCGCCAGATATGGCGCTGAAGTTGTGATTTTTCCTAAATTTCGTAAAGAAATTTTGTCACAATGACGATTGCGATACAGGCCATTCCGTGCTAAACTTGCTATACAGAGTGCGGGAGTGTCGAAAGACTTCGGTTTCCCGCTGAAAACACGGAAAAACGATCGGCAGGGGGCTGGATATGAGACCGTGGGGGAACGCAGAACATAAAAAACTGAATATGGCGCTGCTGCTTCTGCTGGTCGCGGCCCTGCTGGCCTTGGCAGGAGTGCTGTTCGTGCGCACAAAACCGGATGCTGTGTCGCCGGACAATCACATCGAGACCACGCAAAAGCTCTCAATGACCATGTCCCGCACGGCACTTTTTGGCGCCCTGAACGGGGAGGAGAGCGGCGCGGCCTTGCTGGACGCCGAGGTGTCTCTGCCCGGCGCGCAGGAGGCTATGGGCATGGCCGGGATGCTGCCCGGTGACAGCGTGGAGAAGGCGTACACCGTTTCCGTAAAGTACAGCGAGCCGGTGAAACTCCATTTCGGGGCGGCGCTGCGGAGCAACGGCAGTGCCGGCGGCCAGCTTTTGGCCGAGGGCCTGCTCATCACCGTGTACCGTGACGGCAAGCTGCTGTATGACGGCACGGTGGCGGGGTTGGCTGAGTCCAAGCAGGCGCAGGAGGGGCTGGAGATTCTTGAACCCTCGCCCGCGAAGCTCACCTATACAATAAAAGTAACGCTGCCCACCTCGGCGGGGAACGAGTATCAGGATAAGACCGTGACCGTGGACCTGAAGTGGTGGCTGACCTCCGACAGCGGCGATGGAGGTCACCACGGCAGTGGGGAAGTGGTCGTTGCACCCAAGACAGGCGACGCTTTTCCGATGGAGCTGATGACTGGCGCGGCGGTGCTGGCACTGGTGCTGCTGGCGGTGCTTCTGGGCAGAAGGAGGGCGCGTCATGACTGAACGTGTGACCGGCCGCCGCTGGATGGGCAGTGCGGTGGTGACGGTGCTGCTGGCGCTGGGACTTGTGGTCACCACGCTGGCCATCGCCCTGTCGGTGGCAGAGCGCCCCGACAACATCTTCTCCACGGGGAAGATCAGGCTGAATTTGAACGACAGAAAGCCTGTCATTACCGAAAATGAATACCTCTTCGAGCCGGGTATGACGGTGGATAAGTCGTTTTTCCTGAAAAACGAAGGTGCGGATTGCTGGTACAGGCTCTATTTCAACAACGTGAGCGGCAGTCTGTCCTCTGTGCTGGAGGTCACGGTGTCGGACGGCGAAACGGTGCTGTTTACCGGTAAAATGAGCGACCTGACACAGAGCAGCGCGGACTGGCTGGGCATCCTGCCGGCGGTGGGTGCTGCGGGGAGCTGCCGTACCCTGACCATCACGTTCCATTTCCCGGAGGACGCGGGCAACGCGGCCCAGGGCGGTACGCTGCAGTTCGACCTGTGCGCCGATGGTACGCAGGTGCGGAACAATCCCAATAAAGAGTTCCCGGTAGAGAGTCCCCAAGGAGTGACGTATGAAACAAACCTTGAGTAAGATCCTGCGCGTGGTCACTACGGTGCTGATGGTGGCTTCCATCTGTATCATGCTGTTCACGGTGGTGTCCGTGCTGACCTTTAACCGCACGGACCGGCAGCTTTTCGGATACCGCGCGTTCATCGTGCTGTCCGACTCCATGTCCGCCACGGACTTCTCCGCCGGCGACCTGGTGCTGACCCGGGACGTTGACCCGTCCACGCTGCAGCCCGGCGACATCATCGCCTTTACCAGCACCAACACAGAGAGCTATGGGCAGGTGGTGACCCACAAGATCCGAAGCCTGACCACCACCGGCAGCGGCGAGCCCGGATTTATCACCTACGGTACGACCACGGACACCAACGATGAAGCCGTGGTGACATACATGGATGTGCTGGGCAAGTACAGCGGCTGTCTGGCCGGCGTAGGACGCTTCTTCAACTTCCTCAAGACCACCCCGGGCTACATCCTGTGCATCTTTGTACCGTTCGCGCTGCTGATCCTCTCCCAGTCCATGGAGACGGTGCGGCTGTTCCGCCGCTATAAGAGCGAGCAGATGGAGGAGCTGCAGCAGGAGAAGGACCAGCTGGCGGAGGAACGCCGCCAGAGTGCCGCCATGCTGGCGGAGCTGCAGGCCCTGCGTGCGCAGCTGGGCGTGAAGGATGAAACCAAACCGGCGGGGGACGAAGCGCCTGTTGAGAGCGAGGCGCCTGCACCGCAGTCAGCAGGGGGCGGCGATCCCGCTGTACCGGCTGACGAGGAAAAGACCCCGGCGGAGCACGTGTGATGTGTTTCCAGCCTGTCGCCCTGTGAATACCAAAAGAAAGGGAGTACCGATATGATTTTTCTGAGACCCAAGCGACTGGAGAAAAAAACCAGTGACGCCCGCGAACCGAGCTTATACCGCTCTATCTGCACCAGCATCATCAGCACCCTGCTGAGCCTTGTTATGTTGGTGGGTACTACCTTTGCATGGTTCACCGACAGCATTACGAGTAATGTGTTTACGATCACGGCGGGGAACTTCCCGGCTAAAACATATTACTGGGTTGGGAGCGGTGAACCGACGGAGTTTCCTTCTGATGAAACCAATCGTGAAGCTACAACAGGGGGGTGGCAGGATGTCGAAGAGAATGCGGCCATTTTCAATGGGATGCAGTTTAACTCGGAGGGGTCTTCGCAGTCTCCCCAAACGGTTTATTTAGCACTGGTAAATAAAAGCGACCAAAATGCAGCTACGTGCAGGTTCTATTTCGAAAGTGTTGCAGAGAGTAACAGCGAAGGTAGCAATAATATCAGAGATATGCTGACGTTTACCTGTGCATTAGTTGAGAAACAGGAAGATAATGGCGCTATTAAATGGGTGTCAACCTCAGAGGGGACTAAGAAACTGTCTGACTTCACTACGACTTCGGAGGATGGAACAGCAATTCAGAACCCGTTTGTGGTTGAGGTAGAGAAAAATACAACTAAGTATGTGGCGCTGACTATCGGCATGAACACCGATGGCAGTGCACCAATCACGCCGTCCAGCATCCAACTGCAGCTTCAGATAGACATTACCAGTGGTGGAGGTTCTGCAAATGCTGCCTTAACGACTGTGCGGAAAACTATGCGTCGGCCCGCCGACAGGGGTGAGTATAGCATCGCCGATGATTCCGGGGTTGTAACCATCATGCAGACGAAGCCGCCGGTCACCGAGGAAGCAGAGAGCAATGATACCAACGGCATCGGTAGTGACGAAGTCGTTGCCAACCCCAATATCACCGAAACGCCTGAGACGTAACCAGTAAAGCCAATCCAAAAATAAAACCACCCTACCGGGTGGTTTTATTTTTGGAGCTTGTGGCCGGATTCGAACCGGCGACCACTGGTTGTTGGTAAGGGTGAATGAACAAATCGAAGAAAACGGAGTACCGGCAAACGCCGGTACCCCGTTTTCTTTATGCCGGTCGGCTTTCCGGCTGTGCCTTATCCGCCTTGATCACCTCGCCGGTGCAGCCGCCATTACGCCGTTGGCTGATGCAGCCGACGAATTTATAGTAGATGTCCACCTGCTGGGTCTTGACACCATCCGGCCCGACTACCTTTTCATGTACCACGATCCTCTCAATCAGTTCGTTAAGGATGTAGGGCGTCAACTCAGTGATGCCGGTATATTTCCAGATGAGAGACAGGAACTGTTCGATATTTTCGTAGACCTTATCACTCTTTGAAATCTCTGCTGCCAACTCCTCCCGCTGCCCTTGGAGGGCGGCCTGCTCCCGTTCGTACTTCGGAGCCATGGCCTGATACCGCCCCTCGTTGCTCTTCTCCAGGTGGTTTTCAACCCTCTGTTCATTATCGCGGAACAGAGAAGAGATTTTATCCATGGAGGCCGGGGATATTCTCAAAGGATGTTGCGCCCCGGCCGGGGCGTGTGGGAGAGAACAGCCTGTCAATGCTGGATGTAGAGAACGTTTTTTACGCTGTGGCCGGAGGCAATCGCGTCAAATGCCGACTGCCAATCATTTAGAGAAAACTCGCCGGTGATCAGCGGGCTGAGATCGGTGTAGGGAGCTGCGAGAAGATTGATTGCACGGTCCATATACTCATAATTGCTTTTCATATGGAACAGAACGCGCAGCGCCTTACGTAGGCAGATATCCCAGTTGACAGCAATGCTGTCGCGTCTGGTGCCACCCATGGCACAGAGAATCCCACCAGGCTTCAGCATATTAATAGCGGCGTTGATTCCGCTTTCAGAGCCACTGGCTTCCAGTACGATGTCTGCGCCCGTGTTATCAGAGAGAGAAACGACGCGCTGCACAATATCATCCTTTTGACTGTTAAGGAGAACGTCCGCGCCGATCTGCTCAGCAATCGGAAAGCGAAGATCGTAGTCATGCGTCTTGCCGCAGAGAATGACCTGCTTTGCGCCGCAGGCCTTGGCGGCGGCAACGCCGAGAAGGCCGACCTGTCCCGCGCCGATCACTACGGCTGTGTGCATTTTTTCTTGTTCAATGGGGATGCCGAAGTTGCCGAGAACCATGGAAAACGGTTCTGTGATGGCGGCTAACTTAGCGGGCACATGTGCGGGCATGCGGTGCAGATATTTTTCGGGAAGGATGACATAGGAAGTCATAGCGCCGTCGCGGTGGATACCGAGACTGCGTGTGTGGCTGCAAAACTGCGTCAGTCCCATGTTACAGGCGGAGCAATGGCCGCAGGCATAGAGATGCGGCTGGGCGGTCACACGGTCGCTCACGGACAGGCCAGCACTGGGGCCCTGAATGGATTCGACTATGCCGACGAATTCATGTCCCATGATGAATGGCGGCGTGCAGGGGAATTTGCCATGATAAATATGGTAGTCCATACCGCAGATAGCGCAGGCCTCGACGCGGACGCGGACATTGTTGAGAGCATCTGTCTCGGGAATGGCACGGTCAATAAGGGCAACATTTCCTTCTCCGGGAGCGGATTTATAAAGAGCTTGCATACGAGCCTCCCTTTAGCGCTGTGGCTTAAGACTGTCGGGGAATGGGCAGACGTAGGTGCCGGAGCCGACAGTTCTTTCAAACTCCTCACGAGCATCCTTGATAAAGCTGCCGCTGCGGTCTTCGAGGAGCATGGCAACGCACGAGCCGATGCACTTAGCCGCCTCGAGCATGCCCTTTTGGCCGATCGTGCTGCGGGTCTGTGAGGTCATCTGCCATGTGTGGTTCGGTGTGCCGATGGTATAGCAGGGAACCTCGACCTGGGCCGTGGGAACACAATGGCTTACATCACCCACATCCGTGGAGGCGGGGGCATAATACTCACGGTTATAGAACTTGCCAGGGAGATCGTAGAGCAGGTGCGTGCGATAGTATTCGGCGGCTTCATCCGGGGTGAGTCCGGTGAACTGCCACGCAATACCCTTGGTGCAGTCGGGGGAGAGGGAGTTGCGGATCTTGCGGGCGAGCGCATAATCCGCTTCGTCATAGACGATGGGTCCAACCTCCTCAACAGCTTTTCCCATCAGCTTGGTGAGCGTAATGTTTGGAATGTAGTCGGAGCAGCCTTCGTTATACTTAACGGTCAACTGAGTGTCGGTCATCAGAGCGGCGCCTTGTGCAATGCGTTCTATGCGCGCACGGACGGAATTGACATCGTCCAATGTGGCTGCGCGGACAATGTACTTCACGCCGGCACGCTCGGGGATCACATTGGGGGCTTTCCCGCCTGCATCCAGGTAAGCGTAATGAATCTTGGCGTTGGGAGGAAGGTGCTCGCGCAGGTAATTGGCACCTACATTCATCAGCTCACAGGCATCCAATGCGCTCCGCCCCATATGCGGAGCAGACGCGGCGTGTGCAGAGATCCCCTTGAACCAAAATTCGAGGGAGACATTGGCATTCATGCGGACCATCCACGGGGAGAGATACCGCGACGGATGCCAGCAGAAGGCGGCATCAAGATCCTTGAATAGGCCGCTACGCGCCATGTAGGCCTTGCCGCTGCCGCCCTCTTCGGCAGGACATCCGTAAAAACGGAGTGTGCCGGGGAGCTGCTGCTTTTCCATATAGTGCCGTACAGCAATCGCGGCGGCAGCAGAACCAGTGCCGAGCAGATTGTGCCCGCAGCCATGACCGGCACCGCCTTCGACGATTGGAGTGCGGACGGTGCATTCGGCGACCTGACTGAGATTGGGAAGTGCGTCGTATTCACCCATGATGCCGATTACAGGCGAACCGGAGCCATATTCGGCAATGAACGCAGTTGTCATGCCGGCAATATGCGGCGTAATGCGAAAGCCCTCTTTTTCCAGCAGCGACGTAAGGAGTGCACAGGCATAGTCCTCGTGGAAGGCGAGTTCGGGATGATCCCAGATATCACAAGCGGTTTGAATAAAAATATCACGGTTTGCCTCGATGTATTGTATGATCCAATCGGTTGGTTTCATTGCATTGCCGGTTCCTTTCTGTGATATGAGTCGAACGATTGCATATTGTGTACAACTTGCAGCCATTATATCTTTGTGGGCGTGATTTGTCAAGCAGGATTCAGGATTCTTTGAAAGCTGGAACAAAGGAAAGAGCAGGAAGAGCAGTAGTGCCTGGATTTGTACAGCGGATTTGCACTGCGAAAATATTGTGAACATTTTGTAAAAACAGTTTTGCAAAAGCGCTTGACAGAATCGAAAAGATATGCTATTTTAATTGCATGCTGCATATTGTATACAATACGAAACCCGCAAGAAGCACTCCAATCTCTTTACAGATTCCCAGCAACAGCGACAATAACGCACATTTTCCACCCAATTAACCGAAAACAACCGAAAAGAATTTTTCAGCGAAAGGAGTTGAATGCGGAAAGATATTCACAAATATCTTTTTGCGAAATACATGAGTAGCAATGCAGAACTGAGAGGCCAAAAGCTGAGAAACAGCAAGGCCTTTGGCGCAATCGAACGTGTCGGCAACAAAATGGTGCAGCCGATGACTTTGTTCGGGATTCTTTGCCTGATCGTTGTTCTTCTCTCCGCAATCGGTTCACTGTGCGGCTGGAGCGCAACGGGCGAGATGTATGACAAGGCGACCGGCACGGTCAGTATTGCGACCATCGGCGTTTACAATCTCCTGAGCAGAGATGGTATTTCCTACATGCTCAATAATTTCGTCAGCAACGTTATCAGCTATTCTCCCCTTGGCGTTATGCTGGTTATGTTCCTTGGCATCGGCATGGCCGATGGTTCCGGACTGATCGCCGTTGCCCTGCGTAAAGTTGTTAAGCACGCTCCGGCGAAGCTTCTTATCCCAATTCTGATGCTCATTGGCGTTTGCGGCAACCTTGCGTCCTCTTCGGCTACGCTCGTCCTTTGCCCCATCGCGGCAATCATTTTTCTTAACTACGGCAGACATCCTATTGCCGGTATGATGGGTGTTCTTGCAGCCATCACCAGCGGCTATTCTGCCAACCTGCTTGTTACTGATACGGATGCGGTCCTTTCCTCTATCACGCAGGAGGCTGCCCGTATCCTGATGCCCGGCTACGAAGTGACTCCGATGGCGAACTACTATTTCCTTGTCGCGTCCTCCTTCCTGCTGGCACTGGTGAGCACATTTGTCACCACCAAGATTATTGAGCCGATGCTCGGCGAGTATGATCCCTCCATGGCTGGCGAGAATCTTGAGAACTATCAGCTCGTAGATCTCACCACTGAAGAAGAAAAGGCGTTCAAGACCTCCATGCTCGTGCTGCTCGCGTTGGTAGTTCTGCTTGTTGTACTCTGCATCCCTCAGAATTCCATCTTCCGCAATGCTGAGACCGGCAGTCTCATCAACGGTTCTCTGCTCATGAGCGCGCTGATCCCCATTCTCTCGCTGCTGTTTCTTATCCCGTCTTTGATTTACGGCTTTAAAGTCGGCACATTTAAGAGCGAGCGCGATGTGGTCGGTCAGATATACAAGTCTTTTGGTTCCCTTGCTTCCGTTTTCGCTGTGGCCATCACTGCGGGCCAGTTCATGAAATGGTTCGGCAAGACCAATCTGGATAAGATCCTTGCGTTTAAGGGCGCTGCCGCTCTGAGCAAGCTGAACATCAACTATGTTGTTCTGCTGCTGATCTTTATCTTCATCACGGCCCTGCTCAACATCTTTATGAACTCCGCTACCGCGAAATGGTATGTTTTTGCGCCGGTGTTTGTTCCCATGTTCATGCAGCTTGGCATTGCTCCTGAGCTGACGCAGCTTGCCTACCGCATTGGTGATAGCTGCACCAATGGCGTTACCCCGCTCAATAGCTTTCTGCCCGTTATTATCATGTTCATGCAGCGCTATAAGAAAGACAGTGGCATCGGTACTTATGTTGCCACGCTCCTGCCGTATTCTATCGCGTTCCTGATCGTGTGGTCTATTGTGGCGGCAATCTGGTTCGGCCTGGGTATTCCCATCGGTCCCGGCGCCAATCTCCTTATGTAACAAACCAAAAAGTGCGCCGCAAGAGCGGCGCACTTTCCCTTAATGGAGGAAAACAACATGGATACATCCAAGCGCATCTGCGCACTGCGCAGATATATGCAGGAAAACGCACTGGATGCTTGTGTACTGATGAGTCCCGAAAATATGCAGTACATGAGCGGCTTTCAGGCGATTACTTATTCGCGTCCCATTTTCTTTGTCATCACAGCTGAGACGACATATCTCATCATCCCAGCGCTTGAAGAGGCTCATGCCGACGTGACCTCCACCGGCGTAGAGCATCTTTGTGTTTATTATGAGCATCCGGAAAAGGCCAGCATTGCAACGTCGCCCTTTGACCACCTTCGCCGCATTCTGCCGTCAGGAGAGCGCGTTGGCGTAGAGTTTCGAAGTCTCTCTATAAGCGTGGAGCACATGATGCAGGATATGGGCTACAAGCTGTCAAATATTTCGGAAAAGCTCAGTACGATGCGTTATATTAAAGATAGGCAGGAGCTCGACTGTATTCGGGAAGGCGGCAGATTGTGCCGTCTGGCCTTCGCTAAAACGCTTGAGCATGCGCATGCGGGCATCAGTGAAATGGAAATCGAGCAGTATGGTACGCGCGCCCTCTATGAGTTGCTGGATGATAATTACCCATATGATTTCTCATCCCCCTCGTGCATCACGCCCTCCGGTGTGGAGCGCACGATCATGCCACATGTATTTTCCTCGTGCCGCAGGCTGGAAAGAGGAGATATGGTCATCCACGTGCGCAAGCCGGCGATTAATGGATACCATGCCGAGCTTGAAAGAACGTTTTTTATCGGCAAGCCCCACGAAGATGCCAAGCGCGCGTTCTGTGCCATGGTCGAAGCACAGCAGACGGTGTTCGACATGGTGCGTCCGGGTGTCCGCGCGGCGGAGCTTGACAAGGCGGGACGCGATGTGCTGCGCAAGTATGGCTACGGCGACTATGCAATCCACCGCATCGGACACGGGCAGGGCTTGGGACGACATGAAGAGCCTTATTTGAGCTACAATACGGAGATCGTCCTGCAGGAGAATATGGTTTTTACCGTTGAACCCGGAATCTATATCGCCGGTGTCGGCGGCTTCCGCCATTCTGATACGATCGTCGTTACGGCAAACGGAATGGAGAATGTGACAGAATTTCCGCGCACGTTGGACGAGATGACCTTTGATATCTGAATAAAGGGGGCTGTCTCAAAATACAAATCGCAAGAGAATAGCCCTCATAAAATATTAGAAAAAGTCGTGAAAATCCGGTTTTTATCGGATTTTCACGATTTTTTGTTGGGCTAATCTTTAGAAAATGCTATTTTGAGACAGCCTCTTCTTACTTTTTTGCGCTTTGCAGATGCGTCAGTGCCTCGCAGAGGATACGGGTGCTGTTTTGCAGATGGCGCTCGGTAATGTTAACGGCGGTGTCTGTGTCACCGCCCAACAGTGCATCGATGATGGCGATGCGTTCTTCCACGGAATGCTCAAAGGAGGGCTCCATATGAGGAATGACGCTTTTACTGAAGTTTGTCACAATAGCGTAGAGCTTGCAATATGTATCTATGACATAGGAATTGTTAGTCATGCGGATAATAGCGATCCAAGTAGAGCGCTCCAAATCCAAATAGAGATTCGGGTCGTGCAGGTCGCGGCTGTCGATGATGCGCTGGCGCAGGCGCATCAGCTCGGACTTGGCGCTGTCGCTGAGGTGCTGGATTGTTTTCTTTACTGCAAAGACCTCGAGTACTTGCCGCATTTCTTGGATATCGTTCAGCTCGGCAATCGTGGGAGTTTTGACAAAAGTGCCCTTGTTTGTGATGTTGATGACAAGCCCGTCACCTGTAAGTTGTTTAATTGCTTCACGGACAGGGGAACGGCTTGTGTTGAAACGGGCAGCAATGGTCTGCTCGACAAGTTGCTCGCCAGAACGCAGCTCTCCGGTGAGGATGTCCTCCTTCAGAATTTGATAGATCTGATCCTTTATGGAGTCGGTGACGATTTTTGCCTCACGCATATTTATACATTCCTTTTCTCTAAAGTGTGGCAGAATAGATTATATATTATAACAGATAACCAAAAAAAGTAAAACTATTTTTAGTAAAAAAACTGGGTTTTCTTTAAAAGAAAAAATGGTACAAATATTGGAGATTTCCCTTTGAGGCGGTTGACAAGGCGCTGTCCGCATGCTAAAATACGATGTATATTGTAGATTGTGTGCAATCTGCGAGGCGGGCACGGTTATGCAGCAGTAGTCGAGCCAAATGCAGCAAGCAAGAAATAAGAGAAAGGGTAATAACATGCCGAAGATTCATATAATCGAATTGAAAAAGGACCAGAATGTCGTAGCGGGCATTCATGAATACCTGATGGACAAAAAGTGGAAAGGTGGTGTGATTGTTGCGGCGGTGGGTTCTATTTACGACGTGACGATCAATAATCCTATAACACATGACAATCCGCCGAAACTCCAGACGACCACATACAACCAGCTTTGCGAAGTTACAAGCTTTATGGGAGAGATCACCCGCAAGGAAGACGCTCCTCAGGGGCTGCCCTGCCAGATCGCTGATACCCCGTCGGATTACATTGTCCACATCCACATGACGTGTTCTCACACAGATGGGACTGTTATTGGCGGCGGTTTTCGCGGTGCGACGGTACTCCGCGCATTAAATGTCTACGTGCTGGAGATGGAGTGAGCTACAATGAATGCAACGTATGATTTTGATAAGGTGCTTGACAGGACGAAAGAGCGCTCAAAGACATGGGACTTTCGGACGCTCAAGCCCGGTGCCATTCCGATGAACGGTGCGGAAACGCATTTTGAGTGCCCTGCACCTGTGCGTAAAGTGATCCATGATGTGGCGGACTGGCCGATTTACGGCTATCCGTACTTTACAGACGATTTTGTTAACGCTGCCGCCGGTTATATGAAGCGTCAGCACGGTTGGGACTGCGACCCGAAATGGATCGAATTTGTCGGAGGTATCGTGCCTGGTATTGCGTTTGCGATTCAGGCTGTTACCGCAGTGGGAGACAAGGTGCTCATCAATTCCCCGGCCTACTCTCCGTTCCGCTCTACGGTTGAGATGAATGACCGCGTGCTTGTTGAGTCCATGCTGAATATTACACCGGAAGAGGTGACGTTTGACTGGGGAGATATGGAACGCAAGTTCAGTGATCCGGCGGTCAAGGCCTTCATCCTTTGTGATCCGCACAATCCAACCGGCAAAAGCTGCACGGCGGAGGAACTTGCAAGGATCGACGCATTGGCGGAAAAATATGGGGTGTTTGTCATTGTGGACGAGGTTCACGCGGACTTTGTGTTCCGTGGACGCCACATCTCGTATCCGGCCGTCAGCGAGCATGCAAGAATGCACAGCGCCGTTGTCATCAATCCGAGCAAGACGTTCAATGTGGCAGGCTTCCGCACGGGTGCGATCATCATTCCGAACGATGAGATCCACGCGGCGGTCAATAAGCGCATTCTCGCTGTGAAGGGTATCAGCCGTACGATTACCGGAGTTGCAGCATTTGAGGCGTGTTATGACGGGCGCTGTGATGACTATGTTGCGGCAGTCCGCACATATGTAGAGGAAAATATGCGCTATGTCGAGGATTTCTTTCATACCCGTATCCCGAAAATCAAAATGATTCGGCCTGACGCATGCTTTGTTTGTTGGCTTGATTGCAATGGCCTTGGCTTTGAAAACCAACAGAAGCTAATGAAGTTCCTGAACGAGACCGGCATCATGCTTTCTGATGGCAGTGAGTATTATGCCGACGGCAACGGCAGGGGATTTGTACGCATGGCCTATGCATTTCCCAAAACCATGCTCCGAGAAGCGATGGAGCGCCTTGAAAAAGCCGTGAATTCACTCAGCTAAGGAGGAAAATGATATGGAAACGATTCGTACATCTAATGCGCCTGAACCCAAAGGCGCGTATTCGCAGGGTTGTGTGCACAATGGCGTGGTCTATGTCGCCGGGCAACTGGGGCTTGACCCTGCTACGGGTGAGACGCCATCTTCGGAATTTGAACCGCAGCTTCGTCAGGCGCTGAAAAATGTGAAAGCGGTCGTCGAGGCGGGCGGCAGCGATCTTGCGCATTTGCTGCGCGTCAACGTCTATCTGACGGACGAAAGTCAGTTTCCGCTGCTCAATAAAATCTATGCAGAATACATCCCTGAGCCGTATCCCCCGCGCACAGCGCGCGTGGTCGAACTTGGCCCCTATGCTGTTGAGGTGGATGCGACCGCAGCGGTGATCGACAAGGAATAAGGAGGAGAAGGAATCTATGGGCTATAAGATTTATGCGCCGAAGCCGATCTGTGACAGCGGCATGCGCGCGCTGAAAGAAAAGGGATTTGAATTTATCGGTACGGGTGAGGGCTCGCCGGAGGATCTGAAGAAATATGTGCCGGAGGCAGACGTTATTATCGCGCGTGTCCACTTTTTTGGAGATGAACTGCTTGCCACGGCGAAGCACCTGAAGATGGTGATGGTACACGGTGTGGGCTATCAGGACCATATCGTGTGCGAGGATGCTGCCAAGCGCGGCATCTATGTGTCCTATTCTCCCTATGGCAACTATCGCACTGTTGCTGAAGGCTGCGCGGCGTTGACGATGGCGATGACGTGCAACATCTGCCAGTATGATAAGGGTGTCCGCACGCCGAAGGGCATTCGCCCTCGTATGCGCATGGAACTGGAAGGCGCGACGATAGGCCTTTTGGGTGTTGGCAACATTGCTCGCGCGTATGCGGAAAAGATGTATTACGGCATGGGCTGTAAGATAGTGGGCTACAAACGCACGCACGATGATACGGTGCCCTATTATATTCACATGCTCGATTCTATGGACGAGGTGTTCAAGGTATCCGATGTTGTGTCGCTGCACATTCCCGGTGAGCCGAAGTATAAGGGCATGATTAATAAGTACCACTTTGACCTGATGAAGGACGGCTCCTATTTTGTCAATACCGCGCGCAATGTGCTTGTTAATAACGACGATCTTTACGATGCGCTTAAAAGCGGTCATCTGGCTGGCGCCGCAGCAGACGTGGATTATAGTGAGCATCCGGACGGACAGAAGCTGCTGGAGTTGGATAACTTTATCAACACGCCGCATGCAATGGCATTTTCGGAGGAATCGCTGGAGCGTTCCGGCAACAACTGTGTACAGGAAATCTGCCGCACAATGCTTGATGGAAAACCCCCTGTATACTGGGTCAATCGCGAGGGCTTCGTTCCGCAGAAGTAATTGCGCCGATGCGGCAGACCGGGCCTATACTGATAGGCCGGGGCTGCCGCATTGCAGCTGTCAGGAGAAACGAAAATGAAAGAAATATTGCTGCCTTACGGCAGAACGGCGCTTCCACTTCATATTGAGGAGAATCGTCTTGAGGCGCTGATGCAGGCGCGTATGCATTCCTATGAACCGAAGGCGGACGAGCAGGAACTGGTTCGCGGCGCGCTGGCTGAGCCATTCGGAACAAAGCGCCTGCGTGAGCTTGCCGCTGGAAAGCAAAACGTTGTGATCGTGACGAGCGATCACACGCGCGCCGTACCCAGCAGGATAACGCTGCCAATTCTGCTCGCGGAGATCCGTGAGGGGAATCCGGATGCGGATATCACGATCTTGATTGCGACTGGTCTTCACCGTGCGACAACGGAGGAGGAACAGCGGCGGATGTTTGGCGATGAGATCGTCGATCACGAGAAAATTGCTGTTAATGACGCTTTCTGTGAGGAGGACTTTGTCTCACTCGGTACGCTGCCCTCGGGTGCGGAGTTCTGTGTGAACCGCATAGCTGCGGAATGCGATCTGCTGGTGACGGAAGGGTTCATTGAGCCGCACTTTTTTGCCGGCTTTTCCGGTGGGCGCAAGAGCATTCTGCCTGGTATATGCTCGGAAAAGACGGTGAATGAGAACCACTCATTCCGCGCAATCTCCAGCCCAAATGCGAAAACTGGTGTACTTGACGGCAATCCCATTCATAAGGATATGGTGGAGGCTGCGCGGCGTGTAAATGTACAATTCATCCTCAATGTGGCGCTTGGAGAGAAGAAACAGATTATTGCGGCTTTTGCGGGAGATCTTGAGCAGGCCCACGAGGAAGGAGTTGCATTTATCCGTCGCTGGTCACAGTGTCCGGCTGTTGAGGGAGATATTGTTGTCACTTCAAATGGCGGCTATCCACTCGATCAAAACCTCTATCAGTCACCCAAGGCCGTAGCCACGGCGGAGGCATGCTGCCGCGAAGGCGGGGTAATTATTATGTGTTGCTCCTGTTGTGATGGCATTGGCGGTGAGCATTTTGAAAAGCTCATCACACTTGGCGCGCCGGATGAAATTACAGAATACCTTTCCAAAATTCCGCCGCGCGAAACGATTCCCGAACAGTGGTGCGCACAGATTTATGCGCGTATTCTCAAAAAGCATACTGTCATTTTGGTCACGGACGGACTGACGGAACAGCAGGTGCGCAGTGTGAACATGATTCCGGCCAAGACACCGGATGAGGCGTTGGCGAGGGCCCGCCAGATTGTCGGCGCGGCGGCACGCGTGGTTGTGATCCCAGACGGCGTTGCCGTGCTGGCGGTCGGATAGGAGAAAAAATGGAGCAGAAGATTGCACTGAAGGTGAATAGCAAGGATAACGTTGCGACGATTTTTGCCGATGATGTCATCGATGGGTCGATCGTGGCGCTGCGCGACGAAAAAGGCAGAAGCGAGCCGATCACAGTGATTGGGAATGTACCGTATGGCCATAAAATCGCTGTCAGAGAGATAGGCAAAGGTGAGATTATCTGCAAGTACGGCGAGGAAATCGGCATTGCGACGCAGGATATCCGCAAAGGCGAGTATGTCCACGTCCATAACCTGGACAGCATGCGTGGCCGCGGCGATCTTCCGGAAAGGAACGGTGAAAAATGAGCGATCATTTTATGGGATATGTTCGTGCAGACGGGCAGGTTGGCTGCCGCAACCATGTTGCAGTGATCCCGAGCGTGACGTGCGCAGGTGACGTGGCTTCCGCCATTGTCCGTCAGGTGGCAGGAACGGTCGGATTCTTCCATCATCAGGGCTGCTGCCAGCTGCCGCCTGATCTCGACCGCGTCACCGAGACGTTGATCTCGCTGGGCTGCAGCCCTAATGTGGGGGCTGCGTTGATCGTCAGTCTTGGCTGCGAGGGCACAGATACCGAGCGGCTCTATGAGATGATTCGTGCTACTGGCAAGCCTGTAGAAATCATCCGCATTCAGGAGCTTGGCGGCGTAAGCGCGGCTATTAAGGCCGGTATCGATGCGGCGCAGGAGCTGGTGATGGAGATATCCGGTATGCAGCGGCAGGCGGTGGACATCAGCCGTGTTACCATGTCAATCAAGTGCGGTGCGTCGGATACCACGTCCGGCATGGCATCAAACTGCGTTATCGGCTATGTGGCGGACAAGCTGGTTGACCTTGGAGCCACGGTCGTCTTCGGAGAGACAACGGAATTCCTGGGCGGAGAGCATCTGCTTGCGCGGCGTGCCGTTACGCTGGAGGTGGGACAAAAGATACTTGACATTGTTGACCGCATGGAAAAGCGCGCCCGCAGCCTTGGCTGCGACATGCGCAAGGGTCAGCCTACGCCCGGCAACATTGCAGGCGGTCTTTCCAGCATTGAGGAAAAGAGCCTCGGTGCCATTGTTAAGAGTGGTACGCGCCCGATTCAAGGGGTACTGGAATACCCTGAACGGATCGGTGAGCGAAAGGGGCTGTGGATCAAGGACACACCGGGGCGTGAGCCTGAGATCCTTACAGGTATGGCTGCAACAGGGGCGCAGTTTATGTTGTTTTCCACTGGACGCGGCGCTCCACAGGGCTTCCCGACTATGCCGGTGCTGAAGATCTGCGGCAATCCGAACACTTACGAGCGAATGCAGCACGATATGGACCTCAATGCCGGACGCATCATCACAGGCGAACGCAGCATTGAGGAAGTCGGTGAGGAGGCTTATGCGGCGGTGCTTGCGCTGCTTTCCGGCCGGCAGACAAAGAATGAGACGCTCGGATACCACAGCTCAATCGACATTTATACGCTCGGCCCTGTGATCTGAGCAAGAGGCATAGAATAGTATTTCTGCTGAAGGATGAGCTGCGGGGGCAAAGGATTTCATCTTCCTTGGCGAAGTGGGCTGTGGGAAAAGCGAGCTTTCCATGGAATTTGCACTTGCTGCGCTGGGAGACAGACCCGCTTACTTTTTTGATCTGGACATGAGAAAGCCGCTGTTCCGCTTGTGGGCTGTGTGCGGTGAACTGGAGCGAGCGGGCGTTCGGATGCATTTTAGGAACAGTTTATGGATGCTCTACCTTAGACGGGCAGCATCAGCCGCCTGCTGAGGGACAAGGAATGCTACGTTGTGCTGAATAGCAGTGGAGACTATATCGGTGCGCGGGGGTTGGGGTTTATGCGCCGCTGCACGACAGCCCGAGGTGCAAAACTGAAACGGACCATTTCCGCAAGTGGACGGCGCATCCAAGCCATAGGGATAAGGAAAGCAAATAGATCAAAGTAGATATTTACTTCACCGCCGTGGGACTGTTCATATTCCTTGTGAAAAAGGAAATGCAGGCGGCAATGGAGGATAAATCCGTCAGAATCCGCAGCAATTCAAACTTTCTGCATAAAACCGATAAGGTGCAGCCTCCTTTTGGAGACTGCACCTTATTCTACATAAGACTTTGCTATCCGCCCGACTCATACGGCGCGGCCTCGTCATGGATATGCAGTTTGTTCACCAGCACCGTTGTGCCGGGGTA
>OLOV01000976.1_pt1 | contig 23929 bp, 28 predicted proteins | sample 1672931 | NCBI WGS metagenome assembly OLOV01 (sample SAMEA3136738, study PRJEB25190) | human gut metagenome | biome: human gut; feature: human-associated habitat; material: faeces | place: Austria | collected 2013
GTAAATTCGATGGACGCGTCTTATATCCCCGTAGCTAAAGCAAGGGGTTTTACGATGCATTGGATAAACAGTATGTATTCTGTGTAACAGGCAGCGGTTATGAACAAAATATAGATACGATCAATACAATACTGACTTCATTAAGCCTTTAAAACCACTGGGGACAAAAACTACCGGGGACGGAGGTTGATGGTATTCAACTCCGTCTTCAGTGGCTTTAATATCGGCTCCGGTGGCTCTGCTCTTATAGAGGCAGCATGAGTGCGATCGTGCTGCCTTTCTCATTGCTTTCGAGCACTTTTACCTGTCCGCCATGCTGTCTGGCAATTTCGGTTACGAGGGCGAGTCCAAGGCCGGCACCACCCATGGCACGGCTTCGGGATTTGTCTACGCGGAAAAACGGGGCGAAGATTTTTTCCTGATATTCAGGAGAAATTCCAATGCCGGTGTCAGAGATTTCAATGAAAGCACAGTCTGCCGGATGAGGCTGTGAAGAGGCATCCAGAATGACTTTTCCCGGATGGAGAGTTACAGTTACTTTTCCTGAAGGATGGTTATATTTGATAGCATTTTCCACGAGATTATACACAGCACGGTAGAGAAGAAGATAACTTCCGGTAACAGTACAGTCGCCATCTCTTTGGATCAATTCAATTTGCTTCTGCTCAGCCACTGAAGCCAGATCACAGAAAACTTCCTCTGTAAGCTCTGCCAGCGAAATTGTCTCAGAGCGTTCAACCGTCTGAATACCGGTCATATCGAGAAGAATCTCTGCCAGATGAGAAAGACGCCCGGTCTGTTCCTGAATCAAGGAGAAAATCTCCTGGTATTCTTCTGTGGAAGGTGTCTTTTTGCGGGTAAAAACTTCCAGATTTGTCTGCATGACGGCAAGCGGAGTCCGAAGCTCATGTGCGGCACTGGCAGAAAACTGCTTCTGTGCAGTGAATGCATCATCCAGACGAGAGAGCATTTTATTAAAAGAAGCAGTCAACTGGGAAATTTCGTCATTACTGTCTGGTATTTCCAGAGATTCTGAAAGATTCTGCGCCTGTATTTTACCAATTTTTGTACTGAGGTCATGCAAAGGAGTCAGTGCACGGCGGCTGATGAAATAAGTTCCAATACTGCTTAGAAGAATAATAATGCCGGTAGCGATCATGCTTCTGATGCGAAATAAGTCTTTGGTCGCCTGCACCTGATTGGAAAGATCCGGAAACAATATGGATGGATCTACATTGAAAGTGATTGGTGTGGAGTCAGTTTTATTAATCTGTACGATGTAGCTTTCAAGATTTTCCATTCCGGTGACAGCGGAATTACTGATGAAAAAATACATCAGAATGCAGGTGACGGTTACAAGCAGAGTGATGAGCAAAGTCAGCCGCCACTGCAGGGAGCGTTTCTTCAGTAGATTTTTTATTGTATGATTTTCTTTCATTTCAGATCCTCCGTCAGAATATAGCCCTGTCCGATCCTATTCTGGATCGGATCATTGCCAAGAGCCGTGCGCAGCTTTTTGCGAAGGGCAGAAATATGGACACGTATGGAGTTGCTGAAGCTGTTGACGCTTCCGTCCCAGATATGTTCGATCAGTTCTTCCGAGCCGATGATACGATTCTGGTGAAGCATAAAATATTCCAGCAGTGCGGTTTCCTTCCGGGTGAGAGAAAGTTCTTCGTTGTTGATGCTGGCTTTTCTTGTACGGGTATCAAAGGTGATACGTCCGCATTTCAGGCAGATATTTTCCTGAATAAATTTTCGCCGTGTCAGGCTGCGGATCCGGGCTTCCAGTTCCTCGAAGTGAAAAGGCTTTGTCAGATAGTCATTTGCTCCAAGATCAAGTCCTTCTACTTTGTCCTGGATCTGTCCTCTGGCGGAAAGGATCAGAACAGGTGTGAAGGAGTTTATTTCCCGGAACTGCCGCAGGATTTCCAGACCATCTATGCCGGGAAGATTCAGATCCAGAAGAATCAGATCATAATTTTCGGTCAGGCACAATTCCAGTCCCTCATCTCCATCAAAACAGGTATCTGTTTCGTATCCATTCAGGCGAAGTCCCTCTGCAATCGAGCAGCAGAGCTGTTCTTCGTCTTCTATTACTAATATGTGCATAAGAAATCTCCTTTGTCAAATATGATGTCGGGGTTAAAATGCTTATAGTGAAACTCTGATATTATCATATCATGTTCCATATAAAATTCCCGTAAAAAATACAGGAATAAAAAGAAATTTTGATTTTTTTGATTTCTTAACAGAGATTTTATAGACAGGATGATATAATACGGTTACAGTAATCAAAGCGTGTATAATAAAAACACAAAACGATTTATAAATTACAGGACAAATATGAAGGGAGATATAAATATCATGAAATTCAGAATGAAAAAAATAACAGCACTTATGGCAGCAGCAGTATTGGGAGTATCTACATTTGGAAGTGTATCAGTAATGGCAGCAGAAAGTACAGAAGCAATGGCGGTTCCGGCAGACCAAGCCGGAATGGTAGTTGATGGTGATGCAGCTGCTGCAGAAGGGGATGCAATTCCGTCTGATTTTATACAGGGTACTTTTAAACCATCTGAGACAACTGTGCAGGCACAGGATTCTTATGAGTATCCATTCCTTGGACTTAACATGAAACTTCCGGAGGAACTGCTTAAACAGATAAAAGCGCAGACCATTGCGATGATCACAAATGAAGTATGGAATGACAATGCAGATGCAATTAAATATGCATATATAAGCTGGAGCGAAATGACCGAGGAGCAGAAAGAGGCAGAGGTTGACAAGATGGGAACAGCATATGATGACTGGTACAATAGTCTTGCAAAAGTTGGAGCGATTGGAATCTATGACGAAGATTCTGAGAAAGAACTGGATAAGATCACAGGCTGCACAGAACACAAAGAAATCGGAAGCAGCAGTGATGGAAAGTATAAATATTATCTGAGCACTAATAAAGATGCAGATGAATCCCTGAAAAAAGAAGTGGAAGAAATTGATGTGACACTCACAGAGATGACACCATTCCAGAAGCTTTCTGCTTTTGACCAGCCGCAGGACACCAGCAATACAGGTGATTCTACAACTGTAGGCAAGTTTGAGACAAAGGGCATTGACGGAAAGGACTATACAGAAAAAGTATTCAGCGATTATGATCTGACTCTGGTAAACATCTTTACCACCTGGTGTTCTCCATGCGTCAACGAGATTCCGGAACTGGAGAAACTCTATGAAGAGATGAAAGAAAAAGGAGTGGGTGTTGTTGGTGTAGTTCTTGATACAGTAGGAGATGACGGCAAACAGGATGATGCTACAGTGAAAAAAGCCGGTGTTCTTCAGGAGAAAACAAAAGCGTCCTATCCATTCCTGATTCCGGATTCAACAATGATGAACGGACGTCTGAACGGTATCTCTGCCTTTCCTGAAACATTTTTTGTTGACAAAGAAGGAAATATCGTAGGAGAAACATATTCAGGAAGCCATACGCTGGACGAATGGAAAGAAATCGTTGAAAAAGAACTTGAAAACATTTCAAAATAATTTGATAGAAAGATCAGAACAATGATGAAAAAAATAACAGATTCAAAGTGGATAGGTCCTGCACTGGCGATTCTGGGAATTCTCCTGATGATATTTGGAATTTACCGGGGCGAAGTGGATGTAGTCTTTACAAAAGCAATCAATATCTGTATGGAGTGTATTGGAATTGGATAATAAAAAAATGAAAATCAATGAATGGCCGCGCCACGGAATCCAGGCACTGTGGGCGTTTCTTACCAACAGCCGTGTTTCCGGATTTGTGACTGGAAAGATTTATACCGGAAAACTGAAAAATGTATGTGTTCCGGGGCTGAACTGTTATTCCTGTCCCGGCGCCACAGGCGCCTGTCCTATTGGTTCCTTTCAGGCAGTGATCGGCAGCTGGAATTTCAAAATGGCATATTATATAGTTGGATTTCTGATTTTTATCGGAGCTCTACTGGGAAGACTTGTCTGTGGATTCCTCTGTCCGTTTGGACTGATCCAGGATCTTTTGAATAAGATTCCTTTTCCCAAAAAGATTCGGACATTCAGAGGAGATAAGCTGCTTCGTAAACTGAAATATGTGATTCTTCTGGTGTTTGTAGTTTTGATGCCATTATTTGTGGTGGATATTATGGGACAGGGATCCCCTTATTTCTGTAAGCTGATCTGTCCGGCAGGTACGCTGGAAGGCGGGCTTCCACTGGTGCTTTTGAATAAATCCATGCGCAGTGCAGTGGGATGGCTCTATGTGTGGAAGAATACGATCCTGGTGATCACAATCATACTCTCCATTATCATTTATCGGCCGTTCTGTAAATATATCTGTCCGTTGGGTGCTTTTTATTCTGTATTTAATAAAGTTTCTGTTTTCCGTTATCGAGTGGATGCAGAAAAATGTGTTCACTGTGGAAAATGTGCAAAAGCATGTCAGATGGAAGTAAATCCGGTGGAAAACCCGAACAGCTTAGAATGTATTCGCTGTGGAAGATGTAAAAAGATCTGTCCGACACAGGCAATTCAGTGTGGGACAAAAAGAAAATAAAATTTTTATATGGGCTTAATATCAGATGATAATCAATATTAAGCTTGTATAACTTCTTTTTTGGTATATAATACTATTAAAATCAAAAAAGAGGAGATTAGTTATGCCAGAAAAACATAAAAGAAAACATCTGACATCCTTTCAGATGATTATTTTAGGTTTTGCAGGAGTGATCCTTTTGGGAGCACTCCTGCTTATGTTACCCGTCTCATCTGCGGAGAGAGTTGTAACGCCATTTGATCAGGCACTTTTTACTTCAACTTCTGCTGTATGTGTGACGGGTCTTGTTGTGCAGGACACAGGAAGCTACTGGTCAGGTTTTGGACAGGCAGTGATATTGCTGCTTATACAGACAGGCGGCCTGGGAGTTGTAACGGTTGCTGTTTCGGTGTTTATGCTGTCAGGACGAAAGATATCACTGATGCAGCGAAGTACCATGCAGGATGCCATCTCAGCACCAAAAGTCGGTGGTATTGTCCGCCTGACAAAGTTTATTCTGAGAGGAACGTTTCTGATCGAAGGAATTGGTGCGGTTTTGCTTCTTCCGGTATTTTGCCGTGATTTTGGAATAAAAGGTATATGGATGTCGATTTTTCATTCCATATCGGCCTTTTGTAATGCGGGATTTGATATACTTGGTACCGCAGATAACACTTTTGTATCACTGAGTGGTTATGCCGGAAATTTCTGGTTAAATATAGTGATTATGCTTCTGATTATCATTGGTGGCATTGGCTTTCTTACATGGGATGATGTTTATACGAATAAACTCCGATTTAAACGTTATCGTATGCAGAGCAAGATTATTCTGTTAACGACCGCAATCCTGATTTTTGTCCCGGCGATCTTCTTTTTTGTCTGTGACTTTGGACAGGTATCGATTGGGAAACGGACGCTGTTATCGCTTTTTCAGTCTGTAACGACAAGAACGGCTGGTTTTAATACCGCAGATCTGTCATCGATGACTGAGGTGGGACTGGCGATCATGATACTTCTTATGCTAATGGGAGGATCACCAAGTTCTACAGCAGGTGGCATGAAAACAACGACAGTGGCAGTCCTGCTTTTGAATGCGTTTGCGACATTTCGAAGTCGTGAGGATGCGGGGGCTTTTGGAAGAAGATTCGACAGTCAGGTAATAAAAAATGCCGCAACGATAGCAATGCTGTACTTTGTATTGTTTTTCTTTGGAGGAATAACCATCAGTGTTTATGAAGGGCTTTCATTGCAGCTTTGTCTGTATGAGGCTGCTTCAGCAGTAGGAACCGTAGGACTTACTCTGGGAATCACACCGGGGCTTCATATCCTGTCACGACTGATACTGATCGTGCTTATGTATCTGGGACGTGTAGGAGGACTGACCCTGATCTATGCGGTAGTGTCCAGAAGAAATACAAATGCAAAAATGCCATTGGAAAAAATAACAGTTGGATAAAGGAGAGAGAGCATGAAGAATATTTTACTTATTGGTCTTGGACGATTTGGAAAACATATTGCAATGCAGCTGAATGAAATGGGACACGAAATCATGGCAGTGGATATCAATGAGGAGCGAGTCAACAGAATCCTTCCTTTTGTTACCAATGCCCAGATTGGAGACAGTACAGATGCCAGTTTCCTGGAATCACTGGGAATAGGAAATTTTGATATCTGCTTTGTTACCATTGGAGGCAGTTTTCAGAATTCGCTTGAGACAACATCATTATTAAAAGAACTGGGAGCAAATCTGGTAATTTCCCGGGCAGAGCGTGACGTACAGGAAAAATTCCTTTTACGGAATGGTGCAGACAGAGTCGTTTATCCTGAAAAACAGGTGGCAAAATGGGCATCTATCCGTTATGCGGATGATCATATCCTTGACTATATGGAAGTAGATGCGTCTCATGCGATCTTTGAAGTAGCAATCCCAGATGAATGGATTGGAAGATCTGTTGGAGAACTGGATATTCGAAGAAGATATAATATAAATATTCTTGCAGTAAAAAAAGAAAGAGAAGTCAGTGTGACAATTTCTGTAGATACAGTTCTTGAAGCTGACAGTACGCTTCTGGTTCTTGGAGATTATAAAGCAATTCAGAAATTTTTCCACATCTGATAACAGTGAATTAACAGACAGGTGAAAGAAGTGATTTTTAGGGGGAGAGAGTCATGATTTTTGGAATGACATATTTTCAGATATGCCTGTATTTTCTGGTTTATTCTTTTGGCGGCTGGGTTGTTGAAGTTATTTTTCATGCGGTAGCACTTGGAAAGGTTATAAACCGGGGATTTTTGAACGGACCGGTATGCCCGGTATATGGATTCGGAGTGCTTTCTGTGTTTGCCATGCTAAACACAATCCAGAGTGGCGGACATCAGATGAATGATGCAATGATTTTTCTGTTTGGAATTATCCTTGCGACAGCAGTGGAGCTGATCGCCGGCTGGCTGCTGGATGTATGCTTTCATGCAAGGTGGTGGGATTATTCAGATAAGCCGTTCAATTTTCACGGATATATCTGTCTGGAGTTTTCGCTGATCTGGGGACTTGCGATCGTCATGGTAGTAAAAGTTTTCCAGAAATATGTAGAAAGGCAGGCTTCCCATATACCGGCAACCTGGGAGTGGATCGTAATAGCTGTTTTATATGCAGTGTATCTGACAGACTTCATTGTGACGGTAGCAGTTATCCGTGGTCTGAACAAGAAACTTACCAAGCTGGATAAAGTCAGCTCAGATCTGAGGATCGTAAGCGACAAACTCAGTAATACTCTGGCAACGACCACGATCGACACTGCACAGAAGGTCGGTGAAGGTAAGGTACAGGCTGCACTTGCAAAAGCAGAACTCCTTGAGGCAACAGCCGCCCAGAAGGAAAAATCTATTGAAATGCTTCGCATGAAAAAAGCAGAGCTTCAGGCACAGTTTGATGAACTGTCCAGTTCCATCACAAACCATACTGTATTTGGCCAGGGTCGAATCATCAAAGCTTTCCCGGAGATGAAACACAGAGATTACTTTGAACTGATCCAGGAACTGAAGAAGAAACTGAAGTAGAGCTACTTGCGTGATCGCGAAGGTGTTAAGCGGTGTAAGAAAATATTGACGAAATGTATGGAAAATATGTAGAAGGAGCAGCAGAAGTAACGAAAGCAGAGGCGCAGACCCAGACACAAAATGGAACTGCCACGGAAGCAACAGGAACAGATGTCAGCAGCTGGGCATCTTATGAAAATGGAGAGGTCAATTTTACTCTGGCAGATGCTGCTTCCTACAGAACCAAAGGAGCCAGCAAAGCGACACCAGGTTTTGATGTTATAGATTACGGTCAGGAAACTTACGAATTCGGCTCTACAACACAGGACGCAAGACATTTTGACAGGTATGTACTGAAAGTACTGCAGGAAGAGAAAGAAACTCTGGAAGGATTATTCAATAGTAATAATGACTAAAAAACGGCATATATTTTTTGTTCAAAATCACTTTTGAAATAAAATAAAAATAGTTTTATAATAAAAATAACAGCAGGCAGCGTATTTGTGTAAGATAAATGACACGTATGTTGTCTGTTTTTTTAAAATAATCCAGAGGAGGAATCTTATATGCATGAATATGAAATTTTTATCGAAGAAATAAATCCCTGTGGAGGAGAGAAATACAGCAAAAAAACTTTGATCGAGGCCGAGGCAGCCAGCCCGGAAGCATATGTAAAAGAGAATGGAAGATTTCCTGTCCTGGAATCTGTGCGTAACGGAGAAGGAGACATTGTGATCGTAACAGGTGATAATCAGGGATCTTTTGTGCGTTATACATTTACAGAGTAGGAATTGTTTGGATAGTAAGGAGAGAATTTTGTGAAATATGAGATTGGAGATTTCGTCAGTAAGTCAGTTACAGGTGTGTGTAAAATAGAAGACATCGTATCTCTGGATCTGACTGGCAAAAAAGAGAACAAATTATATTATTTGATGAAATCTATAGAAGATGAAAAAGGGAAACTTTATGTTCCTGTTTCAAATTCAGATGCGATATTAAGGCTATGCCTGACAAAAGAAGAAGCATGGAAGTTGATTGAACAGATTCCGGACATCCCAACAGCATGGATTGATAATGAAAAAATGCGGGAACAAAAATACAAAGCAACAGTAAAATCAAATGATCCGGAAGCATTAATTTCTATTATAAAAATGATTTATCAGCGGAAAAAGAAAAGACTTGCACAAGGGAAAAAATGTACAACAATAGATGCAAGATATTTTCAGATAGCAGAAAACCTGTTATACATGGAACTTGGAGCAGCTCTTGGAAAACCGAAAGAGGAAGTTTGTGAAACAATCATTGAGTATATCAATAAAAGCAGACAGGAAGCGTAAGAGAAATCCAGAAAAAAATCTGTTTGACTTTTGGAAAAACAGGAAATATAATAATCACAAACGAGTAGCAAGTAAGCGTAAATCCAGTTTACCTGCCACTCGTTTTTTATTTTACAATTTTATATTTGCCATGAAAAAGTGTGTAGCCTGTCAGCGTAAGTCCAGCTTATATGACAGAGCTACATTTTTTTGTGCAGAAAAAGGAGGAGTTGAAACAAAATGGCAGAAAGTAACAAGATGAAAGATATGCCAGTGAATAAGCTAATGATCCAGATGGGGATCCCGATGATCTTATCTATGGCATTGCAGGCAGTCTATAATATTGTAGACAGTGCATTTGTGGGAAATATGAGAGTGGGCAGTGAAGCGGCATTGAATGCACTGACACTGGTATTTCCGGTTCAGATGCTTATGGTTGCAGTGGGAATCGGAACTGGCGTAGGAACCAATGCGCTTCTTGCAAGGACACTGGGACAGGGAAACAGTAAGAAAGCAGCAAAGGTAGCAGGAAACAGTCTGTTTCTGGGAGTGATCATTTATGCAGTCTGTTTACTGTTTGGTATCTTTGGGGTGAAAGCTTACATTTCATCGCAGACAGTAGATGTAGAAGTACTTGAAATGGGAGTCAGTTATCTGAGAATATGCTGCGTGATTTCTTTTGGAATCATCTTCTTTTCTTTATTTGAAAAGTTATTACAGGCAACAGGACGCTCTTTATATTCCACAATCGGTCAGGTAGTCGGAGCTGTTGTGAATATCATTCTTGACCCAATTATGATCTATGGCATTGGCCCGGTTCCGGAAATGGGTGTAAAAGGTGCGGCATATGCAACAGTAATCGGTCAGGTGGCATCCGCAGTTTTACTGTTTATTTTCCACATGAAACTGAATAAAGAATTCGAGCATGGTGCGAAATATATGAAACCGGATGCCGGCATTATAAAAGAAATCTATGCGATCGGACTTCCGGCTATTATTGCACAGGCATTGATGTCCATTATGGTATATGTGATGAATCTGATCCTGAAATTTAATCCGTCAGCACAGACAGCCTATGGTTTGTTTTATAAGGTACAGCAGTTTGTTCTGTTTCTTGCGTTTGGACTCCGAGATGCGATCACCCCGATCATTGCGTTCGCTTATGGAATGCGAAGCAAAAAAAGAATCCAGGATGGAATCAGATATGGACTTATTTATACTATTGCATTAATGATTCTGGGCATTGCGATCACAGAGATTTTCCCTGCTTCATTTGCCACACTGTTTAACGCAGGACAGTCGAGAGAGTATTTTATCAGTGCAATGAGAGTGATTTCCATCAGCTTTTTGTTTGCAGGAATCAATGTTGCTTATCAGGGAATTTACCAGGCTCTGGATGGCGGCATAGAATCCCTGGTTATTTCTCTTTTGAGACAGCTTGTAATTATCTTACCGCTGGCAGGAATTTTTTCTATATTTGTCAGAAACGGTCAGATGGGCGTTGCACTGATCTGGTGGGCATTTCCGATTACAGAAGCAATTTCATGCCTGGCAGGATATGTATTCTTAAAGAGAATCAGAAAAAATAAAGTAAACGTTCTCAAGTAAGGAGGAAGAGAGATGGCAAAAAGAATCATTACGATCAGCAGAGAATTCGGAAGCGGTGGACGTTTTATTGGTGAGGAGGTAGCAAAGAAATTAGGGATTGCCTATTATGATAAAAATATCATCAATCAGATTGCAGAAGAGTCCGGTCTGTCACCAGATTATATTCAGGAAAGTGCAGAGCTGTCCCCGAAAAAGGGGATTTTTGCATATGCACTTGCCGGACGTGATATTACCGGAAAATCTGTAGAAGATATGGTATATGAGGCGCAGAGAAAAGTTATTTTGGAACTGGCAGAGAAAGAGCCATGTGTGATCATTGGAAGAAATGCAGATTTCATTTTAAAAGACCGGGATGATGTGCTGAATGTTTTTATACATGGAAATATGCCGGAAAAAATGAAAAGGATCTGCCAGCTGTATAATGTCAGTGAGCAGGATGCTGTAAAGATGATGACAGATACAGACAAAAGACGTATGACAAATTACAACTTTTATACAGACCAGAGATGGGGAAAAGCCAGTAATTATACACTGTGTCTGAACAGCTCACAGCTTGGATATAATAAGTGTGAAGAAATAATCATGGAGTGTGTAAAGTAGATGCTATGAAATTTAATAGCAACTTATAAATTTGCTAATATCTTCCAAATCAAAAGCAGATTCGTTAACATGAATACATCAGGTAAATTATCATAGAAAGAAATCTGGAGGTATGTGTAATGCTAAATGAATCTGTGATCAAGGTATTAAAAAATGGTATGTGGGATCTTGCTACATGTGCGAATGGGGAACCGAATGTAGTGTCGGTAGCTTTTAAGGATGTTACTGATGATGGAAAACTGGTTGTAGGCGATGTTTTCCTTGAGATAACCTTAAACAATATTAAAATTCGGTACACTAATAAATTTCATAGTAACTTCAAAAGAGATCACCTTCAGGCTATAATAAAACCAATAAATAGCTTGAAGGTGATTTGTCACGTATCGCTGGACAATTTCAGATACAGGCATTGGAATGAGTGAGGAGTTTCTGAAACATATTTTTGAGCCTTTTGTGCAGGAACATTCTGATGCGAGAACGGTTTACAGCGGCACCGGACTTGGAATGTCTATTGTGAAAAAAATCATCGACAGGATGAACGGAACAATTGTGGTGACAAGCAAAGAGGGCGAAGGATCTACATTTGTTATTACACTGCCGTTTGAGATCGCAGAGAAGCCAGAGGAAATTCCGGCAGAAATGGACGGCGAAGTAAATATTGCCGGTCTGCATCTCCTGCTGGCAGAGGATAATGAACTGAATGCTGAGATCGCAAGGACATTATTGGAAGATGAAGGAGCCATCACAACCATTGTAAATGACGGACAGCAGGCAGTAGACATTTTTTCCAGAAATAAACCGGGCACTTTTGATGCGATTCTTATGGATATCATGATGCCAGAGATGGATGGACTCTCCGCAACAAAAGCGATCCGCGCACTTGACCGTGAAGATGCCGGAACCATCCCGATCATTGCCATGACTGCAAATGCCTTTGATGAGGATGAGAAGAAGTGTATGGAAGCAGGTATGAATGCACACCTGGTGAAACCGCTGGATATCCAGAAAATGAAAGAAGCTGTCTGCAGATATCTGAATAAATAAAATGATCGACAGGGAGACTGAGAATCGGGAGATTGCAGTCTCCCTGTGTTTTTGCTATAAAAAACTCAGTAAAACAACAGATTTTCGTTACTATATGTTATGATAAAATTACAGGAATAAAAAATTCATGCAGGGGAGAGCGAGGATGAAAAAGAAGTTTTTATTTATGGCACTTGGTGTCAGTATGCTGGGCATTATGACGGGAAATTTTGTCAAAGCGGATGATGAAGTCCAGGAAGAAGAAAGTGTCGTACAGCCGTACGAACATCAGCACAGAGATGTCGGGGAGTCGGTATACAGAGAGGTTGCCAGGGCATTTGCGGGTGGAGATGGAACTGAGAACTCACCTTATGAGATCAGTTCTGCGGAGGAACTGCAGTATTTGGCAGAACTCCTTTCGGATCCGGAGAATAGAAGTACGGAATATCGTACTCAAAATTATATCCTGACAGCAGATATCAGTCTTAATGATGCTTCTGATTATGAAAACTGGGGCACAGAGCGACCGGAGTATGACTGGAGATCGATCGGAGCAGAAGCGACGTTTACTGGTGTATTTGACGGAAACGGACATACGATCAGTGGTCTGTATCAGAATAAAGATCTTCAGGAAGACAACGCAGATGCTTCATCAGATCATAGTGGTTTATTCGCAGATGTATATTGTGCTACGATAAAAGATCTGAATCTGACAGATGTATATATTGAAGTATCAGGGGATGCTTCCAAAGCGGGAGGAATTGCTGGAAATGCAGCTAAAACACAGATTCTAAACTGTACAGTAAATGGAACTGTGATTGGATATGATGGATATTACGGAGGAATTACCGGAAGTGCGTCTGGCACGATCAGTGGATGTGAGTTTGATGGAACTGTAAAAGCAGTAAAAGATTTGAAGAACGGGCAAAGCGGGCTGGCTTACCTGGGTGGAATTACAGGAGATTTTTCATCAGCAGTATCTGCTGTGGAAAGTGACAGGGATGAAAAAGCAGAAGATTTTGCAGGGATTGTGAATTGCGTGAATAAAGGAAACATAGAAGTAGAAAAAGGAAGTGCTTCCGCCCATGCATTGGGAGGAATTGCAGGTTCGAATTCTGCCAGGATCACAGGCTGTGTAAACGAGGGAACGGTTGAAGCTAAGGTGAATGAAGAGGACTCAGAAGGAACCTCATTATCAGCAGGCGGAATTACGGGAGATTTTTCCGTGGTGGTCATGGGAGAGGATGGGATTCTCAGTGACTGTATAAATAATGGAACTGTTATATCTGATAATGCCAATACAGGAGGAATCACAGGTTCTGTGTATCTGTCAGATCCGAGATATACCGTTACGATTGAAAATTGCAAAAATGTGGGAAAAGTTTTTTCGACAAATCATTATTATGCTGGCATTGCAGCAGATGCATGTATAAAAACAGACAGTACACTTACTGTCTCGGGATGTACGAATGAAGTAGACTTTACAGAAGGAGAAGGTGCCGGGATCGTTCATCATCTGGCAATGCAGAAAGGAAATGTGGTTCTGTCTGACTGCGTCAATCATGGAAAGATTGTTTCATTCGGACAAAATGCAGCAGGTATTCTCTGCTATACAACAAATATGGGAAATGACTGGAATCTGGAACTTGAAAACTGTGAAAATACAGGAGACATCAGCAGTGAAGTAGAGGCAGGTGGAATTGCATGTTTTACGGCTTATTATAAGACTGAGGAAAATGCAAATACATCTTTTGCAATCAGGAACTGTAAGAATAGCGGAAATCTTTCTTCTCCGACTACGAATGGTTATATGGGCGGCATTCTTGCAGTTGATGGTTTTATGCTTACCAAAACAGAAATCGACGGATGCGAAAACAGTGGAAATATTTCATTCACGAAACAGTGGGTCATGGGAGAAGCAGATCTGAAAACAGAAAATGATGAGGGAGAAAAAGAAGATGCTTCTTTGTTCACTCTGTCTGTTATGGGAGGAGGAATTGTTGGCAGAATAGGGGAATCCGTACTGTTATCGGTTGATGCTGATAAGCCCTCCAAAAGTGAGATCAACAAAAAAGACGCCCTCGTTATGATCAGCAATTGTACCAATACTGGCTCGCTGAGTTATGAGGAGCCACAGAAAGGTGATGGTGTGACAGAAGAAGAATTCCAGAAAGCAAAAGCGGAATACTGGAAACCAAGTATGGGAGGAATCCTGGGAGACTGCTCCTGCACAAACGGTTTCAGCGTGAATTTTGAAAACTGTACTTACAGCACAGAGCGTGGTGTAGGAAATGTGGAGCTTCCGGACAGTACACTAGAGAAAATGGCTGCGGGAGATTAGGCTGCTGTAAATTTTTGTGAATTTCAAAAAAACTCTTGACCTGAAGTTGGGTTTAGGAATTAGAATGAGCCTAAAAAAGAACGAGGAGGCTACATTATGTACACAAATACATTAAAACTTAACAACGGCGTTGAGATCCCTCAGCTGGGACTGGGAACCTGGTTTATTGATGATGATAAAGTTGCAGATGCGGTAAAAGCGGCGGTAGAAATTGGTTATCGCCATATAGATACTGCTCAGGCTTATGGAAATGAGCGTGGAGTTGGAGAGGGTGTCAGAACCTGTGGAATTCCGAGAGAGGAACTTTTTGTTGTATCCAAGGTTGCTGCAGAACACAAGACATATGAGGATGCAGCCAGAAGTATCGATGAAACTCTGGAAAAAATGTGCCTTGATTATCTGGACATGATGATCATTCACAGCCCGCAGCCATGGGTAGAAGTTAACCAGTCAGAGAATCGTTATGTAGAAGGAAACCGTGCAGCATGGAAAGCTCTGGAAGACGCATATAAAGCTGGAAAATTAAAAGCGATCGGTGTTTCCAATTTCCAGATCGGAGATATTGAGAGCCTGGTGGAAACCGCAGAGATCAAACCGATGGTCAACCAGATCCTGCTTCATATCAGCAATACCCCGCTTGAACTGGTCGGATATTGCCAGAAGAACGGAATTGCAGTAGAAGCATATTCCCCGAATGGACATGGCGAGATCCTGAATCAGCCGGAAATCAAAGAAATGGCCGAGAAATATGGAGTATCTGTTCCACAGCTCTGCATCCGTTATACACTGCAGCTTGGAACGATTTCCCTGCCAAAGACAGCAAATCCAGATCATATGAAGGCAAATGCAGAAGTTGATTTCGAAATCAGCCCGGAGGATATGGAGATTCTCAAGAACTTCAAAAAGATTGAGAGTTATGGAGCAAGCAGTGGATTCCCTGTGTATGGCGGAAAACTCTGATTAAAAAAGAAAACGATAGAGTAAAGCATAAAAGCTGCTGGCGTGCAAGTCAGCAGCTTTTTGCACCTTATTTTGGGGAACATTTGGTAATATAAAATGTCACATGTGCCTCAGCATCTGTCAGAGGAATATTTACCCGGGTTGAAAAAACACCGCGCTGGTTCTGCCCATAATCAGTCGAGAAACAGGGAAGGGATGATGCTCTGACCAGTTCCTCGAAGGCCTCAGAATCTGTCTGTACGAGGAATTTGGAGGCGGGCATTTTTTCGCGGCAGAGGGTATCCCAGAAGCCAAGTTCTGTGCGGAGAAGAAAATTGAATCCGTTGATTTCTTTAAAGGTAAGAGTTTTATGATGTGCAAGCTCATGCTCTGGCGGTACACATACAAACAGATTTTCCTGCATAAATTCACAGCTGTTTTTCAGTGGAAATGGAAGGATTCCAATATCACAGGAACCGTCTTTCAGGGCAGCGAGAACTTCCTCATTCTGGCAGATGACAGAGGAAACCATCATTCCCGGATATTCGGCATTTAGTTTTGGCAGCAGTTTCCATAATGGAGCCGGGGCGCAGGAACGGATTATGATTGTCTTACGCCGGGTATCGAAAGCCTGAATCTGATCTACTGTCTGCTTTGCATCTGCGAGAAGTTTACGGGCATATTCTACAGTAAACCGACCAGTGTCGTTTAACTCAATCCTGTTTTTACCGCGGGAAAATAATGATACACCAAAACTTTCTTCCAGATGCTGCATGGAACGTGTGATAGATGGTGTTGAGATATGGAATTTCTCTGCAACACGGGACAGCGTTCCGAGCTCTGCGAAAGCCACAAATTGTTCCAGTTCGTACAGATCCAGCATAGTCGTCCTCCTGATTTACATTTCATTTTATGAAAAGCAGATTGCGATATAAATAGTGTACATTTTCTGGAAGAAACTGTAAAGTAGAAATTGAAAAAGGATTTACCGTAATTAGAAATTATATAGTTACAGCAAGCAAAATGAATAATCACATTTCAGAAAATTGGAGGTAAAGATCATGGAATATGTTACTCTGAACAACGGAATCAAAATGCCGAAACTTGGATATGGTGTTTATCAGACACCGCCGGAAGATACAAAACGCTGCGTACTGGATGCAATCGAGGTAGGATACCGCAGCATCGACACCGCACAGGCTTATTATAACGAAGAAGGTGTAGGAGCAGCACTCAGTGAATGCGGTCTGCCAAGAGAAGAGTTTTTCCTGACAACCAAGGTATGGATCACAAATGCCGGTTATGAGAAAGCAAAAGCTTCTATCGAAGAATCCATGAAAAAACTGCAGACAGAATATCTGGATCTTCTGCTGATTCATCAGCCATTTGGTGATTACTACGGAACCTATCGTGCAATGGAGGAATTTTACAAAGAAGGCAAGATCCGTGCGATCGGTATATCCAACTTCGGGCCGGACCGTTACCTTGATATCCAGCATTTTGCAGAAATAAAACCGGCTGTAAACCAGATCGAAACACATGTATTCCAGCAGCAGAAAGTTGCAAAAGAATATCTGAAAAAATACGGCTGCCAGATTGAATCCTGGGGACCGTTTGCAGAAGGCCGCAAGGATATGTTTACTAATCCGGTTCTTACAGAAATCGGTGCGAAATACGGAAAGACTGCCGCGCAGACAGCTCTGCGTTTCCTGCTCCAGAGCGATGTGGTCATTATTCCGAAATCTGTTCATAAGGACAGAATGCAGCAGAATTTTGACCTCTTTGATTTCAGCCTGACAGCAGAAGAGATGGCTGCTATTGAGAAACTGGATGGTGGAGAAAGCCTGTTCTTCTCACATTATGATCCAAAAACAGTAGAGTGGTTTATGTCTATTCTGTAAGATTTATAAGAGAAATTTTTTTGGTGAAAGGGGACGAAAACGATGGAAAAGCGTAGATTAAGAAATATTGAAGTATCTCCGATCGGTATTGGCTGTATGGGATTCAGTCACGGATATGGTGAGATCCCGACGGAGGAATACAGCATTGAAGCGATCCGCAAAGCATATGAATTCGGCTGTACATTCTTTGATACGGCAGAAGCTTATGGACCGAACATGCTTCCGGAAAACAAAGGCCATAACGAAAAGATTGTCGGAAAAGCAGTGAAAGATTTTCGTAAAGACATCGTCATTGGAACGAAATTCCATCTGGAAACAGCAGAAGCAAAGAGCAAAGGTGTGGAAGCCACTATGCGGGAGCATCTGGAAAGATCTCTGAGAAACCTGCAGACAGACTATGCAGATGTGTATTATCCCAGGTTGATGTTGATGTGATCGACAGAGCTAATAAAGAAACCCCACTTTTCGCGATCCAGAATATTTATTCCATGGTAGAGCGAGGCGTAGAAGAGGCGGTAATTCCATACTGCATGGAACACAACATAGGGCTTGTTCCGTTCTCCCCAACAGCAAGTGGTTTTCTTTCCGGAAAAGTGACTGTAAATTCTGATTTTTCCCACAGCGACGATGTCAGCAAATTCGTTCCACAGCTTCGCAAAGAAAATATCGAAGCAAACCGGCCGGTGCTTGCACTGCTTGAGGAATACGCAGAGAAAAAAGCTGCAACCAAAGCCCAGATCTCATTGAGCTGGATGCTGCATAAATATCCAAATGTAGTCCCGATTCCTGGATCCAAGAACCAGGGAAGAATCCTCGAAAACCTCGGTTCCTGGAACGTAGAGCTGTCCGATGCAGAATTCCAGGCACTGGAAACAGCCCTTGATAAAATCCCTGTCCATGGACACAGAGGATTCTCCGAACAGCAGGGAAACAGCATGGCGAATTGGGGTAAGAAATAAATCCATTTATTCATAAAATTCAGTTCTTCTAAGTTGAGTATAAGGCCGCGCTGCTCTTATGGCAGATGCGGCTTTAAGCTCGATATCAACATATAAAATCTGTTCTTTATCATCTGCTTTTGCAAGTACATTTCCATTCGCATCAACAACGATCGATTCACCGGAAAAATCCATATCTCCCTCTGCACCGACACGATTGCACATGGCAATGATGGTACTGTTCTGAAATGCCTGTACACGAAGCTCCCATTCGAACATTTCTGAAGGTTCTGCTTTGGTATTTACGGTCGGAATCAAGATCAGATCTGCACCCTTTAAAGCCTCGGTTCGGATGCTTTCCGGATAGTGGCGGTCGAAGCAGACGACAATTCCTAGTTTTCCAAATTCTGTTTCAAAAACTTTGAATCCGTCATCAGACGGAGTATAGTAGTCCTGTTCAAAAAATTTATCAGCCTGAGCGATGTGTACCATTTTCTGAATTCCCAGAATTTTACCGCTTTTGTTGATCAGAATGCTTGCATCGTATGGGCGCTCATTTTCCAGAAGGTAGATATTCGGGACAGCCATGATCTGATTTTTTCTGCATGTGTCGCAGAACCTTCTGATAATGTCTGAATCAAGGGGAATCTGATACTTTCTGACATCCTGCCATGGATACTGCGGAAAAAATTCTGTAAGCTGTACTTCCGGAAACAAAACAAGATCCGCGCCGTGGCTGGCGGCTTCTTTCATTGCATTTAAGCTTTTTTCTATATTAGATTCTACACTGCCGGAATCCGACATCTGTATTAATGCTAGTGTGCTGTATCATTGACATTTCGCTAAATAACTTGCCTGTTTTCCCATCGAACTGCGTTGACTTCGCTCAACGATGCCACCGCATCGCCTCGTTCAGTCGCCTTGTCGATGAAAAAACATTCTGCGTTATTTAACTGAAAGTCAATGAGACAGTACACTAGTCGCATGAGCTTGTCATCCTTCATTTAATTCCAAGAAACTCCTTAATATACGGCAGTGCCGCGCCAATCGTGATATTGTGCTTCGGCATCTTGCTGATATGCAGGAAATCCTGGCTTTCCGGGAATGGAGTCATGCGCCGGATCTCTTCATGGATGTAGGAGAGATCTTTCTCCTGGAGGTAAGGAGCAAGATAGCCGCCGAGAATAAAATCTTTATCATAGATCAGATGCAGTAGATTGATGGATCTTGCCAGATGAGAGAGATACTGGTGCCAGCGATTTACGGCATTGGTTTGTCCATCATGGACTTTTTCAAAAAAAGTATCCAGCGTTTCTGTGTCATCAAGAAGGGCAGACAGGGAACAGAGAGTTTCCATACACCCCTTTTTGCCACAGTAACATAATGGAATTGATTTCTGTCACAACAATGCAGGGATCTGCATCAATGCTCCGGCAGAAGAAATGACATATGAGCAGTGGTACAAAGTGATCAACATTAACCTGAACGGAATTTTCCTGACAGACATTGCAGCAGGAAAATACATGCTTGCACATGGCGGCGGATCTATCATCAATACAGCTTCCATGTCAGCCCACATTGTAAATGTACCGCAGCCAAAGTGTGCGTACAATGCATCCAAAGCCGGAGTTATCCAGCTTACCAAATCCCTGGCAATTGAGTGGGCAAAACGTGGTGTGCGTGTAAACTGCATCAGCCCGGGATATATCGGAACAGAACTGACCCTGAATTCCCCAACTCTGATTCCGCTGATCGAGAAATGGAATGAGATGGCACCGCTTGGAAGAATGGGAAAACCGGAAGAACTGGAATCCATCTGTGTATATCTGGCAGGAGATACCAGCACATTTACAACAGGTTCAGATTTCGTTATTGATGGTGCATTCACCTGTTTCTAAGAATAAATGACAGAGGAAAATTAAATGGATGCAAAAGCACTGATAGAAAGCGGAAAAACAGCACTGGGCATTGAACTTGGCTCGACCAGGATCAAAGGAGTTCTGATCGATCTGAAAGGCAGGGTTCTGGCAGCGTATCTGATCGACCAGAAAGAGGATGAGAAGCTAGAAGATTATCTGGATAACAGGATTTTCTGCGAACTTTTAGGAGAAACAACAGAGCCGGATGCAGAGGATAAAAAAGGTTTTGATACATTTATGGAACGCTACAAAGCAGGACTGGAGATTGAGAAAAAAGCAATTGAGACGATGAACTGGTAAAGGTGAAGGTAAACTTATGGGAAAATGGGGAAAAAGAATTGGATATGGTATCGGGGATCTGGGATGCAATCTGGTGTTCAGCACCATGGCATCTTACCTGATGGTTTTTTATACAGATGTATTTGGGATTACTGCGGCAGCAGCCGGAACTATGATGCTGGTAACAAAATTTATTGATGCACTGACTGATACAGGAATGGGACTGATCGTAGACCGTACACATACAAAATGGGGGCAGGGACGTCTGTATTTCGTGCTGGGAGCGATTCCATTTGCAATATTTACATTTATGACCTTCTATATCCCCAATTTTGGAAACAGCGGTAAGCTGGTCTGGGCGTATGTGACGTACTGTCTCCTCTGTACAGCATACACAGTTGTAAATATCCCGTTGAATACGATCGTTCCGAGACTGACTTCGGATGTACATGAAAGAGATATCCTGGTTTCCACGAGAATGATCTGTGCGATGATCGGAACCGCGATCGTCATGACGATTACAGCACCAATGGTAAAATTTTTCGGTAAAGGAAATGAAGCCAGGGGCTATCTTGTAACTATGACCATTTATGGAATTGCAGCTATGCTGATTTTCTTCGTGACTTTTGCGAGCACAGAAGAAGTCGTACCGCCAACTGTCAGCAATGAAAAAACAACTTTACTGGAAAGTCTGAAAGGGCTCACCGGACAGGCATGGATTCTTTTTCTCCTGAATCTGTTTTATTTTTCACTGTATGTAGTAAGAAACACAACTGTTTTGTATTATTTCAAATATAACCTTGGCAGAACAGAATGGCTGTCACTGGTTGGAATCCTTGGCATTTTATCCGGTTTTCCGATGCTTCTGGCGCTTCCGGCACTGGAAAAAAGATTCAGCAAGCGAAACCTGATGTTTGTAAGTGTGGCACTGTACATAGCGGGAGACCTGATGATCTTCCTTGGAAAAAATTCCGCAGTTTTTCTCCTTGCAGGACTGGTGATCACAGGACTTGGGATTTATGGAATCTTTGGCATTACTTTTGCCATGCAGCCAGATGTGATCGACTATTCAGAATACAAGAAAAATTCCAGCGTAGCGGGACTGATCGCTGCATTCCAGGGATTTTTTGTAAAAGGCGGCATGGGACTTACCAGTTTTGTGATCGGTGCTTTTCTTAAGAATGGCGGCTATGTAGCCAATGCAGTACAGACGGACAAAGCATTGTTCTTCATTGAAGTCTGCTTTATCTGGATACCGGTTGTATTGTGTGTTATAATCGCTGTGCTGACCTGGTTTTATAAACTGGACAGCCTGAGAAGCGAAATGACAGAAGAACTGGAAAGTAGAAGGCGGAAGATAGCAAATGGAAATGGAAGGTGCGATTTTTGACATGGATGGTCTGCTGTTCGATACAGAGAACATCTATCAGGAAACATGGAATGAACTGGCAGCAGAGAATGGTGTGACTCTTGGGGCTGATTTTGTTGGCGATATCTGTGGAACCAGCGGTGCACATATGTGCAGGGTGATCGAGAAGCATTATGGAGTTGCCGACGGAAGCATCATTATGGAAGAGTGCATGAAGCGGGTGCGGCAGAAACTTAAGGTGTATGTGCCGAAGAAACCGGGTGCAGAGTGGATTGTAAAAACTTTTCATGATAAGGGCATGCGCCTTGCAGTGGCAAGCAGCAGTTATCCGGAACAGATAGAAAGTAATCTGAAACTGGCAGGAATGAGAGAATATTTTGATGCAGTTGTCAGCGGCAAAGAGGTTGAACATGGCAAACCAGCACCGGATATTTTTCTCCTTGCAGCAGAGCGGATCGGCTGTACACCGGAAACCTGCTATGTCTTTGAAGACAGCGAAAACGGCATCCACGCCGGAAAAGCAGCAGGATGTACCGCGATCATGATCCCGGATGTTCTGGTACCGTCAGAGGAGATCAAAGAGATTGCTGATGGGATTTATGAAAGCCTGGAAGCGTTTACGGTGGAAGTGCTGGAAAAGGCGGAATAAATTATGAAGATTATGGGAATAGACATCGGCACGACAACAGTCAGTATCGTGCTGACAGATACAGAAACGGGGAAGCTGCTTGCAAGAGAGACGGTGGAACATAATTCTTTTCTGCAGAGCAGCAGGCCGGAGCAGAAGATACAGGATCCGGGGCAGATCTATGAGATCGTCAGAGAACTTCTCGCAAAGATGCAGGGAGAACATGGACTGCCGGATGGGATTGGATTTACGGGACAGATGCATGGGATGCTGTATGTGGATGCTTCTGGAATGGCAGTAAGTCCGCTGTATACATGGCAGGATGGAAGTGGCGAGATCCCGCTGGAAGACGGCAGGACCTGTGTGGAACTTCTGAAAGATACAGGTGCGGCAGCGTCCGGCTATGGAATCGTGACACATTTTTACCTTCAGAAAGAAGGGCAGATTCCGAAAAAGGCCGTAAAGATGACAACGGTCAGTGATTATATTGCCATGCGCCTGTGTGGAAATACTATCCCTGTTATCGGACTTGACATGGCGGCAAGCTGGGGATGCTTTGACCTGCAGAGACAGGAGTTTTTGTATGAGGCTCTGAAGCATGCGGGTGTAGACACTTCTTATCTGCCGGAAGTGAGAAAGGGACATTTTCTGATCGGAAAAACCAGAGATGGTGTACCGGTAATGGGATCGATCGGTGATAATCAGGCGAGCCTGTTTGGCTCTGTCCGGGATCTTGAGGATACCGTTCTTCTGAATGTGGGAACCGGAAGTCAGATTTCTTTTGTATCAGAAGAGTTTGTAGAATGCGGAGGCAGTGTAGAACTTCGTCCATGTACTGAAAGTAGCTATATCCTTGTGGGGGCTTCTTTGTGCGGCGGTCGTGCTTATGCGATACTGGAACAGTTTTACCGAGAAGTCTCCGGAACAGATTCCGGGGCAAAGATGTATTCCCGGATGCAGGAACAGGCAGAAGATTTTCTTGAAAAATATGGAAAAGAAGCTGTATGGAAAGTAGACACGGCATTTTCCGGGACAAGAAGTGATCCGTCCCGCCGGGGAATGATAACAGGAATCGGCGTGGAGAATTTTCATCCAGGTGCACTGACGGCTGGTGTGATCTGCGGAATCCTTGATGAACTGCATGAGCAGTACGAGCAGATGTGCAAGCTTACCGGGAAAAAAGCCACTCGCCTGGCCGGCTCCGGAAATGGAATCCGAAGAAATCCATTAATGAGAAAACTGGCAGAAGAAATGTTTGGGATGCCAATGTATGTTTCTGAATATGAAGAAGAGGCGGCGTGTGGAGCGGCACTCTGTGCGGGGAAAGTATTAACAAAATAACAGGCAATCTGGAATGTATTTTGTCCATGAGAATGAAGTGCACAGTAACTTCCAGGTAACTATGGTACAGGATTGTGCTTACTTTACAACTATAAATGAGTAAATTTGAAAAATTGCACAAAACTACCCTGCTAATTTTATA
>OLOV01000977.1_pt1 | contig 23897 bp, 36 predicted proteins | sample 1672931 | NCBI WGS metagenome assembly OLOV01 (sample SAMEA3136738, study PRJEB25190) | human gut metagenome | biome: human gut; feature: human-associated habitat; material: faeces | place: Austria | collected 2013
TTTGTTCCTGGTTGGGGAAAAATATAGCTTAAAACTAATACGATAGACTATGGAGAGATATTTGAAATCGTTGATAAAGGTACAGAGCAGACTGGTGGTATAACAATAACAACTGGAGTTGATCCTTTGATTAATTCTGGATTTATTGGATATTTAGCAGTAAGACCATTCGCCGAAGACGAAGAAAGTGATCAAGATAAAGGATTCGACAGGTCTGACGATGGATACGAAAACCCATCACAGGAAACATATGGTAATGTAGGAATACAGAATGTAGATCCTAATTTGCTTCTCGAAGTTCATGATTTATCAAGATTCTCAACTATAGTAAATTATGTAGATGGCCAATATTTATGGGTAATGTCTAAAAAGCCTATTAAAAACCTTATTGATGGAAGTATGAATAATATACCATTTACTACTGTTTAGTATAATGCTGAAACAGGATATTATTATTATGCAGGTTCTAACCCAGTACTTAAAAACACTATGTCTGGAGGAGTTTCTGTAAAGGCAATATTCTAAAATGACTAATTATGGCAGATATTAAAAACTCGTATATAAGACCAAAGAAAGAGGATACTATCGTATACGGAAGGATCGTTAGTGCGTCTACAGAAGGCGTTGTGGCAGATGCTGGACAAATATACGATGAACAGCTCAAAATTTGTCAGCACGAATTAAATGAGCGAATTATAAAGAGCGGCATTGGATCATTTGCCGGAATACCTACATATACACAAGATATCATAGATAATTTAGATCCTAGTGACATCCCTGATAAATATATACTTATAGCTGATAAGGAAAGTGACCTAAACACAAAACCTTCTAGAGAAGTTTAGGTAAATGGTACGTATGTCGACATTTTATTTTCTGCCATAAGAGCATTATAGAGCGAAGTGGCAAAAATAAGGAATACGTTTAGATATGGACTCAATTCATATACGGATGAAAATACGTTAATGTCATCTGTTCTAGACGGTATTTCTGATCCAGACGACGAACCATTGTGGGCGGTTGATAAAGAAGATTTGTCATCTGTCACAAGTCTTACAATAGGTCGTGGTTGTGAACTTACACCAGAATCAAACTTAGGATATGATGAAGAAGGTGTAGTAAAGGTTACTGGAGAAGCTACATGGAATGACGATTAGACTGTAAAATAGATTACAGATCCTAAGATTTTTATGTATTTTACTGTAACTAATCCAGATATAACTATACATTTAACAAACGGAAAAAACTAGACTCGTTTTAATATAAATTCAATAGAGTTGCCAAAAGCTGACGCATACAATATAATGGTTTGCATTAGCAGAATGGTAGGAGATGCTGGTAGTAGATATATATACATTAGTATCGGCGATGCTATCCATGACAAGGTATACAAATAGGGTTATTATTATGATGGTAGGCTAAACAATATACGAAACGATATCGAGTATTCATATTATCCAGATTGGGTTACGTTTAGAGATACAAACGTTTCTATGTTTGATATATGCTCTAAATTCCAGGATTTTTCTAACCAGGTTATTCCTAGCGCACCATCTGAGTAGGATTACAAATATAAAGTATCACATATAACAATTCGTTCTGTAAAATCAGAAGATGTACTTTAGAAGATAAAGGACCAAATTCAGAATAACGAATTAACCTTTGTTGAAAGTACAAAGAATTTATGGATTAAAAATAATAATAAACTAGTTAAAATTGCTGCTGGTGGCGGTACAACACCAGATGACGGTATGACAGAAAGTGAAGTATTAGATTTGCTTAAGAGGCAAGGTATTATTCGCGAGGATGGTGAAAACCTACGAATAACAGACCTTTCAGATATTACATTTATTCACCAAGACACTGGCAAGAAGTACAAGTTCTTTATCAATGAGTCTGGAGATCTTATTAATCAAGAAATTCCTAATGACGAAGATCTTCTTTCTAATAGAGTAATCGCTAGTGGTGTTGACTTGGATAGCTGGAGTGCTAGAGGATTTATCGGTAGACTTAGATTAGCAGAATATAATAAAGCAAATCCATCTAACAGATTATCTGAAACACAAAATATTGGATTATATTCTGACAGAATAAAAATTGGTGCATTCTACGCACCGTTGGATACAGATATCGTACACGGTTGTACAAGAGCGTTCATTGAACTTGAGAATACATCTGATAGCGACTTTTGCTTACAGGGGTGCTATTTGCATTACACTAGACCAACAGACGATAGGTAGGCTGTATATCATTTACCACTTACTGGCACGATAAAAGCAGGTGGTACATATGTTATTGCAGGAGCTTATTATGGTAATAAGAAAGATGAAAACGCTTATATTAAGGTAGATTCGTACGATCAAGAGTGGTACGAAAACGGTAAGTTGATTGATTTTACAATCGATACAAGTTCTAACCTTGGAAACGGTTTAGCTTTGACATATGGTAATCCAACACTTACTCCTACAACATATTTATGGAAAACAAACGATAGCTCTGTAACTATATTTAATGATACTAAGACTTACCCTAATCTATACGATCCATCATTCATTGATTCAATCTATTTCTTTACAGGTGTTATAGATTCTTCTAAGACTGGATATTGGGCAAAGCTTGTTCTTAGTATTGAATCGAATACAATGTATAAAAACACATTTGAGCTTGACCCTGCACAGTAGGCTTATTAGTCAGCAAACGTTAAAGATAGTTCTAGAGCAAGATGGGCTAGTACAGAAGATGTTTGGATTATAGATCTTAGTTCGCCAACGATTAGTTTTCCACATTCTAAAGAATAGTATAGTGTATCTAACTTTGCTCCAAAGGCGTCTTATTTAAATAAGAATGTATGCACAGATAAGTCTAAGCTTGATGTAACTAAACCAAATATAGTTACATGTTCGTTTGGTATAGACATGCATAAGGATAGAGCATTTAATTGGATCTCTGTAGGATACCATGATGAGTATATTTGGATTAGACAGAAAGGATAGACAGATTGGACATATAGATTCGAATCTTATAAAGAGGTAGAAAACGCTACTGAGTAGGATGCATCTTATCCTAGAAGAAAAGAATATTCTAAAGATGTTAATAATTTTATCTATAGTAGAATCGTAAGTAGATTTCCAGCAGATGATACACAGTATACATCTCATAAATGTGTAATTAATGTTGTTGGTTCTGCTGTTACAGGAGGTCCTTAGGTTTGGGAGTATGTTGTTGGTAGACCTAATGCTAATGGTAATCCTGGTTCATATGTATCAGACGTACAGTCATTTACGTTATACCCAGAAACTTATAAGCCAGTTATTTATCAAATAACAGACTAGCAAGGATTTGATTGGTTACAGTACCAGGTTTGGGCTGCAGCAGCAAACAAGCTGAATGAAAAGATTACAGAAGACCAAAAGAGTAGCAATATTATTCCTATTCTCATTAATACTGGAGACATGACACAGAACGGAACAAGAATTAATGAGTGGTTTGATTACTACAACGCTGGTCATGTTTTGTTTAACAAGTTTGAGTAGATGAATGTTGTTGGTAACAACGACCTCTGTGGTACAAATGTGACAGATCTTGGAACTGGTGACGACCTTGGTAAATCAAACTCTTTCTACTTTCATGTATTCTTTTGTTACGATATAAATGAATCTGTATTCGTGCCAATTGTTAATAGCAAATATATACCATCTCTGTATTATTTCGAATCAAAGAACTACAGATTCGTTATGATTAATAGTGAAATCACAACGATTAATTGTAACCAGTGGTTTAATCTTAAAGACGGAGAAGACACTGTTAATATTTATACCGGCTACACTATTGGTACAAATAAGAAATATATTAGCAGTTTTACATCTATATATACAATGGTTTATAACATGCTTAACACTAGTAAAAAGTGTATAGCTGCTTGTCATGAAATGCCGTTCACTGTTATTACAAATAGCAGTATCGCAAATGGACAGGAACGGTATTCTAGATCACTTGGACCTAATGGAGACAAATTAATCGGAAGCCATTGCAATTAGATCGATCAAACCGAAACTGGTGCTGGTACATATTGGCTTAGCAGACTCCTTGAGTACAAAGGTGTAAAGCTTATGATCGGTGGTCATAAACACACATATGCTTGTACATATCCTGTTAGAGAGTATTTCTTCTTTGGGTAGAATAAAAACAGCAAAGATAATTTTTCAGAGTATTCGATGAGTAATACATTATAGAACGATAATGTTAGATTTGTTGTAGATGGTAAAGATTATACAAAGTTCCCTTTAACAAAACGAGAGGATGTAGGACAGGCTCCTACTGGCTTCTTCCCATATACAAGCGTGCCTAACCTTGAAGGCGGTATTACTTATTTTATGTGTTAGGCTACAGGATTTAAACTTACATCAAATAAAGAGCTTCCTTCTGCAAACTAGAAGTTCTCTATAGCTATACCAGAAACAACAGTTAAAAACGGAAAAGACGTAGCAAACGCTAACTAGAAATACCCAATGTTTGGTATAATAAAACTCTCGGATTCTGATTACAATGTTGAGCTTGTTAGAATAGCTAACATTCTTACATCTACAGCTAAATTTACACAGTACAATTACTCTACATCTCCTATGAAGTTACAGTACTTTAAGCAGGTTTCTGATAACAACTACGGAGAGTGGGTTGATACAGAAACAATAATGCTTACAGTATGAGATTAAATAACAATTCTAAGATTGTTAGTGATGACGATATAATAATGTCGGATGGCTCTTCAACGCTGTCCGACAAATTATCGTCTATAACTAATGATGTAAATTCGCTTAAAACAAATGTTAAGTGGATTTATAAATATGGCGGAGTCGGTTCTGGCTCTGGTAATGGAAATGGAGGCAACGATAAATCATTTAGTGTATTTGCTTCGCTTAATGGTATCCAGCTTAAGGGCGAAAATATTGTCCTTAACGGAATAGATACATATCCGCTTCTTATTATAATAAACAACCCAAATGGTGGCAAGTTTAATGTAACATACTCGTATACAACCAAAACTGCTAATGGTGGAGAAACTACTCAGACAAGAACTTAGATTTTATCTATCGAAAATGCGTTTAGATTTTAGACAAATATTAATCTTAATACAAACTCAACGCTTACTATTACTGTAACAGATGGTAATGAGACATAGCAGGTATCATGCTAGTACATTGTTACACCATATTTGTTCGATGTATCACTTGTTGATGATAATGGAAAGAAATATTTAACAGATAGCAATACGTATGAGATCTTTATAGAAACAGCAAGAGATACTGGTCTTAATATAAAAGTTGACTACGTAGTTTCCGTTTCAGCATCAATAAACTACTCGGCTAGATTTAATGGATAGGATTTAGGCTCTGGAAATATTGAAAATCAAAGTGGATCTCTTACATTTCCTATAGATAAGAGTAATTTTACAAACGATAAATCTGGACTTTACTCTGCCGTATTTAGTACATAGGTTATACCAGATGGCTAGGAAATGATATCCAATGATCAAACTATAAATATATCTCTTATACCTAACGAATTATACTGTTTAATATCTCCAGATGTCGGTGTTATATATAATACACAATAGACTGAGGGGTAGTATATTTACAATCCTGGGTATATTTAGTTTAACTTCAGAATCTATGAAGGCATAAATAATAACAGAAGTTACAATGTTTTCGTAAAGGTTAACGGTGTACAAATGTTTGAAAACGGTCTTACCGTAACAGAGCGTCAATAGAATTCATTTAAGATTCTTGCTACAAAAGCTGGGGAAAACACAATTGAAATAAACGTTTCTGGGTACAGCGCCAAATATTATTTTTATGTAAAAGAATCCGAGGATTAGCTTGATTGGTTTGAAAATCCGTAGCAGTGGACATAGTACTATTACAGAATAAATACTTGTACTGATAATTTTAATTAGTATTTAGCTAATACAAGTATATCTTAGACTGCTAACTCTAATGCTATTAGAATAACAGGTATTGAACCTCCATAGGTTAGTGGTACAGGAAATATTTGTACACATATAGCTATCGGTTTACAGTTTAATCACATAAACTCTGATAACGCTACTATTATAAGTTTGTACAACGAGGGAGATTCTCCAATTATGACAATAGGGTAGCAGTTAACAACTAGAGGTAGTTCGTTCGTAGATTGCTATGTGCAAAAGCAAAATGATGCGAATAAAGATGATCTTACAAAATATCACCTATTGTAGGTTTTTTCAAATTTTGTAAAAAAGGATGGCAATGACTCATACTATGACACTTCTATATATATTGATGGAAGAATGGAGGCGTCATTCTCTAGTTTGTTCAACGCGCCATTGATTGTAAAACAATTGCAGATAAATCCAGTTAACGTTTACATTAACACAATAGATGTTGATTATCTTCCTGCGTCTGATATTGGAGAAAATGGAGATTACGACGTATATCAATATTATCTTAAATATAGATATGAGATAATTCGCGAACAAAGCGAATAGTTTTAGCAAGAACTTATTTTAAAGCAATATTTAAAAAATTTTAATGTTGGAACAAATGGTAGAATTATTATAGACGGTGCAACAATTAGCGATATTGCTGCAAATACGTCAACTCCTGTTCTTGTTATGACGTGCCAAGACAATGGTACCGGAACTCCAATGATATAGAGGCTCGAGAAAAATTATGGTGAGGATGGAACCGGTGAAGGATCCGATCTTAATTTCCCTGTATCAATTGAATGGAGTCCTGGAAGATCTGCGTTAACAGAAGTTAAGGTACCAGATTCGTTTACTAATGCACAGTTTAGGGCATCGTTACAAGGTTCTTCTACAAAATTGTATAGAGTAAAAAACTTTACATTGGAAATAGAAAATACAGACCAATCTGAAACTGCTGACGTTTACTTGTATTCTCCTAATTTCAATCAAAATAACCCTGAGACATTTTTACCAGAAACGTAGTTTACATTAAAAGCTGATGTCGTTGATAGCTCTCACTCAAATAATACAACTTGCGGAAAGTTTGTAAATACAGTTTGTGAAAAATTTAGCGACAGTATTAGTGAAGATAGCGTATTTAAGCCGTACATAAAGAACTGCCTTGAGGGATTTCCTATACTTTTGTTTATGCATATTGTTACAGAAGATCCTGATACAGGGCTCAAAGATGACGTTTATTATTACTTCGGAGTATATAACTTTAACCTTGGTCGTGAGTCGTATTTTAATCTCGGCTATAAAGATCTTAGAGTATTTGGTGACAAGACTACATTAACTGGTAGCGGAAAAGACTTTGTGTTTTATAAAATAAATAACGATGATAATACGTTGAGAGAAGGTCTTGGTGTTGCTGAAATTTAGGGCGGTTCTAACTACTTTGACTTCTCATAGTATGATTCTACTATATTATTTTAGCAGAACAAAGAGAACGATAACACATACATGTTTGGAGACCTTGTTCATGGCTCAAACTTTTCTGAAGCAGAACTGTAGAAATCTATACAAAAGCTCGTAAAATCAGTAACGCTTGGAGGTGGTTATTTATTTGACTATCTAAAAAAAGGAAGAGGTTCTTATGAAGATGGATATTCTGCAGAAGAGATTGATAAATCTGGAAACAAAACTGGAAAATCATTAAATATGGTTCCAGATTATACTAAATAGTATCAAAGAAGATCTGATGGTTCAAGTTGGAAATACGTGTTGAAGAGCACTATTAGTCCTGGAACATAGAATAATTTAAGAGATCTTTGTATACCAGATATGGACAACAATAGACCATCAGAGTTAAACTTCTAGTCAATATCAGAGTATTATACAATATGTATGGTTCTTGGTCTTGTTGATAGTGTAATGAAGAATCTTAATATTAAGACGTGGTCTGGCAAGAATTCTGCTGGTACAACTTGGGTAACAGCGTTCTATGATATGGATACATGTTTAGGTATTAACAATAGTGGTGGTAAAATTTCTTATTTTGCTTTCTCAGACTATTGGGATGGACAATTAAAGAAAACTCAAGACGGTGTTGATTATCCAGATAATGTAAATATATACAGAGACTTTTCACCATCTACACTTGGGTCAAACGGATTCGATGTTCCTTCATCATATTTATTTGCAGTCGCTAAATATGCCAGATTAATATTTAAGGACGACGAATAGTATACGGTTAACTATCCGCAAGAATTGTATGCAAAATGGAGAAGTAATGTTATAAACGACAAGACTCACGAAGGCATTCTAAAAAATGCTGATTATTTTGTAGATAATTTCTACGCTAATAATCTCGGTTCTATAAATAGCCTACTTGTAACATACAACTATAGATCTAAATATCTTGCACTCGATGGTTCGGGTACACAATGGAATCCTATTGATTACCAGAAGTTTAACGGAACCAGAATCAACTATGTAAGAGATTGGTTTAATGGTAGATTGCACATCCTTGATGCATACTTTAACATTAACTCAAGCATAGGCGTTCCTATACAATATAGAGATGATGACGGATAGTGGAAGGACATAAATCTAAGTAGCGATCCAAATGTTGAAAACATCGTATACGATCTTACTTATAACGCCGCAAACTATTCTGTACCTATGAATCAAGATGTAATTATCCTTAGAGACATATTCTCTTCTGGAAGTTCTTCTGCCGGTATTCAGCTTGGTTCAAATGCTAGCTTTAAGATTAAATGTCCTAAATTTTCTCCTTTACAGATTACTAAGGCTAACTCGGTTATTGCAAACTACATAATTGGTGGAGATAATTATCAATAGGTCGACATTAAAACAACCGGTGTGCAAGATGTTAAGATTGGAGGTTCTTAGCTATGGTCTTATCTTGAAAATGTAAACTGGATAGAAGGAAATGCTTAGACTGGTTTGTACATTGGGTCTGATAAACTTGAATCAATAAACGGTTCTTCGAATACATTTGGAAGTTTCTCTTTTGATACACCTAGCGTTAAGGAGATCAATTTAACATCACCTGGTTATACTGCAACATTAACACTTAATGGAGCTGACAATTATCCGAACCTAAGCTCTATTAATCTTAGCGGATCAAAAATGGGTTTAACTGCGAACGGTTTAAATGTATCAACTGTTAATGTTAGTAATATTAAAAACCCAGGAGCAAGTATTGTTATAACAAACTGTACTAATATCACCAGTTTCTTTGTAGACAATAGTTAGATTTAGACGCTTCAGTGGTCATAGATATAGGGGCAATACAAGAACTTGTCGCTCAATAATAAAACGAATATCACAAACTTTAATTTAAGCTGCATTGAGAGTGGCGGTAGTTTTACTCTTTCTGGTGACAAATCTGTTGAGACTATAACACTACAAGGTTTTGAAACAATAAATATAAACAATTGTCCTAAGCTTAGAACCGTTACAATTACAGAGTATGACAACCATTCTAATGTATAGATTTACCCTAAGAGTATATCTGTAACAAATTGCATACATGGTTAGCTTTGTATCAAAGATAATACTGGTGCAACTGTTAATAATACTGTAGACTTGCATAACTCAACACATCTTTAGAATGTATGTTTCTAGAATAGCACAAATATAAAGCATGTTATCCTTTCTCCAAATATTTCAGCTATAAATCACTGCTTCGAGAATGTTACAGGTCTTTAGACCATTGATGCTACACATCTATATATTGGGCCATATACGTTCTATAACTGTTTTAATTATCATGGTTTAGATTAGAGTGGAGATTATACAGGGTTATCAGTAAAATCTGATACAACGGCTTTAAATAGTGCATTTGAAAGAAGTGGTGTTAATCTTGACTTTGTAGCAAACTTTTTTGCACATGCTATTCCAGAAGATAACAACATTACTAACACTAGTTTAATGTTTGCTCATTCTAGTGTTAGGTTTACACAAGATGATTATAAGAAGTGCATAATAAAAGGTGTATTTAAAAGCCCTATAGATCCATCAGTTTTAAACAAGGTTACTAATGCTAATTAGATGTATTATGGTACAGGTATAAATGTACACTTTAAAGAGTTATATAATTTCGGTAGTCCATCCGGATGTTCATATAGTTAGTTATTTTGTACACATACTTCAAGAATGGCTACAGACTGTTTTAAACACTGTATATCAAAAATGACTGATTGGGGTGGCGATGACGGTGCTGGAGACCATGAATTTTAGATACCGATGGATCCAACTACCGGTAACGATATACCAACATCAGAAATTATATCTGCTAAAGATATATGGAATCCTAACGGTGTGTCTCCTAAGAAACTTTGGAGAATATAGGACTTTAATATATCTAACTCATATAAGGTTGATTTGAGCGAATTGTTTAACTCTAATTGGAGATCGTTAACAACTTTGCGTGAAAGTTTCCTTAATTGTTATAGCGTAAACCTTGATAGATTACTTTATGACCTACCAAATATAGACAACATTGAAACATGCTTATCGCAGGATAGAAGAAGTACCGATGATATTGATTTATGGGAATTTATTAATTGGGAGAAGTTTGTTCCAAGAAGTCACGGTGGATTCTTAACAAGTCAATATAGACATGATTACGGATGCTATAACTTTAAAGCACATGTTTCATTGGCACACTATAGAGATATATGTAATCTATACATTAAGCACAACAAAGAGAATCTTAGTAACTTATTCTATAATACAAATATAACCGAAACTGATGGAGATTTAGCGTTTGGAAGTTTACCTACAATAAATTCAAACGCAAAATATATGCGACATACGTTCGATGGTGCTAAGTGTGATAATGGAGCATTAAGATTGGATGACAACTTCTTCTCTAAATTACCTAAAATACAAGATGTTAGATATTGCTTTGCAAATATATCTTTAGCAAAACCTATACCATTTGATTTCTTTAGAAAGAGATATGATAATATTAATACTTAGGTATTCATAAAGGTTGGCAATGAGTATAAGCCTGCGACTCTGCATGATTATAGATACGGAAGAGATAACACTTATAAAATTTGGAGTTTCTCTCATGTATTTTATAATGTTAGTCCATTGAGTGGTGCATAGTAGTTTGATATGACTACAGAAATTCCAGACAACTGTGCAAAGAATAATGACACAAGCGACCAGACTGCGTATATGGAATATTATACTCGCACATAGGATCCGGAAACTAAAGAATATACATATACAAAACATACTATTAATCACTGCACAGAGCTTACTGATACATAGAATTTGACAGGTGGATATTAGGCTTCGTATAATCTTGGAAATGGAACAATGTTTAATAATGGATATGTTCCTGATGGAGGTGTAGACAACTTGATTATCCCACCAGATTTCTTTTATTGTGCAGCAACTTCTCATACTTCAGATAGTGGAGATAATGGTATAACAAACTATAGTTATGCATTTGCTAAAGATGATACGTTTAATACAATGGCTGGAATTATACCTGAAAATATTTTTAAAGCAAATAGGTCTGGTATTGTAACCGGCGTATTTAACAACCAGGTAATTATACCTCGTCTAGTAGGTTCTACAACATCTGGAAACGAAACAACAAATGTATATGTTTAGTATCCTAAAAACTATACTACATATTCTGTTTTGAATGATGCGTTTGGAGCGCAGCCCGTTATATTATAGGATAGCATATCTGGCACACATACAATACGCAATTATTCGTTTGTAATATTAAATGAGTCAATACCTTCTACAACATCTACATTGAGCAATGCGTTTAAGAATAGTTGTATAATTAGTGGTATAGGTTATGGAAGTTATTCTGGAGAAGCTAGATTAAATTTGGCTTGTTCCTACAATAATGGAAACCTTGTTGAAGGATTTGATATGACTAGATTCTCATCAATTACACTAGACAATATGTTGCGCACAAACTTATTGTGTGTGTTAAATGGTCCAATATTTGCTGGTACATATTATATATCTAATTGTAAAATGTCTTCTAATAATGCTAAAATTGTATCAACGTGGGGAGAAAATGTTGGTAACCATACATCTAGCTTTATAAAATGGCCTGCAGCAAATAGTAGTATTGTTAATAAGATGTTTACAGATGTAAGATAGGGTATAACTATAACTACTGCTAATATTTAGAATTCTGGAGAAAGTTTAAAGTACTATAAAGAAACTGGAGTATATATAATATGAAATTAACATTAAAAAGAATAGCTCTCCGTCCAACTTACACTATAGGTAAACTTTATATAGACGATGTATATTTTTGCGACACTATAGAAGATACTGTAAGAGACCTCAATAAGAATGGCAAATTTGATAATGGAGAGAAAAAGATACATTCAAAAACGGCAATACCTTACGGAACTTATGAGATCAAGTGGACATATTCACCTAGGTTTAAGAAGTATACACCACAGCTGATGAACGTTCCATCATTTGAAGGTATACGTATTCACGCAGGAAACACAAGCGCTGACACTGAAGGCTGTTTGATTCTCGGAAAAAACAAATAGGTTGGAAAAGTCCTTAACTCAAGAGCTACTATAAACAAGTTTTATCCAATAATAAAGGAAGCTTGTTCTAACGGAAAGGTAACTATTGAGATAAAATGAACAAAGTAACAGGAACATGGCGCGAGAAGATTTAGTATTCAACCGCATGTCTCGCGTTTTTAAGCGGTTAGGTTCTCACCTGGGTACAGTATTTACAATAGGGTGAAATCTCCACAGGTGTACTAGGGTTTGTAGCTCAAACGTTAGTTTATTCAGCTAGTATATACGGAGTATCTATTTATATACAAGGCAAATTTGGTGAGATGAAAACATATTTAAAAGAGTGTTTAACTAATAATGAAAGCAATTGTGATGTAGTAGATATTAAGCAAAATAAAGAACAACTACAAAACGCTGCTTAATGCCATTTGTGGGCTTCTAATAGCCTTTTGTGTAGCGTCTGGTATATTCTACCACAACAAAGCTAATAGGCTCTCACAGGAGCTTAAAATGGCTAATAACAACATCGAAGCCTATTAGGATGCCTTGAACGGTGCCTAGTAGGCTTCTGGTGTTTTAATGCTAGATATGAAAAAGCTTAAAGATTATAACGATAATCTTGTGTAGTAGTTGGATTCTGTACGCAAGACAGAAAAGCTAAAAAGCAAAGAAATTTAGGTAGCGGCAACTTAGAAGTAGATTATAAACGTTAATAAGAGTAAGGGGGTAGGGGGTGATATTATAACTATACTTAAAGACTCTGTTTATAAGGATAGTTTACAATATAACAACCTAACTAAAGTATACTATACAATCGGTAAAGATAGTGTTAATATCAAGTTAGATGTATAGAACACTTAGTACCTCTACGTTTATAAGCATAGAGAATATAAAAACAAAAAGAACTTCTTTAAGAGATTGATAACATTTGACTGGAAAAAGAAAGATGTATATAAATACAAGATACGTAATACGAATGACATACTTAAAGAAGACAGTATAAGAATAATAGAAGCAATATGAAAACATTCTCAGCTCGTACATTGATAGATGATATACTTCTTATTGTACGAAATAACAACATAAGTGAGAGTGAGGACATGTCTAGAGATTAGATCTTATCTTGGATAATGTAGTATAAAGCTTATTTGTCTAAGAAAGAAAATGATAAAGATGCTGAGACCGTTGATGACGAGGATCCGGATGATAGCTAGTTATCAACTATTGGACCACTTGAACTTATAGACGACCCAGATTCTGGATCAAAGGACTGTTGCTGCTGTCGTTGTGGTAAACTAAAGAGAACAAAAAATAAGCTGTATACAATGGAGAATAGTAGCGACGACATAGTTAACGTTACTGATGCTAGTGGTTGCGTTATACAGATTATGAGTAAATCTAGAAAGCATTATCATAATTTTAGAAGGTATACATACAATGAACCTATGTGTTGGTTTGATGATTAGTATATATACGTTGATGGTAATGGTTCAGAAAACTTTAAATACATATACGTTACAGGAATATTTGACCCAACACAAACAGCTGGTAGTGAAGATGATATAATGATACCTGGATGGATGATACCAGATATTAAAAAAGCTATCATGATTAACGAATTAGCGTTTATGCTTAAGAGGCCTAGTGACGATAGTAACAACTCAACATTAGCAAGCGTTAAACCAAATGGTCCTCAAGATAAGGAAGAATAAGAAAAGCTATACAATAGCTGATATATATAGAGACTACATTAAAAAGAACGATGTAGAGCTTAATTACGCGCGATATAAGCGCATTATAGACGAATTTAATAAAGTTGTCAAGGAAGAGATTTTAGAGCGCTCACAGCCATTTAAAATGCCTTATGGGCTAGGTACTATATGCATAGTAAAATATAAACCTAAGAGCTATTCTGATTAGTCATTGTCTACAGATTATAAATCAACAAAAGAAGTAGGTAAAAGGGTTTATCATTTAAACGAGCACTCTAATGGATACAAATATAGATTATATTGGTCAAAAATACCAAGGGTATTTTCTGATAGATATAAATACTAGCTATGTATGGTTAGAGAAAACAAAAGGCACCTTGCTCAACTTATATTTAATAAACAAGATTATATAAATATAGATGATATACAAATATACAAAATGTGAGTCAGTTATAGCTAAAATTATGGCTGACTCAAACATGCAAGAAAAGAACATACGTATTACAGATATACGAGAATGGATCTTTGAAGCTGTTGAGAAGATTGGTGCTCCTGTATAGTATGTATAGAAAGAGTCTGGTGAAGATTGCGTTCCAATACTTGAAATACACGAACATCAAGTTCCAATACCAGAAGACTTAGAGTCATTGACAACTGTAGCCTATTCAAACAATGGAACAAATTGGGTATAGGCACTAAAAGATGAAAGCTCATTTAAGTCTAAAGCTAACACAAAGCATATACATCACTATCACCCAGAACAACCAGCTGGAGTAATGCTGCCTACGCATAGATCGTAGCTTTTAGGAATCAATGGTAGCACTGCACTAATGGATGCTATTAGAGACAATAAAGTAGATGTTCCTACATACTGGATTAAACCAGGTTGGATAGTATTTAATAAAGATAAAGGTTTTGTTAAATTGTCATACAAGGCAATAGCTACAGACGAAAGGGGCTATCCGCTTATCCCAGACTTAGCTTCATATTAGGAAGCTATATACTGGTATGTAATGATGAAGTTAAGCTTTCCAAAGTTCCTTAGAGGATCATTTGGTGGAAAAGCTAGATATAATTAGAACACATACTTCTACATACAGTAGCAGTGGAATTTCTATAGAAACCAGGCTTACGCTGAAGCAATGATGCCAAACGAAAGTGAAATGCTTACTATTAAGAATGAGTGGACTAAGCTTATACCAGAGTGGGATGATGACGAGAACTTCTTTAATAACACAGGAAAGAAATAGTTAAACTTTAACGATTATTGCTATGGATACTAATACTGAACCACAAATTAATAGTTTTGCAGGAGGATTAAATAGTGATGATGATCTCTCTGTTGTTGCTACAAACTAGTATATTGATGCTAGAAATATAAAAATATCATCATATAGAGGTGGAGAAGGCAGAGATAATAGACATGGATCATTAATGCCAGTCTAGGGTGTAAAATTAGCTGGATCATTTGCTGGCTAGAGCGACAAAGTTGTTGCCACTGGTTCAATAAGGGATTACGGAGTAGTTGTTTGCATTGATGAAAATGAAAATAGACTTAAGATCTATAGTTTTAAAAACGCAATAGGTGGAACAGTGCATGACTAGGACTTCAGTGATATATAGAAAATCAGTCTTGTTGCAAATGCGCCATTATTGCCCTTAGATAAAGGGTAGAAGTATCCAGATGTATTTGATATTCAGCTTAATTATGAGAGCGAAAACAACATCAAGCTATACTTAGCAGATTCAATACATCCTATAATGGTTTTTAATATAAGCAATGATTTTTTATATGACGATCTTAACAAATGCTTATCTTATCCAGAAGCAGTTTGCAAACCACCGATATTTGAAGACTATGTGCCAGGAAAAATAGAATTTGGTGTTGTAAGTTATTGTTATTAGCTGTACAATAGATACGGAATACATACGGGAGCATCTATACAATGTTAGCAAATACCAATTGGTAATTATGATTTCAGCAGCAAATATGTAAAGTGCGGCGGCAAACAGGGTGCTATATCAAATTGCGGAGTAAAGATATCTATACAAATTCCTAGTAATTATTGGCATCTTGATTATATTAAAGTATTTAGAGTACAGTATACGCAAAACGGATAGATGCCAATAGTATCTGTAATATATGACGCTAAAGTAGACTTTAATGAACAAGATTCTACAGATATAGTTATAAATGATGTTGGTAATGATCCAATAGAACATATCAGTGTTGAAGAGTTAAATTCATTACAAGGTGTTAGAATAATACCTAATTCACTAGCATCTAAAGATGGTTTTCTGTTTGCAGCAAACACAAAGACAATATAGACTACTATTAAGGATTTCGATAAATGGGACGCTAGAGCATTTAGGTTCAATTTCCGAAATACTAGTACTGTAACAGACATTAATGGTAATAACTCATTTACAATAAATGCGTACGGCAAAGACATAGAAGACGACTCTGTTGCAGTTCCTCCATTTGACCATGATTGTTATGATGGTATTTATAACAACATAAATAAAGAATCTTCATTGTATGATGCTAATTTTGTATTCGATTCAGAATATAGATGGGTTGGAGGATCTGGTAAAAATATAGAATGGAGATTTGTTATTTCTTCTTAGGTAGAAGATTCTTGCGTAAAAGAAAACAATACAAGAAAGATAGGAACGCTATACAATTATTCTCAGAAAGAAAACATATAGCAAAATTATGTTTTTTACATTAATAAATATTATGAACCATCCTTAATATAGAAAGTAGAATTTAATCCTGGAATAAATAAAAACACATGGTTGATAAAGTCACTTAGACGAAATGAGATTTATCGTTACGGAATTGTTTTGTATGATAAATATGGCCAAGCTTCTCCAGTTAAATGGATTGCTGATATAAGAACCCCAAATGTAATTGAAGACGGTTTCTAGTTAATGTCGTCAAATACTGTCGTTAATGGCACGCGTTACGAACTAGTTATCAGAAATCTTGGAATACAATTTATGGTAAAAAGTTTACCAGAAGGCTGTACTGGTTATCAGATAGTTAGATGTGCTAGACATGAATCTGATATCGCTACAATATCACAAGGTGTACTTAGTTCTCCTATATCTAATGCTTATAGTAGACAGTATGAGGGGAAAAGTAATGAATATTATGTAACTAAGTATCATATGTTTTGCCCAACAGGGTTTTTAACAACAAATAAGTTTATAGAAGGATACGATGTGCATAATTAGCTTGTTGGCGACGGAAGAGTTCTTGAATCACAATGTATGACAAACATAGATAATGACAAATTATTGCAATTTGTTTCAAAGGAAGTTTGTTATCAACCAGAATCGTTTAAACAATTTACAAAAGGCAAAAAATATTATTTGCAAAAATAGTCTTTTTTATTTGGAGCAAGAGGTGACCATAAATTTAATGACGACTCGTATGATTCTCCTAAGAATGGAATGCAAAATACATAGTATGGAACGTTGATTGGTACTAACAATAGGAGAAATTTTAAGTTTGTAATACCATGTATTTCAAACTGTGCTGTAGAATTATTTACTGGACCAAAAGATAATGGTGATGTAAGGGGGACTCTCCATGTTAATGATATAGATGTTACATATACCATGCCTATAGATAGTACAGTATGCTATTTAGATGCATCATATAACACAAGTTATTTTTACAGGACTAATCCTTAGTCGTATAAAAATAAAGGTACAACATAGATTGATTCTGATACCGATTACGCTTATATTGGTGGTCTTGGATATGATAGGCCATATTCTTATGCATTAATAAAAGATTGCATTTTAAATTTTGATAGACTATATAACAATGATGACTAGTCTGCTAATAAAAGAAAGGAAAAATCTGGCAAATTCATAATACAGAAGGCTTTTGCTTATATAAAATTGTACGAACAGGGTACTGATAATTATTATATAGATTATGGTGATTTGTTTGGTAATTATGTAAGTTACATATAGGACTTTTAGTTAGTTGATCAAATAAAATGGGATTAGGCGTTCAAAAGAAACTTTAACAAAGATAATAACGAATAGGCCTCATCAAAAACGTACACTAATTATGCTATTTCTGCCGGTGGAACGCTATTTACAAATATGATTACCGGAGGACTTTGCAATGATACTAATGGTAATATAGTTGAATCGTTTGGTAATTATACTGGAGCATTTAAAGGCGATGGAACTGGTAAAAACTTAAAAAAAAATGCATGTTTTGGAACTGGTGGAAGATGCTTGTTGTTAAGTTGTTAGTATAAAGAACGTGGTACATATGGTACATATTCTTATTATTATCCTAGACATGGTTCTTATTATGACAGTCTAGACAGAGAGCCAATTTAGATGGAGGCTACTAGTGTTGGTATAGTCGCAAAAATAATTAGACCAACTCTACTTGGAACACACCTAACCAATCTTAGATAGCAAACAACTCCTTATGGTGGGTGTTCGTTTATAAATAGACTTACGAATATATATTACGGAGATGGTAATTACTTTGAGTCTGAAAATAAATGGAATACAGTATTTGATGGAGATTGTCACGTAGAGACATTCGAATATACATCTATGCATAAAGTGTATGGAGCTTATACAAAGAACGGAAAGGATGAATTACAATTCCCTAATACTCATATGATAACATACTCTATACCAACAGAATCAAATATATGGTGCAAATTTCAACATGGATGGACACTTAGTTCTAACGCAATAGACAATTACGCATCTTTTATACAGACTGAACCGTGTGAAATAACAGAAGCTTACGTACAGAAAGAGCCTGAATACGTTTATAATTCTGTCTATAGTGTATAGAATACAAGTATGCCGTTTGCTGCGTACGATGATCTTAATCCACAAGATTATAATAAAACTATGGATACAAGAGTATATTATTCTGATTTAAAACAGAATGATGAAATTATAGATAGCTGGTGTAAATTTAGAAGCTCTAATTTTATAGACGTAGATTAGGAATATGGCCCTATAACTGATATATGTACATTTAAGAATGTTCTTACATTTTTCTAGGAGCGATCATTTGGTATACTAAGTGTTAATGACCGTAGTGTTGCTACAGATAATTCTGGACAAAACATAGTATTAGGAACTGGAGGAGTACTTGATAGATACGACTACTACAGCAATACTTATGGAATGCACAAGCAGCAATTCTGTTCAGTATGTACTACAGGTGGTTTATATTGGTTTGATAGTCATAATAATGTAATCTGCTTATTCGACGGATAGAGCGTAGTATAGCTTTCAAAACAAGGTAAAGTATAGAATATACTGAACAAGTATAAAAAGAACGATAACTTTAAGGTATTCTACAACAATAGATACAATGAAGTTGTATTCAATGTTTTAAGCGATGATATGCAGATAGTGTATAATGAAATGCTTGGCAAATTCACATCAACACTAACTATTCCGTTTGATGGAGCTATATAGTTCTTTAATGGAGAATACCTTGTAAAGAAGAATGATACTGTATGTGTGTATTAGTACGATTATCTAGACGAATCGCCTAAATCAACAAATCAGTAGTTACTTTCAAGTTACGTTAAATATGTTGTTGCTCAATAGCCACTCGTTACAAAGGTATTTGACAATCAAGAAATTGTTACATACGAAAATCTATAGTTACAGGATGTTATATACGACTAGGATGACTACTTCTCAAAAAATCATAAATATACATGGTAGACAGAATCTTAGAAAATAGAGTCTAGTCTAGAAGAACAGATAACACTTAGAGAAAATAATCATAGATTTGTCATACCTAGGGCTGATGGATTATTTGGCAATAGAGCTAGAGGTAAGGTCATGATTTGCAGTATAGAAGATATTAAACCAAATCCAGCTATGGCAATACAATATATAATAACAAAATATAGATAGTCATGGAGTTAAAGTAGAGAAAAAAGATAAATAATATATTAAAAGGAGGAAGCGAAATAAGCACCAACACTGTAACAGGAGCTGTTAATGGAACAATAGGAATGATACAAGGATATAATTCCATGTAGAGCGCAGTAAAGGGAACTGATGAACTTATGGCTTATTCTGGACAAAGAACAGATTAGGCATTCGGTGTAAATTACCAAGCATATAATGATATCAACAGACAGAAAGCCATGGACGATATATCTTAGTCGAATAGAAATGCAACATTAGGAATGGTTGGATCTGGAGCTGCTGCTGGAGCTGCTATAGGTTCAGTTATACCTGGTGTCGGTACGCTTATAGGAGGAGCAGTTGGAGCTATAACAGGATTATTCGGAGGCTTGTTTGGAAGTAAAAAAGCTAGAGAGAAATAGCGTAGAAAGACATTTAACGCACAATAGAAAGTTAATCTTGTCAACTAGATTAATCAATCGTCAGCTGCAACAGAAGGCCTTACATAGCAATATTATTTAGATAATGGTAACACGTATGATGATGTATTATATGCTAACCGAGGAAAAGATTTAAGAAAACCAAGATATGTTAAAGGGAAATAAAGTATGGACACCTAATGGTTATTAGGCTGGTCCGGTTAATAGTTTGGTCGGTAAAGGAGAGTCTATTATAGATTACACAAATGGTACCGGCACTCTTGTAACGAAGGGTAAAGTTGGGGTTGATAATTAGCCTAGCTCTGTTAGAAGAGATGATAATAATGTTATAGCTGGTAACGATATAGACTGGAGCAATGGAATGAAGTTTTCTGACCAAGTAGCCCCGTTGACAGCTAAGCTTTAGATGTATAATGATATTGAAAAAAGAGCAGGTAAGAAATCCGATCTTAGCTCTTTATCAAAGTAGACGATTGAGCTTCAGAAAAATCAATTAGATCGCGCTAAAGCCCCTATTTTGCAAGCTATGAAGAATATTACAGATAGACAAGAGAAACAGCATTAGATCGAAGATTACGCAGCTTAGATTAAGCATAATTGCGGGAAAGATAGATTTGATAAAGGAAAAAGTTTCTGGAAATCCTACACAACAGGCGGAAAAGGAAAGGTATCAAATCTTATGCTTGATACAGGTTATGCTTTACCAGCACTGCTTGAAACATAGATGCTTAATCATTGGCGTAGAGAAAACCCTGTAATGCCAAATATATATTCAGCTAATAGATATGCACCAATAGCTTTGCAGACAATGGCTGGTAATAGAGTATCAGCTAATCCTGTTCTTGAAAAATTATATGCACAAGATAGACAGGCTGCTTATTAGCTTGCTAATTCTGGTGGTTATACAGGTGGTCAGAGATAGGCTAATAGAGTAGCTTTAGCTTTAGGAAATTAGAGAAATGTTGCTGATGCACTCATGAATGTACAGGAAAAGAATGCTGCACATAGAAATGCTTATGCTGAGATGGCTGCCAGACTTGGTGATAGTGATGCACAGAGATTACAGCAGTCTAACCAATACGGATGGGAAGCTTACAATAGAGCACACGGTGCTAAGACAAAGGGTATTGAAACACACTTATCTAATCTTGGTCTTATTGGTCAGAAATGGTTATCACAGCGTATTAAAAACAAGCAGTATGGAGATATACTTGATATGTATCAGTAGGACATAGATAACAAGAAAGAAGCATTAAAAACAATATACGGTATAGGTGCAGATGGTTCAAAAGATACAGCAGCAAGTGTATCTATAAATAAAGCAAGTAATGCATCTGGATCATCTTCTATTAATTATAGAAACAATGTACCTTATTAGGGTACAGGAATAAACAGAGGAGTACTTGATTTAAAATATGATGATTATTCTTTAAATAATTTAAAAGCGCCATACGGCAAGTACTGGTATATAGATCCTGACAAGGTTGCTGATTCTGCAAAGTATACAAGAAATTGGGCGAAATCAAAAGAATAGTATTAGAGAGGTGCTTTTGGTACACCGTATGAGACAATTAATTTCTCTAGCGATTATACTGGAGGATTTGGTCCTAATGGATTATTCTTGCCAACATGGGCTGGAAGTACATTTGATTATAACCCATATAGTATAACTAGCTTAAGATTGAGAAAATGATAGGAATGTATGACGAACCAGTATCGGTGCCTATAATCGATCTACTGGATAGTAGCATGATGTCATAGTACATCAGTGCTGCAAGAGAACAATACAATTAGGCAGTATAGGACTAGAAGGAGTTCGCTAAAGAATTCGGTGAGTTATATGGGCCTAATGCTAATGTAAATAAAGAGTTTTACGATATCACAAGGGGAGCTGTTAACAAAGGGTTAGATTACCTCTATTAGAACGGAATAGATCCTGTTAGATCAGCAGAAGGAAGAGCGTATATAGCCAAGATTATTAGAGAGAGACCATATGCAGAAATAGCTAACCTTAAAGCTTAGAATGAGTCTATGAAGACTTATTAGAAGTATAGAGCAGAAGCTATGCGTAATGGTACATATGATCCAGACTTTGAAAAGTTTGCGCTTGGTGGAAAGACTCTTGAAACATGGGACCCATCTACAGACGGAATGTGGACTAGAGAAGCTCCTTCTAAATATTCTAGCTTAAAAGATTGGACAAGCAATCTGTTTGACAACATGTAGCTAGAATACGATCCAGAGCTAACAAAACAAGCTGGAGGACTGTATTAGGTATATTCAAAGTCTCCTAAGAAGATGTAGTAGATTCTTGATGCGAATATAAAGGATATGACAAAATCTGATCTTGGCAGATACTATCTCAACATGTATGGAGGTGATATAGATGCCCTTAAGGCTGATATTATTAATCGTAACAGAGAATATACTCAGGTAGATAGACGAGCTGATCAGGTAAAAGTTCATCTCAATGACCAGTAGTTCTAGGCTAATGAAGCTGCTAAACAGAGAGCATTCTAGAGAGAAATGGCAAAACAGCAGCATGAATGGGATATGCAAGAGCTTGAGCAAAAGAGTGCTAATAAAATTGCTGAATAGGCAGCTAAAGGAAATGGAGAAGGCAGCAAATAGGATTACAATCTTGTTGCAGATGTTATGACTCAAGCTTCGTCTACGCTTTAGAATTATTTTGCTACTCATACTTTTGGAGAAAAGAATTATGGCAATAACTTAGGATATTTATCTAGAGCACAAGGAAAAGCATTCTCTAATAAGGGCTTTAATCTAAATGATGTTTCATTCGATTTACCTAGAGGAGGATATTCTGCTTGGACTGGTGTACAGAAGAACAAGCTTAATTCTACATTCGGATACGCATACAATGCTAACGAAGTCAAAGGAAAGATACTTACCGAAGGTGAGCTTAGAATCAAAGCTTCTTCTATTAAAACCGGAAAAAACGTATATAGAACCCATACAGATAAATTGTATAAGAAGAACAATATTCTTGGAGTGACCCCTGATGAATCATCTAGAAATGGTATAGCAATTGTTGGAAGAGATGGAAGAATGCACTTGTATCAGAAAGTTACAGTATATACAACTGATGGCACATATAGAGATAGTAGTGGCAATAAGTATAAAATGGTAGATGGTAAGTGGACGAATATAACTACAGGCGAAGAAGTTGCAGATAACGATGAAGGAAAGGCATTAATTAAATCTCTAAAGAAACAAAGAGGCCATTATTCAGCTTATCAAGAATTACCTGCAGGAGACGTATCTTTCACAAAGAAGAGCTATACTACACAGAAAA
>OLOV01000979.1_pt1 | contig 23852 bp, 18 predicted proteins | sample 1672931 | NCBI WGS metagenome assembly OLOV01 (sample SAMEA3136738, study PRJEB25190) | human gut metagenome | biome: human gut; feature: human-associated habitat; material: faeces | place: Austria | collected 2013
GCCCTTGTCAAGCGATGTTTACAATAGACAATATAAATGATTTTGCTGCGCGAGCAGAAAAATTAAATTTTTTACAGTTAAAATGTAATGCCATAAGTTTATCTATAGATGATCTGATGGTATATAGGGAGTATTTTGACTCACCACTTATTTTTCTGCATTTTTTAAAACAAAGGAGACAGGCTACGCAGGAAAGCAAGCTTGCTTTAAATGATGAACTGGATCATTTAGGAATGTATATTAAACATAATATGTATTGCCTTCAATTGAATGAATATCCAGATGATGCAGAAATAAAATTTTATGGTTATCGAGAGGATTTAGATGAGTACTTTTGTTCACTCTATCATCCACAACTTGAAAAGCAAAAGCCATCACTTGAACTCCCTGACCTGTTTATTTCATTTATCAAGTATCTTACAAATAGTAATATCGAAATGAAGGTGGAGATAGCAGATTATCTTTTAAATTTTGCATCAGATGCAAAAGTTCAGCTTTGTGAACAAATACGCTATGCATTGATGCGTCAAAGTCAAATTAAATGTATGATAGCTTTTAGTTCAGCAGGAGATGATGATTCTTCTTTAAGGTATACGGGATTCGTTGGCCAACCCAATATTAAAAAATTTACTGATGCATATAAACGTGAATATGTGCTTTCAACATTATTGTGGAACGGAGAGAAGGAGCGTGTTTTATTAGATTTTCAATTCGATAAAAACGACAATTTTGAAAGTTTAAAGTTTATAAAATATACGACTAAAGATATTAAGGATAATGAGCATGAAATATTATTTAGTTTGGGGAAAAGTAGAGCTTTAGAAAGAGTCAAAATATACTTGCAACAGCACGAGAAAATTGAAAATGATGAGTATTGTCCTTGTGGAAGCGGAAAAATATATGAAAAGTGTTGTGGCAGAAATACTCAATTGTAATTTATTTTTTGTAGGAAATTGCTCCATAAAATACATTATTAATACATAGCCGAGCGGTTCAATTATGAATCTCCCGGCTTTTATTGTGCCTAAAACAGGCAGGAAAGGAGAACTTTATGAAACAGCAGGGGGCTATTACAACAAGAACCCATGCAGAATTTATCCACATAGGTTCTTGGGTAATACGAGTTATTAAGACATACTAAATGATATGTGTGTTCATACTCACAAGCAGAATATCCCGCTTCACAAGACAGGATTTTTTTAATGGTTCACCATAGCCAAAACTACCCATGAAATAAAAAACAGACATAGCAGTACCTCACATACCGCCATATCCATGAAAGCTATAATGCCACATAAAAACGGCGGCTTTGATTATTGTTCAAAACCGCCGCTTGACCGCTTGTATTCTGTTTTGGCGCATGATGATTCTGCCGCCACACAACGGTTTTTTTATTAACCGCCGGACGGCACAAAAATCCTCTGTTTATGCGTAATGGTACTTTTCCCTGTTCTGATTAAGAAAAACCAATGCTACAATCATGGTGATCAGTTCCGCTATCGGAACGGCAAGCCATACACCCGTTACGCCCAAAAGATAAGGCAATGTAAGCAACAACACTGTAATCAGTCCAAAAGTCCGCAGGAATGACAAAATCGCTGACAGCTTCCCATTTGATAACGCTGTAAATGTGGCTGAGGTAAAAATATTCAACCCGCAAAACAGGAAACTAAAGGGAAAAAACAAAAATCCATTTCGTGCAATTTCGTAAACAGGAGTTCCCTTTTCAGTAAAGATACTGACCAATGGCGAACCAAAAATAAAGGCTACCCAAAAAACAGAAATAGAAACAAAGATAATAAACCGCATACAAATAGAAAATACATTCTTTAGCTGTTTGACCTCCTGCTTCCCATAGTTATAGCTGATGACAGGGGCTACTCCCATAGAAAAACCTATGTAAAGGGCACTTAATAGAAATTGTGTGTATATGATAATTGTGATTGCCGCAACGCCATTTTCTCCAAGCAGTTTCATCATAATCCGGTTAAAAAGAAATGTCGTCACCGCTGTTGCCGCCTGACTTACCATTTCCGAAAAACCATTTGTACAGCTTTCCGCCAATACGGATAAATCTATGACGGGCTTTCTAAAATGCAGATGGTTTTTCTTTGTGGAAAAGAACAGCAACCCTATTACCGCCGGTATCATGTAGCCAATGCCTGTGCCAAACGCCGCCCCCTTAATTCCCATTTGCAATGGCACCATAAAAATATAGTCCAGTAAAATATTTGCGATTCCCGCGCTTACACCAAGCACCATACCCATTCCGGGGCGTCCCGCTGTGACGATTAGATTTTGGAAAAGCACTTGCAGGATACTTGCAGGCGTAAATAACAGCAGGACGAAAAGATATTCCTTGCAGTATGGAAACAGAATACCACTTGCCCCAAGCCCCCAAACAATCCTGTCAATAAAAGCGGTTCCTACAACAACAATCAGCACACCTAAAAAGACTCCCGCAGAGATAATCAGCGTAAAATCCTGTGCCGCTTTTTGTTGTTCCCCCGCGCCCATTTTGCGGGCTACAATCGCACTTCCTCCTGTGGCAAGCATGGTTCCAAGACCGACAATCAGATTGACAACGGGGCAGACAATATTCAATGCTGAAAGCGCATTTGTATCTACAAATCGTGCTACGAAAATTGTATCAACAACTGTATATAAGCCCATGAATATCATCATTAAAATGGTTGGGAAAGCAAATTTCAGCAATGATTTTATGGTAAAGTCCTGTGATAGTGGATTTAAGTCATTCATCTTCTTTTTCCTCTGCTTTTTCTTTTTGTAAAACAAACCGTTGTGTCGGATAGCCAAATTCAACCAATAATTCAGCTTCAGCAAAACCAAGGCTCCCCCATATCTCCCGATAGCCGGTATCTGCTTTGTCACCCTCACGAAAAGTCGTGACGCTAATCTGTGAGGAACACGCAAGTTCATACAATGCCTTTTCACAAAATGCTTTCGCTATCCCTCTTTTCCGATACTGTGGGTGTACCCCAAAAAAATCAATGCTTCCCGTCACTTCATTAAATGCCATAATTGCGATTGCCGTATCTGTGTCTTTCAAAATCAATGCCCGCTTATTTTTGATATATTCCCGCAACTGTTCAAGGTATTGCGTTTCGTCCAGATGAGGGAAACCGTCAATGACAAGATGAACCAGTTCTATCCATTTCGGTATATCTTCCTGTGTTGCAAAAACGATTTTATCCTGCCATTCTTTTTCGTCCAAATTTGTAAGGTTCTCATTCAAAACATATCTTAGCTGCAATGGATAAAATTCTTCTTCCTCCCGGTATTGGTTGGGAGATTTTTTATACATAGCCTTAAAAATATCCGTAAAAGACTGTTGGCTCTCATATCCGGCAGAAAGCGCAATTTCGAGGATTGGTCTGTCGGACAGGACGAGCAGCTTTGCGGCTTCGGTCAACTGGCGGCGCTGTACATAATCATGGATTGTAAGCCCTACCGTACCTGTGAACATTCGGTGTAAGTGGTACTTTGAATAGTGTACAGCTTTCGCCACTGTTTCCAAATCCAGTTTTTCTTGCAAGTGGGTTTCAATATAGTCGATTACCGCTATTATATTTTTGATGTTTCCCGGCATTGCAGCTTCCTCCTTTCTCCCTGCATTATAGCAGGATATATCATTCTGCTTTTCATAAATCTTGCGGTTTTACAGACAAGTATTTACCAGTATACAATAGTCCACTCTGATAGGAAAGATTTTTTGACAATTTCTTTTGGTACATTGGCATTTTCCAAACTTCACCGTATTAAGGAACAAGGAAAACTTTTTTGAGAAATTCTCTCAAAACTTCGTCATTTCCGCCCTGTGCGGTGTTGTAGGTAGTGAGAGGATTTTCAAGAGGGTTTGGGATACTTCCCAACAAGCAAAATCTGACCGTTAAGCCATAGGTGAAAACGGGCAGATTTACGGAAAAGGGTACCCTTTTCCTATGCTTGCTCCGAAACTTCTCACTTTAACAAATACGGAAAGGAAGGGAAAAGAATGGAATGGGATATTGAAATCAAGGACAGCGAATTTGTACCGCAGAACAGGAAACCGACAGAGGAAACCGTCTGCTACAAAATCGGCGGCACATACTATGAAGTGTCTACCTCCTGCGGCGGCTCGGAACGGCTACGGGATAAGATGATACGGCTCATAAAATCGGAAACCGTCAAAACGCCCAATGACAAACAGGGATAGGCGATGTATAATAAGTACAGCACTACTGTTTGTCGGGCGTTCATTACAGGAGGAATGAACACATGACAGCAAATACAAATAAGCCCGGACAGATAACAGCATTATACGCCCGTCTTTCGCAGGAAGATACGTTAGAGGGCGACAGCAACAGCATTGTGAACCAGAAAGCAGTCCTCTCCAAATATGCGGCGGACAACGGCTTTTCCAATCCCGTTTTCTTCATTGACGACGGTGTATCGGGAGTGACGTTTGACAGACCAAATTTTAACAGAATGATTGCGGAGATTGAAGCCGGAAACGTGGCGACAGTCATAGTCAAGGATATGTCAAGGTTAGGACGTGACTATCTGAAAGTCGGCTACTATACGGAAATCTTTTTCGTGGAGCGTGATGTGCGCTATATCGCTATCAATGACGGCGTGGACAGCGCAAAGGGTGACAATGATTTTACCCCGTTTCGCAACCTGTTTAACGATTTTTACGCAAAGGACACAAGCAAAAAGGTACGGGCAATCAAGAAAGCGCAGGGCATGGCGGGGGAACATCTGATAAAGCCGCCCTATGGTTACATAGTAAGCTCTACTGACAAGAAGCAATGGATTGTGGACGAGGAAGCCGCCGCTGTGGTGAAGCGGATTTTTGACTTGTGTATCGACGGAAAAGGACCTATGCAGATAGCAAAAATCCTCAAAGAAGATAACGTGCTGATTGCAAAAGCCTATTACGCAAAGAAAAAGGGAAAAGCACTCCCCGATAATCCGTACAACTGGAAAGACAGTTCGATTGTCGGTATTTTGGAACGCATGGACTACTGCGGGCATACGGTGAATTTCAAAAGCTATTCCAAATCCCACAAGCTGAAAAAGCGGATTCCAACCACAAAGGAACAACAGGCTATCTTTTATAATACCCATGAAGCGATTGTAGAGGACGCCGTTTTTGAACGGGTGCAGGAACTTCGGGCAAACAAACGCCGCCCCACAAAAGCGGAACGGCAAGGCTTGTTCTCCGGCTTGGTGTACTGTGCGGATTGCGGAAGCAAGCTACACTTTGCCACCTGTAAAAGTTTCAACGGCTCACAAGACCATTACCGCTGTGCAAAATACAAAAGCAATACGGGAAGCTGTACGGCGCATTTTATCCGTGAAGAAGTGTTGAAGCAAATCGTATGGGGTCGGATATTTGACGTGACCGCGCTTTTCTTTGATGACATTATGGCTTTCCGGGAAATGATGTATCAGCAACGCTCCGTTGAAACAGAAAAGGAAATGAAGCGCAGGAAGCGTGAAGTCGGACAGGCACAAAAACGGATTGCGGAACTTGACCGAATCTTCAAACGGATTTATGAGGACGACATAAGCGGCACAATCAGCCACGAAAGATTTTTGAAGCTGTCCGCAGAGTATGAAGCGGAACAGCGGGAACTGGAAGAAAAGGTCAAGTCCGAACAGCAGAAAGTTGATACCTACGAACAGAACAAGAGCGACTTCGACAGCTTTTCCGCTATTATCCGCAAGTACATGGGGATAAAGGAACTTACGCCCACAATCGTCAATGAATTTATCAAGAAAATCATAGTCCATGCGCCGGAAAAGGTGGACGGGAAACGGGTACAGAAAGTAGATATTGTTTTCAACTTTGTCGGGGAAATCAATTTCCTTTCTGCCACAAAATCAAACAAACAAGGCGCATGAGAATACGAAAAGACGGTACAGCCCTTATAACCGTGGCTATACCGCCTAATCTGAAATTACTTCCCTCTAACCGGAAACATTTATATAATACTTGTATTTTTATTTTAGTAGACTAAGTATATTGAAACAGTATGTACAATTAGTCACATATATCTGTATTTTTTTTCATATCGGGACATTAATCGAAGTATGAAAGTAAGTGATCATATAAAAGAGTATCTATTGTCAAGGAACGTTATACGATTTATAAATGAATAATAATGCTGGGAGATATAAAATTGAATAAAAAACATTGGATATATTGTAAATAATAAGGGAGGAAAAATTGAAATGAAAGAAATATATAAATCACTATTTACTCCATTTAAGATCGGAAATGTAAAGATAAAAAACAGATTCGTAATGTGCCCTATGACGGGAACTGCAATTATAAACAATAATGAGTTCAATTATGAGGCTGAAAAATTCTATTTGGAAAGAGCTAAGAACGGAGTAGGTCTTATTGTAACTGCGCCGTCTATGATATTTGATATGTGGGGGAGAGGGTTCTGGCTTACAGAAGCAAAGAATGCTTTTGGAACACCGTTAAGGAATTTCGTAAACAAGATACATGAAGAAGATGCAAGGGTTTTTATGCAGCTGGGAGTTGGCTTAGGCCGTGTAATATATCCTAAACCTGTAGAATTTATAAAAGGTGCGAACATTGAAAATATTAAGATCGCCGCGAGTAAGCTGCGCAATGTATGGGATACATCCATGGTGCACAGGGCGTTGACGACAGAAGAAGTAAAAACTTTGCGTGACAATACGATTTTAGCGGCAAAAATGGCCAAAGATGCAGGTATGGATGGAGTAGAAATCCATGCAGTGCATGAAGGCTATTTGCTGGATCAGTTTGCTATAGAATCCATGAACAGCAGAACCGACGAGTATGGCGGTTCGTTGGAAAACAGAATGCGGCTGGCGTGTGAAATAATAAAGGGTATTAAGGAAAGCTGCGGGGAGGATTTTCCTGTAACAGTAAGATATAGTGTTGTCAGCAAGATGAAGGGATTCAATGACGGAGCATTGCCGGGAGAAGACTTTGTTGAGTTCGGAAGAGATTATGAGGAAAGCATAGCTGTAGCAAAAATTCTGGAAGAAGCAGGCTGCGATGGATTGAATGCGGATAACGGAACGTATGATTCATGGTATTGGGCGCACCCACCTATGTATATGGGCAGAGCATGCAACCTTGAGGATGTTTCGTTTATAAAAAAACATGTAAATATACCGGTAATCTGTGCAGGGCGGATGGAGGACCATGCGGTGTCTGCAAAAGCGGTAAGTGAAGGCCTGATAGATGCAGTAGGAGTCGCGCGTCAGTTTCTTGCCGACTCGGCATGGATAGAAAAATTAAAGGCGGACAAAGAAGACGATATCAGACCTTGCATAGCATGTCATAACGGATGCCTCGGTAGTCTGCTGCAGGGAAAAGGACTGTCATGTGCGCTGGATCCATCTGTGATGCATGATGAAGAATACAAAGTGATGCGAGCGGATAAAGCGAAAAAAGTTATTATCGTAGGCGGCGGTATCGGCGGAATGGAAGCTGCAAGAATACTTACTCTGAGAGGTCATAAAGCAAGCATATATGAAAAAGGCAGTAAGCTGGGCGGTGTCTTTAATGCGGCAGCTGCGCCGGATTTCAAAGAAGCTGATAAAGCTCTGCTTGCATGGTATGAAAAACAGATGAAAGAACTTGGCATAGATGTGCATTTTGGGACAGAGGTAACCAAAGATGTGATAGAAGGTGAAACTCCGGATGCGGTAATAGTAGCCAGCGGTGCTGCTCCGAGAAAGCTTAGCTTTAAAGGTGAAGCCGAAGGACAGGTCGTTTCGGCAATAGATTTTCTCCTTGGAAACAAAGCTGTGGGAAAGAACATCATCGTTGTCGGCGGAGGGCTTACCGGATGTGAAATCGCGTATGACATTGCAAGAAAAGGCGGAAATGTTACGCTGGTGGAAATGACCGATAAAATCCTGGCGGCTCCGCTTTTAAGCGCAGCAAATTCCAATATGCTGAGGGACTTGATGAAATATCACAGCGTTGAAATTATTACATCGGCGAAGATTACCGAAATTAACGGAAGCAAAGCGGTTGTAGAGTGTGAAGGTAAGGAAAGAATCATATCTGTCGACAATATAATCGTTTCCGCAGGATATATACCGAATCAACAGCTTTATGAGGACGTGAAAAACATCTGTGATACATATATTATCGGAGACGCTTCAAAGGTAGGAAGCCTGTTGGATGCCATAAAGGCAGCTTATAAAGTGGCTATGGAAATATAATACTTTAAACTGAAAATTTAATATATCAATCAACAGTATATCGTATTGGCAAAATCTGCTGGTACGATATTTGTTTAAACGGAAATTCGGATGCATATTTTTTATGTACAATTGGTTATATGTACATGTACAATTAGATATCAATAAAATCAGAATATATTTGAAATTTGCAAAAAAGTAATTTTGTAAAAGAGAATACTCTCTTTTGTAAATGAATGATAATAAGGGGAATATTACAATTAAGGTGAATTCAGACCATGAATCTAAAAAAGGAGGCTATAAAAACTGCTGAAGCACAGCGGTTATAGCCGCTAAAAACTTATTCAACAAATTTACACTATAGGAGGGATAAAATGAGCGAATTATCGACAAAAAGAATTGACAAATTACGTTGGCCAATGCTTGTTCTGGTTATGTTGGTCGGCATGACATCGGCATTTTTAAATTGTTTATCTGTATTTATAGGGCCGCTTTCAATGAAGGGCTGGGATCCTACCGTCGTGGTAATGGCATACTCCGTTATGATGTTTATGTCTATTCCGGGCAGTCTTATAGGGGGAAAATTGAAGGCAAAATTCGGAAATCGTTTTGTATTAAAGGTCTGTGGTCTTGGATTTACGGTTTCGGTACTGGTGGCAGCCTTCGCGCCTAATGCATGGGTTTATGTGATTGCTATCGGTGGATTTGCATCATTATTTGTCTATTGTATATATGTTGCGCAGATTGCAAATCTGGGAGAACTGTTCCCGGACAAGAGAGGTCTTGTTACAGGAGCATTGTCTGTAGGAATCTTTCTTGCAGGTGCACTAGTAGTTCCTGTATGTGAAAGAATGACTAGTGCTATACATGTTACGCCGACTATTGTGGTTTTTGCATTGGTAATAGGCGGAATTACGATTCTTTCGGGATTTATATTGCTGCAGGCGCCGGAAGGATACAAACCTGAGGGCTGGGAAGAGCCCGAGTATGAGATACTGGAAGGCGGTGAGGCAGAAGGCATAAAGGATGTTGGCTGGAAAAAGCTGATAACATTAAAATCCTTCTGGCTTATCACGATTGCCAGTCTGACGGGAACCATACTGACATCCGGTATACAGGGCAACTTTATAATATTGACCGGTGAAATCACGGGAGCTTCAGAAGCTACAGCCGCATGGATTTACACGATATTCTCAATGATAATGGGAATTAGTGCGATTGTTGTAGGAGGAATTTCAGACAAGGTTCTGGGCCCTGTTAAAATCATAGCAATTGCATGTCTGGCGGTTTTCGTTATGACTTTGTTCTTTATTTTAACAAACGCACAAAGCACACCGATGTATATTGTATTCGTTGCTTTTATAGGCTTGGAGGTCAGCGCATTTTCAACGTTAATCGCAGTAATACTGATGAGAGCTTACGGTACTAAAAATTTCGGTATCAACTTCGGTCTGGCACAGGTCGGTACGCTGATAGGCTCCTTCATAGGACCGCAGCTGGCTATTAGAGGAGCAGATACATTTTTAATCGTTTCGGCGGCGGGTGTACTGCTTTGCGGAATTGTTATGTTTATCCTAGCTAAGGCTCTGAATAAAGAACTCGGAAAGAAAGTTTTCTGATTTTACGTAATCCCCAAATAGCAGGCACATTGAAAAGAGAAGGAACCTCCGATAAAATGTCAGCAGGACATATTCAAATGAAGAAACGGAGGATTGCTATGTACGGCAAAGAAGACATCGCGTATTGGATGGACGTATTTGAGAGAGCGAATAGAGCGCCTGTATCAGAAAAGGAATGGTGCAGGCTCAATCATATACCCTACAGACAATATACAGGAAAGAAATACCGGATGAAAAAAGCAGGATATATGGATCAGGAGGAATGCCTTGTAAACTTTAGTGAAATAACAGAAACCTTTTATGCGTACAAGGATGGAAACAGCGGACAGTATCTGTATCTGTATCCCGACCCGGTCAGCAGTAGCTGTAAGACGAATCTTATGAAAATCATCATATATGTGATGAAAAGGAAGCCAAAAAGTACTGAGAAATATCTGTTCCAACGAAGTGACCGCAGAGCGGTGTATGTAATACGGATAACGGAATACGGGGTGACGCTTACGAAAGTATATAGAAAAAGAGGAGTGATACACTGGCCGCAGAAGGGGAAAGGTTTTGGGCAGAAGGGAATGGAAATGTTGCTTGAAATGATATGAAAAAAAGAGCTTGAAAGAGTGGCGGGAAAGCTTCAAAAGCAGGGGAAAACACAAAGGATAAAGCCTTGAAAGCATTGAAATTTCAAGGCTTTTGTAATATAATAAAGACATGATGAAACAGATAGATATGGCACAGATGCCAAGAAAAGAACTTGAAAAATTTGCGATGGAAGCAAGCGGAGAAGCAGAAAGGCTGAGAGCGGTGGTTGAGGCAAAAGAAGCAGAGCTGAGGCTTCTGCGCAAAGAAAAATTCGCAGGCAAATCAGAAAAGAGCAGAAACGACAATGTAGATGAGGCTCAGCTCAGTTTTTTCAACGATGCAGAAGCAATAGTACATGAATATGGCGATAAAATTATTTTGAATCCCGGAATCATGTTCCCGGAATATGATGGGATGGAGTTGACGGAAGAAGAAAAACGTAGAATTTTGGACGATGAAATATTCAGCATTTGCAAAGGCGGAGCATATATTCCGGATATGTGGGACTATAATTTCTACGACACTTTTGTTCAAATGGTAGCGGAGCGTCCGGATTTTTATGAAAAAGCCGAAAATTGCATTTTACCGTAGAAGATGTAACTTAATGATATAATCTTATAAATTAAAACAGCGAGTGGGGTACGGACAAAATTTCGGGCTGTCTATATGGCGATGTCGGGGTTTAAATGTATCCCATTTTCGTATTTTCAAAATAATAAAGTCTGTATTTTGATTTTAATGAATAACTATGGTATCATTTATATAAACAGAATTTCAATACAGGTGTTGGTAGGTGTAATGATAGAAAAGTTATTTACAATCGGAATAAGGAACACGGAGCAGCCATTTCATTGGTATGATACGTTAGAGCTGTTTTTTGTAGTAAGAGGCGAAGTCGATCTGATATCCAATAATAATACTGTGCATATGTCGAGAGGACATATACAGGTTGTTAATACTGAAGATGTTCATGCTCTGGAAAACAAAACAGAGGATCTGTTGTATATACAGCTTTCCATGAGTATGGAGGCTTTTGATCAGTATATTCCCGACATATCAATAGTTTGTTTTAAATGTGATTCCGAGGAGGATGCAATTTCAGAGGAAATCAAAAACTATATCGCACAGATGGTGAGGATGCTTTTTGAATATAAGGAAAACGAGTATCTCAAAAGCGAGACGGAGCAGACGCTTATTTATTATTGTGTAGAGATTCTCAGCGATATGAAAATGAGATTTAATTATGGAAGATATGAAATGGAAAATGCCTCGGAGAAGGAACTGGAAAAAATAGATCAGATTCGAAAGGTGGTAGACTATCTATTTGATAACGGTAAAAATAAAATCACATTGAAGGACGCCGCAGATCATATTTTTGTCGGCACCTCGACATTTAAAAAGCTTATGAAGGAATACGGTGGCGGCTCATTTGAAAAGCTGCTGTCATCCATAAGGGCGGAAATGTCGCTGAAATACCTGCTAGACAGTAATAGGAGCATTACGAATATCGCATATGAGTGCGGATTTTCCGCACCTAGATATTATTACAGCGCTTTTGAAAAGAAATATCAGTGCTCTCCGGTAGAGTATCGTGAACGAAACAGGAAGTATTTCATAAAAGAGAAAAAAAGCAAGGCTATGTGTTTTACCTGTGACGAGGAAATAAAAATCAGCGATATAATTGAGCTTTTACGGCCCTACAGTGAATTTAAAGCTGATAGTGAACTGAATCGGAATATTATAAATATAGATATATCTGCCAAGCGCAGTCACAAAAGTAAATTTCCAAAGGTGGATAATGTGCTGATATGTGAAGAGGATGATGTATACAGGTTGGATTTTACTGAGGAACTCGCTTTGTGCAGAAAAACACTTGGAATAAGGAAACTGCGGATAATAGGCAGCAATTCTCGTCTCTGCGCAAACATAGAAAAGAATGTTTCATATCTTGGGATAACGGTATCAGATATATGGCAGAAAAAGGAGGAGAGTGAAAGAAACGTACTTCTTTCAGAACTGTTTGGCAGGCATGGTGAAAAGAAGCCTTTGTATTATATCTATGAACTGTTTAACAGGATAGAGCAGCCTTTTACAAGATTGAACCCTAACTGTATTCTTCACGATAAAGGCGGCAATTTGAATATCACGGCTTTCAATATTGACAACGGTGATGAAAAACTGTTATATAAATTTCATATATCCGGTCTGGAGGACGGAGATGATTACATATGTATAAAAACAGAAGCACCGAAGCTGACAGAGGCTGTTAAAAATCTGATTGCAGATGAAACAAAAAAATTGGATCGCGAAATAGTAAAGGAACTGGCAAAGCCCAGTATCGAATATAATGTGTATAAAATGGGAATGCCTTTTATCATAGATGTGGCAGTGGAAAACAATTCCTTTGTAAATATTGAAATAATAAGAATCCGATAAGTGAGAATTAAATAACTGCGTGTTTAAAATCTGGAGGTTTTACACGCGGTTATTTTTGTGTACAATTAGCTACTCAGATATGTACATTTAGCTTAAAAAACAACCGCAAGGAGGAATACGTAATTGGGGTTTTGATTAAAAGTAATTTTCGTCAAAGAAAAGGATACTATTTGTAAATGAATGAAGTTTCATATAAGTATAAAATCAAAATGAAGAAATAAGAAACGGAGGATTCGACAAATGAACAGTATCGAAGGGCAAAAACCTTCCAGAGAAGATATGATGACATGGATAAAAGGCTTTACAAAATGGCCGCACAGACTGACAGGGACTAAAGAAGGACGTGAATCCGCAGAGTATGTAAAAGATGTTTTTGATGAGCTCGGACTCAATGACGTGGAGATAGAAAGTGTACCGTCGGTATGCCGTGAAACATCGATATGTGAGCTGAATATTAACGGGGAAAATATAGAATGCTGTCTTGCCAACGGAACGAACCGCGGAGCTGAAACAGGCGAGTTTAATTCAGAGGTAAAGGATGCGGATGTAGTTTATATGGGCAAAGGCTTGGAAGAGGATTTTGAAGAAATTGATGTAATGGGAAAAATAGTTGTTTGCGATGTATATTTCCTGCCGAATGATCAGCGTGGGTTTATAGAAAAGTTTGCAGATATGAAGGTTTATGATCCTCATAATAAATTCAACAGAAAAATGAAGCAGTATAATATTTATTCGCCAAATAACTGGCCGTTTAATTACCTGCGAGCTAAAAATGCCGGCGCTTCGGGGTTCATAGGCATACTTCACGATTTTATGGATTGCCATTATTTTCATGAGGATTATACGGACATAGTAAATGTGGGCGGATATATGGAACTTCCGGCCCTGTGGGTGTCAAAAAAAGACGGAGAGAAACTGAAGGCAGCTGTGAAAAGCAATGTCGTATCAAAGGGATCCCTGCATGTAAAAACGGTATATGAATTAAAAGAAGCTCTTAATGTCAAAGGGATAATCAGAGGTATGTCCGATGACATAATAGTGGTGCATTCGCATCATGATGCTATATGCAGAGGTGCAGTACAGGATGCCAGCGGCATGTCGGTGGTTTTTTCTCTTGCGAAATATTTTGCCGCCCGTCCAAAGGAAGAAATTAAAACCACATTGATGTTTCTTTCCACAGACAGTCACTATACGGATTACGAAGGGCATGTAGGATTCATAAACAAGAGAATTAAAAATAATGAAAACCTGATTCTGGATTTTGCTGTGGAGCATATAGGGAAAGCTATGGAAATGGGCGATGACAACGAAATCGTTCTGCACGACGAATCAGAATCAAGAATAGTGTATGTTACCGATGTATACGGTCTTCCGGAAATCGTGTATGATGCAGTCAGAAAACACGGACTGGAAAAAACAATGGTATTACCTGTACATCACAAATCTGAGGGCGAGTACAAATCAGGCGATGTATGCTCCGATGCTTACGATTTTAATGCCAGGGGTATTCCGGTAGTAAGTATCGTATCGACACCAATGTATCTGTTTCATGACAGCGATGATGTGGATAAGGTGCATCAGGAGTCTCTTGAGCCTGTGGCGGACATGTATCTGGAACTGATTTATAAGGCATGGGATATATATAGTAAAGAAACAGATAAGGAATGGAGGTAATATTTTGTCAAAGGAAGGAAATTACAGAGGCTGGGTGATTGTAGCAGTATCATTCCTTATATTAATGTTTATTTTTGCAACATGTATAAGCTGTATGGGAGTATATCTTAAACCGGTAACCGATGAATTCGGGATATCGAGGACGGATTTTTCGCTCATAACGACAATGCAGGCATTTGCAATGATATTATCTTCGTTGTTTGTAGGGAAGTTGCTTGAAAAATACAATATCAAAATACTGATGATGATAGGTGTCCTTTGCTGCAGTGTATGTTTGTTCATATATGCCATAGCGCCGTCTATAGTGTATTTTTATGCAGCGTCTGTATTGATGGGAATATCGATTTCCATGACCTGCAATATACCGATTTCGATAGTTATTAAGGACTGGTTCAGAAATAAGAACGAGGGAACCGCGTTAGGCATTGCTTTTGTCGGAAGCGGCTTTGGGGCTATGATACTTAATCCGCTCTATACATATATAATAGAAAATTTCGGGTGGAGATATTCATTTGCTTTCGGCGGAGCCTGCGTGCTTGTTATTCTGACTCCGCTGGTGTTGATTTTCATGAAAAGAAATCCACAGAGTACAGCTGCGGAGGAAGTGAAATGTCGAGAAACAGACAATGTGGCCTTGGAAAACGACTTTACTCTTGGAGAAGCATTTAAAAAGCCGCAGACATGGGCGGTATTTATTGCATATACTATTTTACCCTTTGTAGCTATGGCAATATTGAATCATGGGGTTCCGTTTATGACGGATAATGGAATGTCGTCTGAGAAAGCAGCCATGATAATATCATATGCGTCAGGTGTGCTGATTATAGGAAAAATAGCAGTAGGTATGCTTTACGATAAACTAGGGGTATATAAGACGAATCTTATAGAAGCGGTACTGTTTCTGGTGTGCTTCATTGCATTTTGGATGAACGGGTTGTTTGATTCACCGATATTGATGGTATTGTTTATTGTGCTTTATGGTTTGGGAATTCCTGTCGCTACGATTTCAATACAGATGGTGTTGCCGCTCATGTACGGAAAATCTCATTTCGGTACGTTAATGGGAATGTTCAGTATAGGAAATGGTCTTGCGGGAATGCTGCAGGTGGTTATCAGTATGATATATGATAAAACCGGCAGTTATACAGCGGCATGGATAATGTTGACAGCGCTTTGTGTTTTAGTAATTTTCATTTTAGCTATATGCGTTAGACCACAGAGAAAATCATGAACGGGTATACAATGATAAAGATAAATAGGAAAGGAGTGGTTATGAGTAAGAAAGTATATGAAGCATACGCTGTTGTTGTAGGCGGCGGGGCGGCAGGCAGTGTCGCTGCGTATAAGCTGGCGAAGGAAGGAAAGAATGTTATACTATTGGAGAAGGGAAGCAGTTTCAGGTCGTCAAATTTTGCGAGACTAAGCGGATTTATGGGGTGCGAGACAGATTTTCAGAAAACAAAAGGAATAACGATAGCGAACAAGAAAAACCTGTATAACCGCATGACATCATGGGCAAAGGGTCAGATCAATCCAAAGCTAATAAACGTATTACTTGACAGCAGCGCTGAAGCCGAGAGGATTCTTACCGACATGGGTTTTACATTTTCGGCTTATGCAGACTGGGTAGATATGGAAAACAAAGAAAAGTATTTGAATGATATGATGTGGAGCCCGCTGCATCTTATAAACGAATACGGTAAGGATCGCGCAGAGGTTTTAGAGAAGGCGCTGAAAAGAGTCGGAGTAAATATCATGTTCGGCTGCAGCGGAAAAGAGCTGATACTTGAAGACGGCAGAGTGGTCGGAATAAAGGCTGCTACAAAATCCGGAGGCGAGGTGGAAATAAAAACAACAGCGGTATTTTTGGCTACAGGCGGGTTTGGAAATAATAAGGAAATGATGAAAGAACTTTTCAAAGGAGCTCCCTTCTGTAATCTGGGATCCCCCAATAATACAGGCGACGGCATAAAGATGGCCGCTGCGGCGGGAGGAATTCTGGACACTTCATTCGGACTTACATGTAATGAAGTATGTGGAGCAAGTCTGAAGCACAGAGAGTATATGTTTGATCAGGATTTTCGTATGGATAATGATAATCTGGGTTTTGCCACATACGGAGGGCTCATGGTGGATTCGGAAGGAGAGAGGTTCTTCAATGAAGAGCTTATGGCAACGATTCCGCTGGCAACAGGCGCTTATCCGACTGTAAATATAGGCAATGTGTATGTAGTCATGGATGGCGAATATTATGACGGATGCTGTGAAGAAGGCATATACAAGTATCTGGGAGAGCCGGACTGGGATTTTGGAAGTCATATGTTCGTACCGGTACTTGACAAAGCCAAGGAACAGTTTGCTCAGGCAGAGCAGGAGGGCTGGGGATTTAAGGCCGATACGCTTTCCGGGATAGCGGAGCATTTTGGGCTTAAGAACCTTGAAAAAACCGTAGCCAGATATAATGAGATGTGCAGAAACGGGGAAGATACTGAACACTTCAAATCTCCGATGTTTATGAGAGAAATAAAAGAGGGCAAAGGCTATTACGCCTTTGAATATGCAGGGAGTTACTGGTGTACACTTGGCGGAGTAAAAACAGATGCCAAATTACGAGTGCTCGATGTGAATAAAAAACCGATAACAGGAGTATATGCTGGCGGAGCTGAAATGGGAAGCGCCTTCGGAGATACATATTATGACATATGCGCTACATGTGCGGGATTATCTGTAGCGTCAGGTGTAGTAGCAGCAAATTCTATAATGTCATATGAAAGATAGATAAGAACTTTTGAGGAGGATAGAAAAGTGTATGAGAATATGAAAGAACTCAGAGAAAAAGTAGCACACCTTTACGGAGGGGAAAATGAAACTATCGCCCCACCTGTCCAGACGACAAAGGGGATACCTCAAATTCTGGTTTTGAGAGGAAACAATCATGAAATGGGTCGTCAATACGGTGAAAAGCTGGCTTTTAAGATACATGCTCTGATCACGGTGCTTAAAGCAGCTCTTTATCAAACAAACGGAGAGGAAACCGCAACTAAAGATCTCAAGACGCAGGCTTTCATGGCAGATAAATACGATCCCACCTTCAGAGAGTGGTGTGAGGGCATAGTAGAGGGCTGTGTCAACAAAGGTGTTGAAATCACATATCTTGACGTTATTATGCTGGCAGTATACCCGTCTGTAAGATGGGCAAGAGCGGAGGGACCTTATCCAGAGGAGCTGGGATTTGATAATGATGCACCGGCATGTGATACTCCAAAAACGTACTGCAACGGATTGGCTGTGGCGGCAGATGCTACAAAGGATGGAAAGCCATTGGTAGGAGTCAGCGGTTCTCCTTCTGATGAGACTCCCGACAGAGTCATAATTATTGCTTATCCTGAAGAAGGACCTAATTATGTGGCTTTCGGAACAATAGGAAAGCCGCACTGTCAAACGGGATTGAACAGCTATGGCTTTGGCTGGGCAATGACTATGCAGTTTAACAGACCTGACTGTGACTGGGGAATAGACACGAATATAATATATCATCATCTTGTACAGTGCTGCAAAACCAAAGAGGAAGCTATCGAGTGGCTGAGAGAAGTACCGAAGTTCGGCGCTGTAGGGAATTATCTTATGACGGATAAAAGCGGTGAGGTCTGTGTTGTCGAGTCCAACTGCGACCATTTTAATATAAGATATCCGGGAGATGCCGGTGAAAGAGGAAATTATGTAGTAGTTACAAACCACTTTGCCGGAAAAGACGGGGATAAATACAATCTGCCTGTATGGGAGGAATATATCGATGAATCCAGAGACAGATTTGCAACGATATCGGAATTCCTGGCGTTTGGTGTGGAAAATAACGAGGTGGATATAGATTATATTCATAAAATCATTCGCTCCGACGACAGATTTGATGCGAAGACAAAGGAGTGGCGTTACAATGATGCCGGTTCCAGAAGAGGATACAATCTGACAGAATACACTCATCAGGCATTTATCTCACCTGCTGATATGACGGCTTATTTCATGCAGGGAAATGGGAGCGGGACAGGCGTTCCTGCAGGTTCTATGGGTGAGTTTGTGAAGCTTCCTTTGATGGATGATCCTAATGATATCTGTGAAGCCATGAAAATGGAAACTTTCTTTGTATTTTATTATAGAGCAAGAGACACATACAGGAGAGTACTTAATGCAAGCGAAGTGCTGCAGAAGGATTTTGCAAGCCAGGTGGCATTTGAAAGCATGCTGGACAACGCATACACTGCATATGAAAAGGCTGTCAACAGATCATCATATGCATATATGAGTAAATATGAAGGAGGTTCTGAGGAAGAATATCTGAGCCTTATCAGCGAAGCATTGTCATATCTTGCGGAATCTCAGCTTTACTCCAAGAGAATGGTAACACAGCTCGAGTATTACGAAAATTAAGGACTTTTCTTTTTCAGGAGGTTTGGAATGGAAAATTATTTACAGAAGGTAGATTCGGATTATGGATTCTCTGTTGCAAAAAAACTGATAAGCTTCAGGAACACTGAAAAAGGATTCAGACTTGCGGGAACCCGGGCGGAAAATGAGGCTGCGGACTGGATTGCGGAAGAAATGAAAAGTATAGGTCTGCAGGAGGTAACAAAAGAAAGCCTGCGTGCGGATTCATGGGATTTCAGAGAGGCGACCGTCACGGTGTTATCTCCGAACAAAAGTGAGTCTATGGAGGTTTGTTCCTTTACATTTTTGGAAGGCACCGCGCCGGAGGGAATCACCGGAGAAGTAGTGTATGTCGGTGATGGTACCAGAGGCAATTATCAGGGAATAGATGTAAAGGACAAAATCGTATTGATAGATACGGATGCGTATTATACATATTGGTATAACTCTATTTTCAGTCAGGCCGAGGAGCGGGGCGCTAAGGCTGTTATCGCTACGGTAATGGACAGAGGGCCGGGCACGTATACAGATGATATTATTTCGGTGCAGGATGTTATGGGCGTTGTTAATATTCCCGCGGTTATGATGACTAAAGGGGATGGAGATAAACTTCGCACGATGTTGAAGGAAGGAAAGCATATAACAGTTAATATAAAAGCAGATATCAGACTTACCGAAAACGCGGAAGCCCATTACGTACATGGGAAAATTATCGGCAGGAATCCAAACAGATATATATTGGTCTGCGGACATTACGACGCTTACTGGGACGGCTTTCAGGATAACGCGACATCTTTGGGAGCACAGATGACCATAGCAAAGGCTATGATAGATTCAGGATACAAGCCGGAAAGCACTTTTGTATTTATAACAAATGGTGCGGAGGAGTGTGGTATAAAGGATACGTACTTTGATTTTGCTACCGGTGCGGCGGCTATCGCAAAACAGCATCCTGAGTGGATATCAAATATGGCGCTTTTTAATAATTTCGAAAATCCGGCAATAGACCAGACGGACAAATTCAAGGTGGCGGTTACAGGCAGCTATAAAAAGGCTTTTGACAGCGTATTGAGTAAGCTGGAACTGGATAATGGTCATGCGGTTTTTCCGACAAGGATAGTCGGCTCTGACGACGGTATTTTTAATAAGGCCGGAGCACCTACATATATGAGGATAAGCGCATCCTTTGGAGAGGAAAACCCTGAGGCTATGGAAAATTACGACCATACCCAATATGATAACGTAGACCGTTATGAACCGGAGGTTTTTGATTTCAATAACAGGATACACGGAATCATCGATATGTCGTTTGACAGTATGCCGGTATTGCCGTTTGATTTTACCTGGGATGTGGAAAACTATATGAATTTCATGGATGAAAATATCGCTGAAAGCCTGTATCCTGCTTATCCGGAGTTGAAAGTGCTTTTGGAATCCATCAATGAAAAGGCGGTAAAATGCTACAATAGGGCTATAGAAGTTAATAGATTGACCGAACGTATAAAAGCCATTGGTATCGATAAGGAAAGCTTGAGTGGTGTTTATGATCAGGCGTGGGAACAAAGCCGGATACTCTTGAAAATTAACAGGAATATACACAAAGAGATCTATAAATTCGGTCCTTTCAGCAATGTGATAATAGGGTATGTACAGCCGTATGAATATGTCAGGGTATTGGATGCATTAGCGGAAGAACTTAAATCCGGCAGCCCGGCAGCCGCGTTTACAGAACTTTGTGAACTGGATAATAATTTCCTGATTGAAGATTTTGATAAGCGTGTTTATGAAAAGGTTGCGATAGAGGCATTTGACTCATCGATACCGGAAAGCTGGGGTTACGGAGAAACTCTGCCGTTCCCGGATCTTTACGACGTTGTTACAGCAATCGAGTATAAAAAGAATAGTGGAGAGACGAACTTCAGCGGTGAAATACTTGAAGTTAAGGCAATACGTGATTCTCAGCACGATATATTGAAAAAAACCATGGATAGGGAAAAGGAGGCTTTTTATGACGTAGCGAAATTGCTGGATACAATAGATTTCGAAAGTATAATATCCATAGAAAAAAAGATCATTGAAGAAACGGAGAAATAATTTATGAGTAAAAAAATTTTGGTGCTTGGAACCGGAGCACAGGGTTCAACGGTAGCACAGAGAATGGATGAGGAACCGAATGTTTCGGAAATAATATGTGCGGATTACGATGAAAAGGCAGTTGAAGGTCTTGTAAGTATATTGAAAAAGGCAAGAGGCGTAAAGGTGGACGCTAATAATGTAGACAGCATAATAGATGCTGCGAAAGGTGTGGATCTTATAGTAAATGCTCTCCCTATAGCATTTGCTCCAAAGGTATTGGATGCTGCTATAGCAGTGAAGGCTAATTACCAGGACTTTGCTGCAACAGATGTGCTGGATGAATGGTGGCCTAAATGCATACAGATGATGTATGATGATTATGGCGCTAAGTTCAAAGAGATAGGAAAGATGGCTATTATCGGTACGGGATCTGCACCGGGTATGATGTGTGTTGCCACAAAGAGTACGATGAGATATCTGGATACGTGTGATGACATACTTATGATGGTATATGAAGGAGTTGAGGCAAAGAGATTCATGCCGTTCTGGTGGTCGCCGTTTACGGCTCTTTCGGATATGGTGGATCCGACCTTTGCGCTTAAAGATGGAGTTCTGGTTGAAACAGAACCGCATTCACTTCCTGTAGTCAGAGATTTTCCGGGATGCAGACCTGGAGTAACCCTTGTAGAGCACGCACATGACGAGACCGTATATATGGGTCTTAACAAGGATACGCATTTTAAAGGAGCTAAAAATATAAACTTTAAGTACGGCGGCGTGGGAATTGAATTTGCCACACCTTTATATAGAGCAGGCCTCCTTTCAAGAAAAGAAGAAAGCTTCAAGGGACATTCTTTCATTCCTTTCGATGTAATTGTTTCCCATCTGCCGCCGGCTCCTAAATTCAAGGAAGAAATACAGGAAATCCTTAGCGAAGGGCTTGTAAGGGATGAAGGTGCGTTCGTTACCGAGTGTACAGGAACAAAAGATGGAAAAAAGGTCATAGCAGTCACATCGCTTACAGCTCCGGGATGTGTAGAGTCATTTGAACGAGCGGGAATAACGGGAGAGCAGTATCTGACGGGACAGTGCGGATCGCTCTTCACTAAGATGTTTGTAAACGACGATTATACGCAGACGGGACTGATATCTTCGGATATGCTTACATATGAAGAATGTGATAAATATATTGCATATGCGGCAAAGCTGGATATCACTCTTAAGACGGAAGTGAAGGATTTATAGTAGGATACTGATACAGTTTTATAGATAACTTGATGACGTGGGAAACAAAATTGATTTATCGGGAGGCATGCGGTATATAGAAATTTAAAAACGGAGAACATATGGGAACGACATGCAACAGAGACAGAATTTTTCTTCTCATGAAACTTTTATGAGAAAGGAGAAAAGGCATCTATAGATGAGTTTACAAAACTTAGTATGCGTATATTCGAAAAGAGATTATCTCCGAATGGATATGAATTAGAGGAAGTGGAGATACATCATTAAAAGCATGTTTAGTTAGTTGGTAATTATATTTTCCCAACTTAATCAAAGGTTTCCCCAAAATAGTATGTATGCTAATGAATTCATGATGGAGAAGAAAAGACTGCTCCTCCCCAAGACTTTGGGAGACAGAAAGTCGAGAATAATGAAAAATCGAAGTCATTTTATTAAAGATACATATCTGGTAAAAACCTACAAGTTTCAATGTTTGAACATATATCTCGATAGTATTGCTTGAAAAATAGTTCACGAATCAGCAGGCAGCCGCAGCTAAAAAATAGCAAAGCAGATGAAATAAGCTGAATGACTTTAAGCCCCTGTGCAGACGCGCAGGGGTTTTATCGTGATGAAAATATTGTGTATGACACAATAAAAGGCTATAATTAAGACAAAGACAACAGCAAAAGGAGATTTTGAAAAATGGACATGAAAGAAAAACGCGAAATCGCAAGAGAACTTGCAGAGTTTCTGTCATACAAGGTAAGAAGCGGCCAGCTTTCACAGGAAGCCGGCGAGAAGATATGGAAGCTTGCAATGCAAAAGCCTGAAATGGCAGATGCCATTACCAATATTCTTGATATGGAGCTTCCTGAAGACGAAACAGTGCTTAGAGTTGAGAGACTGATATAATTAGGGAAAGTAAAGGCGGAATTTGTAAAATCGCCTGACTTGAACATTAATGTTCGGTCTATAATTTACAGCAGGGCATAGGCCGTATGCTTACGTTTATGAAACTATCACAGCAACAGACCTTTTACAAAGGAGGAAGCTAAAATGAAAAATTACTATCGTTATTACTTGCGCTGGCTGTTGCATTTGCCATTCCGGCAGGTCCGGGGCTTTATGTTGCAGATGCGGCAGCAAGCGGAACTGCCATATCAACAGCAGATGATTTAAAGGCTATGGAAAACAATCCGTCAGGCAGCTATTATCTGGCAAACGACATCGAAGTTCCTGCCAATATGTCGCTGTTTACCGATCAAGATCGCCCGTTCAATGGAGTCCGCTAAGAGATGCGGGGCTTACCAAGGAAGAAATCCGACAGGCATTAAGGGACAGAAATATAGAAATATGGGACAAGCCTGCTTTTGCGTGTCTGGCTTCGAGGATTCCGTACGGACAGGAAATAACAGAGTCAAAACTGGAATCTATATATAAAGTGGAGGTTTCCCTGAAACAGATGGGATTTACTCAGGTCAGAGCAAGACACCATGGCGATGTAGTCAGGATAGAACTTCTGCCGGAGGAGTGGAATATCAGCAGATTTAACACGCCGTGAGCAAGAAATCCCCCACTTCTATAAGTGGTGGGATGAAT
>OLOV01000995.1_pt1 | contig 23543 bp, 19 predicted proteins | sample 1672931 | NCBI WGS metagenome assembly OLOV01 (sample SAMEA3136738, study PRJEB25190) | human gut metagenome | biome: human gut; feature: human-associated habitat; material: faeces | place: Austria | collected 2013
TGGAGGATTTTATGGAATTCTTTGACGTCAAGCTGGAATCGGACAGTGTTTCCGTTGGCGGATGGGTCATGGAGCAGCTGAATAGAGTCCCCATCAAGGGCGATTCCTTTACCGCTCAGAATTTGGAGATCACGGTCTCCGATCTGAGTGCGTACAGGGTATCCTTCATCACAGTCAGGCAATGCGACGTGTGTTTGACCTGCGAACAATAAAGCAATCGCGCGATTCATAAGGGGTGAGGATGATGTCGGAAGAAATGGTTTGCAGAAAGCACCGCCTTTCGTCTTTTCAAATTATCATATTGGGCTTTGCCGGGGTCATTCTGTTGGGTGCGTTGCTGCTGATGCTGCCGCTTTCCACAACAGCCGGGTGCGTAACGCCATTTCATGAAGCGCTTTTCACCGCGACCTCCGCTGTTTGTGTGACGGGTCTTGTGGTGCAGGATACCGGCAGCTATTGGTCGGTCTTTGGCCAGGCGGTGATCCTGACGCTGATTCAGATAGGCGGGCTCGGTGTTGTCACTGTGGCGGCATCGTTTGCGCTGCTGTCCGGGCGAAGGATCTCTCTGATGCAGCGCAGCACCATGCAGGACGCCATCTCAGCGCCGAAGGTCGGAGGGATCGTCCGGCTGACACGGTTCATCCTACGAGGGACATTTCTGATCGAACTGATCGGTGCGCTCGCCATGCTGCCGGTGTTTTGCCGCGACTACGGATGGCACGGGATCTGGATGGCGGTATTTCACTCCATCTCCGCCTTTTGCAACGCAGGGTTTGACATTCTGGGAACGAACAATAATTTGTATCCGTCCCTTACCGGTTATGTCCAAAATCCGGTGATCAATATCACGGTCATGCTGCTGATCATAACCGGCGGCATCGGATTCTTAACGTGGGATGACATTTGCGAAAACAAGCTGCATTTCCACCGTTATCGAATGCAAAGTAAGGTCATTCTCGTTACGACACTCACGCTGATCGTCCTTCCGGCGCTGTTTTTCTTCTTTGTGGACTTTGATGCCCTTCCCCTCGGAGCGCGGGTTCAGGCAGCCCTGTTCCAATCGGTCACGCCGAGAACGGCGGGCTTCAACACAGTCGATCTACCCGCCATGTCCGGCGCATCGCTGGGCGTGATGATCCTTCTGATGCTCATTGGCGGCTCTCCGGGGTCTACGGCAGGCGGCATGAAAACCACCACGCTGGCAGTTCTGCTTTCCAATGCTGCCGCGACCTTCCGCCAGCGGGACAGCGCCCAGTTCTTTGGGCGCAGAGTCGATTGCAGCGCTGTCAAAACCGCCGCGACCATCCTGACGATGTACCTTGCGCTGTTCTTTGGCGGAGGCGTTTTTATCAGCGTATACGAGGATCTCCCGCTGTCCTCCTGCCTGTATGAAGCAGCGTCGGCGGTAGGCACGGTTGGACTGACATTGGGTATTACGCCGCAGCTGCATATTCCCTCGCAAATGGTATTGATCGCGCTGATGTATCTGGGCAGAGTCGGCGGGCTTACACTCATTTATGCGGCGGTGTCCAGCAAGAAAACCGGCAGCGCAAAGCTGCCGCAGGAAAGCATCACGATTGGATAAGCAAAGGAGCATCTATCCCATGAAAAATGTTTTATTGATCGGAGTAGGCCGCTTCGGGCGGCATATCGCCATGCAGCTCTCTCAACTGGGGCATCAGGTCATGGCAGTCGATACCAATGAGGAACGGATCAACGATGTGCTTCCGTTTGTCACCAACGCACAGATCGGCGACAGCACCAATGCGGAGTTTCTGCGTTCGCTCGGTATCGGAAATTTTGATGTTTGTTTTGTGACCGTCAGCGGCAGCTTCCAGAACTCGCTGGAGACCACCTCGCTGCTGAAAGAGCTGGGTGCCAAATGCGTGGTATCCCGCGCCGAACGCGATGTGCAGGCGAAGTTTCTGCTCCGCAACGGCGCAGATAACGTGGTCTACCCTGAAAAGCAGATGGCAAAATGGGCGGCGATCCGATTCACTGCCGACCATATTTTCGACTACATAGAGATCGACGAGCAGCACGCCATCTTTGAAGTGCAGGTGCCGGAGGCGTGGATCGGGAAAAGCGTTGGTGAGCTGAACGTCCGCAGAAAGTTTGGCATCAACATTCTTGGCATCAAACGCGCAGGAAAAACGGATGTATCGATAACGCCCGAAACTGTGCTGTCCGGTGACGTCACAATCCTGGCGCTGGGAGAGTATAGGGCACTGCAAAAATGCTTCCGTATCTAAATGTAAGCTGCGCAATAGCGGTATGGAGGAAATATGGCAAAAAAAACACAGAGTACTGAAACTGATCGGCGCGATATTGCTGCACCGCCGGAGAACAGGCCGCTCGACAAAAGCATTGTTCGATACATCATTCGCGCATTGCTGCTGATTATTCTTTTTGCTTGGGCTTTAATTAACCTTGATGCCGTAATGAAATTTCTCGGAAAAGTGATCTCGCTGTTCTCGCCGTTTCTAATTGGTGGAGGTATCGCTTTTCTAATCAATGTCGTCCTTAATCCACTTGAACGTTGCTGGAACAAGGTATGCAAAAAAGCCCCTGCAAAGCTGGCCAGACCCGTTTGCCTCACTTTAAGTGCTGTTCTTGTGTTTGGGATTTTGTTTGCCGTAGTGTTTATGATGATTCCGAGTCTGCGGGAATCCGGCGACGAGTTTATTCAGAACATTCCGATGTATGTTGATGAAATTGGGTGCTGGTGGGCAGATACGGTTCACTTTACGGCAAAGTACAACATCATTCTGCCGGAATATGCAATCGACTCCGATCTGCTGATTGAGAAAATTACGACCTTTATCAACGACGAAGGCAGCGGAATCATTACAGTAACATGGGGTGCGGCTACATCCATCCTTTCCGGCTTGGTTGACGTGCTTTTGGCGTTCGTTTTTGCTTTGTATCTGCTGGCAAAAAAAGAAGTGGTTGCAGCCCACTTGAAAAAGCTGATCACAACAGTGCTTTCGCAAAAGAAGGCAAAACGGCTTCTGAGCATCGCTTCGCTGACGAATCAAACCTTTACCAACTTTGTCAGCGGACAACTTACCGAGGCTGTCATTATTGGAGTCCTTTGCTTCTTTGGAATGCTGATTCTGAGGATTCCCTATGCTGGTGCCGTTTCCGCATTTGTTGCTGTTACCGCGTTAGTGCCGATCTTTGGCGCATGGCTTGGCGGCGGCCTCGGCGCATTTCTGATCCTGTTGGCGGAACCCATCAAAGCAGTGTGGTTCATTGTTTATCTGCTGATTCTACAACAGGTAGAGGGCAATTTGATTTATCCAAAAGTTGTTGGGAAATCAGTCGGCCTACCCGGACTGCTTGTGCTGATGGCTGTCACGATCGGCGGCGGAGCGTTTGGCATCTTGGGAATGCTTTTCAGCGTCCCGGTCTGTGCAGTGCTGTATAGTCTTTATCTGGAGTTCATGAAAAAATCGAATGCCCGGAGCTGAGAGGCAGAAATAAGAGAGAACTGAGCAGGACAAAGCTGCGCCGTTCTCTCTTATTTCACGATGGTTTCTTATTGCCGCATCGTCTGCGGCGCTCTTTTTGCACATTCTGCAAAAAACTTTTGTCCTTTTTGCGTGAAAAGCCTACTATAAGGATGAAGGGCCTTTCAAATGCAAAAACACAACTGTAAGGAGATACCGGATTATGGAGGACAGCGATATCATTGCGCTGTATTTCGCCTGTGCGGAGAGCGCCGTCAGCGAAACGGTGAAGAAATACGGCGCGTATCTGAACGCCGTGGCCTATAATATCCTCCGTTCGCGCGAGGACGCCGAGGAATGCGTCGCGGATACATACATCGCCGCGTGGAACACCATCCCGCCGGAGAGGCCGCGTTCACTGCGCCGCTATCTTGCGCGCATTGCGCGATCGCGCGCGTGCGACAGGCTGGATTATATAACGGCAAAGTGCCGCGCGCCGGATGCCGCCGTGCGGCTGGAGGAATTGGCCGAGTGCGTGCCCGACAGCCGCGGCAGCGCCGAGGACGCGTGGGAAACACGGCGCACCGCCGCCGCGATAGACGCATTCCTTGCCGCGCTCGACAGGCGCGACTGTGCCGTGTTCGTTTCGCGCTACTACTACGGCCGAAGTGCGCGGGAGACGGCCTCGCGCCTCGGCCTTACTGAGCGGCAGGTGAAATACTGCCTCGCGCGCACGCGGGCGTCGCTTAAAACTTATCTTGAAACGGAGGGCGTTGAGCTGTGAATAAGGCGGAAAAACTGGACGCGGCCATCGGCTGCATTGATGAACGCTATCTCGCGCTTGCGGATATTACCGGCAGGGAGATAACGAGAATGAAAAATGATACTGCTGTATTCAGCAGGCGAAAGGCTGTGCGCATCGCACTTCTGGCGGCCGTCGCCGCCGTGCTGCTCACGGTGGGGGCCTATGCCGCGGGAAGCGGCGGCGCCGGCAAGTGGACGGGGTATGACGCGAAGAATTACGGCCGCCTCCCCACGGCGGCACAGTGCGTCAGGGATGCGGGTTATATACCCGTGCTGACGGAGAGCTTCGCAAACGGCTACGGCTACAGCGGCGGCAGTATGCGCGTGCATCAGGCCTATGACGCCGAATATACGCTTACGGAGAAAACGCGCGGCTTTGACTTCACCTATGAAAAGGACGGCGACAAGGTGTTCTTCGCCCAATCCGTCAGCTTCAGCGACGGCGTCGTCATGAACGGCAGCATTGCCGCAACGGTGAGCGGCTTGGATATTTACTATCACAGCGCCGTTTACAAGACCGTGCCGGAGAGCTACGTCCTCACGGCGCAGGATATCGCCGACCGCGACAGCGGCAGGGTCGTCTTTTCCTATGACAGCGATAAGGGCGCGGACATGAGCGAGACCGTCGTCAACGCCGCGCAGTGGCGCAAGGGCGACAGATTCTTCCTCCTCCTGCAGCTCGACGGCGCGCTCACTAAGGACGAGCTTGTCGGCATGGCCTGCGAGGCTGCGCGCCTCCTCGCCGAAAGGGCGGCGTAACAAAACCGGATATCGCGCACATATCCGCCCCGGCACGCCCGCCGGGGCGGATTTTCCGTGTTTACACCGTGGCGCGGATGTGGTAAAATATTCTGAAATGATTTAAAATATTTTACCCGGAGAATACCATGTTTGAAAAGCTCAAGGCTTTAAAAAATCAATATGAGCAGCTGCAGCAGCGTATGCAGATGCCTGAGACCTATGCCGACCCCGCGCTTTTTGCAAAGTATGACCGCGAATCGCGCGAGATCGCGCCCGTGGTGGAGGCGTACTGCGCCTATGAAAAGGCGCAGGCCGGCATGCTCTCCGCGCAGGAGCTGATGGACGAGCCGGAATTCAAGGAGCTTGCGCAGGAGGAATACTCCGCCGCCCGTGCCGAGCGCGACAGGCTGGAGCGCGAGATAAAGCTCCTCCTGCTGCCAAAGGACCCGAACGACGCGAAGAACGTCATCATGGAGATACGCGGCGGCGTCGGCGGGGAAGAGGGGATGCTCTTCGCGGCGGACCTTTTCCGTATGTACTCCATGTATGCCGAGCGCCGCGGCTGGAAGGTCGAGGTCGCCAACGTCAACGAGACGGAGCTTGGCGGCATAAAGGAGATAAGCTTCGTCATCACAGGCTTCGGCGCATACTCCCGCCTCAAGTTCGAGGCCGGCGGGCACAGGGTCCAGCGCGTTCCCGTGACGGAGTCGGGCGGCAGGATACACACCTCCGCCGCGACGGTCGCCGTCCTGCCTGAGATCGACGAGGTCGATTTCAAGCTCGACATGAAGGACCTCAAGATCGACACCTACCGCTCCTCCGGCGCGGGCGGACAGCACGTCAACAAGACCGAAAGCGCCATCCGCATCACCCACCTGCCAACGGGCACAGTGGTCGAGTGTCAGGATGAACGCAGCCAGTATAAAAACAAGGATCGCGCCATGCAGATACTCCGCTCCAAGCTCTATGAGGCCGAGCTTGCCCGTCAGAACGCCGCCGTCGCGGCGGAGCGGCGCAGCCAGATCGGCTCCGGAGATAGGAGCGAGCGGGTGCGCACATATAACTTCCCGCAGAACCGCGTCACGGATCACCGCCTCACGGGCGACGTCAAGAATTTCAACATCGCCTCCATAATAAACGGCGACCTTGACCCGCTCATAGACGCGCTCATAACGGCGGAACAGGCGGAAAAGCTTCGCATACAGTCGGAGGTGTGATATGAACACATTAGTCTTGAAGGACGATATGTCCGCCGCGGCGGACATAATAAGAAACGGCGGCCTTGTCGCCGTGCCGACGGAAACGGTGTACGGCCTTGCGGGCAGCGGGCTGGATGAAAGCGCCGTGCGGAAGATATACGACGTGAAGGGCCGCCCGGCCGTGAAGCCGCTGTCGCTCATGGTCGCGGACGCCTCTGCGATGGACGAATACTGCGAGGACGTGCCCGCGCAGGCGAAGCTGCTTGCCGGAAGGTTCTGGCCCGGTCCGCTCACGATTGTCCTGCGCGCAAAGCCCGCCGTGCCGGACATAGTCCGCGCCGGGGGCGCGACGGTCGGCCTGCGCTGTCCCGACCATGCGCTGACGCTTGAGGCGCTCCGTCGTGCAAAGCTTCCCTTCGCCGCGCCCTCGGCGAATCCCTCCGGCGCGGAAAGCCCGAAGAACGCGCAGAAGGTGCTTGAGTACTTCGACGGGAAGATAGACGCCGTGATAGACGGCGGCGAGTGCGGCATCGGGCGCGAGTCCACCATCATCGACATGAGCGCCGCGCCGTATAAGATACTTCGCCCCGGCGCGCTGGGGGAGGATGAGATCGCCGACGCGCTCGTTGACGGCATGAAGGTGATCGGCATCACCGGCGGCACGGGCAGCGGCAAGACCACCGCGCTTGAGACCCTGCGCGATTTCGGCGCGCTCGTCATCGACTGCGACGCGCTCTATCATGAGCTGCTCTCATCCGACGCGGAAATGATCGCCGAGATAGATAAGTATTTCCCCGGCGCGGTCGTGGACGGCGCTGTGGACAGAAAGGCGCTGGGCACCGTCGTGTTTGCCGACGCGGAGGCGCTGCGCGATCTGAATATCATCACGCACCGCTTCATCCAGCTTGAGCTGCGCCGCCGCCTGCGCGCGTGGGCCATGCAGGGCGGCACGCTTGCCGCGATAGACGCGATAGAGCTTTTTTCAAGCGGCGCGGCGAAGCGCTGCTGCGCCACCGTCGGCGTCATCGCGGACAGGGATGTGCGCCTGCGGCGCATAACCGCGCGCGACGGCATCAGCTTGGAATACGCCATGATGCGCGTCAACGCCCAGCGGCCCGACCAGTATTACCTTGAGCACTGTGACTATATTCTGAAAAACAACTGCACACGGGAGGAATTTTCCGACGCCTGCCTGAATTTGTTTATGGAGGTTTTGCAAAAATGAGTGATATCCGCGAAAAGCTTTTTTACGAACAGAAAAACGGCTATGACCTTATCGGCACCGATGAGCGCCTCGCGCTTGAGGACTACTGCCGCGGCTACATGGACTTTCTCGATTCATCCCGGATGGAGCGTGAGGCCGTCCGCAACGCCGTCGCGCTGGCGCGGGAGCAGGGCTTTGTCGAGTATGTGCCCGGCATGGCGCTTGCGCCCGGCATGAAGATATACAGAAATAACCGCGGCAAGGCGCTCATGCTTGCCGTCATCGGAGAAATGCCGCTCAGCGCGGGCGCGGTCATTGCCGGCGCGCATGTGGATTCCCCGCGCCTTGACCTCAAGCAGATCACCATGTACGAGGCCGACGAGATGTGCTATTTCAAAACGCACTATTACGGCGGCATAAAGAAGTATCAGTGGGTCACCATCCCGCTGGAGCTGCACGGTGCGGTCGTGCTGAAAAGCGGCGAGGTCGTCAACGTCGTCATCGGGCGTGAGCCGGGTGAGCCGAAGTTCGTCATAACCGACCTTCTCCCGCATCTGGCCGCCGACCAGATGAAAAAGACCATGACCGAGGGCTTCACCGGCGAGGGACTGAATCTCCTCATCGGCAGCGCCCCCTATGCCGACGACGGCAAGGACAGGGTCAAGCTCGCCGTGATGAGCGTGCTCAACGACATGTACGGCATCACAGAGGAGGACTTCCTCTCTGCGGAGCTTGCTGCCGTGCCCGCCTTCGACGTGTGCGAGATCGGGCTTGACCGCTCTCTCATCGGCGGCTACGGCCATGACGACAGGGTCTGCGCCTATGCCGAGCTCAAGGCTATATTCGACGTGCAGTCGCCCGCGCGCACCTGCGTGTGCATCCTTGCCGACAAGGAAGAGACGGGGTCCGACGGCGTCACGGGTATGCAGAGCGCCGCGTTCGACTGCTTTATGGAGGACCTTTGCGCCGCGCAGGGCGTGCCTCTCCGCCGCTGCTATGAAAACAGCTTCTGCCTCTCGGCGGACGTGACCAACGCCTATGACCCGCTTTATCCAGAGGTGTCCGAAAAGCGCAGCGATTCCAAGGTGAATTACGGCATGGCCATCTGCAAGTTCACCGGCGCGCGCGGCAAATCCGGCACGAGCGACGCCTCCGCCGAGGTTGTGGCCTATCTGCGCCGCCTCTTTGAAAAGAACAGCGTCGTCTGGCAGCTTGCCGCGCTTGGTAAGGTCGATCAGGGCGGCGGCGGCACCATCGCCAAGTTCATGGCCAACCGCAATATCGACACCATAGACGCCGGTGTGCCCGTTTTGAGTATGCACGCCCCGTTTGAGGTCGTGGCGAAGCTCGACTGCTATATGACGTATAAGGGCGTCCTCGCCGCCTACAGCGACAGGTAAGCCGCATCCGCATTATTAAAAACACCGCCTCATGGGTATAATATTACCCATGGGGTGATTTTTTGGACGAAGTCAAGGAATTCTCCGCCGCAAAGGCCGGTGCCATACAGTGCCTTACCATAGTCGGCCAGATAGAGGGGCACCAGCTCCTTCCGGAGGATACAAAAACAACGAAGTATGAGCATGTCCTGCCGCTCATCGCCGCCGTGGAGGAATCGCCGGAGATAGAGGGGCTGCTTATCCTGCTCAACACCATGGGCGGCGACGTCGAGGCCGGTCTTGCCATTGCGGAGCTTATCGCCGGTATGAGTAAGCCGACGGTGTCGCTCGTGCTTGGCGGCGGGCACTCCATCGGCGTGCCGCTTGCCGTCGCGGCGAAGCACAGCATGGTCGCCGCCTCTGCCGCCATGACCATACATCCCGTGCGGCTCAACGGCGTCGTCATCGGCGTGCCGCAGACGTATAATTATTTTGCCCGCATACAGGAGCGCATCGTCGGCTTCGTCACGGCGCATTCCCGCGTCAGCCGCGAGGAATACCTCCGCCTTATGACGAACACGGATGAGCTTGCAAACGACATCGGCAGCGTGATATACGGCGGAGAAGCCGTCCGCCTCGGGCTTATCGACTCCCTCGGCACGCTCTCCGACGCGCTTTCGCGCCTCCACGGCATGATAGACGCCGCCCGGCCGCAGTGAAATTTTCCCTGCGGCCGCGGTTCTTGAACTCTTGTGCTTTACATAAGAATGTGATAAAATACAATTTATATTACCGTGGGGGTTTATGGCAATGTCCATTTGGAACGCTGTTATTTTGGGGCTGGTGCAGGGCGTGACGGAGTTTCTGCCGGTTTCCAGCTCGGGTCATCTGTCCATTCTCAATAATCTTTTCGACCTGACGTCAACGGACGACGGGCATATGCTCTTCGATGTGCTGCTGCATCTGGGCACGCTTGCCTCAATCTTCGTCGTCTACTGGCAGGATATCGTGCAGATGTTCAATGAGTCTCTGGGCATCGTCAACCTCGGCCCCCTCGCCGGCCGGCGCCAGCGGCACTATCCCGGCGCGCGGACGTTTATCATGATAATCTTTGCGACTATCCCTCTGCTGCTCATACTCCCCGTACATAAAATGATCGAAACGCTTTATTACCGCAACGTGTTCATCGGCGTCGCCCTCGTGCTGACGGGCTGTATGCTGTTCGTGGCGGATAAAATGAAGCCCGGCACGAAGAATGCCGCCAGCATGACGATTTCCGACGCGCTTATAATCGGCCTGTGCCAGTGCGTCGCCACAATCCCCGGCCTCTCCCGTTCCGGCACGACCATCACCGCCGGAATTGCCGCGGGGCTTGAAAGAAAATTTGCGGTGAAGTTTTCGTTCCTGCTGTCCGTTCCCGCCGTCCTCGGGGCCAATATAATAAGTCTTATCGACGCCTTCAAAGAGGGCGTGGAGCTTGCAAATGTTCCGGCGTACCTCATCGGCATGGTCGTGGCGATGGTGTCCGGCATCGCGTCGATAAGCCTGCTGAAAAGCATCGCCGCCAAGGGCAAATTCGGCGGCTTCGCGTATTACTGCTGGGTAATGGGCGTTCTTTCTATTATACTTACGATGATATTCTGAGAAAGGATACATAATGGCACAAAGCAAAAAATCCGCCTCTTCTTCAAAGAAGAGCACGTCCGCAAAGAAAACAGGCACAAAGGCCAAGGGCAAGGCCGCGGAGGCCGTCACCCCGCCGGAGCCGCCCGCGCCCCCTATCCGGCGTGAGCTGGGCGCGGTCGTGTTTTTGTTCCTTGCGGTGTTCGTGGTGATAAGCCACTATAATACGGAAGGGAAGTTCATCGTCTTTTTCGCGCGCCTTATTCAGGGACTGATAGGCTGGGGCTTCTGGTTCACGGTTCCTGCATTTTTGATGGCCGCGGTCATTCTCGGCTTCCACAGGGGGCAGCCCGTCGCCCTGCGCGTGACGAGCGCGCTCATGATCCCCATAGTTATTTCTGCGCTCGGCAGTCTCTTTTTCTATGAGCCTGTCGTGGATTCTCCGGAGATACAGGTGCTTGCCGGCCGCCTTTTTGAGCAGGGCCAGAGTATGCAGAGCGGCGGCGTCCTCGGCGGCCTCATCGCCGTCGGCTTGCAGAACGCTTTCAGCAAGTACGGCGCTCTGCCCGTGCTGCTTGCGCTGCTGATATTCTTCACTGTCAAGTGCTTCAATGGCAGCTTTATAAAGATGTTCGGCAAGGCGCGCGAGCGGGTCTCCGTCAAGTATGACCCCGCCATGTACGCCCGCCCCGCCCGCCCGGCGGATGAGGAAGAGGAGGAGATGGAGCCTGTGCCCCTGACCGCCGCTTCTGACACCGTGCGCACGGCGAAGCCTGCAAAGCCGCATGCGAAGATAGAGCGCATCCAGCGCGAGACCGTCACACTCGACGATATAGACCGCGTCCGCCGTGAGCGCGCGGAAAACTCCTCCCCGGAGGCTAGCCGCGCCCAGCGCGACCAGGCCGTGAAGGCCGCGATGGACATCCCTCTCCCCGATGATGACGATGAGGAGCTGCCCCTTGCCGACACGCGCGGCCGCACGACGCAGCCCTATTCCGCCGCGCCCGCGGATTCCCGCACGCGCGGCACGAAGAAGCGCCCCGCCCCCATCATCCGCGAGGACGCGCCAGAGAGCGGCGAGGCCGCGGCGCGCGCTGCCGGTGTGGACGTGGACGAGCTTCGCAGTACTGTGGAGGAGATAATGCACCCCGTCGCCATGAGCACGGAGATCAGCGACCCGCCCAAAAAGAAGCTCAGCCGCGCCGAGCTTGACGCCGAGGCCAAGGCCGTGGAGGCGGCTGTCGCCTCCGCCGGTGACGGCACGGACTATGAGTTCCCGCCGGTCAGCCTGCTGCGCACGGGCACGGCGGCCAATGTGGACGCACGCGAGGAGATACTTATCAATAAGGAGCGCCTTGAGGGCGCGATACACAGCTTCGGCATAAACGCCGCCATCGTCGGCGTGACGCGCGGCCCCACGGTCACGCGCTTTGATATCGAGCTTGAGCAGGGCGTCAAGCTTGCCCGCGTGACGAATCTCGCCGGTGACCTTGCGCTTGCGCTTGGCGTTGTGAACGTGCGCATCGCGCCAATTCCCGACAAGATATCCACCGTCGGCATTGAGGTTCCCAATAAGATCGTCAGCACCGTGTACCTGCGCGATATCATTGAATCGCCCAAGTTCGTCAATGCCAAGTCCAAGCTCAGCTTTGCGCTCGGCAAGGATATCGGCGGCGACTGCGTCGTGGGCAATATTGCGAAGCTTCCGCATATGCTCATCGCCGGTACGACCGGCTCCGGCAAATCCGTCTGCATGAACTCGCTCATCCTCAGCCTCCTTTACAAGGCGCGGCCGGATGAGGTGAGGCTTATAATGATTGACCCCAAGATGGTCGAGCTTGGCGTTTATAACGGCATCCCGCATCTTTATGTGCCCGTCGTCACAGACCCCAAGAAGGCTGCCGGTGCGCTGCAATGGTCCGTTGTGGAAATGCTCAAGCGTTACCGCCTCTTCTCTGAGGTCGGCGTGCGCGACCTTGAAAATTACAATAAGCACTGCACGGCGAACGGCGAGGCCGCCATGCCCCGCGTCGTCATAGTCATCGACGAGCTGGCAGACCTCATGCTCGTCGCCTCCAAGGAGGTCGAGGAGAGCATCTGCCGCGTGGCGCAGATGGGGCGCGCGGCCGGTATGCATCTCGTCATCGCCACACAGCGCCCCTCGGCGGACGTTATCACCGGTCTTATGAAGGCGAACATCCCTTCGCGCATCGCCTTCGCCGTCTCGTCCTCGCTGGAAAGCCGCATCATCCTCGACCAGACCGGCGCGGAAAAGCTCGTCGGCATGGGCGACATGCTGTTTTCCCCTGTCGGCTGCGGCAAGCCCACGCGCATTCAGGGCGCCTATGTTTCCGATGAGGAGCGCGAGGACGTTATCCAGTTCATAAAAGAGGGCGCTTCCGACGTGCAGCAGAACAGCGAGATAGAGGAGTTCATGAACAAGGCCGCGGAGGATAAGGCTGCGCCCGACAGCGGCAAGGCCGCGAAGGATGACGGCATAGGCGGCGGCTATGACGAAATGCTGCCACAGGCTGTCGAGGCCATACTTGAAACGAAGTCCTGCTCCGTATCCATGCTCCAGCGCCGCGTCAAGCTCGGCTATTCCCGCGCCGCGCGCATCGTGGATCAGATGGAGGAGCTTGGAATCGTCGGCCCGTATGAGGGGGCAAAGCCGCGCAAGGTGCTTGTGGACTATCAGGGCTGGCACGATATTCAGGTGAAGCTCGGCCTTGCATCGCCGGACGATCTGCCGTCCGCCGCGGAGATGAGCGCCGACGCGCCCTATCCCGGCTACGAAGAAGAAATCTGAAATAAAAAGGGCGCGTTTTTCTGTGAATGCGCCCTTTTTCAATATGTGCGGATCACCCGCATGGAGGATACATGGACTATTTTTGCCCGCATATGAGCGCCGCTGAGGTCAACGCGATCAGTATGCTTGGCCTTGCGCATATCGGCGACGGCGTATATGAGCTTCTCACGCGCACCATGCTCTGCAAGCAGGGCCACAGCGCGGCGGCGAAGCTGCACCGGCTGACGGTGTCCTATGTGAACGCGCCTGCGCAGGCCGCCGCCGTGAAAAAGATAATGCCGCTTCTCACCGCGCAGGAGCTTGCCGTCTATAAGCGCGGCCGTAACGCGAAGGTCAATTCCGTGCCGCAGAAGGCCACGGAAGGGGAGTACCACGCCGCGACAGGGCTGGAGGCGCTTTTCGGCTGGCTCTACCTTCAGGGGGAGACCCAGCGTATCGACAGCCTTTTTGCCGCGATAATGGAGGATGACGATGCCACTTGACGCCGTGACCGTAAGCGCCCTCGCAAAAGAGCTGAACGAAAGGCTCGAGGGCGGAAGAATAGATAAGGTGCAGCAGCCCGAGCGGGACATGCTGCTTCTGTCGCTGCGCGCAAAGGGGGAGAATCTCCGCCTCGTCATCGCCGCAGGCACGGGCAACGCGCGCGCCGGGATCACGCGCGGCAGCTTTGAAAACCCGGCGGAGCCGCCCATGTTCTGCATGCTCATGCGCAAGCACCTTGTGGGCGCACGCATCCTTTCGGTCACGCAGCCGGAGTATGAGCGCCTGCTCATCTTCACGCTCGACACGCATGACGAGCTTGGCGTGCAGTCCGAAAAAAAGCTCGCCGTCGAGCTTATAGGCCGCTCCGCGAACGCGGTCCTCATCGGCGCGGACGGCCGCATAATAGACTGTATGCGCCGCATGGACTTTGCCGGTGACGCGCTGCGCCGCATGCTGCCCGGCATGATCTACCGCCTGCCGCCGAAGCAGGAAAAGCCCGTCTTTTTCGCGCTGGACCCGGAACAGCGGCGCGCGCTCATCGCCTCGGCGGATAAGACCGTTCCTGTTGACAAATGGCTCATGGACAGCTTTTCCGCGCTCTCTCCGCTCATCTGCCGTGAGCTTGCATATCGCTGCAATAATGATTATGTAAACCTGCCCGACGCCTGCGATGCGCTCTGCGAGGCCGTCGCCGCGGGGGAGCTTGCCCCATGGCTCATCAGCATCGACGGCAAGCCGAAGGATTTCAGCTTCATGGCCATCTCTCAGTACGGCCCCGCCGCCCAGCTTGAGCGGTACGACAGCTTTTCCGAAATGCTGGACGCTTTCTATACCCGCCGCGACCGGGCGGAGCAGCAGCGCCGCCGCAGCCACGACCTGACAAAGACCGTGCGCACCCTGCGCGACAGGCAGCAGAGGAAGCTTGCCGCCCAGCGCGAGGAGCTGCGCCGAACGGAGGGGCGGGAGGATATCCGCCATCAGGCGGAGCTTGTCACGGCGAACATTTACCGCCTCCGCCGCGGCGACAGAAGCCTTGAGTGTGAGGATTACTACGACCCGGCATGCCCCGTCGTGCATATAGAACTTGACCCGCTCAAAACGCCGCAGCAGAACGCCGCGGCGCTGTATAAGGAATATAATAAGCTCAAGGCGGCGGAGCAGCACCTCACGGTGCTCACGCGCGAGGGGGAGCGCCAGCTCGATTACCTCAACAGCGTGCTTGACGAGCTTGAGCGCGCCGAGACCGACCGCGACCTCTCCGATATCCGCCGTGAGCTTACTGAGACCGGCTATATCCGCGCCCGCAAGGGCGGCAAGGCAGAGCGCGTGAAGCCGCAGTTGCCGCTGAAATTCGTCTCTGACGACGGGCTTGAGATACTCGCCGGCCGCAGCAACGCGCAGAATGACGAGCTTACGCTAAAGCTCGCCCGGCGCACAGACTACTGGCTGCATACCCAGCGCGTGCACGGCAGCCACGTCATTATCCGCTGTGAGGGGGAAGAGCCGCCCCCACGCACGCTGGAGCAGGCGGCCGGCATCGCCGCTTACTATTCGCAGGCGCGCGGCGCTGGCAAGGTGCAGGTGGATTATACCATGGTGCGCAACGTGCGCAAGCCGTCCGGCGCTCTCCCCGGCAAGGTGATATATACCGATCATAAAACCATGCTTGCTGAAAGCGACGGCGCGCTTGCCGAAAGATTGAAGCGTTAGAAAGACAGGAGAATGGATAAATGCCTGCACAGTGCGTGATGTTTCTTATCATATGTTCCGGAAGTGTTTTCGCCATGGCCGCGTTTGACTCCCGGTTTGAGCGCGTCCTTCCGCTGACCTGCCTTTCGGCCATAATGCTTGTGTATCTTTTCGGAATATGCGGCTGGCTCAAGGGCGGTGTGTACGCGGTGCTTGCGGCCGCAGCGGTGCTGTATGTCCTTGCGGCTGTATGTGTTATTCGGCGCAGGAGATTAAAAAAATTTCTCTGGGGCTTCGTCTCCCCGCAGTTTATTGCCTTTGCCTTGATATATGCCGCGCTTATCTATCTCAATTACGGAAAGCTCCCTGTGCATGACGATGAGCTTTCCCATTGGGCGGATATAGTCAAGGCGATGACATGGCTGAACGATTTCGGCACGAATCCCGCCTCAAATTCGCTGTTTAAAAGCTACCTGCCCGGCATGGCCGTTTTCCAGTATCTCTTTGAAAAGGTCCATCTCATGCTTGAGCCGGGCGCGGATTTTTCCGACTGGCGACTGTATCTGGCCTATCAGACGCTGTACGCCGCTTGTATCCTGCCATTTTTCGGCTCTCTGCGGTTTAAGCGCCCTCTCAGCGCCGTTCTGTCGCTGTTTGCCGTGTTCTTTGCGCCGCTGGTTGTGTTTCCCACGTTCTTTGCCGTTCTGCAAATAGACGGCTTCGTGGCCGTGCTTGCCGGGTGCGGCTTTGCCAGTGTGGCTTCGGAGGGAGATAAGGACGGGCTCTATAATGCGCGTATACTGCTGACCGTCGCGGCGCTTGTGCTCATGAAGGATGTCGGCCTCCTGTTCGCAATTATGCTTGCGGCGGTGTTTGTGATAGATACGCTTCTGCGGAATAAACAGCCTGACGGCAGGAAATGCGCATTTGCCGCTCTTGGCGCGGCGGCTGCCGCGGCGGTGCCGAAGTTATTGTGGAATTATAATATATCCGCCAATAACGTCGAAAGAATGTTCGGCGGAAAAGTGGATGTACCGGCACTTGCGGCAGTGCTGACGGGGAAGGACGCTTCATGGCGAAGCGACGTGCTGCAAAATTATGTTCATAAGCTCTTTTCGGAAGGGGAGAGTGTAGGCAGTATTGCGTCCGGCGTTTATTTGCCTTATTTCCTTATGCCGCTTATCCTGCTTGCACTGCTCGTGCTGGTTTGCTGGGCATATGGGCGCACCGGCAGCCACGACAGGGGCACGCGCATTGCGATGCTGTGCACGCTGACTGTCACGGCGCTTGTGTACGTGCTCGGCCTGTGCGTGATGTACATGTTCAAATTCAGTGAGTATGAGGGCGTGCGCCTTGCCTCGTTTGAGCGCTATTTCCGCATCCTGCTTCTCACGCTTTGGGAAACGGCGCTGCTCATGACCGTCGTGCTTGTCGGTCGTGCGGAGTCTCGCCGCGGGCTTGCACTGTGCTGTGCCGCTTTCGCCGTCACGGCGGCGCTACTGCCGTACCTACAGCTTTCGCTGTACCTTTCGCGTGAAAACGTGGCCTATTCCAGACGCACCATGCAGCCGTATTATCAAATGAGTGAAAATATCAAGGCACACTTGGCGGATACCGATGAGAAGGTGTTCCTCGTCTGTGAGGGTTCTTCCGGGTGGGAAAGGCTCGTCATGCGCTATGAACTGCGGCCGTATACGCTCAGCGATAAATCAGGCAGCATTGGCAAGCCGTTTTATGACGGCGATATTTGGACGCGCGACGTATCGCCGGAGCAGTGGTTTGACGAACTCACCGGAGAGAACTGCGCCTACGTGCAGCTTTTCACTATCAATGATTATTTCGTCGAGACTTACGGCGACCTGTTTGAGGATCACGAGGTCGAAGAGTATACATTATACCGCGTCGATGCGGACAGGCATGCGCTGGTGAAGTGCGCTTGACCGCGCTTTCGCGCCGCGCATGTTGCATTGACCGTCTGAAAGCGTTATAATCATACAAGTTTTGCTTGAATTTCTGCTTAGTTTGTTGTAAAGGAGCGTGAGAGCTTGAAATATCTTATGTCCGGCAACGAGGCCATCGCCCGCGGGGCGTATGAGGCGGGCGTGAATGTGTGTTCGGCATATCCGGGCACGCCCAGCACGGAGATATTTGAACAGCTTCCCCAATATAAGGACTCCCTCTACTGCGAGTGGGCGCCCAATGAAAAGGTCGCCGTCGAGGTGGCATACGGCGCGTCCATCGCTGGTGCGCGGACGCTCAGCGCGATGAAGCTCGTCGGGCTTAACGTCGCGGCGGATCCGCTTTTTACCGCCGCGTATCTCGGCGTGAACGGCGGTTTCGTCATCGTCGATGCCGACGACCCCAGTATGCATTCCTCGCAGAATGAGCAGGATAATCGCTGGTACGCAAAGCACGCAAAGATCGCCCTTGTTGAGCCGTCGGATTCGCAGGAGTGCAAGGACTTCATGCGCACGGCGTATGATATCTCGGAGGAGTTCGACATGCCCGTGCTCTTCCGCACGACGACGCGCGTCTCTCACTCAAAAAGCCTTGTGGAGCTTGGCGAGAGGACTGAGCACGAGATAAAGCCCTACACGCCGAACCCGAAGAAGTTCGTGTGCACCCCCGCGGGGGCATACCGCAACCGTGCCAAGGTCGAGGCAAATATGAAGCGCCTTGAGCAGTACAGCAATACCTGCGCGCTGAACCGTATGGAGCTCAACGGCGGAAAAATCGGCGTTATCAGCGCCTCCATTGCCTATCTGTACGCAAAGGAGGTCTTTCCGGAGGATACCTCCTTCCTCAAGCTCGGCCTTACATATCCGCTTCCGATGGAGCTTATCCGCGACTTCGCCTCCAAGGTGGAGAAGCTTTATGTCATAGAAGAGCTTGACGGCTTTATGGAGGAGCAGATAAAGGCCGCCGGGATAGACTGTGTCGGCAAGGCCGTCGTCAGCCCCATGTATGAGCTTGACCCCGAAAGGCTGCGCGAGGAGATATTCGGCGTAAAGCCGCAGACCTGCGTCGTCGATGCCGCGGCCGCGCCGCGCGCCCCGGCACTTTGTCCGGGCTGTCCGCACAGGGGCTTTTTCTACTGCGCCTCCAGAATAAAGGACGCCGTCATAACCGGCGACATCGGCTGCTATACGCTTGGGGCCGCGCCCCCGCTGAACGCCTCTGACACCTGCGTGTGCATGGGCGGCGGCTTCACCATCGGCGCGGGAATGGCGCAGGCCTTTGCCATGACCGGTCAGAAAAAGAAGATATTCGGCGTCGTTGGTGACTCTACGTTCTTCCACAGCGGCATAACCGGCGCGATAGAGATAATTTATAACAACGCCGCCATGATCCCCGTTGTGCTGGACAACCATATCACCGGCATGACCGGCCATCAGGATAACCCCGGCACGGGCTACAACCTCATGGGCGACGTGGCCGCGGCCATAAGGATAGAGGATGTGCTGCACTCCGTCGGCTTTGAAAATGTCATCATTGTCGATCCGAACGACCTCGCCGCAATGACAAAGGCGCTCAACGACGCAGTTGAAAGCCCTGTGCGTGCCGCCGTCATTGCGCGCCGCCCGTGCCTGCTCATAAAGCGCGGCAAGCATGAAAGGGCACAGTGCGTCGTCGATGCGGCAAAATGCGTCGGCTGCAAAAAGTGCATCGGCATCGGCTGCCCCGCGCTTATGATGAGCGGCGGCAGGGCCGCCATTGACGCGCAGCTATGCGTCGGGTGCACGGTCTGCGCGCAGGTCTGCCCTAAACAGGCCATTAGCCGGAAGGAGGGCTGAACAAATGGAAACACGCAGCGTTCTTTTGGCCGGCGTCGGCGGTCAGGGCGCGATCCTTGCCGCGAAGGTGCTGGTAGACGGACTTACGAACGCCGGGTTCGACGTGAAAATGTCGGAGGTGCACGGCATGAGTCAGCGCGGCGGCAGCGTGACCACTCAGGTGCGCTACGGCACGCGCGTATATTCGCCGTTCGTCGGGCTTGGCGGGGCGGACGTGCTCGTGGCCTTTGAGAAGATGGAGGCCGTGCGCTACGCCAATTTTCTCAAGCCGGACGGCGTCGCCGTCATAAACGACTTTGAAATGCCCTCTGCCGCCATCGCCGCCGGGCTTGCGGAATATCCGCGCTTCTGCATAGAGGCGATGCAAAAGCGCTTTACCTGTCACGTGCTCGACGCCGCGTCGATCGCCGGTGAGCTCGGCGCGCCCAGATGCATGAACATCGTGCTTTTCGGCGCAATGACGAAGGCCCTCGGACTGGGGGATATCGACTGGGACGCGGCCATCCGCCGCACTGTTCCCGAAAAGTATGTTGAGCTGAATCTCACGGCCTATCGCGCCGGGAGAGACGCGGTCTGATATGCTCCCGCAGGAGAGCAAAAAAATTGCGGAACATTTTTCCTCGGCGTCAGTCTAATATAATGCGACGGAGATCGCATCATATTTATATTAGGTGAAGGAGAATGTGCGGCACGCCCGCACCGGTAGAAAACATGAAGAAAATTATTGCGGCATTCCTCTGCGCCGTTCTGGCGTCGTCTCTGTGCGCCTGCGGCGCGGAAAAGCTTGCGCCGGGCGCGCAGTATAAGGAAAGCGAGTACAGCGATGCTGCTGTGAACGACAAGGTGCAGCTTTTCATAAAGCAGCGCACAGTCACCGATGAAACGGAAGAGGTCACCATCACGCTTGAAAACCTCACCGACACGGACTATACCTATGACGCGGTGCAGCGCCTTGAGATCTACGATGGGTCGAAGTGGCGCGTCGTGCCTGACAAGCAGGACGCCGTGGTGCTCATCATCTATACCCTGCCTGCCAGCGGCAGTGATGAAGTGAGTTTTTATTTCACAAATCACTACGATAAGCTTGAGACCGGGCGCTACCGCATAGTGGTGCCGCTCGTCGCGTCGGACGGCAGTCAGGCTATCGCCGCGGCGGAGTTCAGCATCGGCAGGGCCGAGAAGTAACAGCTCAATAGAGCACAGGCCGGGGCGGCGCGCCCCGGCTTTTTCAACTTGTAAAAAGCCTCGCAGAGTTTCGCGTCCGCAGACGCGAAAGCAGCAAGATCCGTTTTCTGCCGCGACATGTGCGTGGCGGAAAACACTTTGCGCGGAGTGAGCGTCGAATTGTCCGCTGTCAGCGGACAACAGAGGCGCAGAACGCAGCGAAGCTTTCTCGAAAAAGTGGCAATGCCGCTTTTTCGACAGTCTACAAAGGCCGGGGTGGCGCGCCCCGGCTTTTCGCATGAAAGGGCGCTTTTCCGCCCCGTGTGCCCGGATGCGTTATATTATTTGACATCAAATGTCCGGTATGGTATAAATATATAGTTATATTTGCGTTAATCCGCCCGAAGAAAGGGCTTTTACAGGAGGTCTTGCGCATGGACAGAAAGCCGCGCGGGAATAGATCCTTCCATTTTGAGCATTGGCAGCTTATAAGCCTGTGCCTCGCCATATATGATGCGATCGCCGTCAACGCCGCGTTTTACGCCGCGCTCTGGCTGCGCTATGACTGCAAGTTCTGGGCGATCCCCGCCTATTACATAGACGCCCTGCGCGCTTTCGCGCCGGTCTACACGGTGTTCTGCCTGCTGGTGTTCTGGTGCTGCAAGCTTTATAAGAGTATCTGGCGCTTTGCCGGGGCGCATGAAATGTACCGCGCCGCCGTCGCCACGCTCATCACGCTCGTCTTTCAGGTCGCGGGGACGATATTCCAGTCACGCGTCCTCGGCACGACGGCGCAGATCCCGCGTATGCCCATCACGTATTACTGCATCGGCATCACGCTTCAGTTCATCCTGACTATCGGGATGCGCTTTTCGTATAGAATAATTCTCAGCTTTAAAAAGCCGGCCGCCGCGGGGCAAAGGAAGCGCGTCATGCTCATCGGCGCTGGTGCGGCCGGGCAGATGATCCTGCGCGACCTCAACCGTTCCGAGACCTCCGGCGACAGGGTCTGCTGCATCATCGACGACAATCCGAATAAGTGGAACCGCTTCATGGAGGGCGTGCCGGTCGTCGGCGGGCGGAATGATATTTTCACGAACGTCGAAAAGTATAAGATAGATAAGATAGTCCTCGCCATCCCCAGCGCGACGGTGGAGGAGAAGCGCGACATTCTTGGCATTTGCAGTGAGACCGATTGTGAGCTTAAGCAGGTGTCCGTGATGTACCGCCAGATGGGGCAGATAGTGGACGCAAATTCCATCAAGAATGTCTCCATCGAGGACCTTCTCGGCCGCGCGCCCATCACGATAAATATGGACGAGGTCTTTGAATTCATCAGCGGCAAGGTCATCCTCGTCACGGGCGGCGGCGGCTCCATCGGCAGTGAGCTGTGCCGTCAGATAGCGGCGCATGCGCCGAAAACGCTTATAATCTTCGATATATATGAGAATAATGCCTATGACATCCAGCTTGAGCTTCGGGATAAATACCCCGCGCTCGATCTCGTCACGCTCATCGGTTCCGTGCGCGACAGCCGCCGGCTGGAGCAGGTGTTTGCCAAGTACAGGCCGGAGCTTGTATTCCATGCCGCGGCGCATAAGCATGTTCCACTTATGGAGGACAGCCCCTGTGAATCCATAAAGAACAATGTCCTCGGCACGTATAAAACGGCGTATGCCGCCATGACGCACGGGTGCCGCCGCTTCGTGCTCATATCCACGGATAAGGCGGTCAATCCCACCAATATCATGGGCGCGTCAAAGCGCCTGTGTGAAATGGTCGTGCAGAGCTTTGACCGGCGCATAAAGGCCGGCCGCGCGGACAGCATCCCGCGCCTCAGCAGCCATGCAAAGCCCGTCTCGGAGGTCTGCGGCGATGTCAGGACGGAGTTCGTGGCCGTGCGTTTCGGCAACGTGCTCGGCAGCAACGGTTCCGTTGTGCCGCTCTTCAAAAAGCAGATACAGAAGGGCGGCCCCGTCACTGTCACGCATCCGGACATCATCCGTTATTTTATGACGGTGTCCGAAGCGGTCAGCCTTGTCCTTCAGGCGGGCGTGTATGCGCGCGGCGGGGAGATATTCGTGCTGGATATGGGTTCGCCGATGAAGATAGACGCGCTTGCGCGCAATCTCATCAAGCTCTCCGGCTTCCGCCCGGATGTGGATATAAAGGTGGAGTATACCGGCCTGCGCCCCGGCGAGAAGCTGTATGAGGAAAAACTAATGGCGGAGGAGGGGCTTGAAAAGACGGCGAACGACCTTATATATATCGGCCATCCCGTCGATTTCGATTCGGATGTGTTCCTTGGCCGCATAGACGAGCTTATGGAGGCGGCCTATTCAAATTCCGAGGATATACGCACGCTTGTCGTCTCGCTTGCGCCGACGTACCGTCCCGGAGAAACCAGGTAAGAACAAGCTAAAAGCATAAACAGTCACAGCCGCCTCTGTCGAGGCGGCTGAACATCAAAGGCGGGTGAAGATATATGGCTGTGCTGATAGACGGAAAGGCGCTGGCCCAGCGCGTGCGCGCGCAGGTCGCGCGGGAGGCGGCATTGCTGCCGCGCAAGCCGGGGCTTGCGGTGATACTCGTGGGTGACGATCCGGCCTCGCGCATATATGTGTCCGGGAAGGAGCGCGACTGCGAACAGTGCGGCTTCATAAGCCGCGAATATAAGTTTGACGATTCTGTCACTCAGGCTGAGCTTCTTGCGCTTATCGCGGCGCTCAATGCCGACGCGGAGATAGACGGCATACTCGTTCAGCTTCCTCTGCCCGCGGCGATAGATGAGGACGCGCTGCTTGAGGCCATTTCACCTGAGAAGGATGTGGATGCGTTCCACCCGATCAACGTGGGGCGCGTCGTCACGGGAAAGCCTGTGCTCCTTCCGTGCACGCCCGCGGGGATAATGGAGATGTTCCATGCCTATAACATTTCGCTCGACGGCAGGATATGCGTTATGGTCGGCCGCAGCAACATCGTCGGCAAGCCGATGGGGATCCTCATGCTGCGCGCCAACGGCACGGTCATATGCTGTCACAGCCGCACGCCAGAGCTCGCCACCCTCACGCGTCAGGCGGATGTGCTCGTCGTGGCCGCGGGGCAGCCGTGCCTCATCCGTGGCGATATGGTCAAGCCCGGCGCGGTCGTTATCGACGTCGCCATGAACCGCGACCCGGATACGGGGAAGTTTACGGGGGAT
>OLOV01000998.1_pt1 | contig 23486 bp, 18 predicted proteins | sample 1672931 | NCBI WGS metagenome assembly OLOV01 (sample SAMEA3136738, study PRJEB25190) | human gut metagenome | biome: human gut; feature: human-associated habitat; material: faeces | place: Austria | collected 2013
TGCTTGTTTTCTTCTGCCATGACACGAATAACCTCCTTGACAAGAATTTAGGCCACGCCGCACGGCTGGCCCATATCGGCACACAGAGAAAACGCTGTCTGCATACAAAAACACCGCCTATGTCCTATTAGGCGGTGCATTGTGTAAGGCTTGGCAGCTCATTTTCAGTTGCTTTTCTCTGTGTGCCCTTGTCAAGCGATGTTTGCAAAATAAATTGATTGTTTATAAGCCACTTAATAATAAATTCGATTTCATTTTTATCCAAGTCTTTCAGCATTCCAAATTCAGGAATCGTCATCAACGATTCCTTATCTACTTTTTTAATTGTTTGACCAATAAGAATATGCGACAAAACTTGAACACCATAAAACCTTATTTCACTCATATGTGAAAGTGCCTGCAAAACTGTATGCACAACTTCATTTAAATTCCACCCATTATATATAATCGGTTTGATGTCCAATTTTGGAATCTCTTTGATTTCTGCTTGCTTACTTGGCTTTTCTTTATCTCCCTGTGTTTTAGAAGATTCATTATAAGACTTCTTTTCCTCTGACTTTCTGACAATCTTATCTTTAGATCGGCACTCGTACTTTGGTATAAGCGGCATTTTTTCTTCTTTAATTTTCATAAAGTCGAAGAAATACTTTGGTGACATCATGCGTGAGCATCCAGTTCCATCTTTCTTGTAATTCGTGCATCCGAGTACATAGGTTTCTTTGCCCGGTTTGACTACCAAGTATCCATCCCGACATTGGTCACACTTAATAATTGAAAGTTTTCCTGCTCTATATTCATTGGTCATAAAGCCACAGATCTCAGGTTCATTTGTGCATATATATAAGCGAAGCCCATACGCGTTCTTATACCTATACTGCATCGGATATCCGCACATTGGACAACTTTTATTTGTTAATTGACTTTGCGTGGACTTCTCATTCCAATCACCTTTTAGAACAATGTTTTTATAATCTCTCTTTAATTCCAGCAAAAATTCAGAAGGATTTTGCTCCGGAGCAATAAAATAAACTCTGTTTTTCGTGCGTGTCATTGCGACGTAGAATAATCTCCTCTCTTCCGCATATTCTATTGAACGATCCTGTTTTACGACAAACGAAAGGACTGGATCATCCTCAATTTTGGAAGGGAAACCATAGGTTTCGTTTCGCCCGTTAATTACAATAACATTATCATAACCTAATCCCTTTGATGCATGAGCAGTCATAAATGTTAAGTCAAGCTTCGGATATTTAACACTCTTCAGCTTACCTCCCCTTGTCTTATACTCAAAAAGTCCTGATTTTTCAAGCTTATCACCATCGAAACCAAAGCGACCGAGGACAAGGATATTTGAAGTTTTTTTACCCTCGATTCGATCAAACTCCATAATCTGTTCTATGGCGATTTCGACCGCATGTGCCGCGGCATAGTTTGCACCGCTCCTTGCGCTTGCATTTGCACTTTTTTTGGTACTGTCGTATGTGTAAATAATTACAGGGTCTGCGATATGTTTCGGTGATTTCAAGGCCTTTTTAATCTGCGACGAATTTTTTTGAATAAAGTTTCCTGCAATATCAATGACTTCTTGCGAATTCCGATAAGTCTTTACGATTTTTAGGAGTTTTGCATATCCCATTTTTTCTGCGAATTTTGTGAACAAAGTGATGTCTGATCCACTGAAAGCATAGATGGACTGCCAATCGTCTCCTACCGCAATGATTTTCGCATCGGTTACTTCTGCCAGTGCTTTTACAAGGTCAAAGCGCTGTCTTGAAATATCCTGATACTCATCAACTATAATATACTTAAAATCAAGCTTTTGCTTCATTTCTTTTGTTTCTTGTAAAATCCTTGCGGATTCATTAATCATATCTTCGAAGTCAACTGCTTCGCTTTCTCGCAAAAATCTCTGATATTCAAGATAGCAATCATGACAAATGTTCAAAAATAAACGCGTTCTTACATTTTGCGTGCTGTTGTACATACGTGCAAAATCGCCTTCTGTGAAGCCATTCGTTTTAAAGTTCGTGATGAATCTGCAAATAAGATTTATCAGTTTTCTAAGATATCGGTTTTCTTCAGACTCAACAATCTTTTTCATTACTTCTTTGTTGGAACGAGGTTTAAGGATGAAACCTCCGGCTTCAAGTTTTTCCTTTAAATGCTCCTGCAAACTGCGCCCATCATTGTATTTCGAGAAAGTATAGATTAATGTGGTCTCATGCTTTCGATGCAGCTGAATTTTATCTTTTACTGCTTTTTTATAATATTCGATTTCATTTTCTGAATATTTATCGTTTTTTCCATCCTCTGTAAGTCCAAAATGTTCAATATATGCGGTTTTCCCGTCCTGCATTATGACAAAATCCGGTGTATAAGGTTTTCTTGCATGAAGAATATCATATTTGTAAATCGGTTCATATTGATAGTCAATTCCGTTCAAATAAAGGAAATTTGCAATTTCAACTTCCTGGTATGAACGCATAACCTCACTTTGTATTGTTACTTTTTTCTTTGTTCTAATATCCACTATTTCTTGCTTGAACTCGTCAAGATCACTACGCATGGTAGAAAAATTAGACTTCGCAATTTTATTGAAAAAGCTGTTAAGATCTGTCCCGTTATACGGTGCCTCAAAATACGAGGCAAAAAACAAAATCAGACTATTTGCAATGCTTTCGTTTTTCATTACAGATGATTTAAAATAATCTTGCAACACAAAGTAAAGTTTTGAGCTATCTACTATATTCAGTTTTTCCGGGCTTTGCTTCCGCAAAATCGCATTTCCCGTAGAGTGAAAGGTTGCAATTGGGCAGTCAATATTAAGATCTTTATTCAGCTTATCCTTAAGTTCCTGAACGGCCTTGTTCGTAAAAGAAACCACCAAAATCTGCTTCGGATCAATATGCTTCTTTTCAACCAAATATTTTACTTTTGCGGCAACGGTCGTCGTCTTCCCCGCACCCGCACCGGCGATAACAAGCATATAGTCCTCATCGGTGAGAATAACCTTTCGTTGATCATCATCCAGTAAAATGTTCGAATCCACATCTTTGAGTATATTATCTAAATATTGCTTCTCTTCTATCATCAAATTTCGAACAATTGCTTCATTATGTGCGTCCACTAGGTTTTCAATGTTTTCGTAGTTCGAAAGTATTGTCATCGCAACAGCAAGTGGGAAGTCATTCTGCTCACAAAAGGTTCCCAAAAGCCCGCTGTTTTTAAGTACATCAAAATACCGAATTACTTCCTCATAGTTCATTACGGCAGTTTTGTATTCACTTTTAGCTATGTAATCTTCTTTCGCAAAGAGTTCTTCAAAAAACTTCTTCAGTTCCCATAGTTTCCTACACTGATCATTTGAAAAATCTTTTTTGTTTCCGATTGTCTCCGAATCTTTCGGAATCTTTTTAAATAGTTTTGAAAAAATACTCATATTGTTTTCCTATATGATGTAACTAAGCTCTTTATCCTCACAATTATTTAGATATTCTAAAATATTGCTTTTCTTCTTGGTAGACTTCAGATTTAAAGCCTCTTGCTTTGTGGTTGTTTCTGTTTTGGAAACAACCATCATATTTGTGTCACCGGTGGTGGCACTTTCTAAATTGGCGATTTTGCTGAGTCCAGCAAAATCGAAAGATATATAACCCTGTCAAACTCATCGCCCTGTTTCCAGCGATTTTCCTGAGGCCAGGAAATCGCTTGTTTCATATATTTTTTCTTCTGAATGCGAAACAGATATTATCATTCTTATAAATACACCTGTCTGATACAACAAGAATTCTAACAGTTTCTGCTCCACGGCATCATTATGCTTCGCTGTTCTATCATTAATATTCTTGTAAGAATCTAACAACGGTTTTAGTAATCCGATTATACCTGCATCAACTCCTTGTTCCCCAAGATATTTGCAAATAGAGTTCTTATTTGTTTCAAGATTTTTTGTATTCTTAAGGAATTCTTGGAGAAATGTTTCGAGCGCTTTCCTAAGATTATCTGCTACGTCACGAATATATATGCCCTCCGAATACTGCTTTAATGCAATTATATAAGTTTTCCGCGTGTTAGGAAAATCTATTAGCCATTCAAGCGGTTCTGAAACAAGTGCATTGTCCAACTCTTTTGCTCCTTTTGGAAAGATAAAAATGCCGTCATCATCCTCATATATATCATAAGCAATATTAAGTTCCAATAAGGATTTTTCTAATAAGTCCCTAAATTTCAAATAGCCTGCTTCAAGGTTGCTTTTCTTAAGAATGTTTAAAAATGCAACATATTTGCAAACCATTTCAACAATGGTGTCTGAATAACTAATATTTGAAATAAAGTGAAACACACTTATATGCAATGGAACAGCCTCTCCTATTTCTATGTAATAGTCCGTAACAATTCTTTCAAATCGCTCTACTAATTCTTTTTTTGTATTTATTTTTTGGAAAGTACCCAATAATCTATTTGAAATTTTGCTTGAAAACATCTGTTTTTTTTCTTCGTCATTGAATCCAATACCAAGTTTTTCCCTATAGTCAATCCACTTCATCCAAACTTCCTCTGTCTTATTATATCTTTTCTGTAGTGTCCAGTCTTTTATTCAGCCTATTCAATATCCCAGATCTTCTTCAACCGCTCAACAGTAAAATTCCATTTTTCTGCAACGGGTCTGCATACGGTATTCTGATTTCCGAAAAAGCCAAGTTCTTTTATCGCTGCGTTCGATGCTACGGTTTTTATCCAGTTCACTTTAACTACATACTCTGCTTTTTCAAGATCATCAGCATTTAACAAGTAATCCTTCCGTACATCAATTTGCTCAAATGATTTCTGCTCGCCATTTACGGAAAAAACAACATCTTTCGCCGGTTTGACAGTGTCTGTTACCGTTCCTACACCGACATAACCCGTGTGCGGGATATTCACCCATACTCTATCTCCCGGAGAAAGAAACCCAAGCGTTTTACTATACCATGTTCCGCCTCCGGCGGAGATAAATCCCCATTTTCGGGCATCTTCCCAATCTCGATTGTCTTCGCCAAAAGAAACATAGTACTCACCGTTCCATTTCCCCTGAGACTTCGTTATGCTTGGCGTTTCTTCCACATCGTCCTCAAACCACACGCGGCTTATTAAGCGTTCCCCTGAATGTTCGAAAACATTGAAGAACAAAATATTTATGTCTACACTATAGGTGTCCCGCAGATAACTAATAATGCGCTCTGTGCTGTCATCCATCTGTGCTGCTACTACAACCATTTTCACTTTTGTATTGACTGTCTCCTCATCAAGCTGTCGATGAAATTTTTTATCGTAGGCTTCATTCAATGTTTCTTGCTGGTTTGAAGTTTCTAGATAAATTTTTGCAATGTCCTCAGCAGATAATTTCGCCACGCATGAAGCATAATCAATCGTTTGTGCTGTAACTTCACGTGGCGTTAAATCTTTTTTCAGTTCCACTACAACCATATCGCCGTCATGATCCATGCATAATAAGTCTATGTATTTACCTGAAACTGTCCGAACTTGTCTGCCAATTACAAGCCAGCTTTCGTTCAATATTTCAATATGCTCATAGAGCAAGTCCTCTAATTCTTTTTCACCCGTTAATTTTGATGCCATTAATGGAGTTTTGTCATCTAGTGACCATACAATTTGTGTCATTGCCATATGGAATACCTCGCTATTGTTATTTAATTCTACATATTAAAAAAAGGGACCGTCGCATTAAAATTGCTTTACTAGATTTAGAGCATTTTTTTGCACCTATCTTCATAATTTACGCTCTCATAGTACTCATAATGGCATTATAGTCTAAATACATGTAAGTCTCATCAAATATGCTGCTGTCCACAAAATATTTTTTGAGCAAATCTGATTTTTTCATATTTTCCAGCATGCTCTTTATGTCTTTTCCAATATCTATATTACTTCTCTCAGGTTCAACACAAAAATGATCGCCAATTGTTTGGTAAGGCCGTATGAATTTTTTTCTATGTGTTGTCCAATTGTATTTTGTAAACGAATCACAGAGATAGAACTCAAACCAAACATCATGTGCAGTAACTCCGATTTTTATATAACCAATAATGTGGTTAAATTCCCATATATTCATAGGAGTACATTCCTCTGATATAATACGATCCATATATTTTGAACCTTCTTGGCAGTATACATTCGTTCTTTTCTCTATGATTACTCTTTCTTTTTGTTTCACTTTACGGCTTAAATGTTCTTTAGATAACGCATAAATAGGTATTGCAAATATGTATTTCATCATTTTTCCCTCATTTTTTAATTGTTTTTTAAATATCTTATCCTCTTATGCATTCAGTAAAGCTATAATTCTTTTTGCCAAAAGTTCCTTTCTAGTCTCGTAGAATTCACCAAAATGTTCAATTTCAAGCGATACATCGTCCGGTATAATTGCTTGCTGATAAAATACAGCCCTTTGTTCCTCATTCATATCGTTATAATAGTCTACAAGCCGCATTGCACTCTTGCTGGCATTGCTGCGACCCTCAAGCAATTGTAAGTTCGGAAGACGGTTTCTTTTATTTCTCCAGTTTTTCCAATTTTCCATAGAAACTGAAATTGGTTTTGTACTGTCGAACCGATCGTATGGATGTAGATGATCCTGTTCATATTTATAATCTTTCTTTCGCCACTCAAGGCTCAGATAATACAATGCTTCACCAGCAACACGACTTCTCTTTTCAGCATTTAAAATATCTTCAATCTTGCCATCGGTTATACGAAGTTCTGGCTCCTGTTCCAACATTTCTATCGTTATTTCATAATTATTGGTGTTTATATTACTTTTCATTTTCTGCAATTTTCCGGTTGTTCCTGATTGGAAGTAGTTGAATAAAATTGCACGCATCAGGTATGCTCTAATTCCATTTAAATTTTCTTTGTAATCAGGATTATAATAAATAAAATAAATAATCGGAATCAACACATTCCAGCTATTTGAAAAATGCTGCACATCCATTTTGAATTCAGTTAGGACTTCTTCTAAATTTTTTAACGCACGTTTAAAATCACTCCAATTGTTCTTAAGTTCCTCTGCAATTTTCTTGTTAATGTTTGATTTGACCACATCACCATAAAGCATCAACGCAGTTCTAATAACAAAGTCTGTTCCAAATCCTGTATATGCGTTTACTAATAGTCTGCCGAATTCTGTTTTAGCACTTGGCCAATATGCTTCCAAAATCGACATTGTAATTTCGGATTTTTTTAATGCTTTTCCGCCGCTGTTAAATCGAACGAACATCTCAAGCGCGTCTTCTTGATTCATATCTTGAATTTCGGTGTATCGCACTAATTTTTCAACAAATACCTTTTGGTACAACTTGTTTAATATGGTTCTTGCATAAATTTTGCTGTCTTCAGGAACATTTTTAATAGCATCCTCAATTGCGCTTTCACGAGTAGTATCGTCTTGAAATCGTTCTTCGAGAATTGTCCGAATTTCAAATTGAGTCGGACTATACCTTGCCGCTTTTTCGCTAAATCTAATGTCGAATTTTTTACTGTTGTATTCTTCCTCGTCTATATCAAGTTTGTTCTCATTCAATTCAATCAAGAGTTTGGTCAAGGTCCCACCATTCGTAGACCTTCTTGCATGTTTCTGGCGAATATGCGCGGTTCCAAACAGCGAAAGATAGAGAGATGTTAATCTCTGCTGTCCATCTAGAATCGCTGTATCGGTAATGGAAACATCTACGCTACTGAGCTCATAGTTAACACTATCTGCCTGTTTTCTGCTATCGAAAGTAACCTCTTTCATAAATTGGCAACAATATGTATCCCAAGAAATATTATTATCATCAATATGCCAGAAAAGAAAAGTTGCAATTGGATAATCTAACAAAATAGAATCCCATAATTTTTCTATCTGCTCCATGCTCCATACATACTGTCGTTGAAATGCCGGCATAACATATTTTCCGTTTTCGATATTCTGTAATGCCTCATAAATTGTGATACTGGTGTCGTTTAATTTGCTCATCTTTTCTCCTTATACATGTTTCCTCTTATTTTTTTACTTTTATCGAAAAAATTTCGCATTATGCGAATCTGTTTTCTTCATTTCTTTGATGTTGTCATTCAAAATTTTTATATGTATAACTGCAAAAGTCAAAACATTATATAGAAAATATCGTGATCCCCGTAGATAAAGATTTTGTATATCTACGGAGATATTCAACAAGAATTCTTTATATATCTTCTTTCCTTAATTTTTTCTCAAAGCAATTAGTATGTTTTAAGAATAGACTCGAAGTCAGTTTCAGAAAGAGAATTAAGTTCAGAGATATCTAACTTGTAACTGAGTTTGCTCACAGAATCCGGAATATTTGGAAAAGGATTTATATTTTCTGCCGCAAAGAATTGAATTTGCCTAACAGAAAATCGCATTTCCTTTACATCGACTATAGATACACGTTTTAGTTCTTTGGCCAAGTTAATACTGAAATTTATTCCGTTAAATGCATCTGGCTCAGAATACATTGCAGCAATAACTTCTTCAATTGTTTCACCATTTTCATACTGTTCACAATTAATTACAGCCAAGGTACAAGGATAATCGCCAAATATCTGTTGATGCTTAATAGTAACTTCAGAATTGTCGGACATAGTAGTTTTTATCTCGATACTGGATTTCCCATTAGAAAAATCATATTGAGAATAGGAACCACTTTTATGCCAAAATGGTGAAATATCTGCATGTGTACATTCTTTGACATATTGCATGAATTTTAATTCCCCGTATAAACCAACAGCGTTCTTAAATGCCTGTTCAGCAGGTAATTGAAACAGAACAATTAGGGAATAGAAGAATTCCTTGAAACTTAAATCATCAGAATTATTGGCATGTATGGTACATAATTGGATAAAGGACGATATATTCGAATCATCCAAATTTCCTCTATAAGTAATTATGTTATAATAATCATCACCAAAGGTCTGATTATTTTTAACAGAACTAATTCTCACATGTGTCTGTAGTTTCAGGTAATCTGTTTCAATTCCTTCATAGGGGTATCCGTAGATATCTTTTGAGATAAAAAGCAATTTACCGTCATTTGTAAAAAAACCAGCAATTCCTGTTAGTGTTTCTAATAAATATATGCTGGAGGTGTCGGTGATGGATTCGATTTGTGTCCTTAAATTTTCTACATCCATTTTGATTACCCTTTCACATAGTATTTCTTTTCTTTAGGCACATATATAGCGAACATGTACTGAGTATAATCAGTAAGTATTGCAACATTGCCAGAAGAATCTTTTTTCTTTGGAATAATTTTATGAATTTGTATGTTTATTTGATTTGCATCAACTACAACATGACTATCGCCTAAAAATACAGCCTTGTTTCTATCTTTGTTATCAGCACCCTGCTGGAGCGCATAAATCTTATTGTTTGGATAAAAACTACGTTTTCTGCCAGAACCATCAACATCGTTCATAAGAATTATAGGAATATCACCGGAACTCTCTATCAAATCAATCAAAGGACGGCGTTCAAACGGTTCTAAATCAAAAATGACCTGCATATGATCAATTAATGCAGAAAGAGCATCTCTGCTTATTATAGAGTATTGTGCTGTGATTCCTCCATCTGCACGTCCTACAGAAGTATTCTGTAAAGTAACATTGCTAAGCAAGTCATCTACTAGAGCATTATTAACAGATATCTGATTCTTATCAAAAATACCAACACGCTGTTTTATCCATTTATTCCTGAAAGCAACCGTATTGTAAGTGGCAACATTCTTTCTGGTAGGCTTTTGTCTGGTGTCATCAGCTCGAATAAGTATCTCTTCTATCTGCATTTCACCAGACTGTATTGAATAAAACTGTTCCCATAAATCAGTTTCGATTTCGGATAGATTTGTAAATTCTCTGGCAATTGTTTCAGTGGTGAAAATTTTACATAAATCAATCCATTTTTCGCGATAACCAAACCAACGAGCTCTCTGAAGGTTAGTGTCCATATTACCACTATCTTTAGCCCATCGTGAAAAATAAGTTGTTACAAGACTCGGAAAAGTAACGCCTCGTTGAAGTAAATCGCCACCAATGTATATTTTGTATTTGCGAAGATTTTCATTTGCTTGTGTGACTTGCCCAGCGGAATTTTTCAATATTAAATATACTCTACGGATTATTTTACTGCAGATAATATCCCATAATGAATCAAAATCATAAGATTGTTGTATGGTTGCATCAAAATAAAGGGAATAGGCAAGCGCGTACTCACTTTTGGTTATTTCGAGGCCTTCAGTATCATTAAATTCCACTTGATCCTTAAAAGTTTGGACAAAAACATCAACCATTCTATACATGGTGCTATGATTACTGACATTTCTATGAGAATGAATTATCATTTCACTGGATTTTCTACCGCGTTTAAACATGATAGAACTTGCAATTATGTAATGCCGAATAGCATTTTTTAGTGAGTCAACTAGAACTCCATCAGATAAATCTTGCTGATCTTCGTCATCTATTAATTCAATTGCTCCGGAATCATATAAATGATACGCATCAACACCACAGTATCCTTTTCCAGGCTCAATTAGTCGGATAGAGTCGGGACGAAGACGGCTATACTCGTCTAAGAAAATAAGTGCTTGGGGTGTTGCAGTTACCGATAAATATAGTGGATTATTTAGGTGTTCTTTCATTGAGACAATAGAAGCATAAGTTGCTGATGCATCTATTGCTTTGTTCTTTTTTGTATTCAGGCTTGCTTGATCACCCTCGTCATCAATGATAAATGCATTAAGGTTTGATTTATCAATGCGTGCAAGCAAATCGTTCACTTTATTCATTGCAGCAGGACGCTTCATTGATATTAAAAAGATTGGTTTGTTTGCATCCAACAAGTCTTCAATTATTTCATCATCCACTGTTAATAACTGAGCCGAGTCGTCAGAAGAGAAAACTACAGGAGTATCATCTGAATAATCTGTATCATTTGGAATATCAAACGTCTTTTTAAAACGATTAGTAGTTTGACTTAACAGTGTGCTGTCATAACCGCCATATATGATTACTAAATTGAAACCATTGTCAAATGCCAGAGCTGTAAATAACTCCAAATTAGATGTTTTACCAGATTGTACTTTACCGACAAGAAGCATATTATTGCTTTTAGTTGGCGTGTTTAATTGAATAAGTGCTTCTCTAAATGTGGTGGTAATATTGTCTCGAATATTTGAAGCACCAAAGTCTCCATAAGAAGATACATGTTTTTCATGTACCCTTTCGTAATATTTACCTTGGACAACAGAAATAGAATCAGTCTGATTTCCAGTGCCAATAACATATCGCTCCATTATTTATCCTCCGCTAATCTTTCAAGGAATCTATTCATATAATTTTTAATAACATTGGACTGAATATAACCTTGTTTACTTGAACCTAATTTAGCTTGACGTTCAGCTAAGATGAACGCCAGAGCAAATTTTTCCAATACTTTCTGAAATCCATCCTCTTTTGAAAATGGCATGAAGAAAGGATGATCTATATTTATTAAAACTTCGTATTTATCAGTATCAGTTTCTTCATATTCAATCCAATACTTCTTGTTTCCACGGGCCCACTGAACAGAAAAATCAACATGAGTAACCAGTGACATCGGAACAGAATATGTACGTGTTGTACTTACTACATTACCCGTAGTTTCAACATTTAACACGGTTTCAATATATTCTGTAATGTCAGTTCCTGATGATTCATTACAAACAGAATCCCCTTGTGAAGAATCTTCATGATTTGTATTATCAAGGTGCTCATCTTCAGAAGGGTCGGTGTCATCATTAATAGTACTAAATGCACTGTCAATGATAGCTGTTACATCCTGTTGAAGTTCTGAGGACGCCTGATCAGAGAACTGGGTTTCACTTGCGCGTTCTTTTATAGACATGTCGGCAATGTCAATGTATTCTTGTATATTATCTTTAAGGGCATCGACAAATGCATCTTCAAGACCATCGTCCCAAATAAACCCATCTTTGGCCTGATTAACAGGGAAATCGTTCATATCAAGTTCGCCAAATAATTTTAAGGATTTCTGGCTTTGAGCCTGTCCAAAAATCTGAGCAGGTTTATAATTGTTATCAGTCCCGCCAATTACAACTCGATCTTGTCTAAAAAGAGCAAATCCAGCCTTAGGGAAACTACCCGGATTCATAATTGCAACAAAACCTGTGACATGATATGATTTACTATCAAATTCTACCGTGAAGTCAAGATTTTTCTTCCATAATTTCCCACGAAAATTAGTTAATATAGGGTATTCTTCGAACACTATTGGCTCATCGTTAAACCAAATTTCAATATCCCTACTGTTAATGTCACGACGATACATGCTGGATAAAAGATCACGTATTTTGCCGATTGTTCTTGATCCAGTTATTTTTTTTGTTATCTGTTCAATGATGATTTCGGTTCCATGTGTATCAGCGGTTGTGTACTCCCGAAATATCTTAGTGTTCTGCAAATGAAGTTTCTCAAGTTTTGGTATATCTATGGTGGCAGTATATCTGTTTTTCGAGCCATATTGTGTGCTCGTCACCGTCCATACTTTTCCGAACCATGATGCTGCAGTTTTTAATCCCATACCGAACTCATTTCTTCCAAACTGTGATTCGTTCCTCGAATCAAGCAGAATTGCATCTCTGAATCTATCTATTTCCATGCCGTATGCATTATCAATGATTGTTAGTGTATTTGATTCAACATCATATTTTACATTGACAATTAGTTTTTCAAAGCCCAGTGCTGCAGACAATTCATCTGAATGCGAAATATAAGATTGAGTAGAATTGTCAACAAACTCTGCGATAGCATACCAAGGTTTATAACTTAAACGAGAAAATACATTTAATATACTAGCAGATGGCTGAATATTAACTTCCATTATATCAGCATTAAAATCATTAGATTCAGATTCTGTCTGAATAGTATATGAACTGAGAGGTTCTCCAAGAACTGTATATTCATAATCCTTTTTTTCGTCCATAATGTTCTCCTTGATTTCCAGTACTTTTCTTTTTCCCCCTTCCGATACAATCCGTCTGCCTTCAGAAGCGATATTAGCAGTTGGAATTTCCTCATAGCGCAAATTTAAGCCACATTCTGAAAGCGATTCAGTACAGGCTCGAACAAGTCCAGGCTGTGCGTTATTAACACTTTCGCGATATGCAAGATTTCCCTTTACCGCAGTAATAGCATTTATGTAGACACTTTCACCGAAATCACGATAGATGCTATTTAATAGAAACTTTGTGAATCGCTCACTAGTTCCCATTTTATAGCATTTTCCTTTTCTCATACACGAAAAAATATTGAAATACATTTTGAGGGATGATTCGGTTCCTTTAACTTTCCCCTTTAAAAATTTGAGAGCATACGCTACAGCATATTTTCCGTCGTAAACATCCTTGGAAACATCATAGATTATTTGCATTTCACTCGGATCTGATAATCCTCTTCCCATAGAAATACCTCCGTTCTATGTTGAAATTTAGTCTTCATTTTTCGTATTTTCAATACATACATCCTCTTTAAGACTTAATTCAAATAAACCTTTACACAAGATTTTTAGAATTCTCACATTTACAGAATTTCCTAATTGTCTATATATTTGTTTATCGGTTCCAGAAAATTTATATCTCTGATCAAAATTTTGAAGGTTTGCAGCTTCTCTTGGTGTAATATGGCGATACGCATTCATTTGATTATCCCAAATAATAGGGGTATTTACTATAGCAACTAGTGAAGGAAAGTATGTCGTTCTTTTAACACGAATACCTGATTGCCTAATCTGTATTATCCCATCATGCATGTTTTGCACATCTTCACCGCAGTTCCACTCAAACTTTTGATACAGTTTTATGCGGTTAAGCATATCATATTTTTCAATCCAAGAATCAATAAATTTTTTGTGTTTAAGATAAAATTCCCTGTTTTTGTCTACAAAACGTTTTTTCCAATCTGGCATATCGTCATAGCCAAGGGAGATTTTCAAATTCTCAGTATTTTGTACGCCAACGCCAAAACAATTTATCCAAATAGGAAAGCCGATAATCTTTATTCCAGTACCGAGACGAAATTCATCCCATGCCTGAATCACTAGAGATTGCTCTTCGGTTATTTTGTAATCTTCTGAAACATTCTCTTCAAGAAGTGTTAATGCATCACCGATTTTGCATGTTTTTTTATATTTATCAATATTTAAGTCTGTAGGTTCAATATATCCCTTTTCTTGAATTTCAGCCGAGCAAGCATCCTTTTTAATGCCTAAAATATAAACACGTTCTCTAATTTGTGGAATACCAAAGTCCGAGGGGGAAAGGATAAGAGGCTTTTGTGTAATGATAAATTCCCTCTTGAGTAATTCTCTTCTGATTATTTTCCAGTTCTCTGATTTATCAGCTAAATTACGAACATTTTCTAACACAACAAAGTTACATTCCGGATGTACGTCGAGAATATCCATAATTGAATAAAAAAGGTTGCCACGCGTTTTATCGTTAAACCCCTGCTGAAGCCCAGCCTTACTAAATGGCTGGCAAGGAAATCCAGCACATAAAACATCAAATCTTGAAATTGTTGTTGGGTCAATTTTTCTAACATCACCACGAACCCTACCTTCAAGTGTTTTGAAATTTAGATTATATGTTTCAACGCATGCCTGATTTACTTCTGCAGCCATTAGACATTCGCCACCTAAAAATCGCATCGCTTGATGGAAGCCACCTATGCCAGCGAATAAGTCAATAAAACGAAATTTTGAATCAGATCTTTCATTTATATTTCGTTTTCTTTTATCATCAGGACGGACAATGTCTGCAGGAATCATCCAACGTCCTTTTATTTTAATTGCTCCATCTAATTGTCCATTAGCACACATTACAGTTATCCTAGCGGGGGTAATCCCCCAAATGCTAGAGAGTTCTTTTGCTGAGATATAATCAGTCATTATTAGAAAATCCGCCTTCGCTATATAGTATTGCCCTTGAGGGCTGGAATAGTACACAGCAACACTCGTGATTATATCCGCGCAAAATGGAATATAATATACAGCCGTTGTTGCCAATAGAATGATTACTTTACGATTTCCATAATGTCACTAAAATCAACATCAAGCGACAAACAGATTTTTATAAGGACTTCCATCCTTACACATTCGTTTTTCGCAAGTTTACTCACCGATGCTGAACTGATTCCAGCTTTTTTTTGTAAATCTTGCTTTTTCATGCCACGATCTATTAATAATTTGAATAGTTTATTGTATGAAACATTCATCTTGGATCCTCCATAATCATCAAGACATTAATAGTGTCATCCTGGCGAGAATTATATCACATATTCTTTATAAAAGCGAGGAAAATTTATCAAATCTAAAGATTTATTTTAGAAAATCCCTTAATAAAGTATACTTGAGAACCATGAACGATATTGATTTACAATGTTGACAGATTAGTTTACAAAAAAAGAAAAAGACCAGAAGTGATATGATTCACTGTCAAAAAATAGTTCGCTCAAAGTTCTATTATCGTTATTACTATGGCTCTCGACTCCAAGGAGGCGCATTACTTTGCGAAAGAATCTTCATACCGCTATTTATCAATCTCGTCCTTTTCTTGTTCTCGTACATGCTTTCTTATTGTTTCTTCATTGAGAGCTACTGTACTAACATACTATCTTCTGCCCAAAAGCGTCTGTTTTCGAAAACATATTTTAATAGGACGTGCCACTCGAACATCAAATGCCCTTTTTATATAACACGCCTCACCTCGCCAAATTCTGACATTTTTCGACAAAAAAGCGGCTAAGATGCCGCTAATTTTCCATATCACCTTCCAATTTCCTACTTTGCGCACTGCCAATCATTTTTACATATATAACTTTGCGCGCTACTACTTCCGCACCAGCTTCACCGCGGCCACGACTGCGCCGTACAGGACGCCGGCAACGGCCCAGATGAACCAGCTGTACTGCGGCTGACCGTTGCCGTAAGGACCGAAGGTGTAGAACATGAAAATGGCGGTTACGGTGAGCCAGTAGATTGCGCTGATTTTGCCGAGAAGCTTGGATTTACGCTTGTTTTCGCGAGTGTAGTCGCCCTCTTCCAGCAGCTTCATCAAGACGCCGTAATAAGTACCGCCGCTGACGAAGGCGAAGCAGCCGCACGCCACCAGAAACAGGAGCAGACAGACCGCACCTGCATACATCAGGTCGCTGCCGTTTAAGCACATCGCCGCGAAAAGCGGCACGACGGACAGGATGCAAAGCACCGTGCCGATAATATTCAGGCGCGTATATTCATCTTTATACTCGGCAAGTCTGCTTCTCACCATGCCGGTAACGCCGTATGCCGTCTCGAAAGGCTCTTTTTCGAGAAATTCATATTCCTTGACTTTGGATGCGGTTGAAATGAAAATTGCAACGCCGATTGCAACCAGCACGAGAAGCACGCAGAGGCCTAGGCCCGCGGCGGCATTTTCGCCGAGCGGAAAGCCCGGTTTTTCGCTGAGTGCACCAAGCAGGATGAGCGCAGCCGGTGAAAGGATGCACAGGAATGTCGCGACGGCGATTTTCAGTGCGGATTCCTTCCTTAATCTTATATATTCCGAAGCCTCCTCCATGCTGACGCGGCGGAGCGATTTTGTTTCACCGTAATCTGCGGCGGTCTGCGCGGTTATCGAGGATGCCGTTTTGGTTTCCGGCTGCGTTATTTCATCTTTTAATAAGTAGTCCGTGCTCACGCCGAAAAGATTGCTCAGCTGCAGGATTTTCTCCATGTCGGGAACTGACTGCGCACCCTCCCATTTGGATACCGACTGGCGGCTCACGCCAAGCTGTGCGGCGAGTTCTTCCTGCGACCAGCCTGCCTTCTTTCTGAGTTCTGTTATTTTATCTGCTAAAATCATTTCTGTTTCCTCCTTGCCCTTTTGTACCTAAAAGATACCATTCTCTGGGGTTGCAATCAAGAAAGTCCTCTTGGAAATTTGTCAACCAATGATTGCGGTGCTGCATTTCAATGCATATTTTCATGTATAAAATTCTCTTTTATGCATACACGCTTCTGTTGCGCACACTTTTTCCGTATTTTTATTAAAAAAATTTATATTTTTTCACAAAAGCCTCTTGATTTTTGGAAAACATGGTACTATAATAAGTCCATGATTCAAATTTATATGCATTTAAGCTAATATTTATACATATATGAAGGAGGGACAAAATCATGTTAAACGAAAAGTTATTATCAGAAGATATTGCCGGTATCACTAAGAAGGCAAATGACTATAAAGCAATGGGTATTATCACTTCCAGAGACCTTGAACTCATCGTTGCAGGCCTTAACCTCATCAAGAAGGACTTTGAGGCGGGAGTTGATTTAGCCGAGCCGGAAGACAAGAACATCCACATGCTTATCGATCGTGTCCTGAGCGAACGTATCGGTCAGTCGGCTCTGAAGCTGCACACTTGCATGGCATAATAAGTTCACCACCAATCACCATAGTTAAAGCCCCGTATCTTCATTGATGCGAGGCTTTTTTCATGGCAAAAATAAATTCTGATGGCGCGCCGCTCGGATCGGGCTTTGGCTTGGGGCACCGGGACAGCCGGCATGTCGCGCAGCCGTGCGTCTGGTCTTGCTGGCATGGCTGGCGCAGCCTTGCATTTGGAAAAATTAGGCAATTCCCACCAAGTGCCAAAAAAAGACCCCCTTTTCGTGTATTTTTGCCGATTTTGCACCTTTTTGAGCCCGTTTCACGCCGGATTTGTATCACGGTTTTGCGTTTTACAAAAATGTCATATTTTGGGGTGTTGAAATTTCAACGTTTTGGCGGTGTGACTTTTTGTTGTTTTTTTACATCGTCGTCTTTTTCTCTTCTGAAAGCCTCGGGATACACGAAACACCCCTCTATAGGGGCAATCTTCGTGTAAATGCTATTTTTCGCTCAGGAAGCTGCGTGCTACACAAACACTTTTTTCGCTCGGGAAGCTGCGTGCTGCACAAACGCGGTTTCCACCCGGCAGGGGCGTGTCCGCCGTTATCAGAGGCCTGCGCGCGAAAAATTCAGTTTCTCGCCTGCGAAGTTGTCGATGCCGTAAAGCAGCAGCACGCTGTCGTAGTCCGCCGCCAGTTCTTCGATGTTTCCGCGGTAATAGCGGGTGTCCACCATCGTTATCTTGTCGTAGTCGTCCATGAGATAAGGCACAAACGAATTGGCAAAGGAATCCTTTATAATCAGGATTTTGTCCTTGACACCGCACCGGGTTTCCCGACAGGTTTCGATGTCCACCTTATCGTAGTTGCCGCCGAAGTAGACGGCGTATTTGTCTTTTTTGCCGAGATACTCCTTGAAGTACAGCGAGTCGTAGGACTTGCCGGTAAAAGTCACCCTGCACTCCCTGGCAAGTGCAGCCGCCGGTGTTTCCACCGTGTCGGGGCGCAGCGTATCGAGCAGCACCTTGGAATACAGCGTGCCGTAAAAGCTGTCCGAAAGCACGACAGGCTTTTCATCTTCATAGGCCATGTCATAAGTCGTGCCGTTTTCCGATGCACCGGAAGCCTCGAGAAATCCTTTATAGCCGAGGAAAGCACCGTAACCGGTCCAGTGGTGGTCCGTCCGGAAAAACACATCCCGCCCGCCTTCTGCGGCTTTACTCATCGTTTCGCGAAGGTCAATCAGGCTGTTTCCGAGAACCCTGCGTGCCTCTTCAAAGGCCTTGTCCTCATCGAACCGCATCGCATTATCCGGCAGAGCCTCCTGATAGACATACGCGGCAGTCGGCACGAGCATCGCCTTGAACTCTGTACCGTTTGCCTCGCAAGTCGCCTTCAGCTGCTGCGTCCGCGTGAGGTTTTGGGTATACCGCGCCTTGTCAAAATCTGTCTCGGTCACGCGCTTTACCACCCGGCCGCCGGTGCATAGATACACGCCGTTGATGTCACTGACACCCAGTCCCGCTTCGGTCATCGCCATGGTCTTGACCCACAGGTTCCGCCCGATAATCTGGTCGCTGAGGTATTTTTCGCTCTGCTCCTCAAAACGCCCGCTCAGCACATTCGCAGCCGTAAAGACCGGCCTCTTCTGCAGATAGCGGTTTTCGTTCTCCGAAAATCCGGTATCCGGCGTAAGCAGCGTCCCAACGCAGAGAAAAAGCAGAAAAACGACAGAGGAAAGTATGAGAATCAGGCTTCTTTTGTTTTTTTTCATCTCTCATCCCCCTAAAATCTGAAATATAGAAACGGATTGTATGATCCGCTCACCAAAAATGCAATCGAAAGCGCCAGAATACTGAGAAGCACGACGGTTTCGAGCACGCCGAGGATGACTTCTCCGTTCTTGACGCCCGAAAGAGTGCCTGCAATTCTGCCGCATACAAGTTTTACAAGCGGCGTTGAGCCGATGGTGCAGGCAATCAGCACCCAGATTCTGCTCCATGCGAGGTATTTGAAGTTCCCGTCGACAAAGTCGGCGGTCCCGCCGAACATCACCTGCATATATTCGCGCATCTGCCCAAAATCCGTGAGTGCGAAGATGACCCAGCCGAGCACGATCAGAATCAAGCTGTAAAGATGACCGACAGGTGCCGGGCATTTTTCGAGCCACTTAAGAATCCACAGTTTTTCGAGGATGAGAATCACCCCAAAGTACATGCCCCACGCCACGAAATTCCAGCTTGCACCGTGCCAGAGCCCGGTCAGTGCCCACACAACGGCGATGTTCAGAATCTGCCGCGGAAGGCCTTTGCGGTTTCCGCCGAGCGGAATGTACACGTATTCCTTAAACCACGAGCTGAGCGACATGTGCCAGCGTCTCCAAAACTCCGTGATGCTGCGCGAAATGTACGGATAGTTGAAGTTTTCGAGATAATCAAACCCGAAGATTTTGCCAAGGCCGATTGCCATGTCGGAATATCCCGAAAAGTCAAAATATATCTGGAAGGTAAAAGCCAGCGCGCCCAGCCATGCCGCAGCGGTGCTGATTTCCGAAACCGGCATGAGAGTGATTTCGTTCCAAATCACATATACCTGATTGGCAAGCAGTACCTTCTTGCCGAATCCGACGATGAACCGGCGCACGCCCTCCGCAATCTGATCGAGATTGGTCTTTCTGCCGACAAGCATCTCAGCGACATCCGAATAGCGCACAATCGGACCTGCGATAAGCTGCGGAAACAGCGTCACATAGGCCGCAAAAGCGATAAAATCACGCTGCGGCAGGACTTTCCCCCGGTAGACATCTATGATATAGGACATCGTCTGAAATGTGTAAAACGAAATTCCAATCGGCAGGGCAATGTTCAGAAGACCAAGCCCTCCGCCGGAGACTGCGTTCACCGTCTCGATGACAAAATCCGTGTATTTGAAAAATCCGAGAATCGCAAGGTTTCCCGCGATGCACAGGATCAGAAGCGGCCTGGATTTTGCGACAATCCGCCCCATCACATAGTTGAAGAGGATGGAAAAAGCCATCACCGCGATATATTTCGGCTCGCCCCAGCCATAAAAAATCAAGCTGGCAATCAAAAGCCACAGGTTCCGCACCTTCAGAAACCTTTCCGGAATCAGAAAGTACAGAAGCAAGGTTATCGGCAAGAATGCCATAAAAAACACCGAACTGCTGAATACCATATATTATAAACTACTCCCTTTTTTATTGTGCGGCGCCGGCAATCATGCCATCGTTTGCGTCGGCAATTGCTTCGTCGAGGCGCGAAAGCACCTCAGGCGGAATCTCGCCGCCACCGTTTTCGTATCTTTCAATCGTATATTTATAGACGGTCTGCCCGCCGAGCGAATATGCATCCGCAAATCCTACCCATCCGTTGTCGATTGGGAACGAATTGCATATGTACTCCGCTATCTGACGCGTGAAACCGCTGTTATCCTTCAAGGTAAAGGTCAGCATGGTTTTGTCCCCGTTGATTGCTTGCTTGAGCTGTGCAGGAATTTCGTACATGTCATTAAGTGCCGCCGCGCTTGTAAGCATGTAGCAGTATTTCGTCCCGTTTGCGGCAGGAATTTCGTCGTGGTCCCACGGATAGGAGCCGTTATCCTTGACGCTGTCCGGCATGTTGAAGTAGTTATACCCCGGTTCGCCGCTTACTCCGCCGTCAAAGGTCACGTCTACATGATACCATTCTCCGTCGAGCTGCACCACATCCCAGGCGTGTTCGCCTTTCTGCGTCGAATGAATGATTTTGCACGGAATATCGAGTGCGTCCATAAAAAGCTTAAACGTCGTGGCGTTGCCTACGCAGATTGCGTTGTGCGAGCGTAAAACTCCATAAGGCGTATGCGTTTCACTTCCCCCCTGCAACGATCGGATTAAGGCTCTGATCGTTGTAAGACGTCCATTTGACCTGCCAGTCGTAGATTGCTTTTTCTTTTTCGTACGGGCTCATGTCATCCGTGATAAGCTTCTTGATGACCTCTGACATTTTGTCGTGCACGAAAAGGTCTTTTTCGTCCAGCCCCGAGGTGTCCCCGGTTTTGTATGCCTTGATTACCGCCGTGTCATCATAAATCTCATGTACCGTGGTTTCGGACTGCCCGAGCAGCTTGTTCATTTTGCTGATCATGCCGCTGTTCTGTGCAAAAACACCCAAAATCAAAAGGATTATGAGAAGCTGCACCGCACGGTTGCCCTTGCCCTTTGCTTTCATTTTTATGTCTTTTTTTAAATCGCTGATATGTACCTTCGCCCGTCTTTTCCTCTCGGCAAGCGGAATTCTTTCGCCTCTGTCTACCATTTTGCTTCCCTCTTACTTCTATTAATATTTTATTGATTTCCTTCGCTTATGACTCTTCGAATTTCCGTCTCAATGCAGTCCGGGTCGTCCGCCGCAATCAGGCACACACAGTTTCCCTGCACGATGACCCTCGCATTATCAAGTTTATACACTTCTTCCGGTTTATATCCGCTGAACTTGCTCGTCCGTTCCGCAATTCTGTCTTGGAGCTTGCTCTGTGCGATGGAAACATCTTCGTTTTTCTTCATATGAAGCACCGAAACTTCATCGGCTGTGCCTCCTGCAGCCGTCTGAAGAATCGCTCCGTCGTCGACCATGTCATACTGCACGCCGTACAGATTGCTGAAGTTTTCGTCGTAGGCTTCCTCGCCGTAGCTGTACCACTCGTCAAAGCTTCCTTCCGGCGTAATCTCCTTGCATGCCTTGACGATGTCCACGCATTTCACATTGTCATTGCTTCCGCCGCAGGCTGTAAAGACTGAAATTGTCAAAATAAGTGCCAAAATAAATGCTGTTTTCTTTTTCAAATTGCTTCCCCCTTTTGCTTTTGCAGCGGTTGCTTCCGCTTTCGCTGTTGTAATCTTTATTCTACCATATTTGACGCCAAAGTATAGCAAAAAGTTTCGCCGGGCATAAAAAACGACCCCTCGGACATGATGTCTGCGAGAAGCCGCCTTAAAAGTATGGTGCCCACTTCCGGAATCGAACCAGAGACACGGGGATTTTCAGTCCCCTGCTCTACCTACTGAGCTAAATGGGCGAATTCTTTATCAAATTGTAAATGGTGGGCCTTCAGGGACTTGAACCCGGGACCTGCCGGTTATGAGCCGGATGCTCTGACCAACTGAGCTAAAGGCCCGTATTAAGTTAGTGGTCGGGGTGGCAGGATTTGAACCCGCGGCCCACTGGTCCCAAACCAGTTGCGCTACCAAACTGCGCTACACCCCGATATAAAATTCAAATTGGCAGGGGCAGTAGGAATCGAACCCACGGCACGCGGTTTTGGAGACCGCTGCTCTACCAGCTGAGCTATACCCCTGAATTATGGCGGAGAAGATGGGATTCGAACCCATGCTGCCCTATACGAACACTAACGGTTTAGCAAACCGTCCTCTTCAGCCACTTGAGTACTTCTCCTCGCTGAAATTATTATGGCGGAGAGGGTGGGATTCGAACCCACGGCCCCTTTCGGAGTCACCGGTTTTCAAGACCGGCTCCTTAAACCACTCGGACACCTCTCCATCATGAGTTCTACTGCTTCTATTAGCTAAAAAATGGTGACCCATCGGAGATTCGAACTCCGGACACCTTGATTAAAAGTCAAGTGCTCTGCCGACTGAGCTAATGGGTCATATGTATGGCTGGGGTAGCAGGATTCGAACCTACGAGTGCCAGGATCAAAACCTGGTGCCTTACCGCTTGGCGATACCCCAACAGCTACCCTATGCTTTTATTAAAAAAAATTGGTGAGCCCAGAGGGATTCGAACCCGCGACACACGGCTTAGAAGGCCGTTGCTCTATCCAGCTGAGCTATGAGCCCACACTTAGTGAAAAATGGAGCGGATGATGAGAATCGAACTCACGCCATCAGCTTGGAAGGCTGAGGTTCTACCATTGAACTACATCCGCATAAAAAATTGGAGCGGAAGACGAGATTCGAACTCGCGACCCTCGCCTTGGCAAGGCGATGCTC
>OLOV01000999.1_pt1 | contig 23480 bp, 19 predicted proteins | sample 1672931 | NCBI WGS metagenome assembly OLOV01 (sample SAMEA3136738, study PRJEB25190) | human gut metagenome | biome: human gut; feature: human-associated habitat; material: faeces | place: Austria | collected 2013
TATCGCATAGCGATATTTCCGGAATATCGACAAAAGCACCTCGCGAAGCGGCGCGTGTCCATGAACCTCATGCGCGCGCAGAAATCGCAGATTTCGTTACGCGCTTACGGGGAGACCTGCCATATAAGGCAGGTACGCGCAGACATCTCTGATTTTGTTACGCGCGCTTTTGCCTTGCGATCTGCCTGCCGTCAAGCGCAGGACGAAATACACAGCAAACGGAGGAATTGACAAAATGTATGTAGTATGTTTAGATTTGGAAGGTGTTCTGACACCGGAGATTTGGGTGGAATTCGCGGAAGAAGCAGGCATTCCGGAGCTCAAAAAGACGACGCGGGACGAGCCGGATTACGACAAGCTGATGCGATATCGTTTGGACATCCTGAATCAGCATGGATACGGTCTCAAGGAAATTCAGGAAACGATCGCCAAGCTGGACCCGCTGCCGGGCGCGAAGGAATTCCTGGATGAACTCCGGGCCCTTACGCAGACGGTCATCGTCAGCGACACCTTTGAGCAGTTCGCGCAGCCACTGATGAAAAAACTCGGGATGCCGACGATTTTTTGCAATACACTGGTGGTATCGCCGGAAGGCAAGATCACCGATTACAAAATGCGCGTGGCGCAAACCAAGCTGACCACAGTCAAAGCGCTGCAGAGCATGGGCTACGAAACGATCGCCAGCGGAGACAGCTTCAATGACCTGGGCATGATCAAAGCGAGCAAGGCAGGCTTCCTGTTCCGCTCCACCGAACAGATCAAAGCTGACAATCCGGACGTGAAAGCTGTGGAAAGCTACGCGGAGCTGATGGTAGAAATCAAGAAGGTTATGGGAATCAAGTAAAGCGCGGAAAGAAACATGATCGGCGGAACGGCCAACCAGTATGTTTCTGCTGGAAAGGACAAAAGTGCGCGCCGAAATGCAAGCCGGCGCGCTGAAACCTAACGGGATTCGTTTGAAAAGAGGTACTGAAGCAGGGCCTCTTTTTCGTTTTTGACTTTTTCGTCGATGACGGCGTTGAGCAGGAGGTCAAGTGCCGCGCCAAGCTCCCTGCCCGCGGGCATGCCGACTGCCATCAGATCACGTCCGGTGACCGCCAGAGTCTTGCGTGAAAAGCAGGCGCCGCCGGCGAGGATGTCGGAAGCGAGGGCTTCCAGGCGGGCATAAATCTCCTGCCGATCCCAAAAAGCAGGGGCCTGTCCCAGGTTATCCGCCCGCTTGAGTGCCAGGAGATCAAAAAAGAGTTCCGGCCTGAACTGCTGCAGGGCGCGTTTGACCGCCTTAGCGGTCGGTTCGATCTGCCGATCGTGCCAGCGTACCAGCGTCACCACGTGCGTCGTCGTGTCGTTGTCGAATTTGAGACGGCGGAGGATGCTGCGCGTCATTTCCGCGCCGCGGATATCGTGTTGATAAAAATGACCGACGCCTTGCGTGTCTGCCTGGAAACAATCCGGCTTGCCGATGTCATGCAGCAGCGCCGCCAGCCGGAGGTGCGGCTGCGGCGGGATGGCATCGACTGCCGCCAGTGTGTGATGCCAGACATCGTAGACATGATGCGGGTTTTGCTGCTCGAAGCCCTGCATCGGCAGCAATTCCGGCAGGAATACGCTGAAAACGGGAAGGTAGGCATCTAATACGCAGGCAGCGTCCCGGCCGCAGAGCAGACGCACCAGTTCCTCGCGGATGCGCTCCGCGCTGACAGCAGTCAGCAGATCCTTTTGGGCAAGCAGCGCCCCGGCGGTGTCCGTTTCGATCTCGAAACCAAGCACCGCGGCGAAGCGCAGGGCGCGCAGCATGCGCAGCGCGTCCTCATCAAAGCGCTGCGCCGGGGCGCCCACACAGCGGACCACGCCTGCGGCGAGGTCCGCCTGTCCGCCAAACAGATCCACCAGTCCGCGCGCGGGATGATAGGCCATCGCGTTGATCGTAAAATCTCTGCGTGCGAGATCCTCAGCCAGCGTGCGCGCGAAGGTGACCGCCGCCGGATGACGATGATCTTCATAAGCGCCGTCGGTGCGATAAGTAGTGATTTCCAGATTCATGCCGCCGCTGTGCAGGGTCTGCGTGCCGTGCTTGAGGCCGGTCTCGATCAGCGTCCTGCCGCGGAAAGCGGCGGTGACCTCTTCGGGCCGCGCGGACGTGGTGATATCGTAATCGTGCGGCACCACGCCGCGCAGGCTGTCTCGCACGCAGCCGCCGACCAGATAAGCCGCGTGACCGTTTTGATTGAGCGTTTCGATCGCCTCCCGCGCGGGGGCAGGCATTGTCATGGTAAACATCCGTATTCCTCCTTGTGCTGGATAAGGATAGTTTACACCACTGCACCGTCCGCCGCAAGCTTAAATCAGCCGCCTGCGCAGAAGCGGCGCTTCACGCGCGGAATGCTTTCTCTTATTATCTAGGAAAATCTCGCGAGGCGATATTTCCGGCATATCGGCAAAAGCACCTTGCGAAGCGGCGCTCATGGGTGAGAGCCATGTGCGCATAGAAATCTCAGATTCCGTTTTGCGCACCTTTGTCTTCCGCGAACCCACGCGCCGCAGGCGCGATTTTTTTGCGCATTCGGCTTCAAAAAAGCGTTGCGATGTGAGATCGCAGAGTTCGGGGCACGTCGCATGCTTGCCTAATCACGCCGCGTATGCAGATATTTTTCTCTGGTCGCCATACCGCCGCGCAGATGCCGTTCGGCCTTGTTATTCTCCAGGACGGTCTTAACCTCAGCCGCAAGAGGCGGATTGAGTTCAAGAAGTCGTTCCGTAATGTCCTTGTGTACCGTAGATTTTGAAACCCGAAATTTTTTCGCCGCCGTCCGGACCGTCGCGTTGGTGCGGATAATATAATGCGCCAGCTCTAAAACTCTTTCCTCTATGTAATCCTTCATTAGACAGCTCCACACTCCTCACTTCTTCGTTAAGACACTATATGCGTCCGCGGGGTGGAATATGACGCGCAAAATCAAAGCGCTTAAAACCATAGGACACCATAGGATTTTGAGAATTTACAGTGCGGCAGACGGGGCTGCGGATGAAGATAAAAAGTTTTGAAAAAAAATCAAAAAAAAGACAAAATTTCATTTGACGAAAGCCCTTCCATACGTTATGATGGTAGTGGCTAGAAAGTATACAAGAAGGGAAGAAGCGTATCGGTCGGGATGACGGGACAAGCTGCCCACGACCGGAACGTGACATGAAGAAACTACAGCAATCGGCTAAGCCGGTTTTTTCTTCCGCCCATGACTTGTATACATTATACAATACAAGTACAACACAATGATTTAACTACTTTGAGGAGGAGCAAGCATGAGAAAAGAGTGGGAAGGATTTGTCGCGGGAAACTGGACAGAGCACATTGATGTAGAGGAATTTATTAAATTAAACTACCATCCGTATGACGGTGACGGCAGTTTCCTCGCGGGACCGACAGAGAGAACCAAGGAATGCAGTGACAAGGTGCACGAGCTTTTGGTCGCGGAGCGCAAAGCAGGCGGTACGCTGAAGGTTGACGCGAGCCGCATCATGCGCGTGAACGCATTCGGCCCCGGCTACATCGTTCCGGGCAAGGATATCATCGTCGGACTGCAGACAGACGAACCGCTTAAGAGAGGTATTTGCCCGTTCGGCGGCATCAAGATGGTCAGAGAAGAAGTGAAGGAGTACGGCGTTACACTGCCGCCGGAAATTGACAATATGTTCAACTACTTCACGACGCACAACGACGGCGTTTTTAAGGCATACTCCAACGAAATGCGTCAGGTCAGACATCTCGGCTTCATTACGGGACTTCCGGACGCTTACGGCCGCGGCAGAATCATCGGTGACTACAGAAGAGCAGCGCTCTACGGCATCGACTATCTGATCGAGGAAAAGCAGAAAGACCATGAAATGATCGCTTCCAGACACGTGATGAACGAAGAAAACATTCGCACCGCGGAGGAAGTCAGCAATCAGATCCGCTCCCTCAAGGAAATCAAGAAAATGGCAGAAAGCTACGGCTTCGACATCTCCGGACCGGCGAAAGACGTCAAGGAAGCGATCCAGTGGACGTACTTCGCGTACCTGGCAGGCATCAAGGAAGAAAACGGCGCGGCGATGTCCATTGGCAGAACCTCCACGTTCATCGATATCTACGCAGAGAGAGACCTTGCGAACGGCACCTACACCGAAGAACAGATCCAGGAATTCGTGGATGACTATATCCTAAAGCTGCGTGTTGCCAGACATTTAAGAACCAGTGAATACAACGAGCTGTTCGGCGGAGACCCGATGTGGATTACCGAAGGTATCGCAGGCGTCGGCATGGACGGCAGACATAAAGTAACCAAGAACTCTTACAGAGTGCTGCAGACCTTATACAATTTAGGACCGGCACCGGAGCCAAACCTGACCGTATTATGGTCCGAAAAGCTGCCGGAACCGTTCAAGAAGTTCTGCGCGCAGGTTTCCATCGACACAGACTCCATCCAGTATGAGAACGATGACAAGATGAGACCGCACTGCGGCGAGGACTACTCGATCGCCTGCTGCGTATCCGCGATCCAGATGGGACAGCAGATCCAGTTCTTCGGCGCGAGATGCAATTTGGCTAAGATCCTGCTGCTCGGCTTAAACGGCGGTATTGACGAAAGAACCGGCGAGCATGTCGGTCCGCAGATGGAACCGGTCGGCGACGGTCCGATCGACTTCGAGGACGCATGGAAGCGTTTCAACATCTATCTGGCATGGCTGTGCGAGCTGTACGTCAACATCATGAACATCATTCATTTCATGCACGACAGATATGATTACGAAAGCGCGCAGATGGCGTTCCTGAACTCCGAACTCAAGCGTCTGATGGCATTCGGCGTTGCGGGCTTCTCCGTTGCGGCTGACTCCCTCTCCGCGATCAAATATGCGAAGGTATATCCGATCAGAGACGAAAACGGCGTCATCGTGGACTACAGAACCGAAGGCGACTTCCCGAAATACGGCAACGACGATGACCGTGTAGACGATATCGCAGTGAAGATCTCCGAGAGAACCATCGAGGAGCTGCGCAAGCACCCGACCTACAGAAACGCGGTACATACCCTGTCCGTTCTGACCATCACTTCCAACGTCATGTACGGTAAGAAGACCGGCAATACGCCGGACGGCAGAAGAGCAGGTACGCCGTTCGCACCGGGCGCAAATCCGATGCATCAGAGAGACAACCACGGCGCGATCGCTTCTCTGAACTCCGTATCCAAGATCGACTGGGATACTTGTCAGGACGGTGTTTCCAACACCTTCTCCATCACGCCGGAAACGCTCGGCAAGAACCCGGACGAAAGAGCGGACGTGCTGGCAGGTCTTTTGGAGGGCTACTTCAAGAGAGGCGCGCATCATTTGAACGTCAACGTGCTCAACAGATCACTTTTGGAGGACGCATACGAAAATCCGGACAAATACCCGAACCTGACGGTCAGAGTATCCGGCTACGCGGTAAGATTCAACGCGCTTTCCAAGACACATCAGAAGGAAGTTATCGCGAGAACCTTCCACGAATCCATCTAAAAATTACAGGAGTAAAAGCGGCAGCGTAGCAGGATTACGCTGCCGCAATTGATATGGCATGATAGGAAAAATTCACTCGATAGAAACATTCGGCGCTGTGGACGGACCGGGCATCCGCACAGTGTTCTTTATGCAGGGCTGTCCGGCGAGATGTCTGTACTGTCACAATCCGGACTCATGGCCGGCGGACAAGGGCGAAAAAATCGAGGTTGAGGAGGTCGTTCACTGGGCGCTCCGCGGGCAGCCATATTACGGCAGCAAGGGCGGCGTGACCTTCAGCGGGGGAGAACCGCTGCTGCAGGGAAAATTTTTGACAGAAGCCATTCACGCGCTGCACAAGGTGGACATTCAGTCCGCGATCGATACCAGCGGCACCTATCTGGACGATTACAGCGATGAAGCCATCCACCAATGTGACCTGGTGCTGCTGGATGTCAAGCATCCGGATCCGGAACGCTTCGAGATTATCGCCGGACAACCACAGGACACGCTGCTGGCGCTGATCGACATCATCAACGCGCATAAAAAGCATGTATGGGTGCGCCATGTGGTCGTGCCGGATATCAACGACACGCCGGAGGACATGGAAGCGCTGAACGTGTTTATGAAAAAAATCCGTTTTGTCGATAAGGTCGAGCTGCTCGGTTACCACACAATGGCCGTCGAAAAATACGGCAAGCTCGGCATTACCTACCGGCTCAAGGGCGTGCCGGCGATGGACAGCGCCAGACTCATGGAGCTGCAAAAGCTGATACACAAACCGGCAGAAGCAGTAACCCGCGTGAGCCTGTAAAGAGACGGAGAGGAAAAAATGGAGGGAAACATTGATTTGATCTATGCGCGGCCGATCAATACAAGGAATATTTTGACCTTTACCTTCCCGACGATGGTGCGGATGCTGTTCGTGTCCATGTATACTATCGTGGACGGGATTGTGGTATCCAATTATGTGGGCAGTCTGGGTCTGTCGGCGCTGAATATCGTCTACCCGGTGCTGAATGTGGTCATGGCGCTGACTTTCGTCTTCCAGATGGGCAGCAACGCTGTCATCGGCAAGAAGCTCGGCGAGGGAAAGGCACATGAGGCATGCAGCTTCCTGAGTCTGACGGTGCTGGTCAATCTGGCAGTGATGGCGATCATGATGACCCTGCTGCTGGCCTTTGATCAGGAAATCTACCTGCGCATCGGTTCGGACGAAATGCTGCTGCCGCTGTGCGTGGAATACGGCAGGATCATGGTGCTGGCAGGTCCGATCTGGTCGCTGCAGATTTTGTTCCAGGGATTTCTGGTGACGGCGGACAGACCGCACATGGGTCTGTGGCTGTCTGTGGCAGCGGGCTGCGTCAATATCGGCCTGGATCTTCTGCTGGTCGGTGTCTTTGATTTCGGACTGGCAGGCGCGGGCTATGCTTCGATGGCGGGCATGCTTGTCGGCGGGCTGGTTCCGCTGCGCGTGTTCTTTGATAAAAAGAGCCTGCTGCATTTCGAAAAACCGGTTTGGAAGGGAAGAGAATTGCTGCTGGCGATGGGAAACGGCGCGTCCGAGATGGTGACGAGCCTTTCCAGCGCGATCACCACAGCCCTGTTTAATCTGCAGATGATGGCGATCGTCGGCGAAAAAGGCGTCGCGGCCATCAGCGCGATTCTCTACCTGCAGTTTGTGTTTGTGGCGCTGCTGATCGGGTTTACCTCCGGTGTCGCACCGATTTTCAGCTATAACTATGGGGCGGGAAACCGCGCGAATATTCACAAGCTGTTTGCGATTTCAGCGCGGATGATACTAAGCTTTTCCTTGGCGATGCTGGTGGTCGCGGAGCTTTTGGATCGTCCGATGGTGCTGATTTTCGCGTCGAAGGACCCGGTCCTGCGGGATTTGATGATCGTGGGTTTCCGTATCATCGCGATCAGCGTATTCTTTACCGGTATCAATATCTTCGCGTCCGGTTTTTTTACTGCCATGAACAACGGCAGGGTTTCCGCGCTGGTTTCGATCCTGCGTACTTTGGTTTTGGAAGTAGGCGCACTGCTTCTGATGCCGATGTGGTGGGGGATCAACGGCGTCTGGTGGGCGCTGCCGGTTGCTGAAATTCTGGCAAGTCTCGTCGCGGTATCGATGCTGCTGCGTTATCGCAATACCTATGGATACTGAGGCTGTCCGCCCGCGGGCGGACGGGTCTATATGCCCGCCGCGCGTCGCAGGGCTTTGCAGGTGGGAGAACGGAGATATCTCGTTTTTGGGAATTTTCACAAAAGAATTATCATAATCAACGTATTTTCTTAAAAAACTATTGACAATACACAAAAACAGTGATAAACTCCGTATATAAACTGAATCAGCAAACCTTTGAGGGAGAAGTAAAACGAATTTACGGTCTCACAGCGAACCCGGGATGGTGGAAGCCGGGCAGATGCAGGATTCGCACAATGGGCTCCTGAGGGCGAGGGGAAAATATGAATTTCGCGCCGGATCGCAGGCAGATCGCGAAAGGCGAAAGACCGCGATAAACAGAACAGGAATCATATGAGTATCTGAGACGAAACTCCCGCGTCAGTGGAGAGGAGTGTGACGGCACTCTGCAGAGAGGATTTTCCGGCAGAAGTTTTCGGGCATGATTACGTCAGACGGTTGGACAGTCAGACGGCGGCAGGCAGGAAAGCGGGAAGCCGGTGAGTCAAACAAGGTGGCACCGCAGGTAATATCCTGTCCTTGGGTACAAGGACAGGTTTTTTGTTTTTGCGGGCGCTGGCGGATCGCCAGCGCCTTACAGGCAGCCGAAGGCAGAGAACACTTCAATGATTTCTTTAGAAGCAGGGGAACGCGGCATGCGGCACCCGGCAGAGAATTGATTGAAAAGGAGACAAAACAATGAAACAGGCAATGAAAAAGGGATTGACAGTCGTTATGGTACTGGTGATGGCGGCAGCGCTGCTGACAGGCTGCGGCAAGGACAGCGGCAGCGGCGATCAGGGGCAGGCATCGCAGGGCGAGACTTTCAAGGTTGGCATCCTGCAGCTGATGGAGCACCCGTCGCTGAATACCATTAGAGAAAGCATTATCGAGGGACTTGCGGACGCGGGTTACGTAGAGGGCGAGAATCTTGAGATCGACTATAAGAACGGGCAGAACGATATGACCAATATGAAGACCATCGCGCAGACCTTCGTATCCGGCGGCTGTGACGTGATCGTAGCAATCGCGACACCGGCGGCGCAGGCCGTGATGAGCGAAACGACAGACATTCCGATCATTTTCGCGGCAGTCACCGATCCGGTTGACGCGGGTCTGGTCGAAGATCTGAACAATCCGGGCGGCAACGTCAGCGGCACCTCTGATGAGGTATCTGCGGAGGCGATCATGAATCTGGCTAACGAGATCACACTGGAGTTCAAGACCATCGGCGCGCTTTACAGCACTGGGGAGGACAATTCGGATTCTGTCATCAAGGGACTGAAGGAATACGCGGCAGCCAACGGCTATGAAGTTGTGGAATCGACCGTGACCAACACCAGCGAAGTACAGCAGGCTGCGCAGTATCTGGCAGACAAGGTGGATATCGTTTACTCGCCGATCGACAATACGGTCGCTTCCGCGATGGCAGTGGCAACCGAGGTATTCAACAAAGCCAAAATTCCGTTCTATGTCAGCGCAGATTCCATGGTACAGGACGGCGGTCTTGCGACCTACGGCATCGACTATACGGTACTCGGCAAGGAAACAGGCAAGATGGTCGCGGAAATCTTCGGCGGCGCGGACGTTTCTGCAATGCCGGTGGTCAAGATGAGCGACATGACCGTCTATGTCAACACCAAGACTGCAGATGCCATCGGCGTGGAAATCCCGCAGAGCGTGATGGACAAAGCGACGGTGCTGGAATAATCCGCGGCGCTGAGGCAAAGAAACAAAAAGAAGCAGAACATTTTCCCGGAGAAACAGGGAAAATATGGAGGAGAATTTAAGATGATGACATTCGGCGCCCTCTTGGGCTCGCTGGAGCTGGGAATGATCTACGCGGTCCTGGCTCTGGGTGTATTCCTATCCTTTCGAACCTTAAACATGCCCGATCTGACGGTGGACGGCTCCATCGTCACAGGCATGGCAATCTCGGCAGTCATTTGCGCAGGAGGCGGGCATCCGCTTCTTGCGCTTCTTGGCGCTTTTGCGGGCGGCTGTCTGGCGGGGCTTTTGACCGGACTTTTGCATACCAGGCTTAAAATCCAGGCGATTCTGGCAGGCATTTTGGTGATGATGGCTTCCTATTCGGTGAATCTGCGCATCATGGGCAAAACCCCGAACATCCCGCTGACCAAGAGCGAGACGATTTACAAGATCGCGGATCGCTTGCTGCCTCCGCAGTACGCCGGCATGGTACTCAATCTGGTCCTTCTGGCGGTGATTATCGCGGTGCTGTATCTCTTCCTGCAGACGCGGCTCGGCTTCGTGTTCCGCGCGACCGGAGACAATGAGGACATGGTCAAAGCCTGCGGCGTTTCCTGTGACAGTATGAAGCTGCTGGGATTGGCGCTTTCCAATGGATTGGTCGGTCTTGCCGGCGGTATGCTGGCACAGAATCAGGCTTTTGCGGATATCAACAGCGGCGTGGGCATGATGGTCATCGGTTTAGCCTCTGTCATTCTCGGAGAGGTTATTTTTGGCACAAAAACCTTGCTGCGAAGACTCATCGCCGCAGCGCTGGGCGCAGTGGTTTACCGCATCCTCATGGCGCAGGCACTGTATCTTGGTATGGAAACGACCGATATGAAGCTCGTGTCGGCGGCTATCGTCGCGGTGGCGCTTTCGCTAGGACTTTTGGGTGAAAAGGGAAGCAAACTGCAGCTTACACGCAAGCAGAAAGGGGCGCAGCAAAAATGAAAGAATTATTGAACGTCAATCAGATACGCAAAACTTTCAGTCCGGGCACCATCAATGAGAAGACGGCACTCACGGATGTCAGCCTGCGCATGAAGGAGGGCGATTTCATCACCATCATCGGCAACAACGGCGCGGGCAAATCCACCCTGCTCAACTGCATCGCGGGCGTGTTTCCCATCGACAGCGGCAGTATCACGCTGGACGGCAGGGACATCACCAAAGAGCCGGAATACAAACGCGCCAGACAGATCGGCCGCGTGTTTCAGGATCCGCTCAAGGGTACGGCCTTTGACATGACGATCGAACAGAATCTGGCGATTGCCTATTACAAGAACCGGCCGCGCGGTCTGCAGCCCGGCATCTCCAAAAAAGACCGCGAGCTGTTCCGCGAAAAGCTCGCGCTGCTCGGCATGGGACTCGAAAACCGCATGACCGAGAAGGTGAAGCTGCTATCCGGAGGACAGCGGCAGTCTTTGACGCTGTTTATGGCAGTCATCGCAAATCCGAATCTTCTGCTTTTGGACGAACATACGGCGGCGCTTGATCCGGCAGCGGCGGAGAAGGTGCTGGAACTGACGAACCTTTTTGCCGCGCGGGAGGGCATGTGTACGCTGATGATCACACATAATATGAAAGACGCGCTGCGCTACGGCAACAAGACGATTTTGATGAAGAGCGGACGCGTCGCGATGGAGCTTGTGGGCGAGGAGCGCGCCGCGATGACTGTCGAGAAGCTGATCGAAAAATTCAGCATCGACAGCGACCGCATGCTGCTGTAAGAGCCGCGCGGAGGCGGACAGGGCGTGCAAAAGGCGCGCGTGGGCGTGAACGACGCGTCGAAAGCTCGCGCGGATGTGGACTGACCGCCTGCTATCGCATGGATGCGCGGGGGTTGGGAGCGTTCTGTGCTGAGCCAAAAGACAAAAGCGCGCATAACGAAAACCGAGATTTCTATGCGCAGATGGCGCGCATGGATGCGCGCCGCTTCACAAGGGGCTTTTGTTGAATTTTCCTGTGATGCTACCATAAAGAAATTGTAAAGAAACACAAAAAAATAAAAAAAGCTTATTGACAAACACCAAAATGCGTGATAAGATAAGCACAACCTGGCAAACCGTATGAGTTTGATAAGGATTTTATTTCACGCAAGGAGAACGCGCCATGAGAAAGATTTACGGACAGACCGGCATGATGAATAAGATGTGCGCATGCATGTGCATGTGCATGCTTTGCGCTGTAAATCTTTCGGTGCGGGTTCCGTTAAGGGCTTGATAAGAATCGAGGCGGCGACAGTCGAAACGAGGCTTACCGAAACCGAGAGCTTTACCGGAGCGCTCGGTTCTTTTTTTGATCAGGATAAACAAGGAGGAAACGCCCATGCAGATCAGATGGAGCAGGATCGTCCGCCGGAATTTTCGAAACGGACGAATGTGATGTTCACCGCGTCAACAGCAAAGTGCAGAAGCAAATAGGTCTTTGCAAACCGCGTGTGCCTTTGCCCACTGAAGGCATCATAGATAGAATCAGAGAATCAGAAAATCAGACAAAAAACGAAAGAGAGGAACATCATCATGAGCAACTATAAATTTGAGACTTTGCAGCTTCACGTAGGACAGGAACAGGCAGATCCGGTTACGGACGCGAGAGCTGTGCCGATTTACGCGACCACTTCTTATGTATTCCACAACGCGCAGCACGCGCAAGACCGCTTCGGTTTAGCGGATGCCGGCAACATCTACGGCAGATTGACCAACAGCACGCAGGACGTTTTCGAAAAGCGGATCGCGGCGCTCGAAGGCGGTACAGCAGCATTAGCCGTCGCGTCCGGCGCGGCGGCCATCACCTATACCATCGAGGCGCTCGCGCAGCAGGGTGACCACATCGTTTGCCAAAAGACCGTATACGGCGGGACTTATAACCTGCTCGCGCACACACTCAAAGCGTTTGGTATCGAAACAACCTTTGTTGACGCGCATAATCTGCAGGAAGTCGAAGCGGCAATCCGCCCGAATACCAAGGCCGTTTACCTGGAAACCCTCGGCAATCCGAACAGCGATATTCCGGACATCGACGCGATCACGGCGCTCGCGCACCGGAAGGGGCTTCCGGTTGTCGTAGACAATACCTTCGGCACTCCGTATCTGATCCGTCCGATCGAACACGGCGCTGACATCGTGGTACACTCCGCGACGAAGTTCATCGGCGGCCATGGCACGACGCTCGGTGGTGTTATCGTCGATTCCGGCAAGTTCGACTGGAAGGCGAGCGGTAAGTTCGCGCCGATTGCTGATCCGAATCCGAGCTACCATGGGGTATCGTTCGCGGAGGCCGCGGGTCCGGCAGCCTTCGTCACCTATATCCGCGCGATTCTGCTCAGAGATCAGGGCGCGTGCATTTCCCCATTCGCGGCATTTCTCTTGCTGCAGGGAACCGAAACGCTCTCCCTGCGTCTGGAACGTCACGCGGAGAACACCAAAAAGGTGGTCGAATTCCTCGCTAAGCATCCAAAGGTCGCGAAGGTCAATCATCCGTCGCTGCCGGAGCATCCGGATCACGCGCTGTATGAACGCTATTTCCCAGGCGGCGGTGCGAGCATCTTCACCTTCGAGATCAAGGGCGGCAAGGAGGAAGCCTTCCGCTTCATCGATCATCTTGAGATTTTCTCCCTGCTGGCAAACGTAGCGGATGTCAAATCACTGGTCATCCATCCGGCGACAACCACGCACTCGCAGCTGAGCGAGGCGGAGCTCGCGGATCAAAACATCACGCAGGCAACCATCCGACTCTCCATCGGCACCGAACATATCGACGACATCATCGCCGATCTGGAGAAGGGTTTCGCGGCGGTCTAGGAGAAACCTTTGGGGCTGCGCGAAGCCTTGCGGAAATGCGGTTTCCCGCGGAGCCGGTAAGATTGGCAGACCTGACAAACAACAGGGACTGCCTGCATGAGAACAATGCGCGCGTGCGCAAAATGCTACGCGCGCGTATCTACGTGAACAAGGAGATGAAATTATGCCTATTTGTATACCGAAAGACCTTCCCGCGGCCAAAACGCTGCAGGAAGAAAATATTTTTGTCATGGATGTCGAACGGGCGACCAGCCAGGATATCCGCCCGCTGCGCATTTTGGTATTAAATCTGATGCCAACCAAGATCGTCACCGAGACCCAGCTCGCGCGGCTCTTGGGCAATACACCACTGCAGATTGATATGGAGCTTTTGACGGTCAGCAGGATGCCGAAGCATACAGCGAAGGAACACATGATCAGCTTCTACCAGACTTTTGAGGACGTGAAGGATCAGTATTACGACGGTATGGTCATCACCGGCGCGCCGGTGGAAAAGATGAAATTTGAAGAGGTGGAGTACTGGGAGGAGCTTTGCGAGATCATGGACTGGAGCCGCTCGCATGTTTACAGCACGCTGCACATCTGTTGGGGCGCGCAGGCGGCGCTGTATCATCACTACGGGGTACGCAAGGTACTGCTTTCGCAGAAGATGTTCGGCGTGTTCCACCATCAGGTGGTGCATAAGGGCTCAATCCTGTTCCGCGGTTTTGACGACGATTTTTTGGTACCGCATTCGCGCCATACGGGAATCATCGAGGAAGACGTAAGAAAGTGTTCGGCGCTCAAGGTTCTCGCGGAGAGCAAGGAAGCCGGAATTTACGCGATTTCGACGGATAACGGCAGGCAGATCTTTATCACCGGACATTCCGAATATGATACGAATACTCTGCGTGACGAATATCTGCGAGACAAAAACGAAGGACTCGCGATTCAGCTGCCCCGGAATTATTTCGCGGGGGATGACGACACGAAAGCGCCGGCCTGCACCTGGAGGTCAAGCGCGAATCTGCTGTTCTCCAATTGGCTGAACTACTTCGTATACCAGGAGACCCCTTATCTTGTCAAGACGATCAGCGCTCTGTCATAGCGCTGATCTTTTGATTATGCAGGAAATATCGCCATGCGATATTTCCGGAATCACGACAAAAGAACCTTGCGAAGCGGCGCTCATGGGTGAGCGCCATGTGCGCATAGAAATCTCAGATTTCGTTATGCGCACTTTTGTCTTGTTCCCGCGGGTAGAGGAACATGCACTGGACGTACAGCTTACTGGCGAAGGAGAGCGCGAAGTTCTCCATCAAATACTTGTTGTCGCGGCCGGGAAGCGCTTCCTCGCGGACATGTATTTCGCCGCCGAATACGAGCCGGACGGCGTTTTCGATCGCTTCGCAGAAGCGGTTGTAGGTAATCTGTGTGTCCTGAAGCGAGATGCCGAGCCGGATGAGCTTGCCGATCTCTTCGGTCGCGTAGCAGTTTTTGAGGATGCAGACGACCACGAGCATCGCGACGGACAGACGCGGATATTTTTTGTTGACCGGAGCATCGACGATCTTCGACTTGACATAGTTGTTGACCATGCTTTTTGTCAGTCCGGCAGTGCCGGTGCAGGCAAAATACGCGCCGAGACTGTTTGCGATGTAGACCAGAAGCTGGTCCATATAGAGGTCGATGCTGGGAAGCTGTTCCCAGCGTGGGATGTGAAACTGCCGCGCGATCTGTGCCGCGAAGCCTTGTCCGGATTCATTTTTTTCATATATGTCTGTCACGAAGATGCCGCCTTTCTGCCTTGTAATTTTTTATGTCGCAAAATCTGACTAACTCTTATCATAGCACAGAAAAAAGCGGCTGTAAAGGTTGACATCGCAAGGACATCGTGGTAATCTAGTAACGGAAACTATGTGTAGGAGTTTCTGTTTTTTGGTAGTTAAAAGAATGCATATCATGCACATATAGACGCAACAAAAGGGTAAAGGAGAACAGTTCATGGATTATCAGCAGAGAAAACAAATGGAGCGCAAGAGAGCCGAGGATTTCATCGCGAGCATTAACGCGATGCAGGATCCGGATATTATGTACAAAGTCAGCCATCCGATCACCGATCTCAAGGATATGATGAACCAGAGCGTAGCGCGCTACGGGGCGGATCATGTCGCCTTCAAACAGCGCTTCGTGAAGGGGGAGCCGTTTCGCGAGATTACTTACGGACAGACACTGAACGATATGAACGCGCTGGGGACAGCGATGCTGGCGCGCGGCCTGCGGGACAAGCGCGTGGCGATCATCGGAGATAATTGCTACCAGTGGGCTTCAACCTATCTGGCGGTTACAGGCGGGGTAGGCGTGGTCGTGCCGCTGGACAAGGAACTGGGCGCGTCTGAGCTGGAGCAGTTAATTATCGAAGCGGAATGCGAGGCGATTTTCTTTACAAAAAAATTTCTCAGCATCTTTACCGATATGCGCGAGCGCGGTGAGACAAAGCTGCGTATGCTTGTGAATCTCAACGCAGAGGCGGCGGCAGACGGCGTCGAAAGCTGGTCCGCGCTGATTGCGGAGGGGCGGGAAAAGATCGCGGCAGGCGACCGTTCCTATCTGGACGCGGAAGTATATCCGGATGAGATGGGTGTGCTGCTGTTTACCTCCGGCACGACGGGCATCGCCAAGGGCGTTATGCTTTCGCAGACAAATATCTGCTGCGACCTGATGAGCGCGCCGACCCTGCTGGACACCAACGAGCGGGATACTTTCTTCAGCGTGCTGCCGATCCACCATACCTATGAGTGTACCTGCGGCTTTTTGATGCCGATGTATAAGGGTGCCTGCATCGGATACTGCGAGGGGCTCAAATACATTCAGAAGAATCTGCAGGAGATCCAGCCGACGTTCTTTTTGGGTGTGCCGCTGATCTTTGAGAGTTTGTACAAGACGATCTGGAAAAATATCCGCAAGCAGGGCAAGGAAGCCACGGTTAAGAAAGTGATGAAGCTCAACAAGACCACTTCTAAATTCGGTCTGAATCTCAATAAATTGCTGCTCAAGGATATCCTCAAGGTCTTTGGCGGCAGGATGGATATGATGATTGCGGGCGGTGCGGCGATCGACCCGCAGATTCTGCAGTTTTTCCGTGATCTGGGCATCATGGCGCTGCAGGGTTACGGTTTGACGGAGTGCGCGCCGATGGCGGCCTTGAATCAGGATTTAGAGCCACGCAACGATTCAGTCGGTCATGTGCTGCCGGGCATGGAAGTCATGATCGCGGACAAGGATGAGGACGGTATCGGAGAAATCTGCCTCAAGGGACCGAACGTCATGTTAGGCTATTATCACATGCCGGAGGAAACCGCGAAGGTTATCGTCGATGGCTGGTTTCACACCGGTGACCTCGGTTACACCGACGGTCCGTATATCTATATTACCGGACGTAAAAAGAATGTCATCATTACCGCGAACGGCAAGAATGTATTCCCGGAAGAACTGGAATATTATCTCGGCAAGAGCACGCTGGTTTCGGAGTCCATGGTCTGGGCTTCACAGGACGCGGACGGACAGGACGCTGTGATCGTAGCGACCATCAAGCCGGATATGGAGGAAGTGGAAGCAGAGCTCGGCAAGGAAGCGGCGCAGGATCCGAAGAAGGTGGAAGCACTCTTATGGAGAATGGTGGATAAGGTCAACGCAAACCTGCCGCTCTTCAAAAAGATCCGCCGGATCAACGTTCGCAAGGAAGACTTTGAAAAGACCACCGGCAAGAAGATCAAACGCTTCGTGGAATCCAATAAACAGCAGTAAGAGGTAAAGAAAACTAAGCGGCCTGCCAAGCGCACTGCGCTTCACGGGGAGCGTGAAAAGGCAAGCAAGAAAAAAATAAGGACTATACAAAGACCATATCGGAAATTTTACCTTCGGCGTGGGAGCGCTTTACAGACATCTGTAAGCATCCGCGGTGAAAACCGATACGGTCTTTTTGTGTCACGGACAGGCACAGGTCCGCGAATTTTTTACGCGGAACGCGCAAAATCATGCAAATCATCTTGGCAAGCGGACGTGTCCTATGGTATCATGGAGGAAGAAAGGAGAGGTGTGTGACATGGATGAAAAAACGACAAATAAAATGAAACTGAAGGAATCCTTTCTCAAGTATGGTGTGCTTTACTTCGTCGTAGGTGCCGGACTGATTTTGGTGTACTACTGCATCAATCATGTCAGTGTGCTGGCGTCCGGCCTCGCGAAGATCAATGATATTCTGATGCCGTTTTATCTGGGAATCATCATGGCCTACCTGATGTGTCCGCTTTACAACGCGACGGTGCGCTGGATCTACCGCGTAAAAAAGGAACGTTCCGCGGCTCCGCTCAGAGAATTGAGACTGGCGAAATTTTTAGCAACGATCGTCGCGGTGCTGGCTATTTTGGGCATAGTAGTCGGTTTTTTCGCGCTGATTGGACCGGACCTGTGGGAAAGCGTGACCGGACTGGTGCTTGGAATTCCGGAAGCCACCGCCAAGGTGCAGAACTGGATTAATGCGCATATCGTAGAAAATCCGGCTTTGGTCGATCTGTTGGAGGATAAGCTGGAGAATATCTCGACCATGGCCATTGAGTGGGCGCAGGAAAAGCTTTTGCCGGGAGCCGGCGCGATTCTCAGCGGTGTGGTAGGAACACTCAGCATGGTCGCGGACTTTTTCGTGGCGCTGATTATCTGCATCTATATTCTGAACAGCAAGGAAGCGTTCTCAGCGCAGGGCAAAAAACTGGTTCTGGCAGTATGTAAACCGCAGAAGGCGGAAAAAATATTCACGTTCGGCAAGATCTGCAACGAAACCTTCGGCGGATTTATCAACGGCAAGATCATTGACTCGATTATTATCGGCATTTTGTGCTTCATCGCGATGTCCGCGCTCAAGCTGCCGATGGCAATCCTGATCAGTGTGGTGGTTGGCGTGACCAACATCATTCCATTTTTTGGACCGTTTATCGGCGCGATTCCATCCATCCTGATCTTGCTGATCGTGGAGCCGATTGCGGCGCTGAAGTTCGCGATTATGGTACTGGTGCTGCAGCAGCTTGACGGCAACGTCATTGGACCGAAAATTCTCGGCAAGACGACCAAACTGGCCAGCTTTTGGGTCATGTTCGCGATCATCGTGGGCGGCGGACTCTTCGGCCTGCCGGGTATGATTCTAGGCGTGCCGGTATTCGCGGTGATCTATGCCTATACCTCCGGCGCGATTAACAGCAAGCTCCGCGAAAAGGAGATGCCGACGGATACGCTGGTATATGAGGATTTTAGCAAATATCGCATTGATAAGGAGGAAGTTTTTGGAAAAGAACGATTTGAGGCTGCTCGCCGAGTTGGAGAGCACGATACAGAAGCTGCGCGGCGAGAGTGAACCGGAGGATTCGGAGTACCTTACAATCGGCGATCCTGCTGTGTTTCAGATAGAATATGACGTGCCGATGGCAGACTATACTTCGTTTCGGGCCGGCGGCCGAGCGGCGGCGATGATACATGTGGGAACCAATACGCAGCTTAAGACCGCGCTGCGCGTGCTCAGCGACGCGGGAATGCCGCACCTGATGATCGGGAACGGCAGCAACATGCTGTTTCGTGACAGCGGCTACGACGGCGTGGTAATCAAAATGGAAAATTTCGCTGCGGTTGTCCGGCAGCCGCGACTGGCGTTTTCGGGCATGTCCCCGGAGGAAAGCAGGCGCGAGGGGGTTGTCGGTGCCGCGTGCGGCATTAGCTTGGCAACGCTGGCGAAGTTCCTGCAGCGGGAGGGACTGACCGGCTTTGAATTTGCGAGCGGAATTCCCGGCACACTCGGCGGCGGTTTGTTCATGAATGCCGGCGCTTACGGCGGGGAACTCAAGGACGTCGTGCGCGGCGTCTGGGCAGTTTCTCCGGATGGTCGTGAGGAGCGCTTCTTTCGTAACGCGCAGATGCGGTTCGGCTATCGCAGCAGCATACTGGAGGAAAACGGCTACATCGCGCTTTTCGCCATATTGGAGCTTGCGAAGGATAATCCGGAGAAGATCGCGGAACGCATGCGTGAGCTGAATCAAAAGCGCAACAGTAAGCAGCCGGTGCAGTATCCGTCCGCGGGCAGCACGTTTAAGCGGCCGGAGGGACATTTCGCGGGCAAGCTGATCGAGGATGCCGGCCTCAAGGGTGTGGCAGTCGGCGGCGCGCAGGTATCGACCCTGCACAGCGGTTTCATCATCAATCGCGGCGGCGCGACGGCAACGGACATCCTGCAGCTGATCAGTCTGGTGCAGAATACGGTTTATGATCGCTTCGGCGTGATGCTGGAGCCGGAAGTGCGCATTATCGGCTAAACGCTGTGACCTTACGCAAAGCACCTGCGCGCTGCAGCAAAGACTGATTTTGGACAATACCTGCCTTTGTCAACCAAAGGTAAAAACATTTAAGGACAAAGAATTTATGGAAAAATACGATGCTATCATCAGACAATATCGCATGATCTACGATCACCATACCCATACGATCTATTCGCATGGGAAAGGAACGATTTTGGACAACGTGCGCGCGGCGGCGGCGAAAGGAATTCGCTCGATCGCCATCACTGACCATGGACCGGGGCATCTGACCTACGGCATTAAAATGGAACAGCTTCCGCAGATGCGGAAAGATATCGCCGCTGCCAAGGCAGAATTTCCGGAGATGGAGATCCTGCTGGGGGTAGAGGCGAATACACTGCGCGTGCCGCCTTATTTGGACGTGGCGCCGGAGCAGCGCCCGCAGTTTGATATTTTGCTGGCAGGCTATCATTACGGCATCACGCACGCGGGCATGGCCGCTAATTACTTATATCGCCATACCGGGCTGTTTCACAGTGAGAATTCTTCACTTCTGGTCAAAAACACAGCGATGATTCTTGACTGTTTATACGCCAACGAAGAAGCGGGAAACCATATCGATATTCTGACGCATCCGGGCGATAAAGGTCCGTTTGACATTGAGGACATTGTCAAAGCCTGCGCAGATACGGGTACGCTGGTTGAGATCAATGATAAACATCGGCATTTGACCGTCGATGAGATTCGCGTTGCCGCCAAATATGATGTGCAGTTTGTCATCGGCAGCGACGCGCATGTGCCGGAAAAAGTCGGCTCCTTTGAGGGACCGCTTGCGCGTGCCCTGGAAGCGGGACTGGACCCCGCGCGTATTGTCAATCTCGAAAGGGTATGACAGATCGCGCAGCACTTGATGAGACAGACAGCAAAGAGGACAAGCGCTGCGGACAGGCAGCGTGCCAGCAGGAAGAAAGAGTGAAAAAAGAGATGGAAGTGGTCATTATTACAGGCTTGTCCGGAGCGGGCAAGACAAAAGCGGCGGACTGGTTTGAGGACAAGGGCTATTACTGCATTGACAATATGCCGCCTGCGCTGATTAAAAACTTTATCGAGTTGGCGCTGTCGGGAGCCAAACAGGTCACCAAGGCTGCTTTTGTGGTCGATGTGAGAGGAGGATTGTTTTTTCACGATCTCAAGAACATCGTGACGGCGCTCGAAAGCGACGCGAATGTAGATTTTAAGATCCTCTTTGTCGAAGCCTCGAACGAAGCGCTGATTCGCAGATATAACGAAACGCGGCGCATCCATCCGCTTTCTACGGCGGCCATCAGTCCGGAGGTCATCAACGAAGAGCGCGAGCAGCTCGCGGAGCTCAGAAGCCACGCAACCTACATCGTTGACACGTCCTCGCTCAAGGTCGCTGAGTTTAACGCGGAGCTGGATCGGTTGTTCGCGAAGGGAAACGCCAACGACTCCTTTATTCTCAATTTTATGTCGTTCGGCTATAAGCATGGCATTCCGCTGGAGGCTGACTGGGTGCTGGACGTGCGCTTCATTCCAAATCCGTATTACGTGTCGAGCCTTAAGAATCTGACCGGCAACAACAAAAAGGTCGCGCAGTATGTGCTCAAGCATGACATCACGAAGGAGTTCATCAACAGACTCGCAGAGATCATACGCCGTCTGATCCCGTATTATATCAAGGAGGGCAAGTACAGCTTGACAGTCGCTCTGGGCTGTACGGGCGGACATCACCGCTCGGTGGCGGTCGCGAACGAGGTTTATCGCATTTTTGCTGAAGAAGGTCGCAGAGTTACACTTGAACATCGCGACTTATAGTGGTATAATAATCTTGTGTTTAGTAATTATTTTGTTTGAGAGAATGAAATAAAAAAAGGAGATCAATCGAAATGGACAAATTAATTATCAGTGCATGTATTTGCGGCGCGGAAGTTACAAAGGAAAACAACCCGGCAGTACCTTATACGGTAGAAGAAGTTGTTAGAGAAGCAAAGTCTGCTTATGACGCGGGTGCGGCTTTGATTCACCTTCACGTAAGATGGGACGACGGTACCCCGACACAGGACAAGGGCAGATTCCAGGAAATGGTTGACGCAATCCGCAAGGAGTGCCCGGACGTTATTATCCAGCCTTCCACAGGCGGCGCGGTTGGTATGACTGACCTCGAGAGATTACAGTCTACCGAGATCACCCCAACTCCTGAGATGGCAACCTTAGACTGCGGTACCTGCAACTTCGGCGGAGATGAAATTTTCATCAATACGGACAACACGATCGCGAACTTCGGTGACATCATGCAGGAAAGAGGCATCAAGCCGGAATGCGAAGTATTCGATAAGGGTATGATTGACTTAGCGCTCAAAGCAGCTAAAAAGGGTCACATCAAGTATCCGATTCACTTCGACTTCGTACTTGGCGTACAGATGACTGCGACTGTTCGTGACCTTGTCATCATGGCTACATCTATTCCGGCAGACTCTACATGGACAGCTACCGGTATCGGCAAGAACGCGTGGGGCATCGCTGCTGCGACAATCGCTATGGGCGGACACGTTCGTGTTGGTTTCGAAGATAACGTATACATGTCCAAGGGCGTTTTGGCGAAATCCAACGGCGAAATGGTAGAAAGAGTTGTGCAGATGGCAAAACTCCTCAACAGAGAAGTTGCAACTCCTGCAGAAGCAAGAGAAATCTTAGGCTTAGCGCCGCTCAAATAAGAAAGCTGCCGTTTGGAGCGAAACAAGGACAAAAGTGTGCAAAACGGAAGCATAGATTCCTTTGCATCCATGCCTGCCATGAATGTCAGGCGTTCCGCGAGGTGCTTTTGTCGTGATTTCAAAAATATCACTCGGCGATATTTCCTGTATAACAAGCAAAAAGGTGACCACTGCGGTCACCTTTTCTGTTACACGGGGTTTGGCGCATGGATGTGACAATCTTAAAAAAACGACAAAACACTCCAAAATCAAGTATATGAATTTTACATTTAGGGATTTTGATCCAATCTCATATATGGAAAAATGGCATGACATGTTAGATCACAGCGGAGGTATGTGCATAAAGGAAAGCGTCACCTCATACGATAGGGTAAGAATGAGGTGATTTTTTATGGTCAAATTTTTGAAAACGGCACGCCAGGCCTACGAGGCTCGGCAGGAGACGCGTAAGGAGATGAGAAAGAACACAGGCGGGAAGAACAGGATAAGACGCTTCCTTTACGGCGGTATGGCATTCAGCGCCCTTGCCTGCTGCGCGCTCCTGCTGACAGGTCTGCTTTATAGCGGCAACGGCAGAGCGATGCCTTTCGGATTACAGAACCCCCATGATCGAGGAAACGCCGAAAAACAGGCGGAACAGCAAAGCCGCGCGGTCGCGGCGGCAGCGGATGGCAACTGGGGGTTATCGTTTCAGCAGGAGGGCAGCGCGCCGATCGGCAACGCGACACCGGAATACCTCGCAAAGTTTCAAGCCTACTATATCGGAGCCGGCGATCCGAAAGCGAAAAAAATCTATTTGACCTTTGACGCCGGCTATGAAAACGGCGTGACGGACGAATTCGTCGAGCCCATCGTCTGCGACAAGGACGGCATGATCTCCGACAACGATTCGGTCATCTTCTTCAACTACCGCCCCGACCGCGCCCGCGAGATCACGCGCGCGTTCGTCGACCCCGCGTTCGACGGCTTCAAGCGCGAGTTCTTCCCGCTCACCTACGTCTGCAACACCGAGTATGACGCGACCATGCCGAACGTGCTCGTCGCCTTCCCGCGCATCAGCGTGAAAAACGGCCTTGGCGAGTATCTGAGCAAGATGGGCATGACCCAGCTGCGCATCGCCGAGACCGAGAAGTACGCCCATGTCACGTTCTTCTTCAACGGCGGCGTCGAGGAC
>OLOV01001000.1_pt1 | contig 23416 bp, 26 predicted proteins | sample 1672931 | NCBI WGS metagenome assembly OLOV01 (sample SAMEA3136738, study PRJEB25190) | human gut metagenome | biome: human gut; feature: human-associated habitat; material: faeces | place: Austria | collected 2013
ATCCGTCTACATTGGCATAAAGTGCAAAGAACGAGTAGGTATTATATAAAGTACCAAAGAACTTACGACGAACTTCTTCCACTCCTTCTACATCGAACTTCAAATTATCCCACGGAGAAGAATTGGTAATCATGTACCAACGTAACGGATCGGAACCGTACTTTTCAATAGTCGTGAACGGATCGACAGCATTATTAAGGCGTTTGGACATTTTATTACCATTCTTATCGAGTACCAGCCCATTAGAAATAACCGCTTTATAGGATACACTATCAAATACCATAGTAGCAATAGCGTGCAATGTAAAGAACCAACCACGTGTCTGGTCTACTCCTTCAGCGATAAAATCAGCCGGATATACCTGACGGCTATCCAACAGTTCTTTATTTTCGAACGGGTAATGAATCTGCGCATAAGGCATAGAGCCTGAATCAAACCACACATCAATAAGATCGGCTTCTCTCTTCATTGCCTTTCCTGTAGGGCTTACCAAAACGATATTATCAACGTATGGTCTATGGAGATCCACCTTGTCATAATTATCCTTTGAATAGTCACCTGGAACAAATCCTTTGTCTTTCAAAGGATTTGACTTCATATATCCCGCCTCTACACTCTTTTCTATCTCATCATAGAGTTCCTGAAGCGAACCGATACAGATTTTCTCTCCATCTCCATCACGCCAGATCGGAAGCGGTGTTCCCCAGAAGCGTGAACGAGAGAGGTTCCAGTCATTAAGATTCTCAAGCCAGTTACCAAAACGTCCTCTACCAATCGATTCCGGAATCCAGTTTACCGTGTTGTTGTTGCGAATCAAATCGTCTTTTACAGCTGTTTCTTTGATGTACCATGATTCTCTTGCATAGTAGATAAGCGGAGTGTCGCAGCGCCAGCAGAACGGATAATCATGCTCAAATTTCGGCGCGGCAAAGAGTTTGCCCTCCTTGTCGAGATCCTGAAGCACGAGTGGATCGGCGTCCTTGACGAATTTGCCCGCATAGGGGGTCTCGGGGGTCATGTTGCCCTTGCCGTCGACGAACTGAACGAAGGGCAGGTCGTAGTTGCGGCCTATCCTTGCGTCGTCCTCGCCGAATGCGGGGGCGATATGGACTATTCCGGTACCGTCGGACATGGTAACGTAATTGTCGGCGGTGACGAAGTGAGCCTTTTTATTCTGCTTTGCGGCGCATTCGCCGGCGCAGGCAAAGAGAGGCTCGTATTCTTTATATTCAAGATCCTTGCCCTTGAAGCTCTCAAGCACTTCATAGGCCTTGACGCCGTTCTCCTCATCGCCGAGCGAGCCGAGCACGGTATCCATAAGAGCCTCGGCTATATAATAAGTATAGCCGTCCGCCGCCTTGACCTTGCAATAGGTCTCGTCGGGGTTGACGCAGAGGGCGACGTTGGAGGGCAGGGTCCAGGGGGTGGTCGTCCACGCAAGGAAATAAGCGTCCTCGCCCTTGACCTTGAAGCGGACTATTGCAGAGCGCTCCTTGACGGCCTTGTAGCCCTGAGCCACCTCGTGAGAGGACAGGGGGGTGCCGCAGCGGGGGCAATAGGGGACTATCTTGAAGCCTTTATAAAGCAGTCCCTTATTCCATATCTCCTTGAGCGACCACCAGACGGATTCGATATAGCTGTTGTGATAGGTGACGTAGGGGTGCTCCATATCGGCCCAGAAACCGACAGTGTTGGAGAAATCCTCCCACATTCCCTTATACTTCCAAACGCTCTCTTTGCAGAGCTTGATGAAAGGCTCAACGCCGTATTTCTCTATCTGATCCTTGCCGTTGATGCCGAGCAGCTTCTCGACCTCAAGCTCGACGGGCAGACCGTGGGTATCCCAGCCCGCCTTACGGGGCACCATGTAGCCCTTCATAGTGCGGTATCTGGGGATCATATCCTTGATAACTCTGGTCAGAACGTGACCGATGTGCGGCTTGCCGTTTGCGGTCGGCGGGCCGTCGTAAAACGTGTAGGTCGGGCAGCCCTCACGGTTCTCGATGCTCTTCTCAAAGATGTCGTTCTTCTTCCAGAAGTCGAGGACGGCCTTCTCATGGCTTACGAAATCAAAGTTTGACGAAACTTTTTCGTACATTTCAAATTCCTCCATTTATATAAATGCTTGGTATTACCTCAATGAAAATTCCCGCAAAAAAAATAAAATCCCCGCCCTAAACAGGACGAAGATATCTTCGTTGACCACCCGTTCACGCGGCACATTCATGCCCTGCCCGATAACGGCGGGCTGCCGTCAGAGCCTACTCGCCCGACGGGCTTTCGGTCTGCGATTCGGGAGTGATATTCGCCTTTGCGCCGCCGCCGGGTTCACACTGCTCCCGACTCACTTTGCACGGTAATGCAAGGGCTACTGTCTCCGTCATTATCTTTGCGGATGAATATTTATCATTGCTTTAGAAGTATATCACAACTTTTTCGCTATGTCAACACCAAAAAACGGGCCGATGCGCCTTGCACCGACCCGCGTGAGATCATTTATTTATCTCGATTTTGCCGTAGAGGGATGCGCCCGCGGAATCCGAGCGGGGGGCTCTGTCGGGGACGGAGCTTTCGCTTGAAGCGGAGCTGCGGTCGTTGTTGTAGCCGCCTCTGCCTCTGTTATAGCCGCCTCTGCCGCGATTGCCGTAGCCGCTGCCGCCGGTGGGCTTGACGCCCTCCTCAAGGGTGATAACGACCTTGCGGTCGCCGTCGCTGCCGACTGAATGAGAGGTGACGCCCTCGATCTCCTGAACGGTAGTGTGGATTATCCTGCGCTCATAGGGATTCATGGGCTCGAGCACCACGTTCCTGCCGTACTTCCTGACCTTAGCCGCATTCTTGCGGGCAAGGGCTCTGAGAGTATTCTCTCTCTTCTCGCGGTAATTGCCGACATTGATGGATACTCTTCTGTATTCGTCCGAGCCTCTGTTGATAACGAGGCGGGTAAGATACTGGATGGCGTCGAGGGTCTCGCCCCTCCTGCCGATGACCGAGCCGTAGTCGTCGCCGCAGCTGATGTTGATGCGGACGTCCTCGCTGTCGGCCTCGATCTCGATCTCCGCGTCGTTAACGCCGAGATTGACGAGGATGTTGTTGAGGTAAGCCTTGGCAGCCGTGAAATCGTCGGCCTTGACCTCCTCGTATTCGTAGCACGCCTTTACCTTGGCGGGGGAGCCGCCGAAAAGACCGAGAACCTTCTTCTGGGGTCTTTCGAGGACTTCATATTTGATATCTGCATCCTCAGGGGCTTCGAGAGCCTTGAGGGCAGCCTCTTTTGCTTCGTCAAGAGTTGCGCCGGTACCGATTGCTTCTTTGATCAAGAAATTTCACCACCTGAACTGTGTAAATTATGAATTGGTTTTGGCTTTTTCCGCTGCAACGAGTTTAAGATTGTTCTCTCTCGAGCGGCGCTCGACGGTCTCGTCGACCATGAGCTTTGCTATCATCTTTTTGGGGCTGAATAAGTGGCCTATGATAATTGTCGACAGCAGGCCGAAAACACTGGAGGCTATCCAGTAGATGCCGATGCCGACGGGATATTTGACGACTATCCAAAGAGAGAATATGGGCATACCGAAGGTCATACAGCCCATTGCGGGATTTTTAGCCATTGAGGGATTGGTCTGCTTCTGCTTTATCTGTGAATAAATGCCCGACGCAAGAGAAGAAAGGAAGGAGAACGCCGGGATCATCCAAATGGCAACGGCCTTGGCGCCGTGGACGCCGATATCCTTGTAGTTGGCGGGCACATCGCCGAGTGAAAACAGACCGAAGAAGTTGAAGTCGATCGCCTTGATGGCGTCGTAAGTAGCCTGTGATACACCTGCAATGCCCTGGAGGCTGTCGATATGCTGGATAACGAGCAGCTCTGCAAGGTGAGAGGTGTTGGAGGCCGAGCCGAGGTCGAGCTTGGCTACGGCGTCGGTGAGCAGCTTTATCTCCGTGTCATTGATGAAGAGGAAGTTGCTCAGAGATCGGAAGAGCGGACCACCGCATTTATGGAAAAGGCATACCCGAAGAGGAGGAGGAACTGGACTGCCATGGGAGCGCAGCCCGCACTCATCGGGTTATAGCCCTCGCGCTGGTAAAGAGCGGAGGTCTCCTCCTGAATGCGCCTCTGGTCGCCGGCAAATTTTGCCTGTATCCTGCGGATCTTGGGCTGCAGGCGCTGAGTTTTGGCCATGCCCTTTTGCTGGCTTATTGTTGACGGAGTCATGATAAGCCTTGAGAAAAGAGTGAGCAGGATTATCGAGATGGCGTAGTTATGGAAGCCGACGCTCTGATAGATGAGCTTAAGCAGAAAACCGAAGGGCACGCCCAACGTTTCGTATAAAAAGGTCATTTCTTTTCCTCCGGATGAGAGTGTTTCTTCGGCGGCACCGGATCGTAGCCGCCCGGAAAAAGTACGTTGCATCTCATCAGCCTGAAGACGGTGAGAAAGAAGCCCTTGAAGGCTCCGTGGGTCTCGATGGCTTCAACGGCGTATTGCGAGCAGGTCGGATAATACCTGCACATCGGCGGCAGCAGCGGAGATATCCTTCGCTGATAAAAGCGGATAAAGCGCAGCAACAGCTTCTTCATACGCCGTTGCTCCGTTCGTCGCCCGCGATGACTCCCGCTTCGGTCAGATGCTTTACCATAACGGGGATCAGATCGCCGCTCTTAAGTTTTTTTGTTTTGAACCTTGCCACAAAGACGATATCCCAATTTCCGCTGCATTGGGGTAAGACAGAGGAGAATGCCGCCTTGATGATGCGGCGGCATCTGTTTCTCTCAACTGCGCTGCCGAGCTTTTTGCCGGCGGTCACGCCGACGCGGCAGCCTTTGCCACGGCTCTTAACTGCATAGGTGACGAGGGCAGGCGAGATCCTGACCTTGCCCCTGTTGTAGGCGTGGTTGAATTCGACGTTTTGCTTTAAGGTCACGAGCTTGGACATGACGGATCAGCTCCCGCAGATATTAGTAGGTGAGCTGCTTTCTGCCCTTCGCTCTGCGGCGGGCGAGAACCTTGCGGCCGTTTCTGTCAGCCATTCTCTTGCGGAAACCGTGTTCCATCTTGCGATGACGCTTCTTGGGCTGGTAAGTTCTTTTCATTTTTCTGACCTCCGTTTCATTGTTGAAGTTTTTCGGTAAAAACCATAAACAATCATTCGGCGTATTCGGCGAGCGAGCCGTGGTGATACGAAAATGATCATCGTCTGAGTAATCGGGGGCAAAATACCCCTCGGAATACACATTATATAACAGCTTGCCCATGAATGTCAACATTTTTTTGAATTAAGTTAATTTTAATCGCTTTTATCTTGCAATGCAGGGGGAGGTGTGATATACTTTAATATGTATCACTTCAAATAAAGGTAAAAGGTTTTGCTGCGCGACGGACGCAGCCGAGTGTAGAAAGGAACGGAATAGAATGACTTCTGTAGATGAGATATGGGGAAGCGTTTGTGAGAAACTGAGGGAAACTCTCATGCCCCCGATATACAAAGTATGGATAACCCCGCTGAGCCTTGTGAGCTTTGACGGCAGAGCTGTCGACATAGTGGCGAGCGAAATGGCGCAGAAGGTGCTCAGGCAGCAGTGCTACAACGAGCTGCTCGAAGCGTTCAGAGAGACGGTCGGTTTCGATGTGGAGCTGAACTTCATCACCGAGGCTCAGGCCTCCGCTGAGAGCTCCGAGGAATCCGAGGAGGAGCTGCTCGACGAGGAGGAGAAATGCACATTTGACAATTTCGTGGTCGGCCCGTCCAACAGATTTGCCCACGCCGCAGCCCTTGCGGTCGCAAACGAGCCGGTCGTGAGATATAACCCGCTCTTTATTTACGGCGATTCCGGCCTCGGCAAGACCCACTTGCTCTGCGCCATCAGCAACGCCGTCAAGGAGAAGAATCCCGACGCCAAGATAATCTTCACCGGCGGCGAGAGATTTATGAATCAGATAATCACAGGCATCCGTGACCACAACATGGAGGCAATTCACGAGCAATACAGGAACTGCGATGTGCTGCTGGTGGACGATATCCAGTTCATCGCCGGCAAAGCGTCCACTCAGGAGGAATTCTTCCACACCTTCGACGCCCTGCATAAGGCGCAGAAGCAGATAGTGCTGACCTCCGACCGCCCGCCCAAGGATATGGAGGTGCTCAACGACAGGCTCAGGACCCGCTTCGAGTGGGGCCTGATAGCCGACATCCAGGCGCCCGATATCGAGACGAGGATGGCTATAATCCAGCGCAAGGCTCAGACCCTCGGGCTTGAGCTGCCGCTCGACGTGGTGGAGCATATTTCCGAGAAAATAAAGACCAACGTCCGCCAGCTTGAGGGCGTAGTCAAGAAGATAAACGCGCTGGTCAATCTTGAAGGCTCCGCGATAAACATAGCTATGGTCGAGAGCGCAATGAGGGATTTCGTGAGCGACAGCCGCCCCGTCGGAGTTATCGTTGACAAGATAATCGAAGAAACGGGCAGGACCTTCGGCGTTGCGGCGGAGGATATCTCTTCAATGAAGCGGGACGCAAAGACCGCAAAGGCGAGGCAGGTGGCTGTGTATGCGGTCAGGGAGGTGACCGGGCTCACTCAGGAGGAGATCGGCGTATTCTTCGGCGGCAGAGACCGCACGACGATACTCTATTCCTATGATAAGGTCGCAGAAGCGGTCGCCCGTGACCCCGCAATGCGTAAAACGGTCGAGAATATAATGAAAAATGTCAGAGAAGGAAAAACAACTATACAATAATATATACATAATTCACAGCGAGGTTAAATATGGGATTTTTCAAAAAACTCAATAAGGGTCTCAAAAAGACGAGGGACAATATGTCCGGCGCGATCAACGCCGCCCTTTACGGCAAAAACGAGATAGACGACGAATTCTATGACGAGCTTGAAGAGATACTCGTCATGGCGGATGTCGGCGTAAATACCTCCGCCGAGATAGTCGAGAAGCTGCGCGACGCGGTGTTCAAAAAGAATCTCCGTAAGGCAAAGGATGTCAAGGAGGAGATAAAAAATATCGTTGCCGATATGCTCAGCGGCGGCGAGACCATTGATATGGTCACTATTCCGTCCGTGATACTCGTTATCGGCGTCAACGGCGTCGGCAAGACTACCTCCATCGGCAAAATGGCCGCTATGTTCAAAGAGGAGGGCAAAAAGGTCATCCTCGGCGCTGCCGACACATTCAGAGCCGCCGCTATAGATCAGCTTGAGATATGGGCGGATCGCGCGGGCGTCGATATCGTCAAACACAAAGAGGGCGCCGACCCCGCAGCCGTTGTCTTTGACACAATAAGCGCGGGCAAGGCGAGAAACGCCGACATTATCATCTGCGATACAGCAGGCAGGCTCCACAATAAGAAGAATCTTATGGATGAGCTTGCCAAGATATACAGAGTCATCGACCGCCAGCTTCCCTATGCCGACCGTGAGATATTCCTCGTTCTCGACGCCACGACGGGTCAGAATGCGGTCAACCAGGCAAAGGAATTCAAGGACGTTGCCGAGATAACAGGCATAATCCTCACGAAGCTCGACGGCACCGCCAAGGGCGGTGTGGTGCTCGCAATAAAGAACGACCTCAAGGTGCCGGTGAAGTTCATCGGCGTCGGCGAGGGTATAGACGACCTCAGACCGTTCGACCCCAAGGCGTTCGCCGAGGGTCTGTTTGAGGAAGATACCGACGAGGATTGAGCGAATGGATTACATCATAGCGACCCATAATATGAAAAAGCGCGACGAGCTTCACCGCATCCTCTCGCCGCTCGGCATCAATGTGCTGCTCGCCGAGGAGGCGGGCGTTGAGCTGACCGACGTCGAGGAGACGGGCACGACCTTTGAAGAGAACGCTCTGCTCAAGGCTGAGAGCGGCTGCCGTGAGAGCGGTATGCCCTGTATCGCCGACGATTCGGGTCTGGCGGTCGACAAGCTCGGCGGCGCACCCGGCGTGTATTCGGCGAGATATTCTGGGGTTCACGGCGACGACGACGCCAACAATAAAAAGCTCCTGCGCGAGCTTGACGGAGTTCTGCCCGAGGAGCGCGGAGCAGCGTATGTCAGCGTTGTCTGCTGCGTTTATCCCGACGGCAGAGTGCTCACCGCAAGAGGCGAGTGCAGAGGCAAAATAGGCTTCACCGAGCAGGGCGACGGCGGCTTCGGCTACGATCCGCTGTTTCTGCCCGAGGAATACGGCGGCAAGAGGACTATGGCTCAGCTCACCGCCGACGAAAAAGACGCAATAAGCCACAGAGGCAAGGCGGTGCAGGAGATAGCCCGCCGGATTGGAGAGATAAAGGAATGACAAGCAAAGAGAGAGCGCAGTTCAGGGCGCAGGCAAACACCCTCGAGCCGCTGTTTCAGATAGGCAAGGGCGGATTTTCGCAGGCTCTGGTCGACCAGACGGCGGACGCTCTGCGTAAAAGGGAGCTTATCAAACTCAAGGTGCTGCTCGACAGCGCGCCCGAATCGCCCCGTGAATTCGCCGACAAGCTCGCAGAGGCCACCGGCAGCGAGGTAATACAGGTCGTCGGCGGCAGCATAGTTCTCTATAAGGAGAAGACCGAGGAGGACGAGAAGAAGAAAAAGCCCGCCAAGAAGGGCAAGCCCCTCTCAAGAGTCAAGGCAAAGAGAGCCGCCGCTGCCAAGCGCGAGGCCGCCGAGAAAAAAGAGAAGAGGGACTTCTACGCCCGCAAAAGAGCGGCGGAACGCCGTCAAAATGGTAAAAGTGCTGCAAAATCAAAATAAAACAATCTAAAATTTGTGTAACATTTTCTTTTGATATATGTTACAATATGTTGCGCCACTCTATATATTAATTGTTTAAAAATTTTTATACATTTTCTGCAACAAAAAGCGGATAATGCTACACTTATTCTTTGACGGCGATATTCGTCGGGAAGGTAAATCAATGGAAAAGAACTCCGGCGTTAAGCTCATAGCGCAAAATAAAAAAGCATATCACGATTATTTCGTGCTTGAGAAGCTGGAAGCCGGTATCGAGCTTTTCGGTACCGAGGTCAAGTCCATCCGCGAGGGCAGGATAAACCTCAAGGATTCATGGTGCTTCGTCAAGGACGGCGAGATGCTGGCGAACGGCGTCCACATCAGTCCGTATGAGCACGGCAATATATTCAACCGCGACCCGCTGCGTACCAAGCGGCTGCTTCTTCACAAAAAAGAGATCCGCCGCCTGTATGCCCAAGTCAAGCAGGAGGGTCTTGCGATAATTCCCCTGAGCGTGTACTTCAAAAACGGCAGAGCGAAGCTCGAGATCGGTCTGTGCAAGGGCAAGAAGCTCTATGACAAGCGTGAGACCGCCGCAAAGAAGGATGCCCAAAGAGCCATCGAGCGCAACCTGCGCAAAGGATGATATAAGGGGATGAAAGGATTTCGACGGGGGATCCGAACACGGATAAGCGAGTAGCGGGGCGGGACCGCTATAAAATCCGCAATTCTTAAAATTAAACGACAACAATACAGTTGCTCTTGCTGCTTAACTAAGCAGCCGTCTCCTGCCGGAGTACTGCGGCCGGCAACGAGGCGTCGATCAGCAGTGAACGTGAGCGGGCGACGGCCGATGCCCCGCCATGAATTATCAGCCTACCGAGCACCTGAGCCTGCCGACCGGCGCTTGTGCAAGGGAATGTCAAAAGACCGGATACACTCGTAGAAAGTCCCTGCAAGGGTTTTTCGGACGCGGTTTCGATTACCGCCATCTCCACCAAAAAGCCCGGCTCCGCTTCGGCGGGGTCGGCATTCAGAGCGTTAATTCAAGAGACATATAAAATGAAAGGAAGAGACACATGAAAGAAAAGAAGGGAGTCAACTACTCCGTTATCGCAGTTGCCGTGGTCGCTGTAGCGCTTGTCGCCGTGGCAGCCGTGCTCGGCATAAAAATGCATAACGGCAGCAGCATTCCTGCTGTAGAGCCGTCGGATACTCAGCCGGCGCCCACCTACAGCTATGAGCCTGCGACGGATTCGATATTCAGCAGCATCACCACCACGATAGCGCAGGTCATCTCAGACAACACCGTTACCGTACCCGAGAGCCGCACTCAGGCGCAGACCAACCCCGCCAAGACTACGACTCCGGCTACCAAACCCGCCGATGTGACCGTCCCTCAGCTCAAGGAGGAGGATCTTTCCCACGCCTCCGCAGGCAGCAATAAGAACGTCGTCACTCCCTCGGGCAATCTGCCCCAGGATATGTCCTTTGCGGGTCTCATGCGTCTCGGTTATAATGTTATCGGCCTCAAGGAGTACATATACAACAACGATACGGACCCCAACTGCACCCAGAGGAAGTTCGGCTACAACTCCCTTTATGATGCAGGCGCAAGCCTGATAGATTTCACCATCGACACCGTGAAGCTCCCCTTCACCTATAAGGGCAAGGCTTACAGAATTCAGCTTTGGAAGGGACAGTATATCTCCGGTAAGCTCGGCACCGTCGGCGGCGAGGTCGGTCTCTACACCAGACCCGTTGCAGGCAGCTACGACCATTACAATTGCGCCGACGAAGAGGATTGGCTCAATATGGAGATGACCGTATTCTGGAATGAATTCAACGACGGTGTTTATCTTCCGCAGCTTACGAGGAACTACTCGGTTCACTGGTGGCAGACCGGCTATGTTGACGGCCAGCTCAAGAATAAGAGAGATTCCTCCGATCTGAGGATAATGAGCCGCATCACCTTCAAGGATGCCGAGCAGGCTGCGGCCTTCGGCGGCGCTCTTGCAAAGAACGGCTTCACCAGCGTCAGCAGCTTTAACCCCGAAGTGCCCGACACCTACAAGGTCTACGGCAAGGATGTTATTCTCATTTGGCAGGACGCCAGATAAATCGGGCAACACCCGACCGACTTTTCAAAAATAATTCGTCTTCGTTAAAGGAGCGTATTAAGGAGGAAATCACATGAGCAAGAAAAAGATCATTGCCATTGCGATAAGTGCCGTCGTCATTATCGGCGCAGCGGTTGCCGCCGTGCCCATCGTCAGGCATTTTACCGCAGTGGAGGAGTCCACCACTCAGCCGACCACTCAGCCGACGTATGAGTATCCCACCTATGTCCCGGTAAATAATGCCGAGGAGCCCTCGACCGAGGATGCTAACCTCGCGACCACCATTCAGCAGATTGCCCAGATAACCAAGAATACTGCAAGCGGCAAAAAGCCGAGCGGCGGAAAGAAGACCCCCGTAACCACCCAAAAGGCAAATCAAAACGGCAATAAGAACAACGGCAAAAAAGGCAACGGCGGGTTAGTTGACAATGCAATAGGTCAGGATGACAGCTCTGCATTCCTCGGCTACAAGAAGGATGTCGACAACGACTATTACTACTGTGACGATAAGGACTGCTGGCAGAAGAATGCAGGCTACAACGAGGTCTATGACAATATGGCTCCCTTGGCGGCAATGTTCATCGACCAGGTCCGCATCCGCTTCACCTATGACCATAAGGATTGGATGATCCAGTTCTGGAAGGGTCAGTACGGCTGGCTTCTCGTCGGTGCGGAGATCGGCGTTTATACCGCTCCCGAGGGCACTTATAAGAACGAAGCCGGAGCAGTAAACCACTACAACTGCGCCGATAAGGAAGATTGGCTCAAGATGCAGCTTGACTGCTACTTCAGCGGCACCAAGGAGAATAAGGGCAAGTATGTCAAGATCTTCACCAGACCCTATGACGATTATTGGTGGGCAACCGGCTTCGTTAAGGGCCAGCTTACCAAGTATAACCAGCCAAGGACCGAGCTCAAGGTCAAGGGCAGAATAACCCTCAAGACCCAGGAAATGGCGGATATCTTTGTTGAAGGCCTCAAGGCTTGCGGCTTCGCCCGCGCAACGAGCGCCACTCAGCTGCCCGATGATACCTACTATCAGAACGGCAAGGATGTCTATGTCCTCTGGTCAACCATTTACCACGATTGCTTCGTCGGTTACACCGGCTGATAACCTAAAATCGCTGATAACCCAAAATCCAAGAAGCTGCCTCACCCGAGACAGCTTCTTTTTATGTCTAAATTCGTTGCGGCGGATGGATTTTTAAGCACCGTGTGCTATAAGCAGCGGAATCATACACGATTAAAAATCTAATTGTGACTTTTGGCATTTGCTGTTATGTGACGTAACGTCACCAAGATGCGGACGGAATTGACGAATTAAGTCATTAGGTGAAAAGGCGATAGACATTTCGGCGGGGGTATGGTATAATTACAGGCAGAAAGTGAAAAAGGAGAGACGGTATGGAAGCGAGAAAATTTTTGGACGCTCTTTCGGTCGCCGAGCGGCTCAAGGACGTCACGCGGCACAGCTACACCTCCGGCGGCAGGCGTGAGAGCGTGGCGGAGCATTCGTGGCGGCTGACGCTGATGGCTTATTTTGTCAGTGACGAATTTCCCGACATTGACCATGAAAAGCTGCTGAAAATGTGCCTTATACACGACCTTGGCGAGGCGTTCACGGGCGACATTCCGTCGTTTGACAAATCCGCCGCCGATGAGGAAATGGAATCACGCCTGCTGAGCGATTGGGCGGCGTCGCTGCCGGAGCCTTTCGCAACCGAAATGACCGCTCTTTATGCCGAAATGGACGCGCTCGAGAGCACGGAGGCGAAGATATACAAGGCGCTCGACAATATGGAGGCGCTGATACAGCATAACGAGGCTGATCTCAGCACCTGGATTCCGTTGGAATACGAGCTGCAAATGACATACGGCACCGATAAGGCGGCGTTCTCCGATTATCTGACCGCCCTGCGCGACATTGTGCGCGAGGACAGCAAGCAAAAAATAAAAAACGCCGAGGCGAAATAAATCAAGCGGCCTGCATGGTCATCATGCAAGCCGCTGCTTTATTTTTAATCAAATTGTGTTACCCAATGCTCGGCTTCATTCGCCCTGAAGCACATGGATATCTGTTCGCGGGTATTTTTTGCGGTGGCGAGGCTGTCGGGCAGCTCCTCCTCGGCAAACCAGCCGATGCCGGTGGTTTCGATATTTGGCACGAATTCGCCGCCGACAAGGGAGCAGAGCACGAAATGCTTGATGACCCCGTAGGCGTAGTTCGGCTTATTATGCTTGCATCTGTCCTGCACGGCGATGAGAAGCTCAGGTTTCACGGTTAGGCCGGCCTCCTCGCGGGTCTCCTTGACGACGTTCTCCGCAACGGAGCAGTCAACGTCGCACCAGCCGCCGGGCAGCGACCATGTGCCGTCGCTCTCATGGACAAGCAGTATCTTGCCGCCGTTGAATACTGCGGCTCTCGTGTCGACCTTGGGGGTCTGATAGCCGCTTTCATTGCAAAAAAGCTCTTTCACCTTTTCAATGGAGATATCGGCTCTCTCGGCTATCATCTCGGCGGAGATGTCGCGCAGGCGCTCGTAGCGCACGAGGTCAAACTTATCCTTGCCGTAGGTCAGCCCCGCCTGAGCGAGGCTTTGGATCTCTATCGCCCAGTCGAGCAGCTTATCCTGCGTTTTCATTATCCGTTTGCTCCTTTTGACCTTTTGTATTCATCGTGCCGCGATAAACTACGAAACGGCAATAGAGATACTCGGTGACGAGATTTATAAGCATCGTGCCGATCTCGACGATGTAGTCGTTGACCCCGAGCCCTGTCAGCTTGTGACCCCACCAGGTCGAGAGCGGAGTGAATACGCAATAGAAGAGGGCGACCTTGAGCATTGCAATGGGGATGTTTGCCGCCGATTTGAAGGTGAAGCTGCGGTTAAAGGTGAAATTCCACAGCACCGAGAGCACCAGCGACGGCAGATAGCGGTAGATGTAATCCCATTCGGTGAGCTGCGTGAGCAGAGTAAACGAGCCGAACTGGATTATGCCCGCCGAGGCTGAGAAGAGGGCAAATTTGATAACCTGCCATACGTTTTGTTTTTTAGTCATTTTTTGATTTGATTTTTCCATCGTTGATCCTCCTTTGTCGCCGCTGCGGCAATATATATAAGGATAAAACAAAAGAAAGCGATTGTCAAGTCGTTGACCGCAATAAGAAAGTATGTTAAAATTAACTTAACATTTTTTGTGAGGTGCTTTTATGGGAACGATAATAGGCATAGGCGGCGGCAGATACAGTGACAATGAGGTGCTGCCGATTTTTGAGAGGATAGTTTCGCTCTGCCCGGTGAAGGAGCCGAAGGTGCTCTTTGTGCCGACCGCAGGGCACGATGATATAAACGGCGACGAGCATATATTCAGGCTCTTCATTGGCCTCGGGTGCAGCGTTTCGGCGCTGCTGCTGACCGATGAATCGCTCACCTATGACGATATAGAGAGGCGTATAACGGCGGCCGATATAATCTATGTCGGCGGCGGCAATCTCGAATTCCTGATGAACACATGGAAAAAAACGGGCGCGGATAGGGCCATGCGCCTTGCATACGAGAGCGGCAAGATCCTCTCGGGCTACAGCTCGGGCATGATGTGCTGGTTCGCCGAGGGATATGACGACTGCGGCGAGGGCGGCAGCTTTATTTTCGTAGACTGTCTCGGTTTGCTGCCCTACAGCTCCTGCCCGCATTTTGAGGGCGGCAAGTGGTGGACCTTTGAGCCGAGCCTCAAGGGCAGAAAGCTGCCCGGCATTGCGGCGGAGAACGGCGCTGCGATATTCTTCACCGACGGCGGCTGCTCCGTGATGCACGGCAACGACGGCGGCAGCGTTTATCTTATAGACAACGCCTCCGACAAAAAGACGGAGCTGACAAACGACAATTGCAATTCACTTTTATAATAATGATTATAATATATAATAAAATATAGGCAAAACAGCAGGGAAATTTAAGCGCCGAGGCGTGTATATTTTCCGGCAAAATCGACTAAAATATGAGTGCAGCCGTTTGGACTGTGAGCCTTTGCCGATAATAGGCAAAAGCCCTTTTCAGACGGCTGCATTTTTCTATAATCAAAAATTGTAACAGTTTTTAACCCTTTTGTAACCCTTTTGTAACTTTTTCTGTTTCCCACAAAAGAATTACCGATTTTAGGGAAAAAGCACATCTGTTCGAGAGGGGGCGGAACGCAATATGTAAAATTTTGTAAATCGGTTTGTGCAAAGTAAACAAAAATTTTGTTTCAAAAAATTTGACAAATCAAAAATCAAACAATATAATGTCGGCGTTGCAAAAGTAAACCACGGATCAATGCAGTTTTCGGCAGGTATCCAAGCCTACTGATGCAAGAAATAAGGAGATTTTTATGATTACAAATTTATCAACCGGAACCGTGCGCAGGCTCGGCAGGGGTCACAGGCTTTTGACTGCCCTCATCACCGTTGCCTTTATCTGCTCGGTAACAGTAACAGCCTTCGCGGCGGCAAACGCCTATGTGACGGTCGAGATTGTTGACGGAGACAAGTCGGTAAGCATATCCTCAAAAGCAGATACTCCCGAGCAGATGGTCGAGGAGGCGGGCTTCCGTCTCGGAGCCAACGACGAGCTCGACCTTACAAATTTCTCCGCCGAGAACGGCGGCAAAATTGTTATCGAGAGGGCAAAGGTCATCAGAGTCGATGACAACGGCCTTGTTGCTTACTTTGTCGGCTATACCGATACCGTCAAGGATATCCTCGGCAGCCACGGCATAGTCATCAACGACGGTGACGAAACGGATATCGACCTCACCGAGGCCATCTCCGACAGACTCCATATGTTTATCAAGCGTGCCTTCACCGTCAGCGTTGAGAGCGACGGCGAGACAAAGAAGCTGGCTATCGCAAACGGCACCGTAGCCGACGCGCTTGCCAAGGCGGGCATTAAGCTCGGCGAGGACGATAAGGTCGTCCCCTCGCTCGACACTGCCCTGACCGGCTTCACCAAGATCAAGATTTTCAGAGTAAAATATGATACAAAGCTCGAGAAGCAGTCAGTGCCCTATGAGACGGAGATAATCAAGAGCAGCGATATGTTCGTTGACGAATCCGAAATAGTCACCAAGGGCGTTAATGGCGAGAAGTTAGCTTTCTACACCGAGAAATATGTTGACGGTGAGCTTACCGAGACCGTTTTCTCAAGGGAGACCGTCATCAAGCAGCCCGTCAAGGAAGTCAAAAAAGTCGGCACGAAGCCCAGAGAAGTGCTCTCGGCTTATAAAAACACCGACGCGGCAATTTCGGAGCTGGATGTTCCCTCGAGCCTCAAGCTCGACGAGAACGGAATACCCGTAAACTATAAGAGAGCCGTCAAGGGCAAGGCGACCGCATACACCGGCGACCCCGGCACTGCCTCGGGCAGGAAGCCGATGCCCGGCCACATCGCGGTCGACCCCAAGGAATACCCCTACGGCACGGAGCTTTACGTTGTTTCCTCCGACGGCAGCTATGTTTACGGCTACTGCATAGCGGCGGATACGGGCGGCTTCGTCAAGATGGGCAACACCGATATAGACCTCTATATGCCGAATGAAGATATGTGCGGCGATTGGGGCAACAGGGGCGTTACCATCTACGTTCTTTGATCCTTTTGCAGCAACTATCCTCCCGTCGCCCGATATCAGAGCGGCGGGAGTTTTCTTTTTAAATATTTTCGCCGAAATACTTGATATTTACGGAAAAGTATGTTAAACTACTCAATGTAGGATTATGGATTTGTATGAGAGTGGGGCGACCCGCTCTTTTGTTTATGTATATAAAACTTCGGTAACTACCGCTCAATCATTGTTACGCTTCTCGGCGGCTGATTCCCCGCCGCTTAACGCCCGAAATGCTCGTTAATACACAAAGTATTGCCTGCGCTTTCGGTCATTTTCGGCGAAAAATCATCTCACCGATAACCGCAACCCTGATTTGACCGGCAGTCACCTCGTTTTGCGGTTGCATTATTTAAGGTCAATGATTATATCATCATATATAAGGAGGAACGACCATGCCGAAAGGAAAGGGCGGCAACACCGTCGCCGCAGTCTGGGATATTGCGGCGCCCATCGCCGAGCAGCTCGGGCTTGATATCTGGGATATCCGCTTCGTCAAGGAGGGCGCAGATTGGTTTTTGCGTATCTTCATTGACAAGGACGGCGGAGTTACCATTGAGGATTGCGAGAATATGAGCAGAGCCATGGATGCCCCGCTCGATGAAGCTGATCCGATACCGCAGAGCTACTGCCTCGAGGTATCTTCCCCCGGAGTTGAGCGTGAGCTTACCCGTGACAGCCACTTTGAGGCCTGCAAGGGCGAGAAGATAAAGCTCCGCCTTATCAGGGCGCTCGAGGGCAAGCGCGATTTCAGCGGCGTGCTTGAGGATACGGACGGCAAGCAGATAACCGTTCGCCTTGAGGACGGCAGCGCAATGGTCGTTGACAAAAAAGAAACGAGCTATATCAAGCTGGATGATTTCAGCTTTTAACGAAAGGATCGATCGGAAAAATGAATAACAGCGAATTTTTTGAGGCAGTCAGACTGCTGAGCAAAGAGAAGAACGTCTCCGAGAGCGCTCTGCTCGAGGGCATACAGAGAGCCATAGTCACGGCGGTAAAGAGGGATTACAACAATAAGGATATCGTTTTTTGCGAGATAGACGAGCAGGATAAGAAGATCCGCGTGTTCGTGCGTAAGAACGTCGTGGGCGAGATCACCGACCCCGATGAGGACATCACCGTTGAGCAGGCTCAGCGCTTCAAGAAGAACGCCGTCGCAGGCGACATAATCGAGATCGAGCTTGAGACCAAAGAGGTCAGCCGTATCGCCGCCGAGAAGGGCAAGCATATCCTCCGCCAGGCGATAAGAGAGGCCGAGCACGGTCAGATAAGAGAAGAATTCCAGAATAAGAATCAGGAGATAGTCACCGCCAAGGTCTCTAAGATAGACCCGATAACCCTCGACGCTTTCGTTGAGATAGGCAAGATCTCCGAGAGGCTTATGCGCTCCGAGCAGCTCCCCACCGACAACTTCAAGGAGGGCGACCTCATCAAGGTCTATGTCGCCGACGTCAAGGACGCGACCAAGGGCCCGAGAGCCACTATTTCGAGAACTCACCCCGGCCTTGTCAGACGCCTGCTTGAGAGCGAAGTGCCCGAGATATTCGACGGCACCGTTGAGATAAAGGCGGTTTCGAGAGAGGCCGGCTCCAGGAGCAAGATCGCCGTTTACAGCGCGGATGAGAATATAGACCCCGTCGGCGCCTGCATAGGCCAGAGGGGCGCGAGAGTCAACAAGATAGTTGACCTGCTCGGCGGCGAGAAGCTCGATATCGTCAAATACAGCGACGACCCCGCCGAATTTGTGGCGGCTGCGCTCGCTCCGGCAGATGTCATTTCCGTCACCATCCTCAGCGAGGAGGAGCATTCGTGCAGAGTGGTCGTCCCCAACAACCAGCTTTCGCTTGCGATAGGCAACAAGGGTCAGAATGCCCGCCTTGCCGCCAAGCTCACCGGCTGGAAGATAGATATCAATCCCGAGACCGAGGAGCCCGTCATAAATTTTGACGAATGATCCAAAACTAACCGTAGCAAGGAGCTGAACCAATGCCTGTCCGCAAAAGCATTCCCATGAGAAAATGCACCGGCTGCAACGAAATGAAGCCGAAGAAAGAGCTTGTCAGGGTCGTAAGGAGCCCCGAGGGCGAGGTGTCGCTCGACTTAACGGGCAAGAAGCCCGGCAGGGGAGCGTATGTCTGCCGTAGCTCCGAGTGCCTTGCCAAGGCGATAAAGGCCAAGAGATTCGAGAAAGCGTTCTCATGCGAGATACCCTCGGAAGTATATCAAAAAATGGAAGAAGAGATGAAGAATGGCGGATGATCCGAAGCTGCTCTCTCTTCTCGGAATGTGCCGCAGAGCGGGCAAGCTGAGCTGCGGTCACGACGGCGCAATAGGTTCTGTCAGGAGCCGTGACGCAAAGCTGTGCCTGCTGAGCTCAGATTCATCTCAGCGGCTGAGGAAAGAGACAGAGCGTGAAGCGAGCTTCGGCGGGCGGGATATCCCCGTGGCCGTGCTTGATTCAACGAGTGAAGAGATAGGTCACGCCGCAGGGCTGCGCTCTGCCGTGCTGGCCGTCAACGACGAAGGCTTTGCAAGGACTATGCTGGGGCTTCTGAATACATCAGGGGAGGTCAACCAATGATAGATAACAAATACAGAGTACACGAGGTCGCCAAGGATTTCGATATCAAGAGCAACATAGTTATCGACTTACTCGGCAAATATTTCGACGATAAAAAGAAGCATATGACGGCTCTTGAGCCGGATGAGCTTGACTTGATATTCGATACCTTCACCAAGGAGAATCAGGTCGAGGATCTCAACACATACTTCAACTATATGCCCGCTTCAAAGAAGAGCGAGGCGAAGCCCGAGCCGGAGCAGGAGCAGCCCGCCACCGCCGAGGAGAAGGCTCCCGAGCAGCCGAAGAGCGAGAGTAAGCCCGAGGCGAAGCCGGCGGAGAAGCCCGCTCAGAAGCAGGAGGCCCCCCGCAAGCCGAAGCCGCAGTCAAAGCTGCCGCTCATGCCCGAGAGGAAGCCTGCACCTGAGAAGAAGAAAGAGAATAAGCCCATGCAGTCGAGGACTAAGGGCGAGGCTCGCACTATAGACACCAGAGCCGACAACGTCGACCTCGAGAAGTATAACGAGAAATATGAGAATATAGCGCCCACCAACCAGACCATGCAGCATGCAAATTCCGTGGGCAAGCAGAAGATAAAGCAGAAGAGCCAGCAGTACCGCAAGCAGGGCGGCAGGATGCGTTCCTCAAGGCGCGAGACCGAGGCCGAGAGGCTCAAGAGGATCGCCGCCGAGAGAGCAAAGAAGCCGCAGATGCATCTCAAGCTCCCCGAGGAAATCACCGTGGGCGAGCTTGCCGCAATGCTCAAAATGACTGCGGCAGAGGTCATCAAGAAGCTCTTCACGCTCGGTCAGATGGTCACGGTCAACGAAGTGCTTGACTACGACACCGCCGCCATCGTCGCCGAGGAGCTCGGCGCAAAGGTCGAGAAAGAGGTCGTCGTCACAATTGAGGACAGGATCATCGACGACAGCGTTGACGATGAGAGCAACCTCGTGCCGAGAGACCCCGTCGTTGTCGTCATGGGTCACGTTGACCACGGCAAGACCTCGCTGCTTGACGCTATCCGTAATACCTCCGTCACCTCTACCGAGGCGGGCGGCATTACCCAGCATATCGGCGCTTACAGAGTCGAGATTAACGGCTCCAAGATCACTTTCCTTGACACTCCCGGCCACGCCGCCTTCACTTCAATGCGTCTGAGAGGCGCAATGGCTACGGATATCGCTATCCTTGTTGTTGCCGCCGACGACGGCATCATGCCGCAGACCGTTGAGGCTATCAACCATGCGAAGGCTGCCGGAGTGCAGATAATCGTTGCGATAAATAAGATGGATAAACCCGCTGCCAACCCCGACAGAGTTCTTCAGCAGCTCACCGAGTATGAGCTTGTGCCCGAGGAATGGGGCGGCGAGACCATTTGCGTGCCCGTTTCGGCAGTGACGAAGCAGGGCATTGATAAGCTGCTTGAATCCGTGCTTCTCGTTGCCGAGATGCAGGAGCTTAAAGCCAACCCCAACCGCTCCGCAAAGGGCGTTGTCATCGAAGCAAGGCTTGATAAGGGCAGAGGCCCCGTCTCAACCCTGCTCGTTCAGAACGGCACGCTAAGATCGGGCGATATCATAGTCGCGGGCACTGCCGTCGGCAGAGTCAGAGTTATGACGGACGACAAGGGCCGCAAGGTCGACTCCGCAGGCCCCTCCGTCCCCGTTGAGATCATGGGTCTCGACGAGGTGCCGCAGGCGGGTGACGGATTTGACGCCGTTAACGACGAGCGCCTTGCAAGGGAGCTTGTCGAGCAGAGAAAGGCCAAGGCCAAGGAGGAGCAGTTCAAGGAGTACCAGAAGGTCACTCTTGACAACCTCTTTGCCTCTATTAAAGAGGGTGAGCTGAAGGACCTCAACATCATCATCAAGGCCGATGTCCAGGGCTCGGCTGAGGCCGTCAAGCAGAGCCTTCTCAAGCTCTCCAACGACGAGGTCAGAGTTAAGGTCATTCACAGCGGCGTCGGCGCTATCAGCGAGAGCGACGTCATGCTTGCCAACGCTTCAAACGCCATCATCGTCGGCTTCAATGTCCGCCCGGACGCTGTCGCTGCCGATAACGCAGAGCGTGACGGCGTTGAGATAAGAACCTACAGAGTTATCTACGACTGCATCGAGGAGATCGAGGCCGCTATCAAGGGTATGCTCGCTCCGAAGTTCAGAGATGTCGATATCGGCAGAGCCGAGGTTCGCCAGGTCGTCAGAATTTCGTCCGTCGGCAACATCGCAGGCTGCCATGTTATGAACGGCAAGATAACCAGAAACGCAAAGATAAGAGTAGTCCGCGACGGCATAGTCGTGGCTGAGGACGAAATGGCCTCGCTGCGCCGCTTCAAGGACGACGTCAAGGAAGTTGCCTCGGGCTTCGACTGCGGCATCGGCCTTGCAAAATTCAACGATATCAAGGAAGGCGACATTCTCGAAGCCTTTGTTGTTGAGGAATACAGAGATTGATCTCAGGGAGAAATTATGGCAGGTTACAGGATCGACAGAGTTTCAGAAGATATAAAGCGTGAGATCGCCGCTATAATGCGTGAGCTCAAGGACCCGAGGATAACCGGAATGCTGACCGTCGTCAACGTCGAGGTCAGCTCCGACGCCTCATATGCCAAGGTGTATGTCAGCGCCATGGAGGGCATCGAGACCGCAAAGCTCGCGGTCAAGGGTCTCACCAGCGCCACGGGCTATATCCGCCGTGAGATCGGCAAGCGGCTGCATCTTCGCAAAACGCCGGAGCTGAAGTTCATCGCCGATGACTCCATTGAAAAAGGCATGGGCATAGCCGGCATGATAAACAAACTCTCGGAAGAGGAATGAATCACACCGCCCGATCGCGACGGGTAAAGGAGAGTCAATGATGAGAATTGACCTGAATGAAACTGCAAAGGTTTTGGAGGACAGCGACGATATATTGCTGCTGTGCCACTCGCATCCGGACGGCGACACGCTCGGCAGCGCATCTGCGCTTGCAAGGGCGCTCATTGCCGAGGGCAAGAGGGTCAGAGTAGAGTGCGGCGACAAGATACCGAAGGATTTCGCCTTCATGTTTGACGGCATGGAGAGCTTTGATTTCGAGCCGAAATTCATCGCCGCAATTGATATCGCCGACACAAAGCTCCTCGGTAAAGATTTTGAGGGCAAATATGCCGACAGGGTCGATCTGTGCATCGACCACCACGGCTCCAATATGCTCTATGCCGATAAGGTCTGGCTTGAGCCGGATTCCGCTTCAACGGCGGAGATGATCTATCTGCTGCTCGCCGCCCGCGGCGACGAGATAACCCCGGATATAGCCTCCTGTCTTTTCACCGGCGTTACGACCGATACAGGCTGCTTCCGCTTCTCCAACACGACCGTCAGGACTTATGAGATAGCGGCGAAGCTCGCTGAACTGGGCGCCGACACCTATAATATCATTCAGGTTTTCTTTGAGACCAAGACCAAGACTTATGCCGCCCTTGAGCGCCTTGCGCTGGACAGCATGAGGATGTATTTCTCCGATCGCTGCGCCCTCATCTGCATCACGCAGGATATGTATAAACGCAGCGGCTCGGATGAGAGCGAGACGGATAGGATCGCGAATCTCCCCCGGCAGATCGAGGGAGTGCTCGTGGGCGTCACGATGCGTGAGCTTAAAGACGGCAGCTATAAGGCCTCCGTGCGGACCCACGGCGAGATCGACGCTTCGTCGATCTGCAAACGCCTCGGCGGCGGCGGTCACATGGGCGCTGCGGGCTGCACTCTCTACGGCAGTAAGCAGCAGGCGATAAATTCGCTGCTCAAAGAGGTTCAGGCGGAGCTTGACTCCGTCACCATCGACTGATTCATTATAATAACCTATCTAAATATTCAACCGCTCTGTTGCTTCGGCAGCAGGGCGTTTTATTTTTGAGCCCGATTTCGGAATAATTCAGATTTAACAAACATTTAACATTTGAAATATTGACAAATCGCTTGACTTGGAGTATAGTAATAACAGTGATTAGCACTCAGACTGCTTGAGTGCTAAATCTGGCACTCAACCGAAAGGAGGATGCAATATGGCTGAGCTGAGCGAAAGAAAAAAACAGATACTTGCCACCGTCGTTGAGCAGTATATCAAGACCGGCGAGCCGATAGGCTCAAAAGAGCTGCTTGCTCTGACGGGCATGACCGTTTCCTCCGCAACGGTGAGGAACGAAATGAGCGAGCTTGTGTCGCTGGGCTACCTCGAGCAGCCGCACACTTCGGCGGGCAGAGTTCCGTCGCAGGCGGGCTACAGATATTATGTGGATCACCTGATGAAGGAGCGCGAGCTTGACGAGCTTAACCGCAAGCTGATAGAGGCGGGCATTTCCTCCGCAGTCGGCGCTGTACCTCAAGTGCGGAGGATGCGG
>OLOV01001001.1_pt1 | contig 23413 bp, 20 predicted proteins | sample 1672931 | NCBI WGS metagenome assembly OLOV01 (sample SAMEA3136738, study PRJEB25190) | human gut metagenome | biome: human gut; feature: human-associated habitat; material: faeces | place: Austria | collected 2013
GCTTTTGCAAGAAGAAAAACCGGGGCAGAATGCAGCGCGTCGAGCGCGAAGAATGCCGCTGCGGCGGCGCATGAAAAAGCCGCGGCGACCGTGCCGAACAGATACAGGCGCGCCGCCCCGCGCAGTGCGGCAGGCGTCGCTCCGCCGCGCCGTGCGCGCAGCAGCAGATAACAAAGCGCGGCGCTGCAGCCCCCGGAAAGGAGCGCTGCCGTGCCGCCGAGCACAGCGGCAGCCCCGCCGCGCGCCAAAAAGTCGAAAAGCAGCGCGCCGCAGAGACGTTGCAGGGCGCGGCGAAACAGATAAAACAGGAAAAACGAAAGCCACAGGTCTAAAAGGGCGCAGCATGCCGCGGTATGCGTGCCGCAAAAGGCAAAAAACCGTTTCATGGCATCTCCTTTTCAAAACGGATTCTTTTTGAGTATGATACACGATTTTTGCCGAAAATGCAAGGGGGGCACGGGATTGACTTTTTTTCGAAAATATAGTACCATAATAAGAAGAACAGCCGAAAAAGGAGATCGTGAGCATGGAGCAGACCAATGAAAAAACAGCGCAGAGAATTGCGCAGCTGCGACGCGAGCTTGAGTATCACGCGCGCAAATATTATATTGAAGATGCACCGGAAATCTCCGATTATGAATACGACCGCCTTTTTTACGAATTGAAGGGGCTTGAGGAGACGCATCCGGAATTTGACGACCCGAGCTCCCCTACGCTCCGCGTCGGCGGAGCCGCACTGGATCGCTTTGAAAAGGTGGTACATGACAGCCGCATGGACAGCCTGCAGGATGTTTTTTCTTATGAAGAGGTTGCGCAAAGCATGGAAAAGGTTGCGCAGGCGCTTGGAAAAGAGGCGCTTTCCTGGTCGGTGGAATGCAAGATCGACGGGCTTTCCTGCGCGCTGCGCTATCGGGACGGAAAGCTTTTGCTCGGCGCAACGCGCGGCGACGGGCGCATCGGCGAGGATGTCACGCAGAATATCAAAACCATCCGCACTGTGCCGCTGACGATTCCGCAGGCGCTGCCGTATTTGGAGGTGCGCGGCGAGGTATATATGCCGCGCGAGAGCTTTACGGCGCTCAATCAAAAGCGCGAAGAGGAGCAGCAGCCGCTGTTTGCCAATCCGCGCAATGCGGCGGCGGGCTCTCTGCGCCAGCTGGACAGTACCGTTACTGCCAAGCGAAATCTTGCAATTTTTGTGTTTAATCTGCAGGCGATTGAGGGCAAAGAGCTCTCCTCTCACAGCGAAAGCCTTGCTTATTTGGAAAGCCTCGGCTTTACGGTGATTCCCTATCATAAGCTTGTACAAACGCCGCAGCAGGCGATTGCCTGCATTGAAGAGATCGGGGCGATGCGCCAAAGCCTGCCTTATGATATCGACGGGGTGGTGCTGAAGCTGGATCGCTTTTCCGATCGTGCCGCCGCGGGGGAAAACGCGGCGACACCGAAATGGGCGTTTGCCTATAAATTCCCGCCGGAGGAAAAGGAAACAAAGCTGCTTGATATTACCGTGCAGGTCGGGCGCACGGGGGTCCTGACGCCGAACGCCGTGCTGGAGCCGGTGCGCCTGGCAGGCACGCTTGTTTCCCGCGCAACGCTGCACAACGAAGATTTTATTGCAAAGCGCGATATCCGCATCGGCGATACGGTGCGGGTACGCAAGGCGGGCGATATTATTCCCGAGATTGTATGCGCGGTGAAGGAAAAGCGAAGCGGTACGGAGCAGCCGTACCGTATGCCGCCCGTTTGCCCCGCCTGCGGAGAGACCGTCACACGGGACGAAGAGGCGGCGGTGCGCTGCACAAATGCCGCATGCCCCGCGCAGCTGCAGCGGAATTTGGAGCATTTTGTCTCGCGCGATGCCATGAATATCGACGGGCTCGGAAAAGCGCTCTTGCAGCAGCTGCGCACGCAGGGACTTGTGCATACGGCTGCCGATTTGTACGATCTGAGCGCACAGCAGCTCAGCCCTCTTGAGCGCATGGGGGAAAAGAGCGCGGAAAACCTTGTCGGCGCCATTGCGCGCTCCAAGAAGGCGGGGCCGCAGCGGCTCTTGTATGCGCTCGGAATCCGCCAGGTGGGCAAAAAGGCGGCGCAGACGCTTATGGAGCAATACGGCGATTTGGAGCGGCTTTTCACGCTGACGGAGCAGGAGCTGTGCGCGGTGCCCGATATCGGCCCGATCACGGCGCATACCATAACGGAATTTTTCACGCATCCGTCCACCCGCGCGCTGATTGATCGGCTGCGCACCGCAGGCGTTGTGACAAAGCAGGAAAAAGCGGAGCCAAAGAGCGATCGGTTTGCGGGCATGACCTTTGTGCTCACGGGGACGCTGCCGCACATGACGCGCCAGGCGGCATCCGCATTGATTGAAGAAAACGGAGGAAACTGCGCCTCCTCTGTCTCAAAAAAAACCACCTATGTTTTGGCGGGGGACGCGGCGGGCTCAAAGCTTGCAAAGGCGGAAGCGCTCGGCATTGCGATATTGGATGAGGCGGCATTTCTTGCAATGCTGCAGGACTGAAAAGCGGGAAAGGAAACGGGCATGTTTATTGACAGAATTACGATTTATGCCAAAGCGGGCAACGGCGGCAACGGCGCAATTGCGTTCCACCGTGAGAAGTATGTCGCAGCAGGCGGCCCCGATGGCGGCGACGGCGGCAGAGGCGGCGATGTTGTCTTTGTTGTTGATGATAATATGTCCACGCTGATGGACTTTAGATACAAGCGCAAATATGTCGCGGGCAATGGTATGGACGGTCAGGGCAAGCGCTGCTCCGGCAAGGACGGCGAGAGTCTGTACATCCGTGTCCCCCGCGGTACGCTCATCCGTGACACCGAGACCGGCGGCATTATGCACGATATGTCCGACGGTGAAAAGTTCGTCGTTGCCCATGGCGGTAAGGGCGGCTGGGGCAACAAGCATTTTGCAACGCCCACCCGTCAGGTGCCCCGCTTTGCAAAGCCCGGTCTTCCCGGTGAGAGCCATGATATCACGCTTGAGCTCAAGCTGCTGGCGGATGTCGGTCTTGTGGGTTTTCCCAATGTCGGCAAATCAACGCTTCTGAGCGTTGTCAGTAAGGCGCATCCGAAGATAGCCAATTACCACTTCACCACCCTCTTCCCCAACCTCGGCGTCGTGTATGTTGATGAGGGGCGCTCGTTCGTCATGGCCGATATCCCGGGCATCATTGAAGGCGCTTCCGAGGGTGCGGGCTTGGGTCATGATTTCCTGCGGCATATCGACCGCTGCCGTCTGCTGATACATCTTGTTGATGTCTCCGGCAGCGAGGGTCGTGACCCCGTTGAGGACTTTGACACGATAAACGCCGAGTTGCACGAGTACAGCCCCGAGCTTGCGAGCCGTGCGCAGATAGTCGCCGCAAATAAGTGCGACCTTCTCGGCGACGACCGTGAGAATATCGACAGACTGCGTGAGCATGTTGAGGCGCTGGGCTATGAGTTTTTCGAGATGAGCGCCGCAACGCATAACGGCACACACGAGCTCGTGAGCGTTGCCGCAGCCAAGCTTCAGGAGCTGCCGCCGGTCATCCGCTTTGAGGCCGACTATGTCCCGCCCGAGCCCGTGATCGACACATCCGAGCAACTCACCATCGAACAGTTTGACGATGTTTGGGTCGTTGAGGGTGCGTGGATGCAGAGGCTTCTCGGCTCGATCAATTTTGATGACAACGAAAGCCGCATGTACTTTGACCGTGTCCTGCGTGAGTCCGGCGTGTTTGAGCGCATGGAGGCCATGGGCATCAAGGACGGCGACACCGTCAGCATCTACAACCTCGAATTCGAATATAGAGATTAACATCGGTTAGCTCCCGTATGTCAGTGCATACGGGAGTTTTTTTGCCCCCAAGCGGAAAACAGCGGCAGGAGTTACCTGCCGCTGTTTCCGATGTTTCATATACCGGAGGTATACGGAGCCTGCAATGCAGGCCTCTATTATATACATGTCCGTAGACTTACATGTGGGGACACGGTTATGAACAAATTTTTATATTTTTAGAATTTGCAATAGTGCCGTTAGGACTGTTTGGTCCGCCTTTAGTTCAAATTGCAGAGAGCACTGTGAGGATGTTGCGCCGAGGTGGTCGGACACTTCAGCCTTGCCGTTGGTAGTCATAGCGAAGTCTATGTATCCGTCGGTGTCATATCCCATGTCACAAAGGCGGAAGCTGCCGTTTAAGTCACGGCTGATCGGCTATGCAGCAACTTTCGGGAGGCATTTCAAAAATATACAGCCGTTCTTTGCCGTTATCCCACAAAACAGCGTCATTTCGTACGATCATGGCACTCCTACCTCGCCCATATAATAGCACACTCTGCAACATTTTGCAATATTTACGCAAAAAATCCGGCTTAACATGTGGTAAACCGGACTTTTTACTGCATTTCCTGCAGCAGCTCCTCGGCAGTCAGGCCGTAGAGATTTGCAAGGGCAATAAGATTTGTCGTGCTGGGGTCGGACGCTCCGCTCTCCCACTTTGAGACGGCTTGGCGGCTCACGCCTATCGCCTCGGCCACGAACTCCTGCGTCATCTTGCACTCGGTGCGGTGCTTTTTGAGAACCTCGCCGAGCGATCTTGCGCTTTCGGATTTCTCACGCCTCACCGGCTCGGAACGAATATACTTTCTCAGCGCCTTAATAAGCAGATAGATGAGGTAGCCTATAACTCCCCAAAATGCAGCAAATAGAATTATGACAAAAATCAGGTTGATCGAAAAATAATGCATGTGACCTGTCTCCTTTCTTGCTGCCAATATAGCACCAAAGGTCGGTTTACTCAACCAACTATTGCGCAACTTTTCGGTTGCGTGGCATTAAAGAGCTTCGCTTACCTGTCTGTACATTGCTTACACCATGTGTACTTGTTGTACTAATTCATCCTGACTGCCGATGTGACTGCGCTAAGCACGAAAATCTAAGACTTTGTTCAGTAAATATCATTGTCAGCTGATAAATTTGCACTTTTTGTCCGATTTTTTCCGCTAAAATAATTGTATTTAGTTGCGATTTGTGTTATAATACGGAAAACAATCGGGCTTCGTGTGCCTCGCAGAGGGGCAAACTCCACGAAAAGGCTCGTAACTGTTATTGCCATTGCACTGCTTTCATTATAACGAAAAAAAGATGTAAAAATCCCGCTGTGGAATCGATCCGCAGCGGGATATAATTATATGTGGAGTGTTTGCACATTTATAGCGTTTTCAGGAGCGCTTCTATCGCTTTGTTGAACTCGGTCTGGTTCTTATTTGCGATGAAATGAGTTCCATTCAGGAGCGTTAATTTTGCGTTTGGAATATGCTCTGCAAAGTAAAGTTGATACACCCACGCCCGCAGGCACTTCACTTGCCGTAAGGCAAACTTTACGCACGAAGTGCACTTAACCAATCCGAAAGAATCTACTTAGCTAAAAAAGCCAAGTCGAAAGACTTGGCTTTTTTGGTGGAGCATAGGGGGGTCGAACCCCTGACCTCCAGATTGCGAACCTGGCGCTCTACCAACTGAGCTAATACCCCATATTTGCCGATCATTGTTCGGCACTTTTGTATTATAGCACATTTTTCGTTTTTGTAAAGAAAATATTTGTTGATTATATGCCGCATTTGCGTTATAATATTTTAGCGGCTTTTGACAAGGCTGCACTAGTTGGGGAGCTAGCGGTGCCCTGTAACCTGCAATCCGCTACAGCAGGGATGAATTCCTTATTTAGGGTCTGTCATGTGTCGTCTGACTCCGGTAAGCAGCGTTGACGAGCCGGTCTCGCGCAACGGAAACCCGTGAACCATGTCAGGCGGGGAACCGAGCAGCATTAAGCGGTGCTTTTCGTGTGCCGTGAGGGTGCCGGTTCTGAGCCGGCTGCCGGCGTAACGGGCATATGGCATTTTCGAGGTCAGGTGTGCAGTCTTGTCAAGAGTCGTTTTTTATATCTACGAAAGGTTTGCGACGCCATGTATCAGGCTTTGTATCGGAAATGGAGACCCAAGACCTTTGACGAGGTCGTCGGGCAAAAACACATTACCGAAACGCTCAAAAACCAAATAATTACCGGCAGGCTGTCCCATGCGTACCTGTTTATCGGCACGAGGGGTACGGGCAAGACCACCTGCGCAAAAATCCTTGCCAAGGCGCTCAACTGCCAGCATCCCGAAAACGGCAACCCCTGCTGCAAGTGTCCCTCATGCCTCGGCATTGAGGACGGCAGCATTCTCGATGTTGTCGAGATAGACGCAGCGTCCAATAACGGTGTTGACAATGTCCGTCAGCTGCGTGAGGAGGCCGTGTTCTCCCCCGTTTCGGTCAAAAAGCGTGTGTATATCATCGATGAGGTGCACATGCTGTCAACGGCGGCATTCAACGCTCTGCTTAAAATTCTAGAAGAGCCACCCGAGCATTTGACATTCATATTGGCTACAACGGAGCTTAACAAGGTTCCTGCTACGATACTTTCCCGATGCCAGCGCCACAGTTTCAAGAGACTTGACAGTGAGGTCATAACCGCTCATCTTGAGCATGTTGCATCCTGCGAGGGGCTTAATCTTGAGCACGATGCCGCCGAGCTTATCGCCGGCCTTGCCGAGGGCGGTATGCGAGATGCGCTGTCGCTGCTCGACCAGTGCTCGGGCGCTGCGGATATCACGGTCGACTCCGTATACTCGGCGATGGGTCTTGCGGGCAACCGGCGCACGGCGAAGCTGCTTGATTACACGGTAAAGCGCAACACCGAGGCTGCGCTGGAGCTTTTTGACGAGCTTTGGACGGACGGTAAAGACCCCGCAACGCTGTTGGGTGAACTCAACACACTTTTGCGTGACTGCATGATGCTCTCGGTCGCACCCCGTGCCGGAGCAAACCTGCTTTCGGGCAGATTTGACAAGGAGATACTCGCCGTCTTTTGCAAAAAACTCACCAAAGCAGAGCTTTTGTGCCGGATAAATACCGTTTCCGACTACCTTATTAAAATCAGAAGCGCACGAAGCCCGAGACTTTGCGTTGAAATGTGCCTTGTTGCGCTATGCGACCCGAGCCTTACCGAGGGTCTTGACGAGCTCAGAGCCCGTGTATCGAGACTTGAGTATGATATGTCCAACGCACCGATGGCAAGATATACAGGCGATGACGAGGACTATGCTCCCGTGGAGGATATCCCCTACGACGAGCCGCCCGCAAGGCCGAGCGTCGAGTATGACGACGATGAGCTTGACGCTTCGCAGTTTGCCGAGTATCAGCCGGAGGACGACCTGCTTGACAAGGGTGTAAGCCCTGTTGATCTGAATCCCGACGCAGCGCCCGAGGCGAAGGATGCTCCGGTTGACAATGCGCTGCTGTGGGCGGAGATAATTGACAAGGCTGAAAGCTCGCTTCCCATCGGGCTTATCCCCATTTTGTCCGACCCCACGCAGGCAAGGTGCGAGGTAAGCTACGACACGATGCATCTTTATGTAGTGCCCGGATTTTTCTACGGCATGATAAACAATCAGGATGTGTTGATGCGGCTGAGAGACGCTGCAAACGATGTGACCGGCCGCAGTCTCAAAATTCAGCTGAGTGAGCTTGTTGCGGGCGAGAGCAAGCCGACACGCACAGTCGATGAGCTCAAGAAATTTAAAGAAGTCAGATTTATTTAATAGATTATTTTTCTACACATAGGAGGAACTAATTATGGCAAAAGGCGGATTCCGCGGCGGCATGGGCGGCGGTAACATGATGAAGCAGGCTCAGAAGATGCAGGAGGAATTCCTCAAGATGCAGCAGGAGCTTGAAAACACCGAGTTCTCCGCAACCGCAGGCGGCGGTGCAGTCAAGGCGACTATGGTCGGCACACGCTCGCTCAAGAGCATTGAGATATCCCCCGACGCAGTCGATCCCGATGATGTTGAAATGCTTCAGGACATGATCGTTGCGGCTGTCAACGAGGCTATTTCCAATGCCGACGACGCCACCAACAAGGCAATGAGCAAGATCACCCCCATGGGCTTCCCATTTTGATAAAATCGAGAGTATTAAAAAGGCGGACTGATGTCGAAAATCAGTCCGTCGTTTTTTGCGTCAGTATTCTTGTTATGATATAACCAATGGCTGCGCCGAGCATGTTGAGAATAAAATCCTCAACATCGCAAATACCGACCTTGAAAACAAGCTGCAACAGCTCGACTGCGATTATCACACATGCCGTCAGCAGAAAAAAGGCTTTGCGCTCTTGAAGCGTTTTCCGAGCAGCGGAAGCATTATTCCCCAAGGCAAAAACAGCACGAGGTTGCCGATGAGGTTCTTGAAAAACGGCACAAGCACCAATGAGGATATATACGGCGTTGTGTACAGTACATAGAAGCTGAAAAACGGGATAAAACTAGTGTTCTGCCGCACATATTCCGAAAACAGCATGTCGCTTGCGGCATGGCGCATGAATAATAGGTACACTGCGGCGGCAAGGTACACGGCAAAGGTGGCAGCAAGTATGGTTTTTTTCTTTCCCATTTTCGTCTCTTTTCTTAATTTGTCATTGGTATACTACCGCGCTACCATGAACGGAATCGTATGAAAACCCATCATATACAGTTGCAAAAGCAATGGCGTAATTAGTTGTTGGGTACAATCATAGAAATAATACTCAAAGTATTTCCCTTCAAGTTTTGACTCCACCTCACGAGTTGCTACAATCTTGCCCTTACTCATGTTATAAAGTCCAATTTTCATAATCGTTGGTCTAATACAGGCACCATTAATAATGTTAGTATTTTTCTCATAATTTTCACCTTATAATCCTTCTATAAAAGTATTTAAAAACGCTCCCCGTTTCATTACTCTATAACGAAACAGGGAGCGTTTTTTGGACACTAATTTTCTGATATTTTTACGCTTTCCGCAATTTTTATGAGCTCCGGCTCATCTAGGTCGGCAGCTATGGTTATAAGGCAGCCGCCTTTTATAAATGCGAGCGTCTTTCGGGTGTAGTTAAACTCATTTTCGACCGGCACATAGACCGTTGCGGTCGTGCCGCCGACGGTGACCTCGTGTGAGGTACACTCAACGGCGGACAGGAAGTCCGCAGAGGAACTTGTGCAGCCATAGGTTATGGCGGACAGGCCGTTTCGGTACTCGATGATGCCGAAGTCGGCGTTCTCGCTAAGCACCTCGTACCCATCCGGCAGCCAAGTCGGGCGGTACATGAGTGCGGGAGCGCTCGCTTTTTTGCCGTTTATGTAGGTCGGCCAACCGTCATCGCCGATGAGCCTGTTCCAAGTCGATTCAAGCTCCGCCCTTGCCTCGGGACTGAAGGTCAAAACGCCGATACCGCCTGCGATGATGATAAGCAGAATAACGGCGGCGGTGGACAGCACTTTTTTGAGCCGTGCTTTTCTGCCGATGGCGGCGATTTTGCGCTCATGCTCCGGCGAAAACTCGTGCTCAGCCTCGGGCAGTGCAGCTAAAATGGCAGTGCTTGCTTTTTCTGCGGCAATTTTGAGATCGTTATCGCTTATCATAAAAGTCCCGCCTCCCTGCACAATTGTTCAAGTCTTTGCTTTGCCCGCTGAGCGGTCTTGCTCGCAGCGGCGCTCGACATGCCGAGAAGCTTTGCTATCTCTCGGGTCGAATAGCCGTGGTAATATTTTAATAGTATAAACTGCCTGTAGCGTGCAGGCAGTTTTAATATGCAGCTTACCAGCTCATCGGCGCTATTGGCTTCGATGCCGCAAGCCTCCTCGCAAAGCTCGCAGTCGCCGTGGCGCTTGAGCTTACGGTAGCGGTCGATGGCGGTGTTTTCCGCTATCGTGACGACAAAGGCTTTTGTCTTATTCGATAGCTCGTCCGGCACCTTGTCGAGGTTTTCGGCAATTTTCATGAACGCCTGCTGGACTGCGTCCTCGGTCTCATGTTCGTTATGCAGTATCTCGTTTGCGGCACAGAACATCACGCTGCGGTACTCGTAATACAGTTTTTCAAGCTTTGTCCTGTCCTGTGCGCTGACTAAAGTTAGGGCATATACAAGCATTTTACTTCATAAAACCGCCGTCGGAGGTTATGACCTGGCCGGTTATAAAGGACGCTGCGTCAGAGGCGAGGAAGCTCACGACCGCCGCAATGTCCTCGGGTCTGCCGAGCCTGCCGGCAGGGGTGTCCTCGGCAAGGGCAGCGAGCGTTTCCGTGCCGAGTACCTGCACCATGTCGGTGTCGATAACGCCGGGGGCGACGCAATTTACACGGATATTTGTCGGCGCAAGCTCTTGCGCAAGGGAGCGTGTAAGCCCGATTATTGCGTGCTTCGTTGCGGAATAGGCTACCTCGCAGGATGCGCCGTGCTGACCCCAGATAGACGAGGTGTTTATGATGCAGCCGGAATGCTCGTGCAGCATATGCGGAAGCACGGCCTGGATGGTGTTGAACGCACCGTTGAGGTTCACATCGAAAATGTGCCGCCAATAATCCTCGGTCATGTCCTGAAACAGGCACTGCTTTGCTATGCCTGCGTTGTTGACAAGCAGCGTTACCGCACCGAGCTTTTCCTCGATTGCGGCAACCATTTGCTTTACGGCGGTAGCATCGGCGACATCGGCCTTATACCACATGGTTTCACAGCCGTTGCTGCGGAGCATATCGACAAGCTCCTGCGCTTTATCTTCCCGCTCAACGCAGTTTACGCAGACGGCATAGCCGTCACGGGCGAGTGTTATTGCCTCTGCCCTGCCGATGCCACGGGACGAGCCCGTTATAAGTGCAACCTTTTTCATATTACCTCACTTTGCCTCAAACTGGCTGTAATACAGTTCCTTGTACAGGCCGTCCTTCTTCAAAAGCTGCTCGTGCGTGCCGCTTTCGACGACATCGCCCTTTTCCATGACGAGAATGAGATCTGCGTCACGGATAGTCGAGAGCCTGTGGGCAATGACGAATGAGGTCCTGCCCTCGGTGAGCTTGTACATCGCCTGCTGGACAAGAGCTTCCGTGCGGGTGTCGACGGAGCTTGTGGCTTCATCGAGAATTATCATGGGTGCATTTTCGACCATGGCTCTTGCAATGGTGAGCAGCTGCCGCTGACCGGCTGACAGGCTGCTGCGGTCGCTGAGCACGGTATCGTAGCCGTCAGGCAGGGTCATGATAAAATGATCCATGCCGACCGCCTTACAGGCAGAGCGCACCTGCTCATCGGTGACATTTTCCTTGCCGTAGACGATATTTTCACGGTATGTTCCCTCAAACAGCCATGTATCCTGCAAAACCATGCCGAACAGGGCGTGCACATCGCTGCGCTTCATTTCCGATATCGGCACGCCGTCTATGCGTATCTCGCCGCTCCACAGCTCATAAAAACGCATGAGCAGGTTCACCATCGTGGTCTTACCGGCGCCCGTGTGGCCGACTATCGCTATCTTCTGTCCGGGCAGAACCCTGGCAGAGAAGTCGTTTATAACGGGCTTATCCTCGTCATAGCCGAAGCGTACATGGTCAAAGGTGACCTCGCCCGTGACCTTTTCGGGATAAGCAGTGCAAGCTCTGTCATCGGATAACTCCTCTTCCTCAAGGAAGCCGAACACACGCTCACCGGCGGCGCCGGCGGACATGAGCTGGGTGGCTGCCTGCGCTATCTGCGAAAGCGGATTCGTAAACAGGCGCACATATGCGATAAAGGACACTATCACGCCGAACGAGATAGTCCCGCTCATGGTGAGGGCAGCGCCCACAACGCACACGGCGACATAGCCGAAATTGCCGATAAAGCCCATGAACGGCATCATAAGTCCGCCGAAGAACTGAGATTTCCATGCGCTTTCATAGAGATTGCCGTTTATGCGCTTAAACTCAGCCTTGGCCTGCGCAGTTGCTCCGTAGACACGGACAATATCTTGTCCCGAGTACATTTCCTCGACATGACCGTTCATGTCGCCGAGGTTTTTCTGCTGCTGACGGAAGTATTTTCTCGACTTTTTTATCACCGTGAACATGAAAACAAAGCCGATAAGCGACGAGCCGATGGCGGCAAGCGACATGACGGCGTTCGTTGCAAACATGATTATAGTTACGCCGACAAACTGCACAACGCCTTGAACAAGGGTGGTAATGCTGGAGTTGAGCGTTGAGCTGAGGGTATCGACATCGTTTGTGATACGGCTTAGAATATCGCCGATGCTGACCCTGTCAAAGTATTTGAGCGGCATGCGGTTTATCTTCTGGGAGATGCTGTCACGAAGGCTCCATGCAAGCTTCTGCATGACGGTTATCATGGCATAGCTTGCAATGCAGGACAGCAGGCCGCTTCCTACATAAATAATGAGGATAGCTATTATCGCCTGCTTTATGCCGTCCATGTCTATGCCGGTGGTAAGTCCGGCGGCGATGGAGTTTGTCAGGTCTGCCATCTTGTCCGGCGCAATGAGCGTAAGCGCCGTGCTGCCGAGCGAAAGTATAAGCGATATAATTATCGCAGCATGCCACGGCTTGAGGTAGCGCAGCAGCGACAGCATGGAGGACTTGAAGTTTTTCGGTTTTTCGTCAACGGGAGGTCTTCTCATTCCTTTCATATGGCAAGCTCCTCCTCCGACAGCTGCGACAGGGCTATCTGACGATAGACCTCGCAGTTTTTCATAAGTTCCTGGTGCGTGCCGGTGCCGACCTGTCTGCCCTCGTCAAGGACGATTATCTTATCGGCGGACATAATGGTTCCGATGCGCTGGGCAACGATGAGCTTCGTTTCGTTTTCGGTCTTGGCCTTGAGCGCATCACGCAGCTCACGGTCGGTCTTGAAGTCGAGTGCCGAGAAGGTGTCGTCAAAAATGAGTATCTCGGCGTCCCTGCACAGCGCCCTTGCAATGGACAGGCGCTGCTTCTGGCCGCCGGAGAAGTTGGTGCCGCCTTGTGCGACATGCGACTTTACGCCGTCCTCAAGGCCGTCTACAAACTCCTCGGACTGGGAGATATGCAGTGCGTCCCTAAGCTTTGCCCTGTCGGCATTTGCGCCGAAGGCAACATTGTCTTCAATATCGCCGGAGAACATCACGGCACGCTGGGACACATAGCTGAGCTTTTTATAGAGCTTTTCAAGCTCATAATCACGCACATCCACACCGTCGACCAAGACTGCGCCCTCGGTGACATCGTAAAACCTCGGGATGAGGTTAACGAGCGTCGTTTTGCCCGAACCCGTGGAGCCTATGAACGCCACGGTCTCGCCACGGTGAGCGGTAAAGCTTATATCGGTCAGCACATTGCCGCTGCCGCCGGGGTAGGTAAAGCTTACATTTCTGAACTCCACCTCGCCGACGCAGGTCTCCTCAGGCTGCGGCTTTGCGCTGTCAACTATCTTGGGCTCGGTTTCAAGCACCTCGTTTATACGCTTTGCGGCGACGAGTGCTCTTGGTGCAACGATGAACACCATGACTATCATGATGAACGACATGATGACCTGCATAGCGTAGGACATGAACACTATCATGTCGGCAAAGATATCAACTCTTGTGGCTATCGACGCCGCATTTTCAATTACGACGGCGTTTATGAGCACTGCGCCAATCCAGTAGATGGACATGTTAAGGCAGTTCATGGTGATATTCATGAACGGGCTTAGAAGCGTCATGGTGCGGTTAGCAAAAAGCTGATTTTTGAGAAGGTCGGTATTGGCCTTTTCAAACTTTCGTTCCTGATACTCTTCGGCGTTATAGGCACGCACGACACGAATGCCGCTAAGGTTCTCTCTTGCGGCGTGGTTCAGTGCATCCTGCAGCCACTGGATCTTGCGGAACTTCGGGAAAGTCAGCACCATTGCAATCGCAAGGAAGCCTACCAGCAGTACAATGGCAATGCCCGTTGCGAGCGACCACTGCCACGCCTTGCCGGCGATTTTCGTAATTGCCCATATGGCCATTGCGGGCGCTTTGATGACGACCTGCATGGACAGGACTATGAGCATCTGCACCTGCACGACATCGTTTGTTGAGCGGGTGATGAGGCTTGCGGTGGAAAAGGAGTTTATCTCCTCCATGGAGAACGACTCTACCTTATCGAACATTGCCGCGCGCAGTCTTCTTGAGAAGCTTGCGGCGATGGACGAGGCGAGGTAGCAGACTATTATCGATGACGCAAGGCTTCCGAGAGAGCAAAGCAGCATCTTGCCGCCGGATGCCCAGATATCGGCCATGGCGCTGCCCTCGGTCTCGACAAGTGTCGTTATCTCCGACATGTAATCGGGCAGCTTGAGGTCAAGCCACACCTGCGATATGATAAAAACAAGACTGACAAGGAAAAACAACCATTCCCTGCCCTTCATATACCTGAGAAGCTTTGTCATTTTCCGGCGTTCACTCCTTCTTTCCGTACTTTCTGTCAATATGCTCCTGTATCATTTTCTGAGCTATCTGCGCCGTCTCCTTCGTCGTGTGGCTCTTTACAAAGTCGCCGTCGAGCACATCGAGGATGTCGAGCTCTATCTTCGTTTTCTTTAAAGGCACATTGCGCACTATCTCGTCTGTGCCGTGGATAGCGGCGATGACGACCGGAACACCGGTGCGCTGTGCAATCTTAAACGAGCCTGCGTGGAACGGCAGAAGCTCGTCCTCACGGCTGCGGGTACCCTCGGGGTAGATGACAACGGACGCAACATCGTCCTGAATGTACTTGCTTGCCGACTTGACCATCGCAAGCGCCTCACGATTGTTATCACGGTTCACCGGCAGGCAGCCGCATTTGTGCATAACAGGTCCCACAATTGGTAACTTGAAGTTTTCGGGCTTTGATATGTAGATATACTCCTTTGCGCCGAAAAGCTTAATGGACGCAATGGGGTCGAATATCGAGCGGTGGTTGCAGACCATGAGATAGCGCTGTCCCTCGGGAAGCTTCTCGGTTCCCGTGACGGACACCCTCGCACCTACAAGAACGCAGATTATCTCGGCAAGCTCATTCATGTTCCACTGCCAGAACTTCGACGGCTTTTCCTGTGGCTTTTCCATATCCACGGTAAGCTCCGATGCAGCGTACACCGCCGCAATGTACGCCAAAAATGTACCTATGTAAAACTCGGCAAAGCGCAAAAGTGCAAAGCCCGCAAGCTTAATGCCCGTGAACTCTACCCTCGGCGACGAAATGTTGAGAGCCGTCGCTGCGGCGCTCAGTCCTGCAAATAATTTAGGAAGCATCTCACTACCTCCGGCCTAACCTTAGTCATAATTTTATATTTTAACACGATTATTTGAATTTCCCAACACAAACATTCAAATTTTTGCAGCAATTTTCATTTTGTTAACATCTAAGTGCCGTCTATTGTTAAGATTGATACATTCATGTCAATATTCTGGCCGTTTTGCACTTGTTTTTGTGTGTTTTGCACACCTTAGCCGTGGTTTTTTTCATACTTTCGTAAAATTTGATAAACTTGTTGAATTTACACGAATAAGCGTCAAATTTGAATTGATTTTTTTAAGTGATTAGTATAAAATACATAGACAGCCCAATAACTTTTTGTTAAAAATTTTATAGGAGTGAGTAAAAAATGGATTCTCTTATCTGGCTGGCCCCCGCGCTGGCAGTCGTCGCTCTGCTTTTTGCTTTCTACAAGATCTCTTTTGTTTCCAAGCAGGATGCAGGCACCGACCGCATGAAGGAAATATCCTCCGCAATCAGTGATGGCGCTCGCGCTTTCCTCTTTGCCGAGTATAGGATCCTTGCTATCTTTGTTGCTGTTCTGTTCATCGCAATAGGCTTCGGCCTTAACAGCTGGATCACCGCTGTTTGCTTCCTGTGCGGCGCAGCATTCTCCATTCTCGCCGGCTACATCGGCATGAATGTCGCCACCAAGGCAAATGTCCGCACCGCAAATGCTGCCCGTGAAAGCGGCATGAACAAGGCTCTGTCGATTGCCTTCTCCGGTGGCTCGGTCATGGGTATGTGCGTTGTCGGCCTCGGCCTTCTCGGCGCAAGCGTTCTGTACATGATTTTCAACAATCTGAATGTCCTCTTCGGCTTCTCGCTCGGTGCTTCCTCTATCGCACTGTTTGCCCGCGTCGGCGGCGGTATCTACACCAAGGCAGCCGATGTCGGTGCTGACCTCGTCGGTAAGGTCGAGGCAGGCATCCCCGAGGATGACCCTCGTAACCCCGCTGTTATCGCTGACAATGTCGGCGACAATGTCGGCGATGTCGCCGGTATGGGTGCTGACCTGTTTGAGAGCTATGTCGGTGCTATCATCTCCGCAATGACCCTCGGTGCTGTCGCTATTACCGACACCGCCAACGGTGTTATCTTCCCCCTCGTTATCGCAGCCTGCGGTATTCTTGCTTCCGTTATCGCAACCTTCTTCGTCCGCGGTAAGGAAGGCTCGAACCCCCACAAGGCTCTTAAGATGGGCTCTTATGTTTCCGCACTTCTCGTCGTTATTGCTTCCCTCATCTTCAGCAAGTCGATGCTCGGCAGCATGGGCGGCGCTATCGCAATCATCTCCGGCCTCGTTGTCGGTCTCGTTATCGGCGTTGTCACCGAGGTCTACACCTCCGGCGACTACAAGTTCGTTAAGAAGATCGCTCAGCAGTCCGAGACCGGTTCTGCTACCACCATCATTTCCGGTACCGCAGTCGGCATGATGTCCACTTGGGTACCCGTCCTGCTTATCTGCGTAGGCATCTTCCTTGCTTACAAGTTCGCAGGCCTTTACGGCATCGCACTCGCAGCAGTCGGTATGCTTTCCACCACCGGCATCACCGTCGCAGTTGACGCTTACGGTCCTATCGCCGACAACGCCGGCGGTATCGCCGAGATGAGCGGCCTTGACCACTCCGTGCGTGAGATCACCGATAAGCTCGACGCTGTCGGCAACACCACCGCTGCAATGGGCAAGGGCTTCGCTATCGGCTCTGCTGCTCTGACCGCACTTGCACTGTTCGTATCCTTCACTCAGGCAACTGGCCTGAACGCTGCTGAGGTTGCACTCACCAGCCCCACCGTCGTTATCGGTCTGCTCATCGGCGGCATGCTCCCGTTCGTATTCTCCGCTATGACCATGGACTCCGTTTCCAAGGCTGCATACAGCATGATCGAGGAAGTTCGCCGTCAGTTCCGTGAGATCCCCGGCATCATGGAAGGCAAGGCAAAGCCCGACTACAAGACTTGCGTTGCTATCTCCACCACCGCTGCTCTTAAGGAAATGCTCGTACCCGGCATCATGGCAGTTGTTGCTCCTCTGGCGGTCGGTCTCATCCTTGGCTCCACCGCTCTTGCAGGTCTGCTCGCAGGCTCCCTCGTTTCCGGCGTTATGATGGCAATGTTCATGTCCAACGCAGGTGGCGCATGGGATAATGCAAAGAAGTACATCGAGGAAGGCAACCACGGCGGCAAGGGTTCCGATGCTCACAAGGCAGCCGTTGTCGGCGACACCGTCGGCGATCCGTTCAAGGATACCTCCGGTCCTTCCATCAACATCCTTATCAAGCTCATGACCGTTGTTTCAACTGTTTTCGCAGCTCTGTTCACTGCAAACGGCCTGTTCTGATAACAAAATTTCAAGCGCTCGGGACAAGTTCCCGGGCGCTTTTTTCATTTTGTTAACACAATGCTTGACATATGGTGTATAATGTACGAGTTAGAAAGTAATCCGCATAAGATGAATGGAGGTTTATATGCAAAAGAAAATCTTGAAACCAATATTCTCGTTCGTGCTTGCTTTTGTCATGGCGGTGAGCATTTTCGTCGGCTTTATCCCGGCAACAGCCTCCGCAAAGGTGACTCAGTCGGAGATAGATGACCTTAAAAGCCAGAAGGCCGCCCTTTCCGAGCAGTCGGCAAGCTATGAAAAGACCATTAGTTCCCTCAAGAATAAGAAGAATGCCCAGGTTGAGCTCAAGACTGCTCTTGACAGTAAGCTTGCTCTGACCAATCAGCAGATCATGAATCTTGAGGAACAGATAAAGCTGCACGATGCGCTCATCGAGCGCAAGACCCAGGAGGTCGACGAAGCGCAGAAAACCGCCGATGAGCAGCTTGAAAAGTACAAGAAGCGTGTTCGTGCCATGGAGGAGAGCGGCAGATACAACTACTTTGAGGTTCTCTTCGGCGCAAACAGCATCGGTGAATTTTTAAGCCTTATTGATGACATCGGCGATATAATGCAGAGCGACAAGGAGCTTGAGGAGTCGTACAAGAAGTCGGTCACCGATCTTAAGACGGTCAAGGCCGAGTACGAGGAAGCACAGACCGAGCTCAAGCAGAACAAGGTCGAGTGTGCAAAGCTCAAGGATCAGCTTCAGGTCGACATCACTCAGGCTGCGGCAGTCATCACTTCCCTGCAGTCCGACATCAGCAAGAACGCATCCGTACTCAGCACTCTTGACAGCCAGGAGTCTGCGCTCCAGTCTCAGATCCGAGCCAAGGTAAAGCAGCTCAACGAGCAGAAGAAGGCTGAGGAAGAAGCCAATAAGCCCAGCAGCGGCGGCAGCTCCGGAGGGAGTAGCGGTGGAAGCTCTGTCGGCACCGGCAATCTTGTATGGCCATCCTACTGCACTTACATAACCAGCCGTCAGGGTCCTCGTGTTCACCCCATTACCGGAGAATATAAAAACCACGGCGGTACCGATATCGGTGCAAGCTACGGCAGCGCCATCTATGCCGCAGATAGTGGTAAGGTCGTAAGCTCCAGCGATGGCTGGAACGGCGGCTGGGGCAACTATGTCATGATCGACCACGGCAATGGAATGCAGACATTGTATGCTCACATGTCCTCCCGTGCCGTCTCCGTCGGTCAGACCGTCAAGAGAGGGCAGACCATCGGCTATGTCGGCTCGACCGGCATGTCAACCGGCCCGCACCTGCACTTTGAGATGTATGTCAACGGCTCAAGGATCGATCCCCAGACGAAGTACCCCGGCATGAGCTTCACCTACTCGGCAAGCGCATGATATAAAAAGAAAAAAGGAAGCAGTTAAAAACTGCTTCCTTTTTTCATGTCCAATATGTGAGCTTTTCGCCGTCGTCTAAAACGGCAAGCTCTTTCCTCTCTTTAATGAGCCTGTATGCTGCGTAGAACTCTCCCGCCGCACCGGCTATGTTGATTATCTGAATTATGTAAACCTGCCAGAAGAACCTTTCCGGCAGCACAAGGTTTAGTATCAGGAGCACGACACCGATGATAGCGACCGATGCAAAGCAGTAGATGAGGTAGCCTTTGAGCGTGAATACCGCTTCGCTCACACAGTGGGCGTGGTATTTTTCAAAGATAATCTTCGCCGTGTCGCCTGTCAGGCGCTTGAGTACAAGCGAATGCATAAGCTCATGCACACAGTAATACACAGCCGCCATGACGATTATCAGCACCGCACGCAGGACGAAACTGCCCACACCACCGACATCGTAAAGCTTCGCTATCGGCACAAAAATGCAGCCTATCCCGACAAGCACGGCGGCTAAGCCAACCGCACCCAAGCTAAGATACAGCCCGAGTTTCTTATCTCCCTCGGGGTCAATGACATGCTCGGTTTTGAGCTTTTCGGGCTTTTCTTTATAACAATACATACTCTTGCTCCTTTATTCCGACGGCAATGGTATGGGCTTATCGGTGAGCACCTTGCCGAAGCACATGAGCGTTATACCGGAGCTGGAGCTGATAACCACATCGGCATCGGCACGCTCACGGTTGGCCGAAAACAGGTACACATTGCCCGCATAGTCCTGGCAATACTGCTTGCACTTCATATCGCCGTCAACAAAGAACAGGCCGACATCGCCGTCACGGATAATAGCCCCCCTCTTGCACAGTGCGACCGACCCATCCTTGATGTACGGTTCCATACTGTCGCCATCAATGCGCACGGCAAAGTCCGCTGCCGTACCCTCTGGGACCTCGTAATCGGTGTAATCGTCGCCGAAGGCCGGTGATGCATAGCCTGCGGCAGCGGGGGTGGAATACAGAGGTATGATCTTGGCAGGCTTTTCGGCATTGGCTGCGCTCTCGAGCCGTGAAAGCTCATGGTCAATGACCGTGTCTACAAGCGACTTACCGTTATCGTCAAGCTGTCTGTAATTGGTCACAAGTTCCCACTCCCGGCCATCCGGAAGCCTCGGCAGGCTGATATTCTCGCACATACGCTCAACGGGTACATTCAGTTCGCTGCAAATGCGCATCATGAGGTCAAAATCGACCTTCTGATTATCCCTTTTGACCATACTGTACAGTGTCTGCGCCGGAGCGTTTAATCGCCGTGCCAGCTCGCTTATGGTTATGCCCTTATCGTCAAGAATTTGCTTTAGCATGGAGCCTCTCATAGTCAGCACCTCCCCACACATGTATAACATTCTTTTTGCATTATGTCAAGGAATAATTGAGTTTCTTAAAATTATGTCAATGCGGATTTGACATTTTGACTGTGTCAGTGTAGCATTTATATATGAATAACTCTTCATATGAAGGAGGCGCACCATGGATAAAATAAGCCGCACAGACGTTCCGGACGAGAGTCAACTCGGTGCGCTTTCGGATTTTTTCCGCATTTTCGGCGATCAGACACGGCTGCGCATTTTATATGCACTTGCAAAAACCGAGCTTTGCGTGTGCGACCTTGCGAAGCTTTTAGGAGCGTCGCAGTCGGCGGTGTCGCACCAATTGCAGGTGCTGCGCTCGCACAGGCTCGTCAAATACCGCCGTGAGGGCAAGACGGTGTTCTACTCCCTCGACGACGGGCACATTTTTTCGATACTTGATATCGGCACAAAGCATCTTGAGGAGGTATGACTATGCAGGAAGAAAAGCAAACTCTCAAGCGTGATATCATAATAATTCTGCTCGGCGCTGCGCTGTTTGTCGGTGTGTGGATATACACAAGCTCACAGCCGAACATCAACCAGTGGTTGATGCTGGGCCTGTTTTTGGTTCCCTACCTTGTCTTGGGCTTTGAGATAATAAGCGATGCAATAATCAAGCTCTTGCACGGTGAATTATTCGACGAGTATTTTCTGATGACGGTCGCCTCGATAGGAGCGCTGTGCATCGGTGAGTACCCCGAGGCCGTGGCAGTCATGCTGTTTTTCCGCATCGGCGAGTGCTTTGAGGACTACGCAGTTGACAAAAGCCGCCGCTCGATTGCCGAGCTTATGGACATCCGCCCCGATTACGCCTGTGTTGAGGTCGATGGCGTTTTGCAGAAATTTGACCCGAACACCATTCCCGTCGGCACGGTGATCACCGTCACCCCGGGTGAGCGCATCCCGCTCGACGGCGTTATCATGGACGGTGAGAGCAGCGTTGACACCTCCGCCCTTACGGGTGAGTCGATGCCCCGCACCGTAAAAAAAAGTCAGCAGGTCGTGTCCGGCTGCGTTAATCTGAGCGGTGTGCTGCGCATCAGGGTAAGCAGTACATATAAAGAGTCAACGGTGTCGAAGATGCTCGAGCTTGTCGAACACTCGGCAAACAGCAAGTCCCGCCGTGAGGCGCTCGTGACCCGCTTTGCCAAGGTGTACACCCCCGTAGTAGTCGCTCTTGCGGTGCTGCTCGCCGTTATTCCGTCTCTTGTTGACGGCAACTGGCTCGAGTGGATACGCAGGGCGCTGATATTCCTTGTTATCTCCTGCCCGTGTGCGCTTGTTATCTCCGTGCCACTGAGCTTCTTCGGAGGTATCGGCTGCGCATCAAAGCACGGCATTTTGATAAAGGGCTCGACCTATCTTGAAGCGCTTGCAGATACGAGCACCGTTGTTATGGACAAGACCGGCACGGTCACGGAGGGAAGCTTCACCGTGACGGGCGTTGAGCCTATCGGCATTAGCGGTGCTGACCTTATAACCCTTGCCGCTGCCGCCGAGTGCTACTCCAGTCACCCGATCGCACTGTCACTCAGAAAAGCATGCAAGAACTTGCCCGACCGCAGACTCGTCACCAATGTGCGTGAGCTTACAGGTCGTGGCATTGAAGCCAATGTCTGCGGCAGGCGGGTGCTTGTCGGTAATGCGGCTCTGATGACCTCTAACGGCATCACGCCCAAAACCCCGACCGAGCACGCAACGATTGTCCATGTTGCCGCAGACGGCATTTACGGCGGCTATATCGTCATCGACGACCGCATAAAGGACGGCGCAAAGCAGGCCGTGAGCGACCTTTACAGGCTGGGCGTTGAGAGTACCGTCATGCTCACGGGTGACGGAAAGCGAACGGCTCAGGCCGTCGCCACGGCACTCGGCGTAAACAATGTATACAGTGAGCTTCTGCCAAGCGACAAGGTCATCGCCGTGGAGGAGCTTTTGCGGCAAAAGCATACAGGTACGCTGCTGTTTGTCGGTGACGGCATTAACGACGCTCCCGTGCTCGCCCGCTCGGATGTCGGCATTGCGATGGGAGCATTAGGCTCGGACGCTGCGGTGGAGGCCGCCGATGTCGTGCTTATGGACGACGATGTAAGAAAGCTTCCGCTTGCCATCGAGATATCACAGCACACGGTGGGTATTGCAAAGCAGAATATCGCCTTTTCTTTGACAGTTAAATTTGTTATAATGCTGCTGGGCGCACTGGGTATTGCGGGTATGTGGCTTGCGGTGTTCGCCGATGTGGGCGTGCTGATACTGGCCGTGCTCAACGCTACAAGAACTCTTAGGATCAATGAAGAATGAATGTTTACGATTTTGATAAGACAATATTTTACCCCGACTCATCGGTGACTTTTGTTAAATGGGAAATGAAGCGTCACCCGCTCATTTTCCTGCGCTGCCTGCCGGTGGCGCTGTGGCACGGGCTTTTGTATCTGCTTAAGATCATGTCCAAAGAGCAGCTCAAGGAGGGTGCAATGCGCTTTATCCGCTATCTGCCGGACATTGATGCAGAGCTTGAGACCTACTGGAACGAGCACGAATCGTGGATATGCCCGTGGTATCTCAAGCAGCAAAGGCCGGACGACCTCGTTATCTCCGCTTCGCCGGAATTTGTGGTCAAGCCCATGACCGATAGGCTCGGCATCAGGCTCATCGCAACTAACATGGATAAGCACACGGCAAAGATAGACGGGCTCAACTGCCACGGCAAGGAGAAGGTACGCAGGTTTTATAAGGAGTTTCCCGAGGATACCGTGGTTGAGAACTTCTACTCCGACTCGCTTACCGACACTCCGCTTGCGAAGCTTGCCGACAAGGCGTATCTCATAGTCGACAAGGGGCAGACACCCGTGCCATGGCCGGACAAATAAAAAAACACCGCCGCAGAGATTTAACTCTGCGGCGGATTTTCGTTAGGTTTTGTGTTAAGTTGACGGGAGTCGAACGACTATCGGTTTTGCCGGGCAGATCACTGCTCATACTGCGTCAGCGCCCTTCCCGGCAAAACTGCGCAGCATCTGTCAGTAGTGTTTTTCGAGGGATTTTCGGCTTTCTTTTTGTGCAGTCGGGCTTTGTGCCCGGCAAGACGAAAAAAGGCGAAAAGCACCGAAAGGGCACACT